>WBZP01001890.1_pt1 | contig 24841 bp, 25 predicted proteins | sample 5204301 | NCBI WGS metagenome assembly WBZP01 (sample SAMN12412401, study PRJNA552823) | activated sludge metagenome | isolation source: activated sludge from nitrification reactor of wastewater treatment plant... | place: USA: Pennsylvania | collected 2017 | reverse complement strand
AGATCTTGTCGAAGTAGGTTTTCTCGTACTCAAACGCCCGCCGCAAGCCGTCGGCCACCGGATCGTACAAGTCGTGGGCCTTATAAAATTGCACCAGCCGCAGCGCGCGCGGGTCACGGTTTTGCAGGTGGCGCGGCGTTTCGGCTTTTTTGTTTTTATCGGCGCCTTCCCCGTCCAGCAGCCCCCGCCAGCCGGTCGGCCCGTCGCGATCCAGCCAGTACTCGAAGTAGCACACCAGCAACGGATCGATGTTGGACATGTAGCGGAGCGTTTTCTGATAGTCCGGCTTCTCGCCCAGGGCAAACAGCGCCTGACCCACAATGTGGGTGAACAGCCAGGTAAACTGGCGGAACGCTTCGGCGTTGCCCTGGCTGGGCAGTTGGTTGGCGATGCGGGTGGCGACCTCGGTCAGGCGCGAAAACCGGCCGATAGGGTTGTAGCGGGCGGAGTGATCGGGATAGCCGAGGTGGAAGAAGTAAAATGGCCGGTTCGCGCGGACGGCTTCGGCGTGCAGGCGCCGGAACAGGTCCGGGTCGCCCTTGGGGTCCATGCAGATCACCGGGCAGCCCCGCCGGATGTCCTGACTGATGGCCAGCTCCAGTGCGCGGGTTTTGCCCACCCCGGTGGTCCCGACATAGAAGATGTGGCCCTGCCGTTCGGCGCGCGGCAGGACGGTGCGGGTCTCGCCCTCCAGCAGCCCTACCCCGTGCAGCGCCGGCAGGCCGCTGATCGGGTCTTTCGCCATCGCCCGTCGCGCCCACCCGCCCGGATCGACGAACCGGCGGTTGGCGGCGCGGGTGGCGTCCCACAACCGCTGGGTGTGGCGGGCGGTCCACAAAAACCCGCGCCCCAGAAACAGGCCTTCGGGATCGGGGTCCAGCACCTTGGACGGCACCCGGTAAATCCGGTTGCGGCGCAACCCCCGCTGGTAGCGCACCACCCGCCAGCCCTGCCAAAACCGCCGCGCCGCCCACCCGCCCAGCACCGCCGCCACGCTGGCGGCGACCGGGCGGGTCATCAGCAGAAAATCCGGGGCGCGCAGGGCGATCGCCGCCAGCGCGGCCGTCGCCACGCCGCTCGACCATTCCACCGGCGGGCGCAGCAGGGCTTCGATGGGATAGTTCGCCATCCGGGCATCTCCCTAGCGCCGCCGGCCGCCGGGCTTGCGCCCGCCCGGCTGGCGCGGTTCCGGCCTGGCGCGTTCCGGCGCGTCCCGCCGGTCCAACCCCAGCCAGCGCCGCCACTGCCAGCGGTCCTCGATGGGGTCCTGGAGGCCGCGCGGCTGGTTTCGCGATTCGTCCAGCCGCCGCGCCGCGCGCTCGCGCTCCCACACACGCGCGCGTTCCTGTGGGTCGAGGTCGCGCTGCTGTTGCTCCAACGTGCGTTGGAGATCGGATGGCCGTTCGCGATCGAGTGGCCACTGTTGCCCGTCATCCATGGCGATGACCTCGCTGCAACCAGTGACGAAGGCGGTTCGTGCGGCGCGGCGCTTGACCGAACAGAGGAATTCTGATAGGCCTACAGCCGCTACCGATGAGGACACGATGATGCGATTGAAACTTCCCCCGGCGGGTTTGCCCGTCCACCATGGGATCGCCCTGGCGCTGGCGGGTTTGCTGGTGCTGTGGCTGGATTACGGTGCGATGGGGCTGATGGCCGCCGGACTGGTCACCGGCTTGCTGCTCGAAGTGCTGGGGGGCGGCCCAAGGCAGGACCGTCGGCCCAACAACTTCCGTGTGCCTCGGTTCGGGCCGACGGATAGAGAAATCGATCTTGATCCACTTTTTAAGATTTATCCCCATAACATTCACCATAAATCGTGAATTTCGGCTCTTCCGCCCCGTTATGTGAGAGGGCGTTCCAAGGGTGGCGGGCCTATTCGGTCCGCCAGAGCCACGCTCCAGTGTTCTCCAGCGAAAGCACGCACCGCGAATTTCTCTTTCTATTTACCTGGTAAGCCTGCCCAGGGACCGCAGTCTCGCGCCGCCGATCCCGCTGCCCCCGATCCCGGCCAGCCCGTGCGCAGGAGTGTTGATTCCATCACTTGCCATTCTTGGCCCTGAAGCAGGCCCTCCCGCCTCCGCGATCAGATACAGCAGTAGCAGCGGCAGGGCGAGGTAATAGGCGCCGGCCACCAGCATCAGCAGGAGGCGCTCGACAGTGGACGGGTCGGCCATCACCGCATCGGGGATCTGGAGGGGATTGGTGATCGGTTGCGAGCCGGGATAGAGCAATAGGAAGAGCTGGTCGTCGATGTACTCGCCGAACAGCCACAGCGAGGGCAGGATGCTCAACAGGAAGATCAGGAGCATTCCTTTGATTAAGGTCATGCCGCGCATCTCGCCGATGACCAGGAACAGCCCCCAGAGCATGAACACCGACATCAGCAGGAACGGTTGCAGCAGGCTGGCGCCGATCTTCATGAGATAGATCGTCACCCAGTAGCCCGCCGCCTGTTTGGCGATGCTCTCGGCGACGTCGGTGAACAGGAACAGGGCGGCGCCGAACAGGCCCTCGCTCGCGCTCACCTCCGGCATTTGAATCCCCAACTGGCGCTTGGAGGCCAACATCATCTGCTCGACCAGGAGGTCGTCGCTGGCGGTGTTCGACAGGCTACAGAACAAGCCGAACCCGAAGGTGGAATCCCCCAGATCGGGCCGGCAGGGGCGCCCGAATGCCAGATCGGTGTACTTTTTGGACACCGACTTCCTGGCGGCGTCGAGCAGTTGGACGCGGATGCCGTGGGACGCCTCGTTCCACCACTGGTCGCAGGTGGGTATCCCCAGGTTGTGGGTGGCCTGGTAGCGGCTGGCGTCGCTGTCGCGGGTGGCGTCGTAGGGGAAGCCGTCGACCGGGTCCCTGGCGCGCAGCGGCGCGATCATGCCGCACAGCTTGCCGGCGGGCGTATTGGGGTCACCGCCCCCGGCGCAGGGTTGGTAAAAATTCTCCTGATAGAACTTCGAGCCGAAGTAGGTGAGCTGGATCTGGCGCACCCGCTGGTCGCCATTGGCGTAGCGCTCCAGCAGGTCGTCCATGAATTTCCGGCTGCCCGGCCCGTATTCGTCGTTCAGGAACCGGTGGGCGATGTCGCGCGCCTTTTGGCCGCACTCCGCCTCGAAGCGGCGCACCTGGGCGTAGAGGGAGTTGGGGTCTTTCGCCTGGCCCAGGTCGAGCGTGTTCATGGCCAGATTGAGCCGGGTCAGGTCGGTCAGGCAGGGGGTGACCTTGTTCATCACGGCGTTGAAGCCGGACGCCAGCAGCATGGCTAGATAAGCCAGCAACGGCGCTTTCGCCTCCTGGATCTTGGCGAAGCTGTAGGTCCCACCCTGCAACGCCGGAACGTTTTGCCCGAGCGCCGTCAGCGCCTCGCGCCCGCACTGGTTCTGGACCGTCAGGCCGCTCACGGTGACCGGCACCACGGGGATCAGGCCCAGCACCAGCACCAGCAGATAAATGGCCAGCCGCAGGATGAGGGAGCGGGAGCCGGACGCCGGATCGCCGCCGTTTTCGGTGTAGCCGATGGCGGCGTCGAACACGAGGCGGGCGACAGGATAGAGCACCGCGCCCACCGCCACCAGCAATAAAAAGATCGAGGCGTAGACCTGCCAGCCGTAGACCGACAGGTAGCCTTCCAGAAGGCTGCTGACCGACAGACCCATCTTCGTTTCTCCCAAAACGGCTCATCATCGTTCGGGTCACTCGTGGCGCGAGGCCGCGGTGGCTCAGCCCCGCAGCCACCAAAAAGGAAACTGGGCCAGGATCAGATCGCTCGCCAGCAGCAGCCAGAACACCAGTGGCTGACGCCGGGCCGCGCGCGCCAGAGGGTCCAGGCGGGCCTCCAGGGCCGCGCGTTCCTCGTCCGCGACCGGATTCTGCCCCGGCGGCGGCAGGGCGTCCCGCCGCGCGGCGGCGGCGCGGCGGTGGCCGCCGACCCAGACCGGATAGACCCCCCAGGCCAGCAGCGCGTAGACGGCCAGCCGCAGCGTGGTGGCCGGCCACCAGATCCGGTCGAGCAGATCGTCCGCCGCCGCCAGCCGGTCCGGTGTCATCGTCTTCACGACCCACGGCCCCAGCGCGACCGCCGCCGCCAGCGCCCCCAGCAGCAGGCCGACGGCCAGTAGCCCGCGTCCGAGTGTTCGCAGAACCATCGCATCGGCCTCAGCGCAGGTAGGTGGCGTTGTTGATGTGGGCGATGTCGTCCTGCATCGCGATTATCAGCTGGGTGATCTCGCGCTCGACCACCTCATAGGCCTCGCTCTGGGCCAAGTTGGGCTCCTTCAGGCCGGTTTTCAGGCTTTGCAGCGCGTAGTCGAGCTTGAGCTTGATCCGCTCGACGGCATGGGTGCGGGCCTGATCGTCCACAGCGATGCTCAGGCTGTAGGGCGAGAGCGCGCGCATCTCGTCGATGGTGGCCGGCGGGATCAACAGGCCGGTCTGGTCCTCGAACTCCCGCCGCTCGATCTCCTTGCGGACGTATTTCTGCAACCGCTCGATGGTGTTGTCGCGCTCCTCGACATACTTTTTCTGATAGCCGTAGCCGGGTTTGGACTGGGCCGGCCCTTGCTTGGTCAGTTGGTAGGTCCGATTGCCGTAGATATCGGTGACGAACTCGACCAGTTTCTCGGGGGATTCAAAGAGCTTGGTGACCGGATGCCGGTCGTTCGAGCTCGATCCGAAGGCACTGGTGTCGCCCGCGCCCCGGTCAGTCAAGAGGTTGATGCCGGCGGTCAGCACGTTCTTGGTCGCCTCGATCGGCGGTTGCCCCTCGCCGCCGTAGCGCTTGCCCTCGCTCAGGACGATCCCGTTCGAGGGGCCCTGGGTGCGCACCTGTTGCATCCGGTCGTCGATGGTGCCGGACCCGAACCCCATCTCGACCCGCATCCGGTCGCCGATGCCGGCCATCACCAGGCTCTGATACGGGTTCTGGCCGAGGGCGATTTCGCGTTCGATGGTCTGACAGTCCTTGAAGTTGATCTCGAACAGCTTGAAGGCTTCATCGAGCTGTTTCGTCACCACGTTATAGAGGGAGGGGTTGATCTTGTTCAGGAGGTAGGCCGGCAGTCCGGCGACCGCCGCCTGGGCGGCCTGGACGAACATCTGCGGCAACTGCTTGAACTTCGCGATGGCCGATTGAATCATCTGCTCGACCGAATCGAACGGGTCGAACTGGCCGCAGGAGTAGCCGAAGCCGGCCGAGAAGTTAGCGCCGATCTGGAGCTTTTGGCTGTAGGTGGGCGGGCGCAGGCTGTCGGTGTCGGCCCCGGCGCCGATCCCGAAGGCCCAGCCGGTGCGGCCGGCCGGCACGTCGTCGGAGCGCACGCCCCGACCCAGCGGGCCTTTCAGTTCGTCGATGCGGCTTTGGGCGCCGGCGGGCGGCACGGGATCGAGCGCCCGGCGCAGCGGCGGTCCCAGCACCGGCCCCAGGGATAGAGCCAGCACCAGCAGCCAGGGCAGGACGGGCGAGGCGAGTGCGGTGGTGGTTTGGCGGAAGGCGGTCGAACCGGACATCAGGCGTCCTCCTCAAGGCGGTGACGGCGGCGGCGCTCGGCGATCCGGTCGGCCACCCGCAAGGCGGCGTCCAGCTCGCTGATGCCGTGTTCCCGCATCAGTTGGAGACGGCGGTTTTTCTCGTCGCCCTCAGTCTGGGCCAGCGCCAGCGCGAGCGCCGGCGGCACGAAGCGCAGCAGCGCGGGCGCGTATTTTTCCGAGAGCAGCACACCCTCGACGAAACGCCCCGGCTCCTTCAGGGCCAGCGTGAGCAGGCGCTGTTCCTCGGCGGTCAGGTCCCGGAACCGCGCGACCTGCCGGGCTTCCTCCGCCCCCATCGAGAGCAGGAACCAGAACTCGGCCTGCGACAGGATCTGCTGGGCCAGATCGCTAGCGTCGGAGAAGTCCTGGGTGGCGAAGATCAGCCAGGTGTGGAGCTTGCGCCAAACCTTGGTGCCGACGATGAAGCCCTTGACGGTCAGCGGCGTTTTCGAGATGTAGTGGGCCTCGTCGAACCACACCTCGGTGTGGCGGCCCGAGGCCTGCTGCTTCTCGCTCCAAGCGGTGATGTGGGCGAGCAGCGACAAGACGGCCAGCGCCAGCATGTCCTCGCTGCCGGAGGTGGTGAGGATGCCCAGATCGATGTGGATGACGTCGTCGTCCTCCTCGAATCCTTGGCCGAAGCGGTTGAAGAAGTGGCCGCGCAGACCCTGGGTCCACAGCGTCAGCGCGTCGGCCATGCGCCGGATCGACAGGCGGATTTCCGGGATCGTCTCCTCCTCGGCCATCGCCCGCAGCGCCCGGCGCACGTCTTCGGGCCGGGCGTGGGGAGCGCCCGCGCGCGCGCTGTCTTCCAGCCCCCGGATCAGTCCCGCCTGCAGCGCGGCCCGGTCGGAGCTGGTCAGCGCCTCGATGTCCCGCGCCCGCCCGCCGGTGATCATCAGCTCGGTCATGTACAGCATTTCAGAGAGATAGGAGCGCTGCTCGTCGTCCTCGCCGTCCTCGGCCCGCTCGCCCCGGTGTTCGGCCAACCCCTTGGCGGTGTCCACGTAGGGTGGGTAGCCCACGTCCTGGCCCCGGTTGAACAGGATCTCGCGCACCTTCAGGCCGTGGCGGGCGTAATAGGCGCACATCAGGCCGAAGGAGTTGCCTTTTTCGATGATGATTTGCCGGGGGTGGTTGACCGCCATCGAGGACATCGCCATCGCGACCCCGGTGGCGGACTTGCCCGAGCCGGTCGGCCCGAACAGCACCATGTGCGCCACCCGCGCCCGATCGGCCGGGTGGTAGGGATTGATGGCGTAGGGCTGGCCGTCCCGGCGAAACATCGTGAAGCAGGGGTGATCGGTGCCGGTGGAACGGCCGTACAACGGCAGGGTGGCCGCCAGGTGCGCGGTGTAGGTCAGGCGGGCGCGCAAGGCGTGGCGCCGCTCGAAGCGCCAGTCGTAGACCATCGGCAGGTTGCGTACGAAACTGTCGTCGGCAATCGGGTCGTAGCGCGCCGGAATCGCGCGCAGCCCCGTCGGCGCCAGCACGGTTTCGGCTTGCAAGGTGCGCTCGTCCAGCGCCGCCAGACTGCCCGCGCGCAGGTAGACGCCCATCTGGACGCTGTAAATCATCTGGTGCTGACGGCGGGCGGCCTTGGCGGCCTCCAGTTCGGCCCGCGCGGCGGCGGCGCCGTCGGAGGTGGTGCGGTCGACGAAGAGCTGGACGGTGTCCAGATGGGCGTCGATGGCCGCCTGGGCGCGGGGGACGACAGTCCAGACCAGGATGCTGTGCGGCGGCATCCGGTCCCAGGGACACGCCCGCACCTCGGCCCCCGTTTGCCGGTCCAGGGTGAGCGCGCCGTCGTCCGGCGAAAACTCGATGCCCTGCAAGGTGAGATAGCGGGTGTACGTGTCGCCGAACCGCCAGACGCCCCGGTCGCGGTGCTCGTCCCGATCGGGGATCGGCTGCGGCGCCACTTGCAGCAGGTGCTGGGCCAGATCCCACGCCGCGCCGCGACCCTCGGGCGGCGGCAGCGGCGCGGCGGCCAGATAGTCGCGCGGGGAGTCGTAGCCAGCCACCACCGGGGTCAGCCAGGGCAGCAGCCAGTGCCGCAGGCCCGCCTCGTCCTGGCGCGTCACCCGGACGCCGGCGGCCTCCAGCCCCGCCAGAAACGGCGCGATCGCCTGGTTGAGCTGCCGGGCCGGCGGGTACCGGCGATGCTTCCACCGCGCGGGCGGCGCCTTGCGGTACAGGCAGCCATGAATCTGCTGCTCGATCGCGCGCCAGCCCTTGGCCCGCTCGCCGGACAGGCGCACCCGCTCGTCGTCGAAGATGCCGCGCGGCGAGCACATCATTGCGAAATGCGCCCGCTGGGCCGCGAACCAGGCCTGCGCGTAGTCGCTCTCCCGGACCGCCGGCGGCGCGGCAGCCGCCAGTGCGTCAGCGAGGTTGGCCGGCTCCCGCGACTCCAAATAGAGTTGCAGGATCACCGGACAGTCCTCGTCCTCGGCCGGCAGCAGGCGCAAGACGTGATCGAGCTGGTCGTTGAACTCGGCCAGCCGCTCCGGGGCGCGGGCGTCCAGATCCGCCGCCGCCAGCCGGAACACCGCCCCAACCGACACCCCGTCGTCCAGCAGGAACACGCCTTCCTCGGCGTCATAACCCGCGAACGGCAGGTAGTCGGCGAAGGACGGCCGGGGCTGGAACAGCGCGGCGAACGCCTCCCGGCCGAGCGGCACCGTCCGCCCGAGGAGCGGCCAGTCGCCGAACAGCCGGTTACACCATTGACCCAGCAGCGGCGGGCGGCGGAAATACGCGGCGGCGGTCGGCGCGCTCACGGCCCGATCCCCGAATACATCCCCTCGCCCGGTTCGGCGTAGCGCGCGCCGTCGCGCAGCGGGAAGGCAGTGTAGTAGCCCGGCACCGGCAGATCGCCCGCCAGGTGGGGATAGACGTACCCCAGGATTTCGGGGTTGTGGACCTGCTGGAAATCGCGTTGCAAATCGCCCAGCGCGTCGCTCCCGCGCCGGGTGTCGGCGCCGGCGGCGGGCGCGACCATCTCGCCCGCCCAGCGCACCGGCAGGACCAGCGGGGCCGGATCGGCGGGGCCGGGCCGGTCGGCCGCATCGGACGCCTCCGGCCGCGCGCTCCGGCCCGATCCGCCGACCGGCACGCCGCTCAGGTGCCGCTCGTAGACCTCCAAGGTGGTCGGGCCTTCGTCGGGTAACCGATCTTTCTCGCGCGGGCTGGACGCACAGCCGGCGAGGGCCAGGGCCAGGGCCAGCGCGAGGGCGGACCGGGGGGCGCGCGGCCGGCCCGGCGGATGGGAACGATCAATCGAGGTGTTCATACGAGACTTTTCCAAAGGGGCTGTAGTCGTAGCTGAGCTTGCGCCCGTCGGTGTGGTAGTCGATGGGAATCTGGGCCTCGACGAAAATCTGCACGTCGATCCCCGGCGGCACGTAAATCACGTCGAACGCCCCCTCGGCCCGATCGCGCACGTAGTCGGCGATCTCGCCGGTGGCGCCGCTGACGCCCTTGCCGAGCGCGTACTCGTAGGTGTGGCCAGAGACGTAGCTGGATAACACGCCATCGCCGCGGTCGGTGGTGACCCTGGCGTTGGCGTAGGCGTTGGCCAGCCCGTCGAGGAAGGCGGCGAGGCCGCGGTTGCGCAGATACGAGCCGGCGTTGTTGAAATACCTCCCCCGGATGCAGGGCTTGCCCCAGCGGTCGGTGAGATAGCCCAGGTTGTCGTCGACCGAGGCGGCGGTGTCGGTGTGGCCCTTTCCCTTGCGCACGGTGTGCAACCGCCCGTCGGTGAAGGTGAAGGTCACCGTGTCGAGGTAGGCGCGCACGCAGGATTGCTCGCGCACGCCCACGGCGTAGCCGGTCCAGACCGCATTGGCGATGCCGGGGATGTGATGGCCGTTGGTCGCGAGGTTGGTGGCGCCGGTGATCAGTTTGAAGCGGAATGGATCGCGCAGCGTCCCCCGAAACGGCACCCGGCCCACCAGCGGGGTCAGGGTCGAGTTCTCGACCAGCGTGGCCGCGTCGGGAATGGTGTAAACGGGAATGACGGCCGAGGCCCCGTCCTGGCCAGCCTCGACCGTGAACGGGTAACGGCGCGGTTCGAGGGAACCGTTATCGGCGGGGTGGGCCCGGAGCGAAGCCCGCGTGGCGCGCGGCGCGCCGCCGGCGACGTAGGGGTTGAGGGTCACGTAATCGCCGCTCAGGCCGGCGGCGGGCCTGGCGTCGCGCCCGGCGCGGTCGGCTGGCGCGGCCACCCCCGGTTCCGCCCGCGCGGCGAGGCGATCCGCGAAGTTCTCCATGCCGGGCATCTGGCGCAGCTGGTCCAACACGCCGGGCGCGGCCTGCACCGGGCCGGGCGCGATGTCGTTCGGGCGCGGTCCCGTCTCGGCGCCCGCGCCGGGTGCGAGGATGCGGTTGGCTTCGGGCTGGCCGGCCTCGGCGGTCTTGGCACCGGCGACGGGGTTGGCGAGCTTCTGGCGCAGCGCCTCCTGCTCGGCTTTCAGGCGGTCGATCTCGGCCCGCAGCGCCACGTTCGCCGGTGCGGCCGCCGCGTCCTTGATCTTTTGATCCAGCGCGGTCTTGGCGTCATCGAGCGCCTGGTTCAGCCGGCCGATCTCCTCCTTTGACTGCTGGACCGCGCGCTGCGCGCTCTCGCGCACCTGGGCGGCAGCCTGGTCCCGGTCGAGCAGGCGTTGGTTCTCGGCCTGGTTGAACTGATAGCGCATGTCCTGGAGCAGCGCCGTCATCTTTTTCAGTTCCTCGGCGTAGGTGGGGTCGTCGCCCCGGCGCTCCGGGGGAACCTCGGTTTTGGGTGCCCGCGCGGGCCGCGGCGGCCGTTCCATCGAGACCAGCATGAAGACGGCGACGACCGCCCCCACCGCCAGGCCGATGACGCCGAGCTTAGCGAGCGAGGGTGAGGGCAGGGCCATGATCAAGCGCCTGGTTGAAGGGTTGGCCGGTGACGACGGCCCAGACCGTGCTGCTGTGGCCGCTGCCTTGGGGGCCGAGCGTGGGGTGCAGCGCGGCGGCGAACCGCAGCGCGCCGCGCAGCGCGCGGGGGTCGAACGGCACCTCGGCGGCGCCGCGGTTGGTGACCCAGAGCGCGGTGACGTACAGCTCGCCGACCTTCCATTGCTTGAGCGGCTGGATCGTGAGATAGGCCGACTGCACCCGTAACCAGGCGCGGGTGTCGATCGGGCGCACCGCCACCCCGGCGGCGTCGATCTTCGGGATCAAGCGCGCCGGGCCGGTGAAGTGCGCCAGTGCGAAGCGGGCCAAGGCGGCGTAGCGCGGCCCACCGGCCGGCCCGCCCCCGGCCTCCCCTTTCAAAAAATCCGGGAGCAGCCGGCCGGCGGCCCGTTCCAGCCGCACCCGTTGGTCGGGTGCGTTGGCCTTGGCGGCGGCGGCGGCGTCCAGCAGCGGGTCGGTGAGGGTCAGGCGCTCGGGCGCCGCGCCGTCCGTTCGGGCGCCGACGTCGAGTTGGTACAGGGTGCCACTGACCGAGGTGGCCAGCACCCGCGCCGGCTCGAACGGCCCCTTGGCGGTCCAGTGCAGTTGGCCGGACGGCGTCAGCACGATCCGCGACTGCCGCTCCAGCGGTTTGGGCACGTCCAGGTCGGCGATGGGTTCGGGGAAATCGACGCGCCGCTCGGCGTTCACTTTCAAGGCGACCGGAATGGGGTCGCCCCGCCACGGCACACGCGCCCCCGGCGGGACGCTCTCGACCGGGGCGGCCCCCGCCGCCGCGGGGTCGGCCTCGGGGTCCAGGGACGCGGCGGGCTCGGGGTCCGGCGCGATGGCGGCGACGATCCGGGCCGCCTCGGCGGCGGGCGCGGGGTCCGCCGCCCGGACGATCGTGGCGGCGGCCAGCGCCAGCAGGGACAGGCAGGGGAGCAATAAACGAGGGGGTGCGATCACGGCGGGCGGCTCCTTCAGGGGAGGTTGTCGACCGGGCGCGGGCCCGGCGCGAGGTAGCAGTCGAACGCGAGTTGGTAGGCGTTCTTCTCCAGCGGCACGTCGTAGCGCACGACCCGCACCGGGTAGTGGTAGCGTTTGTTGCGGGTCTCGACGCCCTTGACGTGCTCTTCCAGCAGAGACTCGATGTGGACTTCCCAGACGTTGTGGTCGAGCCGGGTGACTTTCTCCGGGGCGAAGATCTCGTCGCCGGCCGGAAGCAGTTTGCGCGAGCGGAACTCGTACACGCTGGCGTTGCGCTCACGGTGCATCTTGAGGTCCTCGCGGCAGCTCGGCGTCAGGTAGTCGCGCAGGACGGCGAGGTTCTGGCCGTAGTCTCGGCCGCAGTCCTCGGGACAGTAGTTCAGTTTCTCCATGACGAGCTTGGCGAAGGCGTAGACATAGGAGGGCGAAATTTCGTTGGGCCGCACGAACTGCGGCCGGGTCAGATCAGGCGGCACGTAGACGTTGAGCAACAGCGGAATCCGCCACAGCCCAATCCCCAGAAAACCGAGCAGCAGGAACAGCAACCCGATGATCCGGTTGCGGAAGCGCAGCTCCTGCTGGCTCTGGCCGAAGACGGTTTTCGCGACCGACACGCAGACCTCCTCACCGGGGCCGGGGCGCCGCCCCCGGATGGCCATTGCGTTGCGATTGATAAATCACCCCCGCTTGAACGAACGGGGGACGCCGGGCGGTCTTGCGGTGGCGCTCGTAATGCAAGGGCTTGCCCGCCCGGTATTGGTGAATGTGGCGGGCGAACAGATACGCCAGCGCCCACCACCCCACCAACCCCGGCACCACCATCAGCACCGGCACCGGCGAGACGCTCATCAACCCCACCGTGAGCGGGAGCGCGGCGGCGGCCCCGCGCCAGAGGCAGGTCTTGATTTCCGTCCAGGTGCAGCCGAAATGCACGATCGGCTCCCGGCGGTTCAGATGGGTTAAGGCCAGCTCCGGCTTCATGCTCAACCGCCGCCGCCGATGGTGATCGTGGGGTTGATGTTGATGGTGGTCATCCACGTATACACCAGCACCGCCAGCACGACGCCGACGATCACCACGCCGATCACCATGCCGAGGTTCTTCATGAACAGCCCCCATTCCCCCATCCGGCGGGCTTCGGAGAGCGTGGTGAAGATGTCGGTCATGCCGGACACCACCCCGAAACCCAGGGCAATGAACACGGCGGCGAGGATCACGATGGCCAGCACGGTGACGACCTGCTCCAGGAACGGTTTGTCCACCATGCCGGCCGGCAGGATCTTGTCGAGGGAAAAGGAGGGTTGGGCGGCGGAGGCGATCTCGGGGGCCAGCAGCAACCCGACCGCGAGGGCGGCGAGCAGCAGCGCGGTCGGGCCGGCGCGAAAGCCGCCCCCGATCCCGGCTGGACCCGGTGAGGCCGCGCCCGTTGGGCACGCTAAAACGAGGAAGGATGTCATCGATAAAACACTCCAACAGTTGCGATCAACAGGAAAAATGCGGCCAGCGCCAGCAGCAACGCCTGCGGTGCGTGCAGGGCCGAACCGCGCACCGCGTCCTGACCGACCCGGAAGATCCAGGTCAGCACCAGCACGCCCCCCACCCCGCCGCACACCACCCACAGGGCACCGGCCAGGTTGGGGGCCGAAACGTGGGTCGCCGCGCTGAAGGCGCCCAACACCTCGCCGAGGGAGACCACGGCCTAGCGCCGCCGGGTGAGCGAGGCGACATCCGGCGGCGGCGGCGCCTGAAGCACCGTCTGGTGCGCTTCGTTCAAGTAGGCGGCCGCACGATCCCGCGTCAGGCGCAGCTGCGCCAGCAGCGCGGGGTAGTTGAAGCGGATCGGGGCACGGTCGCCGGCGTGGCGCGCGGCCAGCCGTTGGGCGTGGTCGATGAGGTAATCGAACTCCTGAATCAAGGCGTGGATCTCCGCCTGCTGGCGAGCGTCTTGCGCGGCGGCGGTCTCCGGCGCCAGCGCCGGACCGAGCAGCAGCAGCGCGGCGCCGGCCAGCGGCGCGCGGGCGTGGAAACAACGGAAGGCGGTCATCAAGGGTCTCCGGTGGCGGCGATGGACCGCGCCGGGGGACGCGCCATCAGCTGCGCGACCCGGCGGACGTAGGTTTGGGTTTCTCGAAACGGGGGAACTTGGCGGCCGTACTTGAGGACGGCGCCCTCGCCGGCGTTGTAGCCCGCCACCGCCAGGGTGGGGTCACGGTCGAAATACGCGAGCAGCCATTTCAGATACCGGATGCCGGCGCGCAGATTCGCTTCGGGGTCGAAGCGCCGCTCGCGCGGCAACCCGAAGCGCTCGGCGGTCGCGGGCATCAGTTGCATCAGGCCCACCGCGTTCTTCGGCGAGACCGCCAAGGGATCGTAGGCGGATTCCGCCGCGACGATGGCGTGGGCCAGCGCCGGGTTGAACCGCTCCTCGCGCGCGACCCGATCGACCAGCGGCCCCCAGCGGCGCGCGAGCGGGGTGGAAACCAGCGGGGCGCGCCCTGCCCCACCGGCGGCCGGCCCGTCCGCCAGCGCCCGCGCGCGGCCGGCGAGGAGCCACTGGCGCGCGGCTTCGTTGAGCGTCACCCGGGGCGAGGTGGCGGCGCTCAGCGGCAGGTCCGGCACGCTGTCCCACGGCAACCCCAGCGGCCCCACATAGAGAAGGAGTCCCGCGCGCCGGCCGGCGGCCAGCACCGCCGCCATCGCCTCGCGATCGTCCGCGTACACGGTTTCGCAACGGGTTCCCAGGCAAAGCTTGACCGTCCAGGGCCAGGGCGCCGGAGCGGGCGCAAACCGCGATGGCCGGCCCGAGACCCGCACCGCGCGTTGGTACAGAGCCTCGGCGGACAGGCCGTAGCGGGCGGCTACCTGCTGGTACAGCACCGGCGGTTCCCCGGCCCGCGCGGGCGGCAGGCTCAGGGCGGCGAGCGCCGCGATCAACCCGGCGGTGAGGCGGCGACAGCGGGGACGCGGGCGGACGGGCGACACGTTCAGTACCCCACCAGGCTGCGCTCGCGCGAGGGTTCGCGGTCGCGCCGGACTTCATCCGCCCGCGCCCGCAGCCACTGGCGGCGCTCGTCGGCCTCGGCCAGCAGCAGCGTGCGGGTCTGGCGGTGGCGGGCCTGCTGGCGGTAGAGGGCGTAGTAGCCCTTCACCCGGCGGACATAGGTTTGGGTTTCCTGGTACGGCGGAATCCGGCGGCCGTATTTCGTGACGGCACCCTCGCCGGCGTTGTAGGCCGCGATCACCAGATCGAGGTTGCCGCGGAACAGACGCATCAAATATTTCAGGTATTGGATACCGGTCCGCACGTTCTTGGCTGGATCGAACCGCTCGGTAGGGTTTAGCCCGAAGCGCGCGGCGGTGCCGGGCATCAGTTGCATCAAGCCGCGGGCGTCCTTGGGTGAGACGGCCAAGGGGTTGTACGTGGATTCCTGGGCGATGACCGCGTGAACCAGACCGGGATCGATATTCTCGCCGAGCGCGATGGCGTCGATCAGGGGACTCAGTTCGTGCCGGCGGCGCGATTCGATGGGTGCGACCGGCGCGGCCGGCACCCCGCCGGCCAGATCGCCCGTTGCCGGCGCGGTGGTCTCGGGAAACGGCCGAGCCAGGTCCGACATCGGCGTCCGGCCGGCGTAACGGTCCTCGGACGCGGCGCGGACGGCAGCCGCCGCCGGGTCAGGCGGGTCGGAACACGCGCCCAGCAGGCCCGTCAGCCCCGCCAGCAGCACGGCCAGCGCGGGGTGCATGGTCAGAGCGCTCCGATCACCACGCCGTCCCGGCGCAGCAGCGCCATCGGCGACGCCAGCGGGTAGCCCTCGAAGATGACGGCATCGTAGCGGCGCGGCTCGATGCGCGCGGCGGCGGCGGTCCGCGCGGCGGGGTCGAGCCCGGCGGCGGGCCAACGCTCCAGCCAGGCCACCAGCGCCGGGGTCTCGGTAAAGTTCCGGCCGTAGAGGTGGACTTTGATGTCCGGCGTCCGCAAGACCTCGGAGAGCTTCTCGTAACACGCGGCTTCGCAGCCCGCCGTGACCAGCAAATCCACGGTGTCGCCGGGCTGCAGGCGCACCGGCGCGCGGGCGGCGGCCGGCGGGGCGACGGGCGCGGGGACGGGGACGGAGGCAGCGCCCGGCGGATTCAACCGCTCCGCGCGGGACTGTAAATAACCCGGACTGTTCTGGGCTTGCGGCATCCTCGAAAAATCGACCGGCGGCTCCAGGCCGAACCGCTTGAGCTGCGCCGCCACCACCAGGGTGGCGAATCCGGTCTGCTGTTCGATCCGCTTGCGCTCGGCGAGCAAGTATTTCTCCGCATACCGGGCGCGTTGGGTGGGGTCGGTCTCGATGAGGCCCAGGACCATGACTGGATCGAGGTGGCCGTAGAAGTAGCACCCCTCCACCGCCATATAGTCCCGGTATTTGGTGATCTCGTCGGGTTGCAAGCCCCAGTGATCGGCCAGCGTCCGCGCGCTGACCTCGCCGAAGGTCGTGTGCTCGACGACCGTGGCGGAAATAGTGGACTGCCCACGAGCGGCGTTCGGCGGCAGCACCGCCGCGCCGATCAGGACCGACAGCACGAGAAACCGGCGCATCAGCAGCACCCTCCCGCGCCGGCCGTGCGCGCCGGAGGGTCCGGCTCTGGCCACACGGCTGGCGCGGGATCGACGGCCGGTGCGGGGGGGAGCGCGGGAGGGGGCGCGAGCGGACCCGCTGCGGTTGGACGCTCGGCGGCGGCTTTCAGCCGAGACCAGCGATTCGATTTCGAGGTGCGCGGGTCGTACCGGCTCGCGCCGGAACCGGCGGCGGCCGGCCCGAGCGGCCGGGGCGCCGCCACGGGCGGCACGGCGGCGGGTCGTCTCTCGGCCGGCGGCGCGGGCCGCGATCGAGCGGCGGGTTTTCCGAGGGCCATCGCGCCCTCCGGGGGCGCCCAGTAGACGCGCTCGCTCCAGAGGACGGTCAGATCGCGCTGCGGGTACGGCGCGGGCGCCGCGGCAGGCGGCGGCGTCTGGCAGCCGGCGAGCGCGGTGGTCAGGAGCGCGATACCGATCAGGGATCTCATGGCGCTTGCTCCTCGACGAAGACCGCCGGCAGGGAGGCCGGCGGCAGCATGGCCGGCGGTGGTTCCGCCGCCGGCCGATACGACCGCCGCACTTCGAAACTTACCCGCCGGTTGACAGGGTCCTCCACCAACTGCCAGGCCGGACCGGCCAAGCGCTCCAGCACCGCGCCCAACTCGCGCGGCCCGATCTCCCGTTGGCTGTCCGGATAGGGCTGGCCGTACAGCCGCCCGATCTCGGGATCGGCCGCCGCCGCGTCCGCTAGCCGGTAACCAGTGCCTTCGAGGATTTCCCGCAGGCCCTCCAGCACGCGGCGGCCCCGGACCCGCAGGTAGACGGTCTGATCGAGGTCGAGGGCGACCGAGCGCTCGGTGAGGATGGCGTAGCCGCGATACAGCGGCTCCACCGCGTGGCTGGCGGGCAGCGCCAGCACGGTGGCGAATCCCAGACAGGACGCTTTCAGCATGGCGAGGCCTCCGACTCGAGGCGCCGGCGCGGGCCGGCGTAGCTTGCAAGGCGATCGGGGTGGCCCCCCAACGCGCGGTCAGCACACGGTTGGCCACCTACATCGCCGACGCGCTGATGACCCGGCGGCGGCTGGAGGCCTTGAGCCAACGGCCGCAGTCGCAGTCGCAGTCCTGGCCAGATGCCTGGCGGCGCGAGCGGCAAACCGTTCCGTGCCAGTTGACCGGCTTCGCCATTCCGCGCTCCCTGGCGAGCGATCGCGCTCGAGTCATCGTCTGGGCCGAGCTTGGCTTCGGCTAGTCTGTTGGCTCGAACCGCCACTGCTTGCGGTAGCTCGCCGCCGGCAGGGACACCGGTCCGCCGGCGCGTTTCGCCGCCTCGGGTGCCCGTTCCTCGGTGACCTTGTGCTCCAGGTTGCCCAGCCAGTTGCGCTCGTTTTCCTCGCGGCGGCGCTGTTTTTCGGCGGCTCGCCGCCCCCGTTCGGCGATCCGCGCCGCCTTGGCCGCCTGTTGCTTCCCCTACCATGCGGGGGAAGCGGGCAGTGGCCACCATCGCGAGCGACGCAATTTGTGTTGGAGTAGAAATCGCCTGGAGCGCTGAATAGCGTCCAATCAGAACCTCATCCCCAGCGCCCGCCGCCAGCGGGAACAGGGCCAGGCTCCAGATCAGCCGATGATGTCGATTCATGTTTCCCCGAACCTTGCGATCCTGTGAGTGATTCGGGGTGGATGGTCCGAAGAAGGACCGCACCGTTGCAATAGAAAATCCTCCCTGGATCAGGAAGAATTATTTTATTTATATATCAATTATATATGAGATAAATCCGGCTAATGAAGTCCAAAAAGCACGGTGGTTTCGGACCGTTTTTTATCGTTGGATTTGCTATGCGGGTTCGATTCTTCAATAGTTTTGTCGAACGACGGAATGCGGTGTACCGACCGCGTCCAGGAAGGTCCTCAAGCTCTGAAGCCACCGGTGGAGGGTCTCTCCGATGCAAGCGACAGCCTTCTTTAACCTTCGACACACCTTGGCGCTGCTGGCAGTCGCCTCTCCACTCTGGGGAGCGACCCCGGTAGAGGCGCAGCCCGAGGGGGAATTCGAACAAACCTTCGGCGATATCGAGACGGTATCCATCGCCACCGGCCGTTCTCAATCCCTTCAGACCGCGCCCGCCGTCGCCTCGGTGATCACGGCCGAGCAGATCCGCGATACCGGCGCCCGCGACCTGATCGACGTGCTGCGGCTGGTGCCGGGGTTTTACCTGGGGCGGACGGCGAATCCGTTCGATCCGGTGGTGGCGGTGCGCGGGTTTTCCTCGTCCTATAATCAGACTGTGCTGTTCATGCTGGATGGCGTGCCGCAGACCGAACTGGTGCTCGGCGACCGCCGCACGACCCTGGGCAAAATTCCGCTGGATCTCATCGATCGGGTCGAGGTCATTCGAGGACCCGGTTCAGCCCTGTACGGCGCCGACGCCTATTCCGCCGTGGTCAACATCATCACCCGGCGGGAGGTTCCCGAGCACCCGCAACTGGTGCTCAGCGGTGGCTCGCAGGAGACCCGCGACGTTCGGGCGCTGGCCGGCGGGCGGTGGGGCGACGTCAAGGTGGTCGGGGCCTTGGAGTACTTCGAGACCGATGGCTACGCGCCGTTCGTCGAGGCCGATCAGCAAACCCGTCTCGATGCCCTGTTCGGCACCCACGCCTCGCTGGCGCCGGGAACGGCCGCTACCGGCCGCCAGGAGTTCGGCGCGCAGGTCAACTTCACCGGCCCGAAGACCTCTCTGGGGCTGCGGGTCTCGGATTGGCGCGGCCTGGGACTGGGCACCGGCGTCACCGGCGCGCTCGATCCGTTCGGCGGCATCGACAGCACCGTTTGGGAAAGCACGTTCAAATGGCGCACGGCGGAAGGCGACTGGGCCGTCAACGGTTTTCTGGATGGCGTGCTGCAGCGCTACCGGATGGATGATTGGCACTTCTTTCCCCCCGGCGCGTTCGGCGTGTTTCCAGACGGCGTGATTTACAACACCGCGTTCGAGCAACGTACCCTCCGCTTGCAGAACGTGCTCGATTACCGGGGATTCCGCTCGCACGTGCTGACCCTGGGTCTGGGCACCGAACTGGGGAGGATCGAACTCCAGTCGGAAAGCCGCAACTACCGATTAAGCGATGACCTGATCCTGCCGATCGGCCCAGTGCAGGACACCACTCACGATCCTGCGTTGGGGGATGCCACGTTTTCCCGCGACCTGCTCTATGCCTACGTCCAGGACGAATGGACCCTCCATCCGGACTGGACCCTGACTTGGGGGGCGCGCTACGACTACTATTCCGACGTCGACGGCACCGCCAATCCCCGGGTGGCCCTGGTCTGGAACGCCCGACACGACCTGACCGCCAAGCTGCTGTACGGCGGCGGCTTCCGCACGCCCTCGTTGCTGGAAACCCAGGCGCGGCAGATTCCCGCCCTGGCGGGCAATCCGGACCTGCGGCCGGAGCAGGTGGACGCGATCGAGCTGGCCCTGGACTACCGCCCCCGCCTGGACCTGCGCACCCGGGTCAATCTGTTCCACCACGAGACCGACGATCAAATCCGGCTACAGAACACCGGTGGCCCCGAATTCCGGCCCGAAAACGTGGGCCAGCAGAAAGGACACGGCCTGGAAGTCGAACTGGAGTGGGATCTCACCCGCGCCACCCGGTTCTACGGGTACTACGCCTATCAGGACAATACCGACGAGACCACGGGCGCCGATGCCGGTTACACCCCGCACCATCAAGCCCTGGCGCTGCTGCAAACCCGGCAACACTCCTGGCTGTTCGCGGTGCAGGCACGGTACATTGGCGCCCGAGATCGGGTCGCCGAGGATCCACGGCCCCCACCCGATACCTATACCCTGGTGGATGCCTTCGCGCGCTACACCTTCTCCCCGCACCTGGAAGCCAGCCTGGACTTCCGCAACCTGTTCGACGCGGACGCGCGGGACGCCGGCTTTGGCACCGCCTTTCCCGGCGACATCCCGCTGCCGGGCCGGACCTTCTATTTCAGCCTGATCGGCCGTTTTTAGGATTCGGTTAGGGGGCGACGCGCTCCTGTTCGACCGGTCCGGCACGGGTGGGCGCACCCGTCGTGGCCGGCGGCGCTGCCGCCGGGGGAACTTCTACCAGCGAGGTCGCGGCCCGCACGAACAGGAGGCCCCGCTTCTGGCCGGTTTCCGGGTCCACCGTATTCATGGCCGCGTACAAGCGGGCGGCGGGCGCCAGGAACGGTTTATACTGATCCAGGACGTCGAGCACGAAGACCAAGTCCTGTTCAGGGAGATAGCCCCCCAGGGGCGAGTGATGGCCGATCGCGACGCCAAACAGGGGCTGGCGGTTGAAATTGATCAAATAACGAACAGCAGGGTCGTTCGCGCGATGCAGATGCATCCGAAATTCCTCCAGGGTCAGATCGCGCAGCACCGTCACCTCAAGGTCGGCATTGGCCCGAATCAACTGGGCCAGTTCATCCAGGGTGAGTCCCAGGGTGCGGGCCTTCCAGTACCCGACCGGCGCCCGGTCGAACAGGGTGTCCTGGGTATAGCGGTCGATATCCAGGGAGCGGAACAGATTGACCACCGTGGCCGGCCCGCAGAACGCCCCGTTGCTTTGATACTCGAAGCGCGGCTGATAGGTGGCGGCCACGGGCTGCCGCCAGGCTTGCGCCAGCAGCGTCGGATTCTGGTAGGAAGCCGCCGTCGCGATCGACTCGACGGGCGCGGGTTGCGGCCCGCAGGCGATCAGCGCCAGGCCAAGCAACAGGCCCAACCAGGGGTGGGTCCAGGGATGGCAGCGAAGCGTGGCGGAAGACCTCACGGGCATTCACCTCCAGTTTGAAGATCACCCCATGGACGTTAGCAGCCGCTCATGAAGTTTGCATCATGGCGCGCCTGGTCGTTACCTCGTTACTCTGGCTCCTGGTCGGCGCGCGGGTGGCTTGCGGCACGGTGCTGGTCCTCTATCCGGACGCCCCCGCACCCTACCAACAGGCCTTCGCCCAGATCGTGGCGGGGATCGCGCGCACGGCGCCGGGTCCGCTCCAAACCCTGGCGCTGACCCCGGCGTGGGATCAGGCCCAGGTCCGCCGCTGGCTGGACGCCCGTCGGGATCGCGCGACCGCGCTGGTGTTGCTCGGCCAGCGCGCGCTGCAGGCCTACCCGGCGGACGGGACCGCGCTGCCGGTGCTGGTCGGCGGCGTCAGCGCCCTGCCCGGCCAAACCGCCTGGCCCGGGATCAGCCTGGTCATCGATCCCGAGCTGTTTGTGCAGACCCTGCGGGAGTGGCTCCCCGCTATCGACACCGTCGCGGTGATCTACCACGCCCAAGATCGGGTCTGGCTCCAGCGGGTGGAACAGGCCGCGACGGTTCGGGGGTTGCGGGTCGAACCGCTGGCCGTCACCGACGCGGCAACCACCGTCCGGCAGATTACCCGGACCCTCGATCGGATCGATCCGCGCACAACCGCGCTGTGGTTCTCCCGCAACACCCTCAACCTGAATACGGAACTGATTTTTCCGTTCGTGTTGGAGGAGACCTGGAAACGCCGGATTGCGGCGTTTTCGGACACCGTGGCCCATACCCAGCGCGGTTTGCTGTTTTCGCTTTATCCCGACTACGGTGGCGTGGGCGAGGAACTCGGCGGGCGCATCCGGGATCCCGCCGGTGGACCTACCGCCGGCCTGCGCTTCACCCGCGCCGCGCGGTTGGCGCTGAACACCCGCACTGCCCGCCACCTGGGTATGACCCTGCCTCCGGACCTGGTCGAACGGGCCGGGCAGGTGTTTCCCTCCCCGTAGCGCGATCCCGGCCATGCGTGCGATCTCCTCGCTCTTCCCCTTGACGCTGCGCCAGGTGCTGGGGCTCGTTTACCTGCTCGGCATCGCGCTGCTGGCGGTGGGGATCGCCGGCTGGCTGCGGGATCATCTGAACGTCCACTTCCGGGAAGAGCTGCTGAGCAACGGCCGCACCCTCACCGAGCGGCTGGCCGAAGACAGTCGCCTCGCGCTCATCCAGCGCGCGCCGGATAATATTCGGATTCGCGCGGACGCGACCCGCGACTTTCCCAACGTCGTGGGCGTCGCCATTCTGACCCGCCAAGGCGAGCTGTTGGTCGCGGCGGGAACCCTGCCGTTTTCGTGGGCCGCGCTGCCACCGCTCGAGGGCGCCTCGGGCGGTGCGCGTCTGATCCTGGAAGACGACCGCCACCTGGTCTTCATCGCGCCGGTTCGGGTCGACGCCGATCCCCTGCATCCGGATCCGTTTACGGTGGCCGATCCGACCGAGTCCGCCGCGATGCCGGACCGGCCGGCTCCCGCGGAGTGGCTGGGGACGGTCGCGCTGACGCTGAGCAAATCCGCCATGGAAGCGGCGGTTCGCGCCACCGACCACCAGATGCTGGCGGTCATCGCCGCGGGCGCGACCATCGTGGGGCTGGGCTTGCTGGCCCTGTTGGGTTGGATCACCCGGCCGCTCCAGCGGTTGGCTGATCACATGGCCGATCCCGAAACCCCGCGGCGCTACGCCCGGGTGCCGGCGCGGGGCGTTCGCGAGGCGCGCGCCATGGCGTCCGCGTTCAACGCCTTGATCGCCGCGTTCGCCCAAGTCAATCGGGAACTGGTCGCCACCAACACCGCCCTGGAACGCTCCCGGCACGACCTGACCGGCCGGGTGCGGAAGTCGACCGTGGATCTGATGGCCGCACTGGAACGATTGGAACGGCAAAATACCGAGTTGGCGCACGCCCGCGAACAGGCGCTGGCCGCCAGCCGGGTCAAGTCGGCGTTCCTGGCGAACATGAGCCACGAAATCCGCACGCCGATGCACGGCATGTTGGGCTTCATTTCCGTATTGGCCCAGGCCGACCTGCCACCGGATCAAACCGAATCCGTGCGGATGCTGATGACCTCCGCCGAGCATCTGGTGAAGGTCATCGACAGCATCCTCGATTTCTCGAAACTGGAAGCAGGAAAAGTCGCTCTGGCTCGGTCCCCCTTCGCTCTACGCGACACGCTGCACACCACCGTGTCGTTGTTCGTGCCCGCCGCGCGGGCCAAGGGCCTGACGTTACGGCTGGACGTCGATCCCGACCTGCCGGCGCGCGTGATCGGCGACGCCCAGCGGTTGACGCAGGTCCTGGCCAACCTGGTGGACAACGCCATCAAGTTCACCGCGCGCGGCGGCATTCAGGTTCGGGCCGACCTCACGTCGCGCCGGAATCGCGGCGTGATCCTGCGGGTGACCGTGCGCGATACCGGAATCGGGATCCCGCCGGAACACCAGACCCGGATTTTCACCGCGTTCGACCAAATCGAAGCCTCCGCGACCCGGCAACAGGGCGGAACCGGCCTGGGACTGGCCATCTGCCGGCAGTTGGTGGCGCTGATGGGCGGCCGGATCGCCGTCGACAGCGAGGAAGGCGTCGGCTCCACCTTCCAGGTCGAACTGGACCTTGAGGTGGCGGAGGTCGAGGCGGAGATGGGGGTGGAAACCGAGGCCGATGCCGAGGCCGAGCGCCTCGAACCGGAATCCGGCCTTCTCCAGGAATTCCCCGAACCCGAACGGACGCCGCATCCTCGCGCGCTGGCACAGCTCCCCCGACCGGAGGCGGAACGCACCGATCTCGAACGTGCCGCCCGGGATTCGGGCTATCGGGAACCGATCCGGATCCTGGTCGTGGACGACAGCCCGGTCAATCGCGCCCTGGCTCGTATCGTGTTCGCCGGTGAGGCGGCCGAGGTCGACGAGGCGACCGACGGCCAAACCGCCCTCGACGCTTGCCAACACACCCGCTATGACCTCATTCTCATGGATATCCGCATGCCCGGCATGGACGGGCTGGAAGCCACCCGCCGCATTCGCCAGTGGGCGGACAATCCCAACCGCACCGTCCCGATCGTCGGCCTGACCGCGGCCCTTCTGCACGCGGATCGCGATCACCTGCTACAGGTCGGGCTTTCCGACTGTCTGTACAAACCCCTCAAGGCCGAGACGCTGGCCGCCGTGCTCGAGCGCTGGGGTCTGGGCAGGCGCCGGAACCCACGGAAACCGGCGGTTCAACCCGAGCGAGGTGACCCATGACGCCCATCTCCGACGCTTCCTCCGCCGGCTCCGCCAGCGACCCGAGCCCAGCGCCCGCCCTGGAGACCGTCCTCGACCTGTCCTATCTGCACTCCCTCGCGGGCCAGCCCGGGCCACTGCGTCATCTGGTGCGAACCTTCCTCGACCGCGTCGAACCGGTCCCCCGCCGGCTGGCCCAGGCGATCGAAGGCCACGACCACCGGCTCGTCCGGGACCTCTTGCACGAGCTGTACGGCGACGCCGGAAACGTGGGCGCCCGGACCCTTCAAGCCGCCTGCCAGCGGCTCCTCGACCGGTCGCCGACCGCCGGCGGGGACCGGCCCGCGCGCGGTGCCGAGGAGATCGCCATCGCCTTGCACCTGACCCGTGCGGCCTTCGCCCGCTTCCTCGACGGACTGCCGCCGTCCCCGGAACCGACCAGCGGGCGGCCACCATCCCCGGAACCGACCAGCGGGCGGCCGCCGTCCCCGCGCACCCTGCTGATCCTGGACGACAGCCCGACGCTGCGGGAACGACTCCGGCAGGTGTTGGCCGACGACTACCACTTGGTCGAGGCCGCCACCGGGCGAGCCGCGTTGGCGGCCTGCGCGGGCGAACCGCCGCCGGACCTGCTGCTGGTCGATCTCAATCTGGGATCGTCCCCGGGCCAAGAGAACGATTTATCGGGTCTGGACGTCGTCCGTCAGCTCAAAGGCACGATCCCGTGCGTCGTCCTGACCGTTGACCGGTCTCGGGAGACTCGCCGCGCCGCCCTCTAGGCCGGCGC
>WBZP01001889.1_pt1 | contig 24864 bp, 21 predicted proteins | sample 5204301 | NCBI WGS metagenome assembly WBZP01 (sample SAMN12412401, study PRJNA552823) | activated sludge metagenome | isolation source: activated sludge from nitrification reactor of wastewater treatment plant... | place: USA: Pennsylvania | collected 2017 | reverse complement strand
CAGAGCGGTTTCGTCCACATTAATCCATTGCTGACCCAGGTCGTCGAGCGTATCCAGGAGCTGCACGACCGCGACAATCCTTCCGACATTACCGGCCTGCCGAGTGGCTATCATGATCTTGATGCGAAAACAGCGGGTTTGCAGGCGGGTGACCTGTCGATTGTGGCCGGTCGCCCATCGATGGGCAAGACCTCGTTTGCGCTCAACATTGCCGAGCACGTGGCGATCGAGGTTGGTCTGCCGGTGGCCATCTTTTCGATGGAAATGGGTGGTACGCAGCTGGCCATGCGCATGCTCTCGTCGGTCGGTCGGCTCGACGCGCACCGCGTCCGTACCGGCCGCCTGAGCGACGACGAATGGTCGCGTCTATCGTTTGCGCTGGGCAAGATGCATGAAGCGCCGCTGTATATCGACGAGACGCCGGCGCTCAACCCGATTGACCTGCGCGCGCGGACACGCCGCCTGCACCGTCAGTGTGGCAAGCTTGGGCTGGTCGTCATCGATTATCTGCAGTTGATGTCGGCGACCTCGCAGGGCGAGAACCGGGCCACCGAGATTTCCGAGATCTCGCGTTCCCTCAAGGGGTTGGCAAAGGAACTGACCGTTCCGGTGATGGCGCTGTCGCAGCTTAACCGCTCGCTCGAACAGCGGCCGAACAAGCGTCCGGTAATGTCTGATCTGCGTGAATCGGGCGCCATCGAGCAAGACGCCGATGTGATCATGTTCATTTACCGCGACGAGGTCTACAACCCGGACACGGCCGACAAGGGGGTTGCCGAAATAATTATCGGCAAGCAGCGCAACGGGCCGATCGGCACGGTGCGGTTGACGTTCCTGGGTGAATACACCCGTTTCGAGAACTTTGCCAGCCGCTCCGCGTACTGACTGCGACGAACCGGGAAGCGCGTGCTCAGCCGTCGATACGTGCGGCGTTCACGACGTAGCTCAAGCGATTGCTGTCGGAACTGTCGAAACGCTGGCCAGCAGCCTCAGCCTGCGGCACAACAAGGAAGGGCAGCTGGCGTCCGCTGCCCCCCTGCAACCTGACATCCTGCGCCGCATTGAAACTGATCCAGTTCATTTCCCAGAAGCCAAACAGCAGCTTGCGCAGGACGACGAGTCTTGGGTCGGCATGGAGCAGACGTTCGTCGTGGATCGCCTTGCGCACATCGGCCGGATCGACCGGAATCCAGCCGTAACCCGGCGTATAGAATTCGGCTCGGCAATGTTGTCCGAAGCACAGGTTGCCGCTGGCGCCGAGACCGGCGAACAAGCGTGAGCTGTCAATGCGCAGGCCGAAGACCGGCCTGGCGGGTATGCCGATCGATCGGCACAGACCAACGAAGAGGAGTGCGATGTCTGCACTTTTCCCACTGAACTGACCACTATCGAGCATGGCTTCGACATCACCGCGGCCAATCCCGCTCGCCGCTGGATCGTGCAAGGTGTTGTCAATCACCCAGTCATAAATCGCCTTGCCTTGCGCGACAGGATCCTTGATGCGGCCGATGGCACGCTCGGCCGTATGTCGCACAAGCCCGTCAGTCGGCACGAGTTGTGTCGATTGCAGACAATGGCGCAGCACTTCGCCTCGCTCGGCGAGACTGCCACGACGAGTAATGTCGAAATGGCGATCCTGCTTGGCAATCTGGCTGATGATCTGCAGTTGCGGCGACGTGCTGCCCTCTTTCCAGTCGGCGTAGAAGACTTCCATTTCGCTGACCGGATCACGGTAGATCCCTGCCCGTTCGAAGTTCCCGCGCCAGGCATGGCCGAGCGATCGCTGCCAGGGGCTATCCTTGTACTGAGGCAATGGCACCCAGACGCGCAGCTTGTTCTTGACGTTGTTCAGCGCGATTGTCGACGCAAGCTCGTAGGTCCGCCATTGGGGTAGCGGCTCATCCGGCAGGCTGATCGCGTTGCGCTCGATTGATGGCGGTGGCGAGGCATTACCCGTGGGCGGTGGCGGAGCGGTCCGTTCGGCGAGCGGCCGGTAGCTCCGCCTCCTTTCCTTCCTTGCCGCTCCCTTGCCGCTGATCTTGCTCGTGCTCCTGCTGCTCTTGGCGGCTGATTTTGTATTTGCCGTCGATCGGCCGGCACTACCTGTCGACCTCGTTGAAGTCGTCGCCGGTTTGCCGGCTGCTGCTGCGCCGCTCACCCTTTTCTTGTTGGCGGCCAGCACCGAAGAAGGTGCGAGCAGGGAAAGAAGCGCCGAGGCGGCAAGAAAATCTCGTCGTTTCAATCGACTCTCTCCGGTAAGCATCGGATCCGCAGCGAACGGAACGGGGGCACGGATCTGGGGCCAAGAACGACCAGGCCGTGTGACAAGACACGGCCCGCTGATCCGGCGATTATAGCACCTCGGCCGCGTGGTCGGCGAGGCGCGAGCGCTCGCCGCGCTGCAAGGTGATATGGCCGGCGTGCGGCCAACCCTTGAAGCGGTCGACAACGTAGGTCAAGCCCGAACTTCCTTCAGTCAGGTACGGCGTATCGATCTGTGCGATGTTGCCCAGACAGATGACCTTGGTACCCGGCCCGGCCCGCGTGATCAGCGTCTTCATCTGTTTCGGCGTCAGATTCTGCGCTTCGTCGATGATCAGGAACCTGTTGAGAAAGGTGCGGCCGCGCATGAAATTGAGCGACTTGATCTTGATCCGATGGCGCAGCAGATCGTATGTCGCAGCGCGTCCCCAATCGCCGGCCTCCTGGTCATTCTTGTTGAGCACCTCGAGATTGTCTTCGAGTGCGCCCATCCATGGCCCCATCTTTTCCTCTTCACTCCCCGGCAGAAAGCCGATGTCCTCGCCAACCGGCACAGTCACGCGCGTCATGATGATTTCGCTGTAGCGCCTGCTTTCGAGCACCTGCGTCAGGCCGGCGGCCAAGGTGAGCAGGGTCTTTCCGGTGCCGGCCTGGCCAAGCAGGGTAACGAAATCGACCTCTGGGTTCATCAGCAGGTTGAGGGCAAAGTTCTGCTCGCGGTTGCGCGCCGTGATCCCCCAAATGCTGTTTTTCGCATGCGTATAATCAGTGAGCGTTTCGATCTCGGCGCTTGTTTCGGATGCTTCGCGGACGATCGCCTGCAACGGCTTTTCGCCTTCCTGGAAGAGAAACTGGTTGACCAGCAGCTGCGAGCACAACGATCCGGCAAGACGGTACGACGTTCGGCCGTCCTTCTTCCACGACTCGACCTGGTGCGCTGAGCGTTGCCAAGAATCGGGCGCCAGCTCGTGCATGCCGGTGTACAGAAGGTCGCTATCGGCGAGAACCTTGTCATTGAAGTAGTCCTGCGCCTGCAGCCCGAGTGCGCGGGCCTTGATGCGCATGTTGATGTCCTTGGAGACGAGGATCACTGGGCGCTTGGGGTGACGGTGCTGCAAATGGATGACGACGGCGAGAATCTGGTTGTCTGCCTTGGCGGTCGGCAGTCCCGCCGGGAGGTCGTCGGAGATCGCTTCGGTCTGCAGGAAGAGGCGACCACTGGCCAGCTTGCGCGAAGGCCCGGCAAGATTGATGCCGCCGTCGATGGCATGGCTCACGCTGGTGACGATTTCTTCCAGCGTGCGTGTCACCTGGCGCGCATTGCGGGCGATTTCCGAAAGGCCCTTCTTGTGGTTGTCGAGTTCCTCCAGGGTCATGATCGGCAGAAAGATGTCGTGCTCTGCGAAACGGTAAAGGCTGGTCGGATCATGCATCAGAACATTGGTGTCAAGCACGAAGAATTTTCCCGGCGCGTCGATTGTGTCGCTTGCGGCGCCGATGGCTGGTGTGCAGGGCATGCGAGGCTTTCCGGGCAGCGTCAATGACGGGCGTCAGAGCCGAGTGACGAAAGACAGCACGTCCTGCGCGTGCCCGGCGACTTTCACGCCGCGCCACTCCCGGCGCAATACGCCGTCCCTGTCGATAACGAAAGTACTGCGCTCGATCCCGCGGACTTGCTTGCCATACATCGATTTCATCCTGATGACCGAAAAGTGCCGGCAGAGCAGTTCATCGGTATCAGCAAGCAGGGCAAAGGGGAGTTCCTGTTTGGCCCTGAAGTTTTCGTGCGACTTGACGCTGTCGCGTGAGACCCCGACGACGACCGCTCCAGCGTCGACGAACAGAGGATGAAGATCACGAAACTGCTGTGCTTCGGTCGTACACCCGGGGGTACTGTCTTTCGGGTAGAAGTAGAGAACGACAACGCGGCCCCGACAGGCAGACAGCGTAAAGGTCTGGCCACCTGTTGCCGGCAGGCTGAAGTCGGCGACGGTCTGGTCGATCATGGCGCACTTTCAAGAACGAGAGGATGGATTGTTGTAAGAAACCCGATCGCAGGTCAAGTCGATCAGTGTCTCGACCTGATGGCGAAAGGGTGGGAAATTTGCCGCCGATGACGCAGACGGCAGCCGGGCGAGCCTCATCCGCATGAGGAAAACATTCTTCCGTCGGCACAACTTGATTTTTCGTTATGGCTGTACGAAAATACACAAACCAACTACAGGAGTGACGATCATGGCCAGAAGCAGTTCGCTTACCGCAAGACAACAAGAGGTGCTCGACTTCATCCGCAACACCATGGAAGTTCTCGGCGCGCCGCCGACACGGGCCGAAATTGCCAATGCCTTTGGTTTTGCCTCGCACAATGGAGCAGAGGAACACCTGCGGGCGCTCGCCAGAAAGGGCGCCATCCTGCTCGAACCGGGCTCTGCCCGCGGCATCCGGTTGGTCGAACAACTCGGTCTGCCGCTGATTGGCAGTGTCGCTGCCGGCAGCCCACTTCTTGCTGTCGAGAATATACAGCGTCGTTATACGGTCGAGGCCAGTCTGTTCAATCCACGGGCCGACTTCCTGTTGCGCGTACGCGGCCTGTCGATGATCAATGCCGGCATTCTCGACGGTGATCTGCTGGCCGTACACCGCACCAGTGAGGCGCGCAACGGCCAGATTATCGTTGCCAGACTCGATGATGAGGTGACGGTCAAGCGTTTCCGCCAGCAAGGAAAGGTGATCGAACTGCTTGCCGAGAACCTTGATTTTTCGCCTATCGTGGTCGATACGAAGGTCAAGGCATTAACCATTGAAGGCGTTGTTGTCGGCTTGATTCGCAGCGGCGAAGTCATGTGAGCGTTTGTCAAGAGACTGGTTGAACGGATTTTGCCCACCTCATGTCTGCCTTGCCAAGCCTCGTGCAAGTCCTTGAACGTCCTGACGTTTGGCGCGCCAATACCTTGGCCAAAGCGCCTCTGCCTGGTCTGCCGACGGGTTTTGCCGAACTCGACGGTGAATTGCCCGGTGGAGGCTGGCCGCGTTCTTGTCTGACCGAACTCTTGCCTGATCGCTACGGCGTCGGAGAGTTGAGTCTGTTATTGCCGGTGCTGGCACAACTTTCGAGCTGTGAACTTGCCTGGCTCGTCTTTATCGCCCCACCGCATACGCTTTATGCGCCCGCGCTCAGTCAGTGCGGTATCGATTTGACGCGTCTATTGGTGGCCAGCACTCCTGGTCGGGATGCCGCCTGGGCTTGTGAGCGCTCGCTTGCCACCGAAGGCGTTGGCGCCGTCGTCGCCTGGCTGCCCGATGTGCAGATCAGGTCATTGCGTCGCTTGCAGCTTGCTGCCGAAGCCAGCCGTACATTGCTTTTCGTTTTTCGCCCATTGTCCTGTGCTCAGCAGTCTTCGCCAGCGCCGCTTCGCCTGATACTGGAAGGAGAGGGCGAGCAACTGACCGTTCGTCTGCTCAAACGCCGCGGCGGAGCACAGCCAGCCCCTTTGCCCATCGCCATTCGACGCCCCCTGCCTCCTGGTCATGCTCTGGCTTGTCCTCTACCTGCCGCGCTTGGCGCGCGAAGTGTTTCCCAGCCTGCCGTCGCCTGGTGCCATCGTCAGTCATGAGCGGATCGTTGCCGTGGATGAGGCTGCCGCATCGGCAGGGGTCACTCCCGGCTTGCGGCTCGCCGAAGCATGGGCTCTGCTGCCCGACCTGGTCGTACAGGAACGCGCGCTCGAGCGCGAGCAGGCAGCCTTGCATCGGCTCGCTTGTTGGGCGGGCAGTTTTACTTCGGAAGTCAGCCTCGTACCACCACAGACACTGCTGCTCGAAGTTGCCGGCTCTTTGCGTCTTTTTGGTGGAGCAGAAACGCTTTTCAAACGCGTCATTGCGGGCTGCAGCGAGCAAGGTTTCGTTCCACAAGCAGCATTGGCTCCTACGCCACTGGCCGCACAGTGGCTGGCCTTCGCCGGAGACGATCGGTTTTGCTTCGACATCGGCGAACTCGCCGGTCGTCTCGGCAGTTTTCCGATCGATGTTCTGACGCTCTCGGCGGAAAAACGGGCTTTCCTGGGCAGTATTGGCGCGCGTACGCTCGGTGACCTGCTGCATTTGCCGCCTGCCGGCCTGGCACGTCGTCTGGGTGTCGGACTGAGCGCCGATCTGGCGCGAGCGCTTGGCAATCTGCCTGATCCAAAATCACGTTTCGTTTTTCCAGATCACTTTGTCGAGCGACTCGATCTGCCGATGCGGACAGACAGCGCACCAGCTCTTGCTTTCGCCGGGCGACGGTTGATCATGGCATTATCCGGCTGGCTCGCTGCACGTGGCAGTGGCGTCAGCCGATGCGTTTTCGAATTCGAGCATGCAGGGGGCAGTAAACGCCGACCAGCCACTCTCCTTGCGCTCGCCTTTGCCGGCGCGACACGCGACGGCGAGCGAATGGTACGTATCTTCAGTGAGCGCCTGCAACAGTTCGACTTGCCGGCACCTGTCGAGAGGATCGGTTTGTGCGCAGATGCGCCTGAGGCGCTGCCGGGACATACGGCGAATTTGTTCGGCGCACGCAACGCGGGAACTGCAGGCGACTCAGTGGCGACGCTGGTCGAGCGTTTGCAGGCACGCTTCGGGGATGGGAGCGTGCATGGTTTGTCGGCTGTACCTGAACATCGTCCTGAGAGAGCCTCGCAGCGCGTCGCAGCAAAGCTGGCGGTCGGCGGAAGACCTCTGCTTCATCAGTGCGCAAGTCGCCTCATGGCGGGTAGCTCTCCCGGGCCGCGTCCCTTGTGGCTATTGAGCGAACCCAGATCTCTCATTGAGCGGTTCGGCCAGCCGCAGTGTGGCGGCCCCTTGCGTTTACTTGCCGGTCCAGAACGTATCGAAAGCGGCTGGTGGGATGAGGCAGAGCCCGAGACGCTCGGTGATGTCCGTCGCGATTATTTTATTGCTCTTTCCGTGCGCGCTGAGTGGCTATGGATCTTCCGTAGCCGGGTCGGCTGGTTCCTGCATGGCCTATTTTCCTGAGCAACAACTGATTTCACTGGAATTTCCTGCTGCCTCTTCTTATACTGTGTGAACGAAAGAGTTCGACCGTTATCCTGTGGAGCCTTATGATGGAAACCCAGCCTGCCGGTTTGTTGCCGGACGCCTTGCTGATCGATCTGCCGGAAATTGATGCACAACACGAGGAGATCTTTCGGCGAATCGAGGCGCTCAAGGCAGCGTGTTTCGGCAGCGGCCCGGCTCCACTCGAAGGTTTTCGCAGTCTGCTCGATTATTTGAAGTATCACTTCGCAAGTGAAGAGCGCATCGCCCAGCAGACCGGCGTCAACTTTTCAACTCATGCGAAAGTTCACCGGGAAAACATGCATGTCCTGCGCAAGGCTTTTTCCGAAGTGCTCAACGGCCAGCGAGACGTCCACTCATTCCTGCGTTACGTCGAGTACTGGTTCGAGCGGCACATCACGATGGAAGACAAGCCCTTCGCCGCCAGTGTTCGGGATTGCCGCGTGAAGTTTACAGCCAGCCCACAACCGGCCGCCAGCTACTGAGTTCGCCTTGGCCGCTTCCTTCAGCGCCCTGGACCGGTTCTTGAACGACGCGCGGGAAGGCTGCCGAAAGAATGCAGACCGTTTCCACAAGACCATGAGATAAAACGGTAAATTGCGCTGCATGGCTGCCCGGGATGGCTTCTCGACATTCTTTTTTGCGTTCTTCCGAGCATTCTGGCAAGCTGCTAACCAGAGCCGCCCACCTTGTCATAAAGCAACGCCTACCGCTTTCCTACGGTCGTCTTCCGACGGCCCGATCATTTCCCCTCACGAACTCGTACCGACCATGACCATCACCGCCTCAGCCGCCTGGAAGGCTATTGATGCGCACCGGCAATTGCTTTCGCCCGTGCATCTCCGAGAAATGTTCGCCCGCGATCCAGGTCGCGTCGCCAAGCTCTCGCTTAGTTTCGACGGCATCCTGTTCGACTTTTCCAAGCAACGCGTCGACTCGACGACACTGCCGCTCCTTGCTGCCCTGGCACGCGAGGCCCGACTCGATGAATGGACCGAGCGCATGTTCGGCGGCGAGAAAATCAACGCCAGTGAAGACCGCGCGGTGCTCCATGTCGCCCTGCGCCGATCAAATGGCCCGTTCCCCGGCGCCACCCTTGACGTCATGCCCGAGGTTGTCGCTACCCGACAGCGCATGGCGGCCTTTGCCGACGCAATTCGCTCCGGCCAGACGCTGGGTTTCACCGGCTTGCCGATCCGTCATGTCGTCAATATCGGGATCGGCGGGTCGGACCTTGGACCGAAAATGCTGAGCAGCGCGCTGCGCTCGGTTTCGCATCCCGCGTTGAGCGTTCATTATGTATCGAACCTGGACAGTGCTCAGCTGGCGCCGCTTCTGCAGACGCTTGACCCGCGAACGACACTGTTCCTTGTCGCCAGCAAGACTTTCACGACGCAGGAGACGATGCTGAATGCGCAGACTGCACGCGACTGGCTGCTGGCCAATCTGGGTGACTCCGCCGCAATTTCTCGGCATTTCGCTGCCCTGACCGCCAAACCGGAGCGCGCTGTCGCGTTCGGGATCCGCGAGGAAGCGATATTCCCGCTCTGGGACTGGGTTGGCGGACGTTTTTCGGTGTGGTCGGCCGTTGGCCTGGCGCTGATGATCGCCATTGGCCCGCAGGCATTCGGCGAGCTGCTCTCCGGCGCCGAACGAATGGACGAACACTTCCGGAGCACGCCTTATGAACAGAATCTGCCGGTGGTGATGGCCCTGCTCGGCATCTGGAATACCAATTTCCTTGGCGCGGCGAGCAATGCCGTCTTGCCTTACAACGAGTCCCTGAAATACTTTCCGTCGTTCCTGCAACAACTCGAAATGGAGAGTAACGGCAAGTCGGTCGGCATCGACGGCCAGCCGGTTGCCTGCGCAACCAACCCGATCGTCTGGGGCGAGCTCGGCAACAACGGCCAGCACGCCTTCTTCCAGCTCTTACATCAGGGAGGGCGCCTGGTGCCATGCGACTTCATCGCTGCCGTACGCTCCGACTATCCCTTGCCTGGTCATCAGGAGGCCCTTCTCGCCAATTGTTTTGCCCAAAGCGCTGCGCTTGCTTTCGGCAAGACTGTCGCTGAAGCACGCAGCGAGCTGGCTCGTACAATGGAAGGGGCCGCGCTCGAGGCGCTCCTGCCACACAAGGTCTTTGCCGGCAACCAGCCGTCCTCGACCCTTCTCCTGGCGCGCCTTGATGCGTCGACGCTCGGCGCACTGGTCGCGCTCTACGAGCACAAAGTCTTCGTACAAGGCGTCATCTGGGGTCTCAATTCATTCGATCAGTGGGGGGTTGAACTCGGCAAGGCTGTCGCCAGCAGTATTCTGCCAGCATTCGGGCAAGCAGATCTGGCAGAGAAGCTGGACGCCTCGACGCAGGCGCTGCTCGCCTTTAGCCGACAGAACCTGGCTTGAGCTTTCCCCTGATCAATCCGGCGCGCCGCCATCGTGCGCGCCTTACTTGCAGTGAGGCATGAAATGACTATGAATGTGATCAGCGTTCCGAGTGCGCCGTTTTCGGGTCAGAAGCCAGGGACATCCGGATTGCGCAAGAAGGTGACCGTGTTTCAGCAGGCACGCTACCTCGAGAACTTTGTCCAGGCCATCTTTGATACCGTCTCGGGCCAGCAGGGGCAAACGCTGGTTCTCGGTGGAGACGGCCGCTACTACAATGACGTTGCGATACAAGTCATCCTGCGCATGGCGGCTGCCGCTGGTTTTGCTCGGGTACTCGTTGGGCGCGCTGGCATCCTGTCGACGCCCGCCGCCAGTGCGGTCATCCGCAAGTGGCAGGCTTTTGGCGGCATCATTCTGTCGGCAAGCCATAACGAAGGTGGTCCGCACGGTGATTTCGGCATCAAGTACAACCTGAGCAACGGTGGGCCGGCCAACGAAGCTTTTACCGACGCGGTTTACCGGCGGACGCAGGAGATTGAGCGCTATCGCACGGTCGAAGCGGCCGACGTGGATTTGGCCAGGCTTGGCGACGCACGTATCGGCGACATGGTCGTCAGCGTTATCGATCCGGTTGCCGACTACGCAGAACTGCTCGAATCGCTCTTCGATTTTGACCGCATCGCAGCGCTGCTCGCGCGGCCTGCCTTTCGCATGCGTTTTGACGCCATGCATGCCGTAACCGGCCCCTATGCTCACGCAATCCTCGAAAGACGGCTTGGCGCGCCTCATGGTACGGTGGTCAACGGCATACCTCTGCCGGACTTTGCGGGCGGCCATCCCGATCCGAATCCGGTGTGGGCGGCAGATCTCGTCGCCGCCCTCGCCCACCCTTCTTCCGGCCTGTCTTTCGGGGCCGCTTCGGATGGCGACGGCGATCGAAACATGATCGTCGGACGCAACTTCGTCGTCAGTCCCAGCGACAGCCTGGCTGTTCTGGCGGCCAATCATGCACTGATTCCCGCTTACGCCGGAGGCCTCGCGGGAGTGGCGCGGTCGATGCCGACGAGCTGCGCCGTGGACCGCGTCGCCCAGGCTTTGGGCATCGCCTGTTATGAAACGCCGACTGGCTGGAAGTACTTCGGTTCCCTGCTCGATGCCGGTAAGGCGACGCTTTGTGGCGAGGAGAGCTCCGGCACTGGCTCCAATCATGTGCGGGAGAAGGACGGCCTCTGGGCAGTCCTCTATTGGCTCAACATTCTGGCGGTGCGCGACATGCCGGCCGACGTGATCGTGCGTGAACACTGGCAGCGTTTCGGACGCAACGTCTATTCGCGCCACGACTACGAGGGAATCGAGACGGAAAAGGCTGATCGCCTGATCGACAGGCTGCGGGCTCGTCTGCCCGAGCTGGCAGGATCGGATTGTGCCGGCCAGCGGATCGCTGCCGCCGACGATTTCTCCTATATTGACCCGGTCGACGGTTCGAGATCGGATCGCCAGGGGATGCGCATACTTCTCGAAGGCGGTTCGCGCGTCGTTTTCCGCTTGTCCGGAACCGGCACCGAGGGCGCCACACTGCGCGTTTACCTCGAACGTTTTGTCGCCGACCCCAGCCAACACGAAATCCAAACGCAGGAAGCGTTGGCGCCACTCGTCGCTCTGGCTGATGAGGTGGCGCAGATCAAGGCGATCACCGGAAAGGCAGGACCGAACGTGATCAGCTAGGATTTGGCGACACCGCAGGGCGCCGCCAGATTCGACCAATGAAGCTAATAAGGGGATACGAAGATGGTTGACAAGAAGACTTTCCAATTACCGAGAAAGGCGATTGCTCTTGTTCTCGCCGGTGGACGGGGCAGCCGGTTGCACGAGCTGACCGATCGCCGCGCCAAGCCGGCAGTTCATTTTGGCGGCAAGTTCAGAATTATCGATTTCGCCCTTTCCAACTGCGTCAATTCGCAGTTCCGGCGCATCGGGGTCGTCACGCAGTACAAGTCACACAGCCTCCTGCGCCACCTGCAGCGTGGCTGGAACTTTCTGCACGGCGAGGTCAACGAATTCGTCGACTTGCTGCCGGCGCAACAGCGCGTCGATGAGGAATCATGGTATCGTGGTACGGCGGACGCGGTTTATCAGAACATCGACATCCTGGAAACCTACCGTCCGGCGCCGGAGTTCGTCGTCATTCTGGCCGGTGATCATGTCTACAAGATGAACTATGCCTTGATGCTGGTCGACCATGTCGAAAGTGGCGCCGAATGCACGATTGCCTGCATAGAGGTGCCACGCCGGGAGGCAACGGGTTTCGGCGTCATGGCAGTGGATGAGAGCGGGATGATCACCGACTTTGTTGAAAAACCAGCCGACCCACCGGGAATACCGGGCAATCCGGAGATGTCGATGTGCAGCATGGGCGTCTACGTGTTCAATGCCAAGTACCTCTATGCGGAACTGGCGCGCGACATCGTCGACCCAAACTCCAGTCACGACTTCGGCAAGGACATCATCCCGCGTGCCGTCGCCAATCGCGTTGCTGTCGCTCATCCATTCTCGCGCAGCTGCGTAGTCGCTCCCGATGAGGAGTTCAAGGGGCACTACTGGCGTGACGTGGGGACGATCGACGCGTATTGGGACGCCAATGTGGATTTGACGGCGACTGTCCCGGCGCTCAACCTTTATGATCGCAACTGGCCAGTATGGACTTATCAACAGCAGTTGCCACCAGCCAAGTTCGTTCATAACCACCTTGATCGGCGTGGAAATGCCATTGAGTCGTCGGTATCAAGTGGTTCCATCGTTTCCGGAGATGTGAATCGCTCATTGCTTTTCTCGAGTTGCCGGGTTCATTCCTATGCACGCGTCAACCTGTCGGTCCTCCTCCCCGATACGACGATTGGCAGCCGCGCTCGCCTGACGCGCTGCGTCGTTGACAGCGACTGCGAGATACCAGCCAACATGGTGATTGGCGAAGACCCCGAAGATGATGCGCGTCGCTTCCGGCGAACCGAAGGCGGGGTGACGCTGGTTACCCGGAAAATGCTCGCAAATCTTGCCTGAGCGGGAAGGAACCGGGAACTTGCGCGTCCTTCATCTCGCTGCCGAAATCTATCCTCTGGTCAAGACCGGCGGCTTGGCGGATGTCGTCGCCGCACTGCCGGTAGCGCTGGCTGCGCGCGGGCTGGATACCCGCGTTCTGTTGCCCGGCATGCCGGGCATCCTGAGCGGTCTGGTCGGCCTGAAGCGGGTAGTACGCATCGGCCCGGCTTTCGGCGCTGCCGTCATTACGCTTCGCCTCGGTCGCCTCGCGGACAGTGGCTTGCCGGCCTACGTGATCGACGCGCCGTTTCTCTATCGTCGCGACGGAAATCCCTACCTTGGTCCAGACGGGCGCGACTGGAACGACAACCACCGGCGGTTCGCATTGCTCGGCTGGATTGCTGCGCATCTGGCCTCCGGCGAACTCGATAGGAACTGGCGACCGGATGTAGTGCACGCGCATGACTGGCACGCCGGTCTTGCGCCCGCCTACATCGCACAGAACCCGGCGCTGACCACCTCCACAGTATTTACGATTCACAATCTTGCCTTCCGTGGCCTGTTCCCGCTCGACCACCACAACGATCTCGGCCTGCTGATTTCGGGGGCCGACCAGAGTGCCCTGGAGTTCCACGGGCAACTTTCGTTCATGAAGGCTGCACTGGTCCACGCGAAGCGGGTAAACGCCGTCAGTCCGACCTATGCACGCGAGATCTGCATGCCTGAGTTCGGCTGGGGACTCGATGGCCTGCTGCGCGATCGCGGGACCGATCTGTCCGGCATCCTCAACGGCGTCGATTACTCGGTCTGGAATCCGGAAACCGACGCAGCACTGCCAAGAAGCTACAGCCACGAGGACCTGCGTGGCAAGGACAGCTGCAAAGTCAAGCTGCAGTCGGAGCTGGGGTTCGCCCGTCGTGCCAAGGCGCCGCTGTTTGCCGTCGTCAGCCGGTTGACGGCACAGAAGGGAATGGATCTGATTCTTGGCGCGTTGCCGGCCATCCTTGCCGAAGGTGGGCAGCTCGTCGTCATCGGCAGCGGTGAAACAGAGATTGAAGCGGCTTACCGGGCCGCTGCCGCGGCCAATCCGGAAAATGTCTCGGTCCATCTGGGCTACGACGACGCGTTCTCGCATCGCATCATGGCCGGATCCGATATCCTGCTCGTCCCTTCACGTTTTGAACCTTGCGGCCTGACGCAGCTCTACGCGTTGCGCTATGGGACGCTGCCGCTGGTCCGCCGCGTCGGCGGACTGGCCGATACGGTGATCGACGCAACTCCTGAAAGCTTGCAGGCCGGAACTGCCAACGGCTTCGTCTTTGCCGACGCAAGCAGCCGCGCCTTGGCGGCGCGCATTGCCGATGCGTGTGCGCTCTATCGGAACGCTGCTGCCTGGTGTCTGGTTCAACAACGGGGCATGTTGCAGGACTATTCCTGGGCCGACTCCGCCGTGCGCTACGAGGCTTTGTACAGAAGCATCTGAACTCCATACAACCAGCAGGAGATTGGCTTGTCTTCGGATTCTTGCCTTATTCGACCATTCGCCGGCCTCCGGCCGCGTAGCTCAGATGCAGCAGCCGTCGCGGCGCCGCCCTACGACGTCCTGTCCAGCGAAGAGGCGCGGCAGGCCGCAAGCGGCAAGCCATGGTCCTTCTTGCACGTATCAAAAGCGGAAATCGATTTGCCGCGCGGGATCGATCACTACGCACCCGAAGTCTACGCCAAGTCAGCCGAGAACTTCCAGCGCATGATTCAGCTTGGGGTGTTGCAGCGCGATCCGAGCCCCGGCTATTATGCCTATCGCATGGTCATGGATGGGCACGCACAGACGGGTCTGGTTGCCACTGCCTCTGTCTCCGCCTACGAGAACAACCGCATCCGGAAGCACGAGTTCACCCGTCCGGACAAGGAAGATGATCGCGTCCGCCAGATCGAGGCGCTCAACGCGCAGACCGGGCCGGTTCTCCTGGCTCATCCGGATGACGACGAAGCGGAAGGTTTGCTGGCGGCTGCCACGACGGGGATGCCGGATGCCGATGTCGCGACCGAAGCGGGTATTCGACACACGCTGTGGCGTATTGAGGACGCGCTCAGCATTGCGCGCCTGAGTCAGGTCTTCAGCAGAATGCCGATGCTCTACATTGCCGATGGCCACCACCGGTCGGCTGCCGCCGCGCGCGTAGCGGCCGCACGGAGAAAAGGCGTGCAACCCTTGGCGGGGGCGGCGGACAGCGCCGAGTTCTTCCTCGCCGTGATCTTTCCAGCCCGGCAAATGCGGATCATGGATTACAACCGGGTCGTCCGCGATCTCAACGGCTATAGCGCAACGGAGTTTCGGGCGGCTGTCGCCCGTGGTTGCAGCGTGACCCGTTGTAGCGCGCTTGGCCGGCCGGATCGGCCGACTACCTGTGGTATGTATCTCGATCGGTGCTGGTATCGTCTGCAGTTCCCGCCCGAGTGGCTGAGCCGGGCCGATCCCGTTGCTTGCCTGGACGTCTCGTTGCTGGCCGAGCACATACTGGCTCCTCTGCTCGGCATCAGCGACTTGCGTCGCGACACGCGGATCGACTTCGTGGGAGGAGTGCGTGGCTTGGCCGAGCTGGAACGGCGAGTCGACAGCGGAGAAATGGCTGTTGCTTTTGCCATGTACCCAACGCCGATGGCGGCGCTGATGAGTGTTGCCGATGCCGGGCAGGTGATGCCGCCAAAGTCGACGTGGTTTGACCCCAAGCTTGCCGACGGTCTGGTCTCGCACGTTCTTGACTGAAACGCCGTCGGCACGGCGATGTCCTCAAACCGGCGCCTTCTGCGTCGACGCCGTCTGTCGGTCAATCCGCCTTGCTCTTGACGACCGCGATATGTGGTTTTCCTTCGGCGATCTCGCCGATCACCACCGCGTGATCGAAACCCTCCTGCAAGAACACTGCCAAGACCTCCGTGACGACTTCCGGCGCGCAGCTGAGCAGCAAGCCGCCACTCGTCTGTGGGTCGGTGAGCAGAGCCCGTTCCGTGTCGCTGAAATTCCTTCTCGGGAGTTCAACGTAGTCACCGTAACTGGTCCAATTGCGCCCGGAAGCGCCGGTCAGGCAACCACGTTCCGCGAATTCGAGGACATGCGGCAGGAAACGCAGGGCGCTGCAATCGATCACTGCTGCTACGTTGGACGCTTTGCAGATTTCCGTCAGATGACCGAGCAAACCGAAGCCGGTCACGTCGGTCATCGCGTGCACCCCGGCGAAGCACGACAGTGCGCGTCCCGGCGTGTTGATTTGCGTCGCTGAACTGATCATTGCTGCATAGGCGGCGGGCGTCAACAGACCTTTCTTCAGGGCTGCGCTGTAAACGCCGATGCCCAGCCGCTTGCCGAGAATCAGCTTGTCTCCCGGCCGCGCGCCGCCGTTGCGCTTGATATTGTCGGGGTGGACGAGGCCAATGGCGACGAGACCGTAGATAGGCTCGACCGAATCGATCGTGTGTCCGCCGGCAATCGGGATGCGCGCCTTTGTACAGACTGACTCGCCCCCATCGAGGATGCGCTTGATTGTCTCTAGCGGCAGCTTGTCCAGGGGCATGCCGACGATGGCCAGAGCCAGGAGCGGCACGCCACCCATGGCATAAACGTCGGACAAGGCGTTGGCTGCCGCAATACAGCCGAAGTCGAACGGATCATCGACAATGGGCATGAAGAAATCGGTTGTCGCGACGATGGCCTGCTCGGCGTTGAGCTGATAGACAGCCGCATCATCGCTCGTTTCGATGCCGACCAATAGCTGTTTGGGAACGATTGCCGATGGGGTCTTGCTCAGGATTTGTTCAAGCACGGCAGGGGCAATCTTGCATCCGCAGCCGCCCCCGTGGGACAACTCGGTCAACCTGAGCGGCGCAATTGCTGCGTCCGGCATCGCCGGAAGCTGGTTGGTCTTTGGCTTTCTTCTTGGCATGGTTTTGTCAGCAGGCAACCGCGCTGCGATCTCGGCGTGGAAAAGGTAACAGGGTGTCGGGGACCAGCAAGTCAAGCGGCCTCGAATCCGGCTTCGTCGATCATCTGTGCCAGACGCGCAGGGCTTACGAGTTGTGCGTCGTAAAGCACTCTGGCGCTCGCTTCCTCAAGCGCGACTTCAACCTGGACAACGCCGGGAAGACTTGCCAGGAGCGTTGTGAGGCTCCGTACGCAGCCTTGGCAACGCATTCCGCGGACAGTAAAGACAGCTTCTTCCATTTCGTCATTTGCTCTTCAGGTGCATCCCCATCTGCGACGATGGCTGCCAACGGCAACCGTCGCGCCATTGTCGACGACTGGCTTTCCTCGACACGATCAACCGGTCTGACGCCGAGCGGGACGCCAGCGCTTGAGCAGGAGCGAGTTGGTGACCACCGAAAGCGAACTCAGCGCCATTGCTGCCCCCGCGACAACCGGGTTCAAGCAACCGAGCGCTGCAAGCGGCACACCGAGCACGTTGTAGACGAAGGCGCAGAAGAGATTCTGCCTGATTTTTCTCGAAGTCGCACGCGAAAGCGAGATGGCGTCGATGATTCCAGGCAAGTCACTGCGCAGCAACGTCAGGTCAGCCGCCTGAATGGCGGCGTCCGAGCCTGCTCCAATGGCAAAACCCACGTCGGCGGCGGCAAGCGCGGGAGCATCATTGAGGCCATCGCCAACCATGCCGACAACCGCCTTCCCCCGTTTCAAAGCGACTACCGCCGCTGCCTTCTCGCCGGGAAGAATCCCTGCCCGATACTCGTCGATTCCAGTCTGACGCGCAATTGCCGCCGCGGTCGCCAGATGGTCGCCAGTCAACATGACGACGCGTATACCCATCGCTTTCAACTGATCAACGGCAGCACGCGAGGTGTTGCGCAAGGGGTCGGCAATCGCCAGAAGGGCCAGCGCGCGTTCAACCTCAGGCCGTTGCGCGGTGTCTTGGTCACTGCACTGTCTTGCTTCGCCGAGAATCAAGACCGTCTTGCCGTCGCGCTGCAGCGCCTCAATCAAGTCGGCGGAAGACGATAGTGCATCGATGGAAGCGTCCACCGCGCTCAAAGCCAGTCGGCGTCCTGCCACGCCACCCACGACGCCCCAGCCGGGGATCGCGCGAAACCAGTCAAGCGCCAGCAGAGTCAAGCCTTGCGCCTTTGCCCGGCGCAGGATTGCGCGCGCCAGAGGATGGTCAGACGCCTGTTCGAGGCTTGCGGCGAGCAGTACAGCTTCGTCGGCGGTGGCACTCAGCGCCAACACATCGGTCAGCATCGGCTCACCTTCGGTCAGCGTGCCCGTCTTGTCGACAGCGAGGACGCTGAGCTTGCCGGCCCGCTCCAGCGCATCGGCGTTCTTGATCAGGATTCCGGCCGCCGCTCCCTGGCCGCTGGCGACAACGATGGCGGTCGGCGTTGCCAATCCGAGGGCGCACGGGCAGGCGATGACGAGCACGGCGACAGCGTTGATCAGAGCCGCACTGAAAACGCCGCCCACCGCCCACCAAGCGAAAAACGTGGCCAGTGCCATGCCACAGACGAGGGGTACGAAAACGGCCGAAATGCGGTCGGCGAGTCGCTGCACCGAGGCCTTCGACGCCTGCGCCTGACCGACAAGGCGAACGATTTCCGCGAGAAGCGTCTGCTCTCCGACGCTCGTCGCCCGACAGCGAAGCATTCCTTCAGCATTGATCGTGGCAGCAAAGACGCGCTCGCCCGGATGCTTGGCGACGGGCATGCTTTCTCCGGTAAGCATCGCTTGATTGACATTCGACACGCCATCGATCACCTCGCCGTCGACCGGCAGGCTCTCGCCGGGTCCGACGATGAATACATCGCCCGGAATCAACAGCGAAGCATCGATTTCGAGCAGTTTGCCGTGGCGCTCGACGCGCGCTGTTTTGGGCTGCAGGCGGGCAAGGTGTTCGATTGCCTCGTTCGTCCTGGCCCGCGCGCGCGCTTCAAGCTGCTTGCCGAGGAGAACGAGCGTGATGACTGCCGCTGATGCTTCGAAATAGACGTGCAGATGGTGCAGGTCGGCGAGCGTCACGAAGGCGCTGAAAAGATAGGCCATGGACGTCCCCAGAGCAACGAGCACGTCCATATTCGCTGCCCCAGAGCGAAGTGCGTTCGCGGCACCCCGATAGAACCGCCAGCCGATCCAGAACTGAACCGGCGTCGCCAGAGCCAGCTGCAGCGCGCGCGGCAGGATGTCGGCGTGGACCTGCGCGGACGGATCGAGCATGCCCAGCATGGGTGCGACCAGCGGCAGCGTCAACCCGAACGCAATCCAGAGCTGGCGTATGTCTGATTTGCGGACAGCGGCCTTATGCGCCTGCTCTTCCGCCCTTGTAGTGCCAACCCGCGGTCGAGCCGCGAAGCCGGCGCGCTTGATCGTGGCGAGCAGGAGATCGGGTCCTGCGAGTTGCGGGACATAGCGAATGTTGGCTCGCTCGGTCGCCAGGTTGACCACGGCTTCGACTCCCGGCAGACGATTGAGCTGCTTCTCTATGCGCGCCGAGCAGGCGGCGCAAGTCATCCCGTCGATGAGCAGTTCGATGGTCTGCGCCGCTGCGTGGAGATCGCTGCTGGCCATCGTCAGGTGCCCAGGAGCATGCGGGCGCTCGAAAACAGCCCCCAGATACCAAAGCAGAGAATGATCGAACCGCTCAGCATGCGGACCGCCGGGAGTCGGGTGTAAGCGTGCAGCCGACTGGCGAGCAGACCAGCGAGCAGCAGGTTCGGCAGTGTTCCGACGCCGAAGGCGAGCATCATTCCGCTGCCGTGCAAGGCAGAGCCGCTCACCAAGGCGTTTGCCAGCGCAGTGTAGACCAGTCCGCAGGGCAGCCAACCCCAGAGCAGGCCGAGCGGAAAAGCTTGTGCCACGCGACGCGCGGGCAGGTAATTGCGGGTCATCGGTTGAAGCCGACGCCACAAGCGCTGTCCAAGCCGCTCGGGCAAGGCCAGCGCCCAACCGGCTCCCATGAGGTAACAACCGAGAGCGATGAGCATCAGGTTGGCCGGCAATGAAAGCACGAGCCGAATCGGCAACTGCCCGGACAACGCGATGCCAGCTTCGCCGAGCGCGCCTGCCAGCGCGCCAGCGACGCAGTAGGAGAAGAGTCTTCCTGCGTTATAGGCCAGGTGCAGCGTGATCGAGCTCGGTCCACCGAAAGAGAGCGCGCCGACGATCCCGCCGCACATGCCGACACAGTGCGTCCCGCCGAGCAGGCCGATCAGCAGCAGGGCGAGATAAGTCGATTCTGGCATCAGGGGAGTCCACCGTCGAACACGAAGAGCGGCGATTCTACTCTCTTCCGCCTGACCACCCCCGCAGTCGTGTCAGATCACTTTCGAGTAACGCGTCCGCTGCCGGTCGGCCCGCAGATAGCGGTCAAAAACCATCGAAATGGCACGAACCAGCATGCGTCCGCGCGGGAGGACGCTGATCCACTTGTCGTCGATACGGACCAGTTCAGCGGCCACGAGTTCTCGCAGATCTTCCAGTTCCGTGGCAAAGTACTTGGCGAAATCGATCAAATGAGCGATTTCGATCGACTCGATTGACAACTCGAAGTGGCACATCAGGGACTGGATGATTGAGCGCCGCAGAAGGTCGTCGGCATTCAGCTCGATTCCTCGATAAACGGGCAGCGTCGCGTTGTCGAGCAGATCGTAGTACTCGTCGAGCGTCTTGACGTTCTGGCTGTAGGTCGGACCGACTTTGCTGATCGACGAGATGCCGAAAGCGAGCAGGTCGCAGTCCGAGTGCGTTGAATAGCCCTGGAAGTTGCGATGCAAGCGCCCTTGACGTTGAGCAATCGCCAGTTCGTCGTCTGGTTTGGCAAAGTGGTCCATGCCGATGTAGACGTAGCCGGCTTCGGTCATGCGCGAGATGGCCAAGGCGAGGATCTGCAGGCGCGCGTCGGCGCTCGGCATGTCGGCTTCGGGAATTCGTCGCTGCGGTTTGAACAGACTCGGCAAGTGCGCGTAGTTGTAGATCGAGACGCGATCGGGATTGGCAGCGATGACTCGTTCCAGCGTACGGCCAAAGCCTTGCAGCGTCTGTTTCGGCAGACCGTAGATGAGGTCGATGCTGATCGATTTGAAGCGATTGGCGCGCGCCGCTTCGATCACGGCGAGTGTCTCTTCTTCGCTTTGCACGCGATTGACCGCCTGTTGCACGGCCGTATCGAAGTCCTGCACGCCGATACTCATGCGGTTGAAGCCCAATTCGCCGAGGAGCTCGACGGTGGCCCGGTCGACCTTCCGTGGATCAACCTCGATCGAATACTCCCCGCCCTCGATCAGCCGGAAGTGGCGGCGCGTCGCCGTCATCAACTGACGCATTTCACCATGCGAGAGGAAGGTCGGCGTACCGCCACCCCAGTGCAGCTGAGCGACCTCGTGGTCGCCGCCATCGAGAAAGCCGCTCTGCAAGGCAAGCTCTTTTGCCAGATAGCGCAGATACTTGGCGGAGCGTCCGTGATCCTTCGTAATGATCTTGTTGCAGGCGCAGTAATAGCAGATGGTGTTGCAGAACGGAATGTGGACGTACAATGAGAGCTGACGGCTGATGCCGCCGATGTTGCGTTTGCCCAGCCAAAGCTTGTACGCGTCTGCGCCGAACGCTTCGACGAAGCGGTCAGCCGTCGGGTAGGACGTGTAGCGCGGGCCATTGACGTCGAAACGACGAATGATCTCGGGATCAAACAGAAGATTTCCGGCTAGCGAGTTCATATTCCGATGACACTGTTGGCCGGCTGCATTATCGGGCGGTGTCCCAACAACAGGGTTGACTTGGATCAAACGCGGAGTTAAGTGAAAAGGAGTCGGATGCCTACCAATGTCGCGGCGGCCAGGCTGGCTTTCGAGGTCGTGAAGACTGCCTGCTCCAACTGCAATTTGCGCGAGCTGTGTTTGCCGATAGGCATCGAGCCTGAGGATCTGAAGAGGGTGGACGAACTGGTGTCGACCCGCCGCCGTATGAAGCGCGGTGATTACCTCTATCGCGCCGGTCAGGGATTCGAGTCCATCTATGCCATCCGCAGCGGGTTCTTCAAGACCGATGTGCTGATCGAGGACGGTCGCGACCAGGTGACCGGATTCCAGATGACCGGCGAGCTGCTCGGTCTGGACGGCATCAGCAGCGAAGTGCATACCTGCAATGCCATTGCGCTTGAGGACAGCGAGGTTTGCGCCATACCGTTTTCCCAGCTCGAGGGACTGTCCCGCCAGATCCACACGCTACAGCATCATTTCCACAAAGTGATGAGCCGCGAAATCGTTCGCGACCACGGGGTAATGATGTTGCTCGGCACGATGCGGGCCGAGGAACGGCTGGCTGCTTTTCTGCTCAATCTGTCGCAACGATTCAAGGCGCGCGGCTACTCGCCCGCCGAATTCAACCTGCGCATGTCGCGTGACGAGATCGGCAGCTATCTTGGCCTGAAGCTGGAAACCGTAAGCCGGGCCTTTTCCCGCTTTCAGGAAGAGGGACTGCTCTCCGTACATCAAAGAAAAGTGCGCATCCTCAACACCACCGGATTGCGCAAATTGATGACGCACCAGCGCGGCTAGACGCACGCCGAAGGCGCTCGCCGGTGAGTTCAGACAAGCCACCCGGCAAGCGGCCCAAGCGGACTGCGGCTGAGCGCCACGGACACGATGTACGCGAACGCGACGAGCGCAGCAAGCAGGAAAGCCGTCCGCCGGGCCTTGCTGCGCGCGCGTTTGAGCGCCATTGTGCCGCATCCTATGTAGAACAGCAGACCCGCCAGTTTGGCGGTCAACCAGTCGTTGGCGAAGGGCCATTGCGCGCTGACGACGGCCATGGCGATTGCGCTTCCGAGAAGGGCCGTGTCAACGACGTGCGGCACGACGCGCACTGCCCGCTGCTGCAGGAGAGGCGATTCAGTCAGCATCCAGACGGCGCGCAGGAGAAAACCGGCACCGCTCAGGATCACGCAACTGACGTGCAGTTGCTTCAGCAGCAGGTAGCTCATGCGCGTTGAGAGCGACCTGGCTTCATTTCTGCCCGACCGGCAGCGGTCGGCAGTCGCCGAATGCCGACCGATGCTGGCGGTAGAAAGCGACTGCCAGCAGCAGGTTGCGCAGCAGCCATGCATTGGCAACGATAAGAGCCAGGGCGGCAGGGTAGGCAAACCAAGGCGGCCAGATGGTCGCCGCCAACAGCAGCAGCAGGGAAGCGAAATGTGCCAGTACTTGTCGCTCGATCTGCGCCGACGGGATCACCTTGTTCATGTTCGGCGCCAAGCCTCGCCCCTGGCCGAGATTCTGCAAGTGCAGCCAGACGAGGAACGGTGCTATTTTGTACAGCATTCCTGTGATCGCCGTCATGAAACCACCGCACAGAATCAGGACGCCACAGGACAGCGCCCACTGCTCGCTATCGCCAACCTCGGTTGCCGTGCCGGCCAGCAGCCAAAGAATGCATGCCGCCAGCGTGCTCAACATTGCAATACGCCAGCAGTGTTGGGTCGCGTCGAAGCGCGGCCGCTTGCTGCGATGCTGGAGCTGCAGCGTCAGGCCAGCAAAGGCAGCGGCCGCCGCAACCAGCACCCCCGCCAGAACAAGCGATAGCGTTGGCCAGCCGGTGAGCTCGGCAAGACTCCAAAGCATGAGGAAGCCGAGCAGACTCGGCGCAAAAGCGCCCGCAAAGCGATCGGCGTAGGGCGGCGTCAGCTGGAACATGGGGACCACGACGAAAGCTACGGAGCTGAGCAGAACGAGGCCCCAGCCAATGAAACCCCAGGCAAGATGAAGCGTCGTGACTGACAGTATGGGCAGCCCGTTCGATCCGTCGGCGAGAAACGCGTAGACCAGCAGCAATCCAAGGAGAGTCGTCACGCTCAATCCTGCCATGGCCAGCCGCAAACCGCGAATGGTTGGGCTCGTCGTCGGCACGGCGTAGAGCGCGTGGGCTGCCGCGGCGACGAAAACGAGCACGCCTCCTCCGAGAAAAACAGCGGCGTACGGCAAGGCGGTTGCGGGCTGGCCGAGCAAGCCGGCAGCCAGAAGGGCGGCGCCGAGTCCCAGGGTGGTGTTCACCAACCGCGCGACGAGCAGCGGGCGCACCATGTTTGCTCCGGCAAGGACGGGCAGGATCTGCACCAAGGCACCAAGCATCGCCTGTAGCATGAAACCAACCGTAATCAGGTGGGTAATTGCCAGAGCGGCCGGCGTCCAGCGCGAAGCGAGCGCCTCCGGCCCGCTCAAGAGGAGAAGGAGTCCGGCGAGAACAGCGAACACAGGTGCGGTAAGGAAAAACCGGAACGGCGCTGCGAGAGGTGGGGCCTGATCGAAAGAGAGAAGAGCCTGCATTACTGCGCTCGATGCGCGATCAGCACGTTCACCGAGCCGTCGGCCTGAAATTCCGTTTGCCAGCAGAATCCATTGACTTCGAGGGCGCGGTAGAGGGGAAAGGGCTCGCGCGGCAGGAGGACAAGCAGCTTCTCGGTCTGCCCTAGCCGGTCGAGCACCTCCATCGTCCGGACGAGTGGCTCCGGAGGTTCAAGACCACGCACGTCAAGCACAATGTCGGCATCGGAGCGCGTCATGTAGCGGCCTGTCCACATTGATCGAGAAATGCAGTCAACTCCGGCACGAGCGTGCCGAGCTGACCGGCCAACTGCTCGTCGCACATCGGGTAGAGCACGTTTTCCTCCTTGACGTTGTGCTGCTGCATCATGATCAGCAGTGTTTCGGCATGTCCCGCATAGTCGTCCGCATCATGTACTGCCAAGGCAGACTCGGCAGCGGCCAGCAGTTGCCGCATGTGCGCATGTTCGCCACGCATGACTTGCGTCGGCCCGCAGTATATTCCGGTATGCTGTTCAAAGAGGGGAAAGAGCACTGACTCTTCGGCGGAAAAGTGCAGCAGCATAGCCTCCCGAAAGCTGGCGAATGCGCTCCATGCCGCGTCCCAGACCGCCTCGCGCACGGGCATCGGGACGCCCTCGTGCAGGAAATGCGTGTCGATGGCGCCGACCTCGGTGCCCATGCCCGTGGCGGTGACGAGCACCTCCGCCGCGTTGCGGCCGGTGCGTGACAGCTTGGTGGCCGCGTGATCGCCCTGCCCTTCCTATTGACGTTATCGCGCTAAATGCCTAGTGCCAGTAGGCGTTTTTT
>WBZP01001888.1_pt1 | contig 24864 bp, 22 predicted proteins | sample 5204301 | NCBI WGS metagenome assembly WBZP01 (sample SAMN12412401, study PRJNA552823) | activated sludge metagenome | isolation source: activated sludge from nitrification reactor of wastewater treatment plant... | place: USA: Pennsylvania | collected 2017 | reverse complement strand
CGGGCAGTCGCCTTCGATCTTGCCTTGCTCGGTTCCTTCGACGGTCATATGCGCTTGAAGTGCCATGGTTGCTTCTCCTTATGGTCGGAATCGGGTGATGGAAAAAGGCGCGGAGAGTCATCCCTTCCGCGCCGACAAAACTACTTACCTGGTGGGCCTTGCTGACCAACCAGTGAGAGTGTGAACGACGCCCCCATGTACTTGAAGTGCGGCCTTACCTTGAGACCGACCGAGTACCAACCAGGGCGACCCGCAACATCTTCCACTTTGATCTCCGCCATTCGCAACGGACGCTGAGCGCGGATGCCGGGCATCGGATTGTCATCCTCAGTCACGTACTGACGGATCCACTTGTCCAGATCGTTCTGGAGATCCTTCTTCTCTTTGTCCGTGCCGAGCGCTTCGCGCTGGAGCACTTTGATGTAGTGCGCAAGTCGCGAGATGATGAACATATACGGCAGTTGTGCGCCGAGGCGAGCGTTCGTCTCCGCCGCTTTTCCTTCTGGACTCTGTCCAAACGTCTTCGGTTTCTGAATCGAGTTGGCGGAGAAAAAGCAAGCGTTGTCGCTGTCTTTTCTCATCGTCAGCGCGATAAAACCCTCTTCCGACAGATCGTATTCTAGGACTTCAGGAATGAGCACTTCGGTTGGGATCTTCTGGACCAGATCGCCATCCGATTTGTATAAGTGAACTGGTAGCTGCTCGACGGTCCCGCCACCTTGCGGACCGATGATGTTCGGACACCAGCGGTACTTCGCAAAGCTTTCGGTGAGTCGCGTTGCAAAAGCGAACGCGGTGTTTCCCCAGAGGAAGTCGTTGTGCGTCTTGCTCTCTTCGGAGTAGTTGAACGACTTCACCGGATTTTCTGCGCCATAGGGTCTGCGCAGCAAAAAGCGAGGACACGTCAGTCCGATGTAGCGTGCATCTTCGGAGTCACGCAGACTCCGCCACGAGATAAACTGCTTGCTCTCAAACTGACTTCGTACGTCCTTGAGTCGCGGCAGAGCCTCGAAGTTGTCGAGTCCGAAGAACTGCGCGCCCGCAGCCGCAATAAACGGAGCGTGCGCCATGGCGGCCACACCACCAGCAAAGCGCAACAGTTCGACGTCCGTTTCGCCGGGACCGAAGTCGTAGTTGGCGATGATGGCACCGTAGGGTTTGCCACCAAACTGACCGTACTCAGCCTTGTGAACGTGATAGTAGAGCCCGGACTGAAACAGCTCCGGAGCATCTTTGAAATCGTCGTACAGATCCTGCTTGCTGACGTTTAGCAAGCTGATGCGGACGTTTTGGCGAAAGTCTGTTCGCTCCACCAAGAACTTGAGTCCGCGCCAGCCTGACTCGAACTGCTGAAACTTTTCGTTGTGCAGAATCTTGTCGAGCTGTTGGCCGAGCTTTTTATCAAGCTCAGCAATGGCTCGATCGACGGCAGAGCGATCAATTTTGGTGCCCTCTACCGCTTTGCTTTCACCCTTCGCTGCCAGGATCTGGCGCAGCAGTGCGCGGACGCCTTTTTGCATCAGCGGCTTGCTGGCATCAACCTTGGCGGCGTGGGTCTGGTCAATGATTTGATCCAGCACGCTCGCAGCGGGAGCCAGATGCTCCGTTTCGATGTGCTGCTGGGCCGGTTTGGCCACAGGCGACTCTTGTGCCACGGCTCCTCCTTCCATTTCTTGAAACAGCGCAGCTTCCGCGCTGATTCCCTAAAAAATCTACGAACTTCGCGTAGATCACATCCGACACTCGGCAGTGATTACGACTGTCCTGCTCCCAGACCGATCTCATCCAGAATGCTTCCGCGCTCGTTTTCATCATCGAGCAGCTTCTGAAGTCGCTTGCGGAACTCTGCGTTCTGGGAAAGCGGACCCTTCAATTCTGTCAGCGCTTCGCGTAGCTCCAGGAGTTCGCGCAGCTCCGGAACCTGCTGGGCGATCGCTTCTGGCTCGAAGTCATTCATGCTGGCGAAGCTCAGGTCGACCCCCAGCTGATCGCCAGCCTTTCCCGAGAGGGTGTTGTCAACCTGCATCTTCATACCGATGCGCTGACTCTTGAGCACCTCATCGAAGTTGTTCTTGTCGATGTTGATCGGCTTTCGCTCTTCGATGGGAGTCGCATCGGGACGACCGATGAAATCACCCGTCACCAGGAGGCGGAGGGGCAACTCCTCTTCTTCAACGGCTCCTCCGGTATCGGTCTTGTACTTGATGTTGATGCGCTCTTGAGGAGCGACTGCACCATCTTTGCCTGGGGCTGCTGCCATGTGACGTGGGCCTCCGAGAAAAAGTACGGCATATCCGCCGGATGTGAAGGGCGTAGCAAAGTGGTCCGATGTTTGCAAGCCTATCTTCTCAAACCGTCTCACACGTTCGAGGGCTAGCTTGGCGCAAGCAACTCAGGCCCCAGATCAACGGCCTCTGCCGGAGCGACCTGACAGATGCGATTCCATAGAATGGCTCTCTTGTCGGCATCGAGTTCCGCCGCTCGTGCTGCGCGCACTGCCAACCGTAGGGTCTTGGAAACCAGTTCCGGCTGCCACTCCATTAGTCGGTGGGAATCGATATCTGCCAGCAGTAAGTTCACGAGTGGAACTGCGATGTCACTGCGCTGATTTTGCAGCAAAAACTCTCCCAAGCGGAGCCGGAGCAGGAACCGTTCTGCACCGGAGTTCGCCTGACCAAGCAGCCTTTGCAGAAACTGTACACCGGCGCCGAGTTCTTCGGGAATGGGTTGCTGCGGGCTCTCTTTGGTTGGCGTTGCCTTGCCGCTCGCACTACGCGGTTCGCCTTGGGATTGCAACATGCGAACTGTTTCAGCGTCGGCAAACGGAGTCCCTTCACGATCCGAAAAGCGCAGCTCAGTAAGTTGTGGACACAGCTCCAACAGCAGGCTCAACTGATGTTGCACGGCACAACGAGCCAGCTCCGCACCCATCCCTGCAAGTCCGGCAATGACAAAGCGCTGTAGATCGAGCCACAAGGGGCAGAGAGAAAAGAGTTCCTCGCACTCCATAACAACTTCTTGATACTGACCCTCCGCAAGTCGCTGGGTGAAGTCCTTCCGGAGTCGCGCATGACCTTGCGGTGGCGGAATCTGAGACTTCCCTTTGTTCGCCAGCGCTTCAGCGATCCGCTCTGGCTTGAGCAGTTCATGAGGTGCCCAGCGCAGCGCTCGTAGCAGCCAGTACGATGAGGGACTTTCAGGGGACTCGCTGCGTAGATGGGAGGTGAGTCGGACAACCAACAAAGAGAGTTGATCTTCGACGGCGGCCATGCTCAGATCGGCCACGTTGAAATCCGTTGGCGGCGGAGCCACAGATACGGTCGGTGGTGCCACAGAAACGGTCGGTGGTGCCACAATCGACGCAGTGGTCACAGCAGGAACTGGTGTCGCCGTGACAACGGGCGGGGCGGCGGGGGTCGTGACCTGGGATAATGCAGCCACAGGGGCAGTCGTCGGCGCAGGCGTTACAACTGGGGCGCTTTCCGGCACCGGTGCTGGAATCGCTTGCTGGTGTTCCTTCAGTGCTTCCCTGAGTTCTCGGAGCAGCGGATAGCTTAGTCCCAGCGCAGTTCCTGCCTGCTCTGCCGTCTGTTCAGCGGCAGCCACACACGCGGCAAAATCTTGATACTGAGCGGGCTTTGGCGGATTGACTTTGATGAGCAGGCTCAGCTCGTCCGAAAGCCACTTCAACTGTTTTTGTCGACTGGAAACACTGACAGGCAGACAGCGACTGGATGCCCCCGAGAGGATATCCCCCAACGAGATCAGGACCGCGCCGAGCTGCAAGAAGGAGGAACCACCTTCGAGTCCGTTATGAAACACCGCAAGTGCCAAATATCCGTAGACTTTTAGCTCGCAGCGCAGCCCGGCTAGCTCGGTGCCCACCCGCTCGATGAGTCGCCAGTCTACTCCCAGCTTGTTGGTACTGTACGGCGCAACCGCGCTGTTAAACTGTAGCAGCAGCGGATCGTTGTCGATGGGATCGGGGGCCGTTTGGGCGGCTTTGCCGACCTTAGCCAATGGACAAGACAGAAGCGAATCGAGCATTCCTTGGTCCTCTCTTCTCTTATCCTATGCAGCGCTGCCTATACCACGGGTTGGCGACCGAAGGGCACTCTTCCCTCTTGCCAGATGGGAAGCGGCTGACCTAGGCTCCGCGACATTGGCAAAGCAATTGGTGGGCCAGCGTTTGCTTGTTCCAGTTCGTAGGGTGTCAAGATGACTGAAACAACACTTTCTCCTCTGATGGCGGGAGCAGTTCCTGCCGGCGTTCTTGTCGTCGAAAGCGGTTCTCTGCTGGGCCAGCGCTTTCCTCTGCCCCAGGCACCGGGGGCACTGCTTCTAGGTCGCGAGCGAATCTGCAACGTCCGGTTTGACCCGGATCGTGACCGGCTGGTCGGACGAACTCACGCTCGCATTGAGGTTCGCCAAGACGGCCTGTACTTGGTCGATCTCAACAGTGCCAACGGTACCTTCCGTGAGGACGGAGTGGCGGTGCGAGGTGCGATTCCCTTGACCTCGGGAATGCGCTTCCAGCTCGGTGGAGAGGGCGGCCCCTGGCTCTCCGTCCAGATCAGTTCGCCAATTCAAGCGCTGCATGTCTCGCCACCACAAAGCCAGGTTCAGACGTTGATAAGTCGGCCCACTGAGCAGCCGGTGATCGTGCATCTCCCATCGCAGGGATCTCTGGCCACCGCTGCGATTCCAGTGCCTGCACTGCGGCAACCCCAGCGTGAACCGGAAAGAGTTGTGGCCTCGGTGATTCCACCAGCCGTGCTGGTTGATCCAGTCGTGGCCGAGCATCGCAAACTGTTCTGGCGTCAGGTGATGCTCATCTCGGCGCTGCTGTTGTCAGCGTGTGTGTTGGGCGTTCTGTTCGGGCTTCGTGATGGCGGTGCGGGGGCCATCGAGAGTGGAGGCAATGCGGAGTCACAATAGGACAGCCTCCGATAGGTTCTCTTGCTGGATTAGGTTCCCGATGATTCGAACAGATCGCGCAGGTCCGCGAGCCCAAAGGATGCATCTCGAATCAAGTTGCGGGCGTGTGCCACATCACCTGCTTTGAGCGCATCGGAGGCCTGTTCAAGGCTCACGGAAAACGGCAACAGGAGCTGGAGCGCTTGGGCTGGCAGCGTCGATGATGGCTGGTCAATCTGTGGGGGATTGCGTGATGCGGAGGGCTGCGCTCGCGCCCGCTGAAGTTCGCTTGCAAGTTGATCGCGATCGTGTCGCAACTGTTCCTGTTCACGGCGTAGTTGAGCGAGTTCCTGGCGAAGCTGATCGCGCTCCTGGCGCAGTTGGTCGCCTTCCTGGCGAAACTGATCGCGTTCGCTGCGAAGTCGAACCGATTCATCAGGTGCCGTACCTATAGGAGCGCCGCTCTGCTGACGGAGGTGATCGAGCTGTGGAGCTGGCATGACGGGTGTCATGACCCGCTGCTCGACCGGTGGCGGTGGGGGCACCATGGCAATGGCGGGACGAATCAGCGTCGGAGGGGCCGAGTGCTCCAGCACGAGCGCTGGACCATTCATCGCGCTCGGTGATGCTTCGAGCGCGGGGCGTCGCAGAATCAGCGTTGGCGAACTCTGTGGAGATGCCGGTTCGGGGGCCCGCATCGGGGTCATCTGTGGCAAGACGGCTTGCTGAAGCGCCGGCAGTTTGTTGCGGATGTTGATCATGGTCTGTGGAGCGACGGACTGCGGCGAGGAAGCTGGCTCGCTCTGCGCTTCCTCGGCAAAGTACTCGAGACCGATCTTTCCGACTTGAATGAGCCCTTGCTGCTGGAGCCGTAGCGGTTGCGTGGTCAGCACCGCTCCGTCGACCATCGTTGGACTGCGGGTGCTGTGCTGGATCGCCCACCAGCCGTCTGCAAAGCGCAGTTCCAGGTGAGTGCGGGACACCGAATTGTCATGCAAGCAGAACTGTGCGTGCTCGCCTCGCCCAATCAGGCCGCCTGATTGATCGAGGTCACACTCGTCGCCGATCTGGATTCCCGACACTACGCGCAGGTGCAGTCTCATATGCGAAGACCTGTTCTACCTTGGATGTTCCGGGCGTTGGAAGTTCAGCTCACTGCCTCGTCGCTTCATCGCCAAAACCGTCAAGAGTTCCTGCAACGGAGTTGCATCTGTCAGACCTGGGAGCGTTGCCTGCGAAGGCAGCTCGGACCGTCCGGGTTGCCACACTCCTCGAGTGTTTCCATCCGACCGCAACAAAGCGGAAAAGCTGTCCACGGTGGGTTCGCGAAAGCTGGCGAGCAATACCCCCGGCTGAGTACCGCCAAGCTGCCAAAACAGCGTCAGGGTCGCCCGATGGGGCTGCACCAGCATCGATAACAGCGAAACATAGAAGCGCAGTTCAAGCTGCCGAGCAAAGGCCGGACGACCCAGCGGAATCAGGATGCTATGCCGTAGCAGTCGTGGATCGGATCCGCTGCCAAGCAGCGCGATCAGTTCCCAGCAGAGCGCCAATCCGTTTCGTCCTGCACCGTGCGTGTGCCCGGGAGACTCGCTGCCACCGAGATCTCCGCAGGTGGTTTCTTGCAAAAAGTTTGCATAACGCGCTTCCTCGTCAGTCGGTGGTGCCGGGGCCTCACGTGCTTCACCCGCTACACTTGGCGACAGCGTGGACGCAACCTGGCCGTGTATTTGTCCGATGTGAGACAGTCTGCCCACCTGGCGAATCAGCGCTTCCATGGTGGTAAAGAACCCGTCCTTGCGTGCGATAAGAGATGCCGCCTGGGCGTCCCAGTCGGAGGTCTGAACAAGATCGAATGCCGCAAACGGGAAGGGTCGCTGGTGACAGTCCTGCGACGCACACAAGAGTCCCATCACGGCGCGATCACTGTTGTCAGGACGGAACAAAAAGCGGTGATAAAGCCGGGGATAGGCGACCGCAAAGCCACCTCCCATGTCCCAGCGCGCTTGGTGGAGTCCGCGCTCCAGCCAGTCTTCCAGTCGACGAACCTCGCGCCCGGCTGCCCGGACGCGCACGAAGTCTGGATGTCCTGGCAGATATCCAAACACTCCCAGTGTCGTCGAAGTTGGCTGACCCATGCACCCTCAGCGCTGGAGGCTGACCAAGCTTTCGGGAAGCTCTGTGCTTCGCCAGCGATCGTCGGCCTTCTTGGGAACCGCAGCCCCGCCGCCACCACCTGCGGGTGCGAGCGTAAAGCGAATCACATAGCCTTCGCAGTGTCCTGGTGCCGACGCTGTTGGAACCGAAAACCGCAGCGTACTTCCGGCAACTTGAGCTTTCTGGAAGAGGTCATCGGGATAGTCTGTTTGCAGCACGACGTTGGCGTTCGGACTCTCTTTCCATTTGACGCGGAGCACCGCACGCTGAGAGCTCTTTAGCTTGCTCTCTGCGCAGTTTCCGGTCGACACTTGGCACACAAAGACCTTGTCGCCGCGATCAAGAATGACCTCGTCGGCGTCTTTGGTACAGCCTGCTGTCTTGGGAGGAATGACATCGACACTCTGAATGTCGCGCTTGGGCGCACCACCGCCCGCACCGAGTGCTTTGGGACAGTCGGTCACTTCAGCCCCGACGCGTCGGGCATCGCGAAGCTGACCACAGGTTCCCGCAAGGAAGGGAAGCGCTGGTTCAAACGGCGGCGACATCCTTTTCTGATTGCAGTCGAGGATGCTGTTGCCCACAAAGAACATTGCAATCGATTTGTCGACAAATCCGGTCAGTTTGTCACGCAAGAAATCGGTGCGTCCTTTGCAGCGCTCTTCATCGGTGGCAAGCTGTCTCTGCTGGTTCCCTTTGAGCGTGGACCAGGGAGAGTACACCTGACTCTTCCATTGATCATTGAGCGCTCGTGCTGCCAGCGGAAGGAGCGCTTGCCAAGCCATTCCTTCTAGGTCTCGCAGCGACGCTTGAAGACCACTTTCCTGTAGATCAAAACCACCATTCGACAGCCGGACATGCAGACTCCCGAGCAGGGTGTCTCGCGCAGTATGCAGCGTCCACAGATCACCACTTCCTGCCATCGTCGCTTGCACGAGCTTTAGCGCTTCGCCGGTGCGTTCCGTACTCTTTTCGACTCGGTACAGTGTGGCCCGAAGTGCCTTCACCGACTCTGTGTACTTCTTGTAGTCTTCTTGAATCCCACCGTCATCACCTTCGGTTCCCTCCGCATTCTGGGACTTCTCTTTGGAGGCCAGTTGTGACAACGGGGCCAGTAGTTCCATCGCGCTCTTGCACTGCCCTGGCGTCTTGATCTGGTCGAAGCTCTCACGACCCCAATCAATCGACTTGCCGACCGACTTGCCGCAGCCGGAGTACCAGGTCCGCTTGGTTTGATTTTGCTTGGCACGGCGGGCAGCCAGGTCGAAGCCCTTCCCGACGGTCTGCATCACTTCCGGAAGGGCTGGCCGGGCATCCCGAACCAGGGCATCGAGCTTCTCGATCACCTCTCCCAATCCCGTGCCATCTTTGCGAGGCGTGGCCCCTGGTTTGGGAGTGACCGGACGGAGTTTGAGCTCATGAAGCCAGGTATTCCAGGCCTGAGCGTAGTGCTCGCGGTACATGTCTTCCAGGTTCGGCGGATCTTTGGGCACCGGAACATGGAGCACACACTTCCACCAGTTGCTATCGCGGCTCGCTTCCGCCGAGAAGAATACCGAACAGCCGCGTTTGGTAAAGACGCGCTCGATGCCGGGCTCCGCCAACAGGGGTGACTGAAGCTGTCGGTCGCGTTCGTACAAGTTGGACAGAGAGGCCCGCAGGTTAAAAATGACCGATGCGCCACCGCCACTGGCCAACGCAACACGTGTCTGTTCACGCAGTGACTCCTCAAACTGGAGCTGGGAGCTATCGCGTAACTGACTCGGTTCTTGTTCGAAATAGAAGTTGAGCTGTTGCCGCAGACGGAGATTGGCGCTCTGTGGTCGCTGCGGGTCTTCCTCGTCGCTGCTTTCCCTTAGGAATCGAGCGTTTTCGCCCAGCGCACGCTGCCAGTGTTCCAGTACGAACTGCGACAGAGACTGCCGGGTTGGTTCCGGCTCGGTTCCTTCGCAAGAATTGCCGCGCAGTACGTGCAGCAGCCGCAGCATACCGAAGCCGCGAGTGTAGTCTTCTCCAGGGCCGTCTTGCTGTCGCTGTGCCGCTCGATCGAGGTCGGTCTGCATCTGCGACTTGAGCGGAAGCAGCAGCTCGCGATCGATGCGTCTACGCAGCAGTACGCTGGCTTGTTGCGCGGGTCCGCTTGGCACCCCTGATGGTGCTTCCTGGAGTAGCTCACGGACGGCTTCCTGTCGACCAAGTTCTGCCGTCAGCTCCTCTTTGCTGGCGCGGCTCGCAACCACTGGTAGCGACTCTGCTTGCAGCATTCGCTTGCATTGATCCTGAAGCTGCGACATCCACACCATGGCATTGGTGTAGCTTCCTCCAAGATAGAGGCTACCGAGGAAACAGAGCGCGAGTCCAGCAGCCACCGCAACTTTTTGATGCAGCCGCAGTCGCATTTGTCTGGCTGCACTGGGACGGGCGGACAGCTCGGCTTGGCGTAGCACCTGCGCAAAGACACCGCGCAGGAACATGGTTTCACCGCCGCCTTCCATCGCAGGTTGGAGGCCGGTGGTCCGTCGTCCATGCGGCAGTCCCAGCTCCTCGGCCCGCTTTTGGCGCATGCCGATCAGGTGCTGACCGGGTTGTTCGGCACTTCCCAAGTGTATGGCGCATAGCCAGGGTCGTTCGGTCCGGGCCCGGGCTTCGAACACCGTTTCTACAAAGAAGCGGAGTGTGGCTGAAGTGGCGGCAAGTTCACTTGGGAATGCCATCGCAGCCTCGCGAGCATCGCGATCCGACAGAGTCAGCAAGCGAGCGGTGGTGCGCTGGGAAAGGACTCGGATGAGATCGCCGAAGCGCTGCTGGAACGCTTCGCCGAGTGACTGATGAAGCAGCTCGGAGGTATCAAGTCGGAATCCCCACGGCTGGGCCTTTACCTGTTCCTCGAGCGAACCAAAAAACGAAGTAAAGCCGTCGAGCAGATCACACTTATTGAACAACAAGTGAATCGGAATCCGCGCATCAAGTAGGTGCAGCAGTTCATCCAGTCGCTCGCGCAGTTGCAAGGCGGCGCGCTCGACTTCAGCGCGGGGACGATCGAGAATTTCATCGATTCCCACTTGCAACAGTACGGCATCAATCGGCCTCTGTCGTCGTCGGCGAAGCAGTTGCAGGAAGGCTCGCCACTCATCGCGATCTTCATCGCGGACAGCGTACCGACCGGCGGTATCGAGAAACACCGCGTCACTTGCGAGCCACCAGGTGCAGTTGCGGGTTCCTCCGATTCCTTGCAGACGTCTTCCCAGGCTGACAAAGCGCAGGCCGGAACGTTCGAGAGCGGTGCTCTTGCCGACTCCTGAAGGACCGAGGATCATGATCCAAGGGAGGGCGGCAGCACCGCCGAGCTGACCTCGTTCGCGACAAACTTGGTTGAGCTGAGTGAATGCGCTTTTGAACTCCTCAGAAAATGCCTTGAAGTCGCGCAGTGCATCTGGACCTTGCAGTGACGCCTGTTTTTTCGCTTGTGCCGCCATGTCTCCCGTGAGACGGCGTTCGAGCAGGTACTGACGCAACCAGTATCCGACGAGCAGCACGGTGAGCGGAGTACCTACGAGTAGCTCGATGATCCAGCGCTGATCCTCGGCAATGCGCAAAAGTGGACACACCACATGCAGCGCGAGTAGCAGCAGGAGTAGCGTTGCTGTGGACCAAACGATCGGACGAGCGAGGAAGGCAAAGAGCTTGCGCATCGGTTACTCCTTGGTCTTCGCTGGATCGAGCTTGCGGAGAGTTTCCGTGGTGGAGCTGGCGTTCCAGTACAGCGTTCCGGTCAGCAGAACTCCCACCGCGAGCACGAGCGCGGCCGCCAATCCCATCACCCATGGTGCAGCAAACAGCGGTCGTGCAGGAGGTGGTGCCACCAGCTCGTTGTTGTGTGGACACAGTGGTGGTCTGGGCAGTCTGTGGAGCAACTCTGTACGCAGTGCATCCCGCAGTACCCGCAAATCCTCCAACTGCGATTCCTCTCGGTAGCGGCCCTCGAAACCCCATGCCAAACAGCGTGCATAGATTTCCAGAAGTGGTAGCGGAGTATCGGGACGTTGCCGAAGTTGTTCCAGCCGATCGAAAAAGTCGCGTCCCAAGTTGGAGTGTTGATAGTGCTCATACTGAAGGAGTCGCGCCATCCACTGTTCTGCGCAGTCTCGTGCTGTGGACAGTTGTGCGGATTCATCGAGCAGCGCAATCACCGCCAGCTCGGCCTGGTCCACGAGGCTGTCTTCGACATCGGCACGCAACAGGGCTCGTCTCTGTTCGCGCAAAGTACGCTCTGCGAAGGCCCGAGCATCGAGTGTGCGCGCACCGGGAACTTCACCGCTGCGGAGTCGTGTGGCCAGCCAAAACAGCTCCAGATAGGATGTGCGTAGCGCTTGCTCAGCTTCGGCATGAAGCGTCATGCGGCGGCTCCTTCGGCATCATGCAGCGCCACCAATTCGAGATGAAGACCATCCGGGGCACGGGGTACAAACACTCCGATCTGCCCTGAGCGTCGAATCTCTTGCCACAGCGGACCTTCCGCTTTGATGGCGAAGTACACCGCATCCTTTCGGACGGGGACCGGCGATGGTGGACGCGCCACCGGAACCAGGGTGAGTCCGGGATTGGCGGTACGAGCCAAGCTCTCTACGCGGCTACTATCGGCCATCTTGCAGGCACTCGGGAGTCTTTCAAATTCTGCACGGGGTAAATCTCCCGTCGCTACCAGATAGATATGGGCAGCTTCGAGGAGTTTTTGATCACTGACATGACCGTCCCAAGCGTTGCGGTTTTGTTTGAGTGGAATCAGCGTGTAGCGCTCGCGCACAATCACACCCAGAAGGGCGTAGAGTTGGGCGATCAGCGTCGAAAAGCACTCGCCGATTGTTTCGTGAAAATAGGGCGCTGCGTCGCGTGAGGCACTCGGTTGAAACACGAGCAAGCTGCCGAACAATCCGAGAAGCTCGGCATACAGTCGCTCTGGATGGACGTTTGGTACCGTCAACAAATGGCGTAGCTTGGGAATGTGGCTATTTAGCGTATGTAGTAGCCAAAAATTGAGCAGATCGGACGCTTGAAACTCGAGCGCTTCGCCACGAAGCCTTCGCTGTGCGCTTAGGCCTTCGGCGCGTGCGTTCATCCGGGAGAGCAGCTCTGAAACCTTGCGAACAAGCTGTGGTGCGGCCGTGATCACCGGACAGGGGGGAACATAATCGCGGCGGAGACTCCATACACCCGCGTCGGTCCGTTCGATCTCGGCGATTTTCAGATACACCAGTCCGTCTTTTCCTTCTCGTTCTGCGGAGAGGCGGACGTTCTTGATGGCGATCTCGATGCTCTGCACTTGATCAGGATTGCAGTCGTCCGCGACGTCTTGCTCGCGTTCGATGAAGCGCGCATCCTGACGGTCACTGCTCGTGCTGACGAGTGGCACTTGCGCACGCCGGGCCGGAATCGTAAGGAATACCTCCACGGTCCGTGTCGTCGCCCCACCCGGGAGTGGGAGCGCGGGGGGCGGTACGTCGAGCTGCGGCGCATCAAACGTAGTGCCGTCGGGCCAGATTGCTCGACAGGAAAGCAGCTCGATCCGTCCTTCGCCAATCGCCTGTTCGTTGATGCTCAGTTCGAGCACCCCAAAGCCAAGCGGCTGCGATCCGAGCACGAGCTTCTGGAGCGCCGTTTCCATATGCCGCTCGGCTTGCTGGAAGTGTTGCGGCAAAAGGAACATGCCGTCTTTCCAGGACACCTTGCTCGACTGGCTCATGGGCACTGTGCCTCCGTGCTGTGATCGGTGCAGCGATTGTCCAGACAGATGTCATAACCCCGGATATGAAGGGTTGGAAATCGCCAAGCACCTTTGACTGTTCCGACGGGAATCAGGCGGACCGAGTTGCGACTATGACCTCTGCCGATCGCCACCGCCAGCACGTACTTGGTGTCCGCACCAATTTCCCATGTACCGAGGTCGCGTGGCTCGTTTGCCGAGACCTTGAACGGAAACTGGCGCAGCTCTTTGTTCGCCGTTTCCACGACCACACCCTTGAGGACTTCCTGTTCTTTGCCCTGTGCGATAAGCCCGATGTCGAGTTTGCAGGGATCGACCGCTTCCTTGAGTTGGTAGAGTTTGACCTCCAGGATTCGCGATTCGTTGATTCCGCCGGTGCAGTCGCCCGCTGGCGGGTTGATGCAGTCGGATGGCTTGACTTCCAGGTTCACCAGAAAGGAACAGCCTTCGCCACACAGCACAAGGGCGCACGCGCCGATGAAACGAGCGAACTTCTGACGTATCTTCGCCATGTCTCTCCGTGCTTTTCGCGTTTTGGTTCCGCGCAAGCGAGCGGACCATAGCACAGCGCAAGCGATTGCGAGTCCGTTCGCGCAATTCATGCTATGAAACGGCCATGCTCGGTTTCCTGGGATGGCGGTGGCGGCACTGGGTGAATCGTGTTTCCGGCTCGGCGGCTGTCGCACTGGTGTTCATCGCCCATCCGATCCAGGCGGCAGAGCTGTGCGAGCAACATCCGATTTGTCGCAAGCTGTTCAGTTCGGCACAAAAGCATAGCGCGCAGCTTCAACATGCCGAAGCCCAGTCGGAGCTCGAACGGGCCCTTGCGCTCACCCAAGACGGCCACTTGCTGAGCCCGTTATCCGAGTCGCTGCTCGCGCAGAAAAAGACCGATCAAGCCGTTTTTCTGTACACCAATTTCTTGGCCAAGCTGTCCTCCGGTGATCCCAGCCGCGAGCTACTGAGCCGCGAACTGCAAGAACTTCTGCTACGTCCGGAACTGACAGAGTCGACGGCACCACTCCGCGAATCCAACTTCACGTTGCCGGTGGAGCCGGAACGGATGCGACCATGTCCGGTATCTTCCGGCAGAAGGCTGGATGTGCGCATTGCAGGAATCACACTCCTTGGCCTTGGTGCCGTGGGATTGACCACGGGAGGTTTGTTGCTTCCGCAGGCAGTCGATTCCAGTGATCCGACGGATTGTGCAGCCAACGACCCTACTTCTGTTTGCCGCCAGAACACCAAACCAGCAGCGATTGGTACGTTTGTCGTCAGCGGAATTGGTATGTTGAGCGGTGCCGCGTTGCTTGGATGGTCCTTCAAGCGGAGTGGCGCTGTGCCATGCCAAGAGTAGTATCGGTGAGTCTGTTGCCCGTTCGCGATGCATTACATTCGCTCGTCGCGGGCTGCGATGGGCCTTGCTGAGTGTTGGGGGCTCGGCTAGGCTGCGTGCATGGATCGGGAAGCTATCGGCCCATACCGGATTGTCCGGCTCCTCGGGAAAGGAGGGATGGGGATGGTCTTCGAGGCCCTCCATCAAACGATTGGGCGACGGGCTGCAATCAAGATCCTGCACTCCAACTTGGCCAGTGACGGTGAGTATTCGCAGCGTTTTTTGAACGAAGCGGTCGCGGTCAATAGCATCGACCATCCCGGTATCGTTGAGATCTATGATCTGGGCTTACTTCCCGACGGTACTACTTATCTGGTGATGGAGTTTATCGAAGGCGAAACGCTGACGCAGCGCTTGGTTGCTCGCGGTGGCCAGATGTCGCCGCTCGAATCGGTTTGGATTGCTAAAGAAGTGGCCATTGCCGTTGCTGCGGCTCATGCCAAGGGAGTCGTTCATCGCGATCTCAAGCCCGACAACATCATGCTGGCTCGGGATTCCGAATCCCTGCGTGGTGAGCGGGTGAAGCTACTCGACTTCGGAATCGCCAAGTTGACTGGGTTTGCAGCCGGTTCGGCCGCGCAGACGCAAATCGGCGCGGTGATGGGAACGCTGTGGTACATCTCACCGGAGCAGCTTCGCAATACCTCGCAGGTGGATGATCGGGCGGACGTGTTTTCGCTCGGAGCGCTGCTGTATCATCTGCTGTCGTCTCGTCCACCGATTCGCGCTGGGAATGAATATGAGCTGATTGCCCATTACATCACGAACCAGACGATCGAGCCGATTGCCCAGGTGGCACCAACGACTCCACCGACACTCGCGGACTTGGTGACGCGGATGCTAGCGGTCGACGCGGCAGCCCGTCCATCGATGTTTGATGTCGCGGCAGAGTTATCGCGGCTTGAGGTCGAGTTGGAGGGCGAAACCGAGGTCGATCTACGGGCACCTTCCACAATCGTGGCCCGTACTGGTGGTCGTGGGCTGATTCCTGCTGTCGCACCGAGCAGTCAGAGCGGAGCGGGGAATCCGGTGACGCCTCAAGCCTCTGCCTCTACGATGAGTGGTGCGGCCAGTGAATCGGCACTCCCGGCGCGAGCGATTGGGCGAGGTTCTGGACCGCTCCGTTTGGTAGGCATCGTAGCCGCCGTGATAGTTCCTGCCTTGGTGGTTCTGTGGTGGGTGCGCGGTCATCGGGCTGCGCGCCCCTCTGCGGCATCTGTGGTGACCGCTCCGACAGTCGAAACCGTTGCAATCGTGGCACCGGCAGCTTCGGGACCGGCGAGTTCTTTGGTCCCTCCAACTGTGGTGATTGTTCCAGAAGGTGAGACGCCTAAAGGTGAGACCCCCAAAGGCGAGACCCCCAAACGGGCGGTTTCAAAGTCGGACGCTACGAATCAGCCGCTACCGGTCTCAAATCGAGTGAAGTCGGCTGGTTGCGAAAAAGTGAACATCACCAAGTTCTGTGTGGGTCCAACGCCATCGCCTGCGATTCTTGTTGGCGTGGTTGCTGCTGCTCGTACCGCCGAGATTCGGATCTGTCGGGGTAAGAAGCTGACACTTCAGCGCGTCGGTCAGCAGATGCTGCTTCCGCCCGGGACGGCTCCAAGTGAACGGCTGCGCTTGTTTTCCCAAGAACTGACTGGATTTCTGTATAAGCAAAACACTCCGCTGCCAGATGAGGTGGTGCTTAAGTGTGGAGACTAACTGGAACCCTGCGCCAGATAATAGGGATTTGGTGCGCATCTTATCTGTGCAGTTGCGCACCTGATCCGCGACTGGCAGCGCTAGACCAAGCCCTCGTTGGACTGCGGCATGAGATTCGCGATCTAAAGGATGACAATCGTCGTCTGTGGCGAGGCATGCGCTGCACCAACCCGCAGGTCGCCGACTTTATGGCCGATGCGGCCAAGTGTGAATCGGGACAGTGTCCGCAGAAAAATCTGGAGCGCGTGCTGCTGTTCATGATCGATCAGAAGCATGTCCTCGTCCGGCTCCGTCCGGAACAGGCGGCCAGCGAAATGGCCAATGCTCGGGTGTCACAGCTTCGGGAGTTGCTACATCCTGACCAGTTGAGTCCGATATCTCGACTTCTGGTGCTGACCGTGCAGGTCAACATGACCGGCAGCGAAGCGGTGCTATTGCCAGAAAAGCAGGCCTCCAAGTTGGTGAAGTACATTCGGCAAGAGCTGAATTTGGCACCAACGACCGGGATGGTCGGTCCGTTCCTGGTGACCTGCGATCAAAAGTCGCAGTTACTCGAATCCTATGCCCGTCGGATTCCGCAAGACAAGGTGACTCCGGGGGAGCCGAAGTCCAAAGATCCGCAGGTTGTGACGTTTGTGTTTAAGGTGGATTGCTGATGACGCTCAGATCGATGCTCTTGTGTCTACTGCTCGCTGCTGTGCCCTCTGCGGTGCTGGCTGATGGTGCGACTCCTCCCAGCAAGGATGAGACGTACTTGCTCAACCAGATGGTGAGGATTCCTTCGCTGTCGGTCTGGGATTCTCCGACGCAGGAATGGCGTGCTCCGTTGGGGAATGAAGGCGTGCTACCAACGGCCAAGGTGCGCATTTTGCACTTATGGGGGACGTACTGCGTGCCATGCCAAGAGGAGTTTCCAATCCTCAAACAGATGGATCTCCAACTACGTGCAGACTATAAAGGAGACGTGCAGTTCCTGTTTGTCGCGGACTCCCAGAGTACGGGAGGGGCGATGAAGGACTTTATGGCAGCTCATCATGCTGGGATGCCAGCCGGGCTCCTGTTTCGTGATACTGAGAACAAGCTGGCGTCGGCACTGCTCGCCGCGTTGCCTCAGCAGGGGGTGTCGCAGGGGCGCGCAGAGACTCCTAGTGAGCGGTCCTTATCGCTTCCGGTTACGCTACTGCTCGATGGCGATAACGTGGTGCGGATGGCGGTCGTAGGTTCGCTGGTTCGTCGTCGGGGTGAGGTGGTAAACGGAATTGCTCAGCTACATCGAACGCTGTCCGCGTTGATTCCTACAGGGAAGACCAAGGTGGCGAACAAGAAGGACCGTTCGTTTCAGTAGCTGTTACTCTGAGGTCATGATGTCGAGGCCGCTTCTGATATTGCTTGCATCGCTGGTGTTGCCTGCGTGGTTTCCGGCTTCGTTGCGCGCTGACTCGCCTGCACCGCTGCAGCTCCTCCCGATTTCGCAAGGGGGACTGCCTGACTCCGACGTCACGGCGCAGATCCAACAGCGCTTGGGGCAGATGGGTGAACAGATTCGACTTTTGTCGACGACAAGGGAGTCCTGTTCGGACATCGTTTGTCTTCAGCGGGTTGCGGCTTCACTCGGTGTGAGCAGCGGTCGTTTGGTGGCGGGCGTCCTTGCTGACAGCGCACAGCAGCCGGTGGAGCGACGCGGTGTCCTGTGGTGGCTTGACTTCGACAATGGGCGCTTTCTGGAGCGACGTTTTTCTTGTACGGGGTGTGATGTGGGCGAAGCGATGGCTCATCACATGGCGTTGCTTGTCGAGCAGGCACCGCAGGCGGCACCGGAGTCGTGTCCAAGGGTGATTCCTCCGGAGAGCCGGATGGCTCCGAGCGAGCCGGTGCGCAGTGCCTTGGCTCAAGGGGTGTCCTTGGTGATCCGCACGAAGGGCAATGTCAAGGTAGCGATTCCATCGTTTCAGTTTGCGATGCGGCGCTCGCTACTCCAGCTTGGCGTGCCGAGTGTGTTTGTGGAAGGAAGGAGCAAGGGGGGGGACGCCAGTTTTTCGCTCCAGCCGCAGCTTGAGATCGAGTTGTCGAGTGCGGCGCGAAACGCGGACGGGGTGGAAGCGGTTTCGCTGACGTTACAAGGCAGCGGAGAGCCTCGGCATCTGCGTTTCTATTGTCCCAAGGAAAGCTGCCGGAGCAACCTGGCGCAACACGTGGCGATGAACATTGGGATGCTGTTTGATAGCGCGAATCCGCCGGTGCTGATGGCGAATCTCGCGGACTGTCCCGCACTCAAGCCACTGCCGCGAACCGCGTCGCTGCAAGTGCTGCCAACCGAGCTACCGAACCCTTCTGCGCCAAGTGGGAGTTCGCTCCCAGGGAATCCTCCTCCGGTTTGTGCGCTCACCACCAAACAGCTCGGCTTCCGCATTGCTGGCGTCACGCTACTTGGAATCGGTGCCGCAGGTCTGATTACCGGTGGCGTGTTGGCTGGGCAGGATGGCGATCCGGTGGATTCGATGACGTGTTTGTTTGATGGCGGGCAATCGGCTTGTCGGCGGAGCACGCTGCGCAAGGCTGCTGCAGCATTTCTGCTGGGGGGCCTCGGAGGCGTGGGCGGCGGTGTGCTGTTAGGACTCTCTACAGCGAAGGATGGAGCTGCAAAATGTTCAGTCGGCAAGTGATGCGAAGCATTGTGACACTGGCGTTGTTCGTCGTGCCATTTGCGAATGTGGGCTGTGGCGAAGACCCTGTCTCTGTCTGTCCATCGAGCGATCCATCGTGTGTGCCCGAGGTCGAAATCTTGGAGAGCATGCCGTCTCGACACAGTGCAGCTCTTCTGCTCATTCCCCAAGAGCAGAGCACCAAGCTGAGACTGCGGATCACCAAGCGATACCCGGAACAGAAGCAGTCGTCGTATCCAGTGTGGCTGATGGAGCCGAAGTCGCCGGGCAATGGACGCAACGTCGGGAATGCGCAGTACGTGGAGGAACATGCGGACGGAGGCGGGGTGTTCGAGATCACAGTGGGCAAGACAAATCCGGCGTTTGCGTCGTTGGGTCGGTATGAGCTGCGTGTGGGAAAGCCCGGAACGAGCGAAGTGCCCGAGAGCAGCGAACGGCCCGCGCCCCAACTGACGGTGATAAAACGAACGATCGGATATCCATCGCCGACGGTGTTGGAACAGCGGGGACAGACCCGCTCCCTATATCCTGAAGCGAGTCAACTGGGTTTTGTCGGAAATGATGTCACGATGTTTGCAGGTGGATGGGATGGGAGTGATCAGCCCAAGCAGAAGCTCCGGCGGTTTCAGTGGGCTGGTTCCGCGCTGAAGGACGTGGGATTGCCTGGACTGTTTGACTCGCCTTTTGGAACAGATGTGAGGGTGGGACTGAATGCGGAGCAGGTGTTGCTGGCGAGACCGATGGCGGCACCGGTTCTGTCGAAGTGTCCATTGGCAGCGATGGCGTCCGGAAACTGCACTCCCGTTGCTGGATCGACGTTGGTTAGTGATTCCAAGGCACTGGCCGTATCGTCGGATGGGAACTGGGCGGCCTATGCGGACAAGGATGGAAAGCTGTTCTGCGCGAGCCTGAGCGGGGTGTTTCAGTGGCAGGGAATCGCGAGTAGTGTGACCAAGCCGTTCTATGCGATGGCGTTTGGGGATGTGAACGGCGACCAGAAGCCTGACCTCGTGGGAGTGTGGCAGGATGGAACTGGAGCGGAAGTGAGAGCGTTCCTAGGCACTGGGAGCGGATTCATCGAGAGTGCGGATGATAGTCGCTCATTGAGCGGAGTCGGAACGATGCCGGTGTCTGCGATGGCGGTGGGAGACCTTGATAGCGATGGAAAAGCGGATGTGGTAGTGGCCCGAGGGCTGACGGTGACGGTGTATCAGAACCTGTTTGGCAGCCTTGGAGCGGTGTGGCAGAGCACGCTGGATAGCAAGCAAGCCGGACCGAAGATCGGCGCGCTGGCGGTGGGTCGGCTGACGGGGACGGATGCGAACCAGAGTCTCGACATCGTAGCGGCGAGCAATACGCCGTATGATCGGGCGGACTCGCTCGGGGTGAGCAACCTCTACCTGCATGTGTTTCGTCCGATGCAGGTTCAGTAGCGGCCGTCTAGCGATACCGTGAGGCGGACTGACTGTAGAGCTTGATGCCGGTGGCGGCGGACCAGATCCAGGCGAAGAGCCCGATCAGGATGCCCAGCCACCACTTGACCAGCAGTAGTGTCGGAAGCGCGGCGACCGCCATCCCGAGCTGGACAAAGCCGGTGCCGTAGATGCCTCTCATGATCGTTCCTGAGCCGGGGATGACGAAGTTCATCACCATCTGGGTCATGCCGGCTGGATCGGCACCTGCGGAAACTCCCGGGGTGACGATTCTGCCATCGGGAGGTTGCAGCGCGTTTTGGGCTGGATTCACAAGGGCGGCCTGGCTATCGGGCTTGTTCATGATGAGATCCATCTGTTGGTCGATCTGGGCAATCTCTCGCTCGGCTCGTTCTCTCGCGGACAGAGCAGGGGTCGTCGCGCCACCGCTTTGCATGGGTGGTCTGGCGGTTAGCTGGGCGGGTTTTTCGCTCATGGGTCGTGATCCTGTGGATTCCATTGTACGGCTCGTACCGCAACAAGACGCTGGACCTTAGGATTCTTCGTCGGGAAGAACCAGCGGATAAGTCGTCTGGGGGGTGATCACCGCGCTGCGAGTCGAGCTTCGCACCTCACTGCCGGCGAACACGACGCTTCGGCTTAGCTCGACGCCTCGCTCGACGCGGGCACCATCACCGAGCACAACTTCGGGGCCCACCACCGCACCTTCGGATACCACCGCGCCTGCCGCGATACAAACCGGCGATAAGATCGTGGCAGACGATGCGATCTGTGCCCGTGGACTGATCCCGATGAGGGGACCGGGCGGGTAGGGCAGTCGCGCCTTGCCCCGCAGTACGTTGAGGTTGCCTTGCAGGAAGCGCTCTGGCGTCGAGTGCTCATGGAAATAGCCGGGGATGATATAGCCAGAGAGCACCTCACCCGCTCGGAGGGACGGCACGTAGCCTTGACGAACGATGCAGGACGACTCGTTGGTTGGCAGACGCAGCAGCAGGTGCGGCTCGATGATGTGGACGCCCGTGAACATGCAGCGAGTGAGCGGCGGCTTGGCAACAGCAGCAGGCGATTTTTGACCGAGGATGCTGTGGACCCGTCCGTCGGCGTCGACCTCGACAGCGCCCCATTCGTCGGCATCGGGGGTTTCGCGCAGAACCATCGTGGCGGCGGCACCGGTGACACGATGCAGGGCGAGCACCGCTTCGAGATCGACATCGATGACCAGCTTGCCGTTGATGACGACGCACGGCTCGCGAAAGTCGTGCGTCAGAAACTCCGCCATCTTGCGAACACCACCGCCCGTACCGAGCAGCGTGGGTTCCGACGAGTAGTGTATATCCATGCCGAGGCTCGCGCCGTTCCCGATGGTGTTGGTGATGAGGTGCCCCAGGTGGTGCAGGTTGATGGCGACCTCGCGCATGCCATAGCCTCGGCACAGTGCCAGCGCATACGTGAGCAGTGGATGATTGCAGACCGGGAGCAGCGGTTTGGGTAACTCGTCGGAGATACCTCCGAGTCGACTGCCCATCCCCGCACACAGCACCATCGCACGCAGTGGTGTTGCAAAGATCCCTTGCATTACAGCTCCTCGAAGACCACAAAGCGCCGGTCGGGGACCGCGCCGCAGGCTCGTGAATAGAATCCCACCGGGCCGACCCAAGCGATGACACCGCCGTCGGGACGATCGACAACGTCGAGTAAACAACCGAGCAGAAGTGCCTCGCCGAGGCCATGTCCTCGGTGTTTGTCGAGCGTTCCCATCGGACCGAACCAGCCGAGTCCACGGTTGTTGCCGTCGTGCGCCGCAAAGGCGACCACTTCGCCTGTTCCGTCGAGAGCAACATGCACCGCCGGGCCTTCGGGCAGCGCATCGGCATACTCGGCCGCTTCTCCTCCGAATGGTGGTCCCAGGGCACGGGCAACCTCGAAGGACCACACCGGTGCAAACGAGCCGGTGATCATGGTGAGCAGCGGTTCCACATCGGTCGCCGTTGCTCGTCGGATGGTATAGCCAGCCGCCATCGCTGCTTTACAGAGCAAGGCCATTCGTTCCGGGGTGACCAGGGGATTTTCATGCACCGGTGCGCGCAGGTTGAGCAGTCGAGCGGCTTCGCCAAATCCTCGGGCCCGGAAGAAAGCGTGTCCCGCTAGATACTTCTCGTCGACACCGGGGGCCAGATAGTTCCCTGGATGATCTCCCACCCGTAGCTTGGGCACCGCTCCCGTCGTCTGCGAGATGTGCTTTTGGGCCTCGAGCAGCAAGGCGGAACCAATGCCTTGTCGCTGAGCTGACGGTAGAACGGCCAGCAATTTGATCCAGCGTCCCGCCTGCGCCAGCACGCCGAGCAGCTCGCCCCCCGGAGAGAATGCACCGACACTAAATCGATCTCGTCGATAGTTCGAGGCCAGTAGCTTTTCCCCCGTCACCACCTCGCTGCGATCGTAAGGTAGCGCCGCAGACAGCAGTGCTTGGGCCGCTGGTAAATCGGAGGGATCCAGGGCTCGAATGACGACGCTTGGCATCAGCGCTGCTCGGGATCGTCGCCAAGCAGTCCGCTGCGTCGACCGGTGCGATTGTACTTATACGTATAGAGCGCGCCGATGAGGGCCGACAGCGGCAGCAAAAGCCCAGATAGCCCAATCACCAGCCACTTGCTCAGCGCAAACATCAGCAGAAATGCGACCGAACCCATGATGGCCTCGCCCATCGGAGCGGCGTAGAACCAACCGATCGGTCCGAGCAGCCCGAGTGCGCCACCGAGAGCTACGTTTTTGGGGCCGTCCGTGCTTCCCCCCGAGAGCAGCGCCGCTTGCGGTAGCTTCCGCAGCGCAGTTCCCATCAGCTTACTCTCGACCTCATCCTTGAGCGCACGCAGGTGCGAGTCGAGCAGTTGCCCGCAGCGACTGCAGCGTGCCCCCGTCGCTGTCGCCCGTCTGCACGCGGTACATCGGGTCAGGTCTTTCGCCCCCGCAACCGGCCTTTTGGTCCCACAGACCTTGTAGAGCAGCTCGCCATCGTCGTCGGTATCGAACTCGACCAGCCCATCTCGCACCATTTCATCGAGCCACTTGTCGGCCTTGCTCGTCTGGATGCCGCTGTAAAAGACGATGTTGGCGCGGGTCAGCGGCACCCTCGTCGTCATCGCTAGTTCCAAAACTGCTTGTTCGAACTCCTGCGGCCTCACGCTCACCTCACATGGACGAAGATAGCCTCTTCTCGTACGACTACCAAAGTCTGCGCCAGGGTTTTTAGCGAACGCGGCCTTTTGGCAGTAGCAGGAACAGTTCTCCTGGATAGTTGGTGCGGGCTGCGGCGACGCGAGCTTCCTCGCCACTCCCGACGAAGAGGTCAACGCGACCGGGGCCGACGATCGCTGAACCGGTGTCTTGTGCCAGCACCAGTCGAGCGATGCGCTTCGAGGTGATCGCTGGATCTTCGGTCTGCGCCGCTACCTGCGTTCGCAACAGCAGCAGCGCGCCCATCGGGACATGCTTTGGATCGATTGCCACCGATCGTCCCGCGACCAGCTCTCCAAACTTCCCGGTCCCCCGCAGCGGGGTCTCTTTGAAGAACACAAGATCCAGCCCGTTGACCAGCCAAGGAAAACGTTCCGCTGGCCGAGTGCAGCAGGTGGGGAAGTGTTCATCGAATTTATCTATGTAATACAGTCTGTCCCATGGAATGGCTGAATTATCATCATCTTCACTACTTCTGGGTCATCGCTCGCGAAGGCAGCATCACCGCTGCCACCAAGGAACTGCGGCTGACTCAACCAACGCTGTCAGCCCAACTGAAAGCCTTGGAAGAGAGCCTGGGCGAGCCCCTATTCCACCGCAAAGGTCGTAGTTTGGTGATGACCGAAGTGGGGCGGGTCGTGTTTCAGTACGCCGATGAGATATTCTCCTTGGGAAGAGATCTCCGGCTGGCCATCCACGGAAAAGCAGGAGATGGGCTCCGTCTGCATGTGGGAATTGCGGATGTTCTTCCCAAGCTGATCGCCCAGCAGATACTGCTTCCGGCCTACAAGCTCGCGGATCCAGTGCGTCTGATCTGCCGAGAAGACCGCCAAGATCGATTGTTAGCGGATTTGGCGCTCCATGAACTGGATGTCGTGCTGACGGACGCACCGCTGGGCCAGACCGTCAAGGTGCGTGCCTTCAATCACCTTCTCGGGGAGAGTCCCGTCGCGATGTTCGCCGCGCCGGCCTTGGCCAAGATGTATCGGAGGCGATTCCCGCAATCGCTGCAGGACGCACCGCTGCTGTTGCCCATGGAACAAACCATGATGCGCCGCAGTGTTGATCAGTGGCTATCGACCAACGGGCTACGTCCCCGAGTTGTCGGAGAGTTCGAGGACAGCGCACTCATCAAGTCGTTCGGGAGAGTAGGAATCGGACTGTTTGCCGCACCGCTGCTCATGGCCAAAGCGATTCGTGCTCAGTACGACTGTGAGCTGCTCGGCCCGATGGAAGGAGTGGTCGAGCGCTTCTATGCCATCTCGATCGAGCGACGCATCAAGCATCCCGCTGTGGCCGCGATCTGTCAGTCGGCTCGAGAGCGCCTGTTCGCCAGCTAGTACAGGTAGATTAAATCTATGGATCATCAGACAAGGATAGATGAAATCCATCCTTCTGCTTATCCAAGTCAGTGCGTGTTAGATGCGGGCGGACTTTCCAGCTCAGCGATGCTGCGCGATCAGGAAATCCTGAAAGATCGGCTTCCCTCCTACTTCCCCAGACCGCGTTCGATACGGTTACTTTGCGACGGTGGTTGGCGACATGATTTCAAAGAACACAAAGTGCGGATTTTTGCCCCAGTATTCGCGCAGTACCTCG
>WBZP01001886.1_pt1 | contig 24898 bp, 21 predicted proteins | sample 5204301 | NCBI WGS metagenome assembly WBZP01 (sample SAMN12412401, study PRJNA552823) | activated sludge metagenome | isolation source: activated sludge from nitrification reactor of wastewater treatment plant... | place: USA: Pennsylvania | collected 2017 | reverse complement strand
ATGAGAAGCAGCAACCTAATATTGAAAATCGTTTTCAACATCTACTTGGATCATTGTCCCCGCGATAAGCCGCTGTCAAGGCGCACCTTGTCCTTCCACGACAGCGGGCTTGTCGGAAGCAGCACTTACGCCGTATCGTGGAACGTTAAGACGAGAAGATCATGTCCCGACTCATACTCCTTCGTAGCAGCGAGCCCGTGCGACTGCGCGGTCTCCTTCAGCGTGTCCCCGGCGTAGTTCCCGCTGCGGCGCTTAGCGACGCTCCCCCAGCCGGTGACGAGCCACCAGCGCCATCCGGCAAGACGGTGCAGCTCGATCAGGGCTTCGTCATCGGCGGCGAACCACTGGTTCAGCGCGGCAGCCAAGACGAGCTTGTCGCCTACCGAGCGCTCGGCAACCTGCGCACCGACCAGCTCCTCGCGGCAATCGGTGCGCCACCGCCCAGCCAAGGTGTGTTTCGGTATCGCCAGTTTTTGTTCGCGGTGAGCGGCCAGCTCTCACCGATTGAGTCACGGGCGCAGCACACCGCCGATCTACCGCTCCAGCTACGCGACAACCTGCGCGGACGAAGCGAGGCCGAGCTGTTTTTTCATCAGGTGCTCAGCCACCTGCATGACGCCGATCCGGCGTACCTGACCGCAGGTGAGCTAAGCCCCGAGGTATCCGTCGCGGTACTGGCCAAGGCGCTGCGCCAAGCCGTCCCCGATGAGCAAGGAGCCGGTGTAGTGGCCGCCCTGAGCCACGGTGATCAACTGGTGGTAGCCCGTCGCGGCCTCAGCACGCTGCGCTATCACAGCCACAGCGAGGGCAGCAGCCCCGGACCGATTACCCACCTCACGCTGGCCGTTGCCACCGTCGGAGACGAATCGCTCGGCGCTGAGCTGACCGCAGTGCCCGAAGGTCAAGCCTTGGTCATCTCGCCCCGCAAAGGTCGCCCCACGCTCATCGCCCTCACCTAGCAGCGCGTAGAAAACACTGCTGGCTGCGGCACGCCGTGCCCTTAATAAGGACGGACGACCAGGTTGTCGAAGTGCACTTCGGCTTCCCAGTTGTTAAAACCAAAGAAGCTGTGTGACGGACCTTCGAGCGGTGCCAGGTCGTCCATCTCCAACGCCAGCTTGCCGTCGACATACCAGCGAACCAGGTTGTCCTTGCGGGCAATCAGCCAGTGATAGCGTCGACCCGGCTCCACCGTCAGGTCTTTGCGCGTCTTGCGGTCGTCGGCGTGCTCATCCATTCGGCACAGCGCGCCCAGTCGGTTGCGCCAGCCGCCCTGGATGAACACGTACGCCGTCGAGGTATACGACACCGTCTTCGCGAAGCTCTGGCCATCGCCGAACGCTTCGACCTTCAGGTCGCCATCGGGACTCCTGCTGTACGCGTCTAGCTCAATCACCGCGTCTCGCGGCAGCGCCTGCACCAGCCACAGCGGATGGTTCTTCGCACCCGACACCACCAGCTCTCCCGCTTCAATGCGATAGGTACCCGGTGGTGCGGTGGACTTCCAGTTTGGCCCGATCTCGCCGCGATCGAAGCTGTCCTGAAACAGCGGAGGCCTTAGCGGCGGCAGCTTATCGGAACAGCCAGACCAAAGAAGCAGGCACAGGGACAGGCGGCGCAGGTCGATCATCACGGGCTCCACTCGAACAAAGCGTCTGCGCTTCCCTTACCGCATCGGGTTGCCGAGCGCACGTCCCGCTTTGCGATCAAGCAGCCAAACCAGCTCACCCGTGGCTGGAGCAATCGCCCGAATCGGAATCTCGGCGACCCGCGCATCACTCTCCAGCGCGGCCGATACCGCAGCGACCTTGTCATCTCCCGCCACCAGCACCAAGACCTGTCGTGCCAGGTTCAGCACATATGGCGTCATCGTCACCCGCTCACTAGGAGGCTTCGGCGCGTCGTAGACCGCAGCACACAAGCGCTCGCTGGCAAAGCTATCAAGCGACGGCGTCGGAACCCCGCTGCTCAGCGGCCCGGTCGACGGGTCATCGAGCAGGAAGTCATCGTCAACGCCCGCAAGCAGCCGCGAGCCCGGAAAGATCGACGCCGTGTGTCCGTCAGAGCCCATCCCCAGTAGCGCCAGGTCCAGCCTTGGCTCTTCAGAGGTCAGCACCTCGCGCAAGATCTGGTCGTAGCGCTGCGCCGCATCCTCGACCGACAGGTCGGTCGGCACCGGATGAATCTGCGATGGCGGCACCCGCACCAGACGAAGCAGTGCGTCGCTCGCCATCTTGTAGTTACAGTCCGGGTGATCGTGCGAGACCATCCGCTCGTCGGAAAAGCAGACATGGACCCGCGTCCAGTCGATGGTGTCAACGTTGGCCAGAAGCTGGTACAGCCGCCTCGGAGTGTTGCCACCCGCCAGCGCAATCACAAACCGGCCACGTGCCAAGATGGCACGGCGGGCCGCATCGACGATCCTCCGTACACCTTCCCTGGCCAGCGCCTCACCATCTTCACCGATCCAAATCTCGGGCGCTCGTCCACTCACCATCGCACCTCATGCTGCTTCTGCTCTTGAAACCTCGCGTCGCCCATTAGTAAGGCCGCGCCGAGCCGCAGCGCTTCATACATCAATGGATCGCGCCCGCCAACCCCTAATGCGGCGACCAGCAGCTCGGCGTCCGGTCGGCACCGCATCGGCTGCGTTCGCGGTGGCTGGAACGGGCTGCTTAATTCAATGCCGCTACCATCCGCGCTGACCGCCGCGCTGAGCTGCGCACCGCCTTGCAGCAGCGTGACCTGGACAATTCCGGTGGCGCTCCGCTCCGCAGACGCCTTCACGAGCTGAAGCTGAACCGGATGATGAACCGGGCTGCCCGCACCTGGTAAAAGCTGCGCCGTGCCATCGTCCGCAAGCGTCCCCGTCAAGACGAGTCGCAGCCGACCCAGCAGCCACCCCGCCACCAGCAGCGCCGCCGCTTCGCCACCTTCCGAATAACCGACCGACAGCGCTTGCAGATTGCTAAGTCCTGCTCGGGATTCGGGCGCGTCGTACAGCGTGGACAACAGAAGCCGCCACGGCCACAGCCGCAGCCAGCCAAGGTCCATCAGCTCGACCGCACTGCTCGCCGAGCCGTACAACTCATCGAGAACCAGCGCGACCTTGCCCAAGTCGGGCAGAGCGCGCAGTCGACCACTGTCAAACACAAAGCGGTCGGCATCCCCGCACAGCGGTCGCAGCCATTCGGCATCGAGCGCCGGATTGGGGATCAGCATGGCCGTCGGCACGTCTGGCAGCAGCAGCGAACGCAAAAGTCCTGGCAAGCGCCGACTCTGGAGCTGCGGCGTCTCGATGGTGATCTCTTCGGCCACGATCTCGCGACGACCGCTCTGGCTCTCCCGAAAGTTGGCTTCCACCGAGGCATGCAGCGGAATGCCGTCGTCGCCGATGATGCTCGAATCACCCAGCTCCTCGGTCTCGTGCAGGACGATGATTCGACTCGGCACGCTCTCGGCCACCACGTCGAGTACCTGTTTCACCGCCAGCAGCTCGCCTTCGCCGTGCGTGTGAACGATCAAGTTCCACTGACAGGCCCGGGTCACCGCAAAGCCGGCCCCTTGCGCCGAAGCGCGCTCGCTGGCCCTTCGCCACAGTGAAACCAGCTCTTGTTCAATGCGATCCGGGGCGACGCTGACCGATGCACCTTGTGTAAAAGCAGCCACCGCATCAAGAGGAACTGCCCAGCCCTCGCGGCGTTCTCCGCTGCGGAAGTCCCCGCTCTGGCTCATGGTCGCCGCCACACCCGTCCGTCACGGGCCAGCATGTTGACAGAGGCGTCCGGCCCCCAGGTTCCCGGCTCATACGACGGCAGCGGGGCCTGACTGTGCGCATCGCGCTCGGCCCAGCCCCGCAAGATGCGGTCGCAGTACCGCCACGACGCCATCACCTCATCGCCGCGAGCAAACAGCGTCCCATCGCCAATCATGCAGTCGAGCAGCAGCCGCTCGTAGGCTTCCGGCGGCTCGGTGCCAAAGCTTGTGCCATAGCGAAAGTCCATCGTCACCGGACGCGGCTCGATGGTTGGCCCCGGTACCTTCGACAGAAACTTGAGCGTAATGCCCTCGTCCGGCTGGATGCGCAGCGTCAGCACGTTCGGTTCCGCCGACAGCTTACCCATCGGCCCCGAAAACAGCGCGTGCGGGAGCTGCTTGAACGTGATCGCAATCTCGCTCACCCGCCGCGCCATCCGCTTGCCCGCCCGGATGTAGAACGGCACGCCGCCCCAGCGAAAGTTATCGATAAACAGCTTGAGCGCCACATACGTCTCGGTCCGCGAGTTGGGCGAAACGCCTGTCTCCCCCAGATACCCCGGCACCGGCTGGCCTTGATGAAAGCCCGCCGCGTACTGACCGCGCACCGCGAAGCGTTCGACGTCTTGCAGCGGCAGCTCGCGCAGCGCCCGCAGCACCTTGACCTTCTCGTCATGGACCGAGGAGGCCTCAAACGCCACTGGCGGCTCCATCGCCATCAGCGTCATGAACTGGAAGATGTGGTTCTGCACCATGTCCCGCAGCGTGCCGGCCTGGTCGTAGTAGTTGCCGCGACCCTCGATGCCGATCGACTCCGCCACCGTGAGCTGCACATGGTCGACGTACTTTCCGTTCCACAGCGGCTCGAAGATGCTGTTGGCAAAACGGAACATCAGGATGTTCTGGACCGTCTCTTTGCCCAGGTAGTGGTCGATTCGGTAGATCTGGTCTTCGCGCAGCACTTCCAAACAGACGCGGTTTAGGTGCTCCGCAGAGGCCAGGTCGCGCCCGAACGGCTTTTCGATGATCACGCGGGTAAACGGACGCTCGCTCGGGGAGATCAGTCGCGCCTTCCCCAGTTGTCGCAAAATCGTCTCGAAGGACTCCGGTGGCGTCGAAATATAGAAGACGCGGTTGCCGCGAGTGCCACGCGCTAGATCGATCTCATCCAGGTGCACCCGCAGCCGCTCATACGCTGCCGGATCATCGAAGTCTCCGCTGACGTAGCTGATGGCACCGCCAAACGATTCCCACAGCGCGTCATCGACCGGACGACGGCGGGCAAACTGGCCCACTGCCTCTCGCATGTCCGCAGCAAAGGCAAGCGGTCGACGCGCCATGCCGACAATGGCAAAGCCTGAAGGCAAAAGCCGCTCGCGGGCCAGCGAATAGAGCGCCGGAACCAGCTTGCGACGGGTCAAGTCTCCCGATGCGCCAAAGATTACCATCGCGCAAGGCTCGGGCTGCCTGTCGCCGACCAGCCCCTCTGCGAGTGGGTTTCCGCCGAGCAGTCGCTCCATGAATTCGTGGCCCTTTCAAGGCCCGGACGAGTGATATCGCCAGGCCCAAAGCCTCATTATCTTGCCGGGGATTTGAAGGGGGATGAACAAAAAAGGCGAGCCTCCACGCGACTGGCAGGGCTCGCCAAACGAGGCGACAGAAGAGCGGCGTTAGTTCGATCGACGCCGACGACGCGTGGCGATCATCGCGCCAAACAGCAGCGCCGCCGCCGACAAAGAGACCGCCCGCGCACCACCAGGAACGGTGCTGCAACCGCCGAGCCGATTGCCCGCGTCGATTGAGTCATCCATCTTCTCCGGGTCAGGCGGCGCATCGGTCGGAATCTGCTCGCAGCTTCCTTCCCACGCGATGCAGCGCGTGCCGGTCGGGCAGCGCGTCCAGCGGCACGGATCGTCCACGCACACCCCCGCACTGCAGCGGCTCGTGCCTTTGCACGCCTTTTCGGGCGGGAGTCCCTGGCACAGCGGGTCAGGAATGCAGCGCTTCTGGCCGGCGTCGCAGACCAACCCGGCACCGCAGAAGTACGGGCAGGGATCGGGAGAGCAGGTGCCCATGGTGCAGCGCGTACCCTTGGCACAGACCTTGTTGCAGGAACTTACGCACACGCCCGGATTGCTGCCATCGCTGGAGCAATAGGAGTTCTTCGCGCCACAGCTTACGCCCGCGCACGGGTTTGACTTGCACTCGCCCTTGACGCACAGGTCGCCCGGCGTCGGGCAGCCATTCGAGTAGCAGGTGTCGTCACAGACGCTGCCCATCCCGACGTCACCGCCACCGGTGATGACTTCCAGAATGTTCGACAGCGCCATGTTTAGTTCCACGTCGTTGTCGGCCTTGTAGTATTTCTCCGGCGTCATCGCAGGCTTACCACCAGCGTCCGCCATCTGGGTCATGCACTGCGCTTCGCTGGCGCTCAGTCCACCGCCGAAGCCGACCACGAAGGTCGCGATCGAGGGGCTCGCCATAAACGCATTGCGGATCTGCCCGGCGGTGCCGTTGCAGGTATCCGGTTCTCCGCTACAGCCAGGGCCACCGTCCGTGATCAGCACGACGTACTGCTTGCGCTCGGGATCGCGCAGCTCTTTGATCATCTGCGCATCACGCATCGCGCTGCCCGAAGGCGTGCCGCCGCTTGGACCGTTCGCGTCGATCGCCATCTTGATCTTGGCTTTGGTTCCGTAGGCCGGTGGCGTCACCAGATCGGAGCCGCAGCCACTACCGCCAGTCGGCGGAAAGATCGAGATGCCGATCGGGAACTGGCCGTCCCACTTATCGACCACCTTGTTGATCGCGGCTTTGGCGACGCTCCAGCGGGTCGCACCAGGACCGGCACCGGGCACCGTGGTTCCCATCGAGCCCGAGCGATCGAGCACGAACTGGACGTTGGGACACTTGGCAGCTTCCACCGATGACACGGTCAAGCTGGCACAGAGGGCGGCAAGGGAAGCTAAGCTTCGCGAAGCGAGTCGAAAATCCATTGGCAACGCTCCTGACAGGTAAGTTGAGCAAATCACATCACAATCACCTGACAGTGCAAAGCCTTTAGATCGCCGCAAACCACTAGTGAATCGGGAACGGACAGCGCTCGGGTGCTGCGAAATCGGCAAGCTGCGCGGCGAGCGCTTCGGCGGACTCGACCACGAAGTCAGCGCGGGGCTGATAGACGCAGGAACGGAAGGCGAGGCGGCCTCGGCTCGACTCCTCTTTGCTGGTCGGTGACAGATCGGGCCGGGCTGGGCAGCCGCCGACCTTGAGAATCCGCGCCGCAACATAGCAGTCGAGGAACAGTCGCTGGTCGAGGTGCTCCCGCAATAGGCCCCCGATGCGCGCCAGCGACCGCAGCCAATAGCTACTGTCACACCACGGCGGTGGCGGCTTGAGCCCGGACAGCGCCACCCGATCGACCTCCGGCAGCGCCACAAGGGCCGCGAGCAGTCCCGACCACAACTCCTCGGCAAACGGCTGGCTGCTCAACGTGACGATGAGTACCTTCTCGACTTCTGCCGGAAGCATGCGCAGCGCCTCGGCCACGTCCTGCGGGATCACCTGACCGACCGGGGCCCGCATCTGCCCCTTCTGCGGATCGATCGACACGTTGAGCCGCCCGATTCCTTGCCACGCCACTTTCGGCAAACTGAGAGCCCCCGCAATGGTGGTGGTCACCGTCACCAGCCGTCCGCGCGCGGTCGCCACTTCGACCAACCTGCGCAGAGTCCCCAGCACCGGCTCGACCGGCTCGGACAGCGCAATCGCCAGCTCTTGGTAAGGAAGCTGCTCAAGACTTGCGCAGAGCAGCTCGACCGGTACCCCACTCTGCGCGGTCCCTTCTCGCTCGCCGAGGTAACAGAACGCGCAGCGGACGTGACACCTGCCGCCATCGAAGTGAACCGACAACACGCCCAAATCGACCGCCGATTTTCCGTCAGCCGCTGCTAGCCCACTGCGCCCCACATTGTGATTATGAGTCCCAAGCACCGGCAGAGAAGTTCGTCGCATTGACAGGGCACCTTTTTACGGAATATCGTCGAAAATACTTCATGATGCGTCTTGAACAAGCTGGCCGCACCCACGTAGGGCTCGTGCGAGAGAAAAACGAAGATGCCATGCTGGTCGCACCCGATGTCGGGCTGTACGTAGTGTGCGATGGCATGGGCGGCCATGTTGGAGGTCAAGTCGCCTCGAACCTGGCAGTACGGACCATTGACCAAGTGGTCCGCAGCCAACAGCGTCCGCCACCCGAGGACCGAGAGATCCTGGTGACGGCCATCAAGAGCGCCAACCGCGCCATCTTCAATCAAGCTCGCCAAGATCCCACTTTGCACAACATGGGCACGACGGTGGTGGGGATTCGCCAGCAAGGCGACGTTCTGCAAGTCTGCCACGTTGGCGACAGCCGGATCTATCGGTTGGTCTATAACTCCGGCGAGCTGATTCAGGTCACCCGCGACCACTCGCTCGTCAACCTGTACGAAGACAACCCCGAGCTGGCCAGGCGCTACGGTCCGCCGAACGACAACGTCATCGTCCGGGCGGTCGGCCTGCATGAAGCGGTCGAGGTCGAGTACCAGACCGCCAACATGCAGCTCGGCGATGTCTACCTGCTCTGCTGCGACGGCCTGACCGACATGGTCGATGACTGGATCTTGCGCGAGGTCATGTCCGAAGCGGCCACCGCGCCGACCCTCGATGAGTCCTGCGATGCGCTCATCCGCGCCGCGCTAAGCTTCGGCGGCGTCGACAACACCACCGCCATCCTGCTCCGCGTCAACCAGTAACAGCGAAGCCAGATCCGCCGTGATGCCTATCTGGCCCAGCCAGCCTGGCAGGTGCTCGCGTGCCCGCTCCGCGTGAAGCGCTCGCCGTCCGCGCTTGCCCGCTCGCTTGGCCGACTTGCCGACAAACGGTGGCAGCAGCCCAAAGTTGATGTTCATCGGCACGTACTTGACGCCCGGCTCACGGGGGGTGATGACGTGGTGGTACAGACCCCCAATGGCGGTGGTCTGCGGCGGCAAGGACAGCGGCAGCCCGCGCAGCTTGTCGTGGAGCAGCACCCCGCACAAAAGACCCATCGCCGTCGACTCGATATAGCCCTCGACCCCGGTGATCTGGCCCGCCAGGTGAATGTTTGGGGCCGCCCGCAGCGCCAGCGCCGCATCAAGTACCTTGTGGCCTTCGACGTAGCTGTTGCGGTGAATCGATCCGTAACGGACAAACTCGGCGCGGTGCAGCGCCGGAATCATCGCAAAGATGCGCTTCTGCTCCGGATAGGCGAGCCGCGTCTGAAACCCGACCAAGTTGTAGGCGGTGTGGTAGCGGTTTTCGGCGCGGAGCTGCACCACCGCGTACGGATGCTCGCTCGGCCTGCGCGGGTCAATGAGCCCCACCGGCTTCATCGGCCCAAAGGCCAGCGTCTCCGGACCTCGCTCCGCCATCACCTCGACCGGCAGGCAGCCCTCGAAGTAGCGCGGCTCCTCGAAGCGATGGGGCGTAACCTTGCGACCGGCGAGCAGCGCCGCCACAAACGCATGGTACTCCTCTTGGTTGAGTGGGCAGTTTAAGTAGTCGCCCTCTTCGCCCTGGTGATAGCGCGAGCCCCGGAAACAGCGGTCGTAGTCGATGCTGTCCGCTTCCACAATCGGGGCGATGGCGTCGTAAAAGTACAGCCGGTCGCCACACAGGCTGCGAAGCTGCCGCGCTGCCCCACCCTCGACCAGTGGCCCCCCCGCCAGGATGCACGGCCCCTTGGGTAGCTCGTCACAGAGCTGTCGCCGCAACCGAATGTTCGGATGACGCACCACCAGAGCCGTCACTCGTCGCGAAAACTGCAAGCGGTCCACGGCCAGGGCGTCACCTGCGGGAACCTTCGCCTCGTCCGCGCAGGCGATGATGAGCGAGCGGGCGGCGCGCAGCTCGGCCTTAAGCAGCCCCGCTGGTGAACAGGGATCATCGCTGCGCAGCGAGTTGCTGCACACCAGCTCTGCGAGCAGCGGCGTGGTATGCGCCGGCGACAGTCGCGCTGGCTTCATCTCGATGAGATCAACCTTGTGGCCACGCTCGGCAAGCTGCCAAGCAGCCTCGCAACCAGCCAGGCCACCGCCAATCACCGTGACTTCGGGAACAAACGGGTCAAGCACGGCGCGCAGTATAGGGGCATTGGGAACCAATACGTAGTCCGACCCTGCACCTAAAAAACGCGATACGCTGGCAGTGGGGGACTTATGAAGACCATCTTCATCCTGACTTCTGGGGGCGATGCGCCAGGTATGAATGCGGCGGTCCGGGCAGTGGCCAAAGTCGCGGCAGCCGCAGGCGTGCGGACACTTGGCGTGCTCGATGGCTACGACGGCTTGATGGATGGCCGGTTTCGCGAGCTAACCCAAGTGACCGAGCACGGGCTCGCGGTCATCCCCGACCTCGACACCGCTGGATCGCTCGGCGGCACCATGATTGGCTCGGCCCGCTCGGCCCGCTTTCGGACCCCGGAAGGCAGACGGCTTGCCATCACCACGCTCGGTGATGCGGCGGGTCTGATCGTCGTGGGCGGCGATGGCTCACTCACCGGCGCGCACCTGCTGTCGCAGGAGTGCAGCACCCCGATCATCGGCATCCCCGCATCCATCGACAACGACATCGGCTGCACCTCCACCGCGATCGGCGTCGACACTGCGCTCAACACCATCGTCGAGTCGTGCGATCGGATCTGCGACACCGCGATTTCCCACCGCCGCGCCTTTGTCGTCGAAGTCATGGGCCGTCACAGCGGCTACCTGGCGATGGCCAGCGCAGTCGCCGCCGGTGCCGACGCCGTGCTGTTCCGCGAGCAGGCTGGCAGCGAGGCCGACATCGTAGCCACCGTGGCCAAGGCAATCCGCAGCGCGTTTGACTCAGAGGTCGGCAAGCGGCGCGTGCTCATCTTGAAGGCCGAGGGCGTCGAGTTTCCCTGCACCTCTCTGGTCCGCCGCGTCGAGGAGATGCTCACGCCGGTGCTGCCAGGGGTCGAGATCCGCGCCACCGTGCTCGGCCACTTGGTGCGCGGGGGTCGTCCCTCATTTCAGGATCGCATGGTCGCGGCCCGGCTCGGACGCGCCGCCGTGGCAGCGGTCTTGCGCGGTGACACCGGTCAGATGATGGCCTGGATGAAGCCGATGCCGGGTGGCCAGCCCACCGAAGATCCATCGGTGTACCGCTACTCGCTTACCCAGGTGCTCACCGAAACCAAAGCCCTCCTCGATGGCTCAAGCCCGGTGACCAAGTGGCGGGTCAAGATGATGCAAGAGATGTCGGAAGTGCTCGGGCTCTAGGAGCGACGGCGGCGGCTTTCTGCTAGGCTGCGCCCATGCGGGCAGGGAGATCCGTCGGACGCATCGGGTTGTGGCTGTGTGGGCTGAGCATTGCTTCAGGGTGCCAGCCACGGGAAACCAAGAGCATCGAGGTCCACTGGCAGCTTATCGATGGACGGTCCTGTGCCGATGCGGGGGCGGTGCGGGCGATCGTGGCGATGGTCGGTGGCGAGGAACAAAGCGGTCGCTGTAGCCTGCTTACCGATGGCAACCGCATCACGATTCCTGATGCCTATGGCGACGGCGTCCTTCAGGCGCGGGCCGAGTCAGCCGGTCAAGCGGTCCTGTATCGCGCCGAGCTAAGCCTCCCCCACGAGCTGCCGAGTGTGGTCGAGCTGACCCTGTCCTACTCGGGCGGACGCTAACGACCGTTCACCAAGTCGAGGAGCGCTTGCACGCTGCGGTGTCTTTCAATCGGATGACGCAGTGGCCCATCGGTGCGAACCCGGTAGCGATTGCGACGACCTTCGCGCTCTTTGACCAGATAGCTCGCGGCTTCTAGCTCGCCGATGATCCGCTGCACCGCTCGCTCGGTGATGCCGACCGTGCTCGCCACCTCCCGCAGCAGCGCGTCGGGCTGCGCCGATAAAAAGATCAGGACATGGGCGTGGTTGGTCAGGAACGTCCACTCCGGGAACTGCTCGGGCTGTGCTGTTCTTCCGATCGCCATGACTCCTTGAGGCTATTCGCTGTTCATGCATTCTGAAACATGAAATGTATTTCATGAATCAGAGTTACTGGATAGGCTTGCCATGAAGCGACACAAGGAGCACCCCATGAGATTCAGCCAAGACAAACAAGGACGGAAACTGGTTACCGTGATCCCCGGCGATGGCATTGGTCCCGAGGTAATCCGCGCCACGCAGCAGGTCATCGAGGCCGCCGGTGTGGCGATAGCGTGGGACGTCCAAGAAGCGGGCAAGCAGGTCTTTTTGCGCGGCATCCCATCGGGAGTGCCGACCGCCACCATCGACTCGATTCACAAGACGCGGGTGGTGCTCAAAGGCCCGCTGGAGACGCCGATCGGCAAAGGCGAAAAGAGCGCCAACGTCACCCTGCGAAAGCTCTTCGAGACCTACGGCAACATCCGGCCGATTCGCACGATTGCGGGCGTGCCGGGGCCCTATGCAAACCGGGCCATCGATCTGGTCGTGGTCCGCGAAAACGTCGAAGACCTGTACGCCGGGATCGAGCACATGCAGACCGCCCATGTCGCGCAGTGCTTGAAGCTGATCTCTCGCCAGGGCTGCGAAAAGGTCGCTCGCTTGGCCTTTGCGGTCGCCCGTTCCGAGGGCCGCAAGCGCGTCCACTGCGTCACCAAGGCCAACATCATGAAGCTCACCGAGGGGCTGTTCAAGCGAACCTTCGAGGAGGTGGCCCGTGACTATCCCGACATCGAGGCCGAGCACATCTTGGTCGATAACTGCGCTCACCAGCTCGTGCGGGCACCCGAACAGTTCGAGGTGCTGCTCACCACCAACATGAACGGCGACATTCTGTCCGACCTGACCTCCGGACTGTGCGGTGGTCTCGGCTTTGCAGCCGGGGCCAACATCGGTGCAGAGGTCGCCATGTTCGAGGCCGTGCACGGCACCGCACCCACCATCGCCGGTCAGGACCGCGCAAACCCTACGGCGATGCTGCTCTCTGCGGTGATGATGCTGCGCCACCTGGATGAAGCGATGGCGGGCCAGCGAATCGAGCAGGCCATCTACCTGGCCATTGAAGACGGGGTGTACACCCAGGACATAAGAAAAGAGGGCAGCGTGGGCACTCGGACCTTTGCCGAGGCCGTGATCGCTCGTCTACAAGGACAGCCTCGCACCACCACGCCTCGGCAGGTCCAGCCGCTGGTGATGCCCACGCAACCGCTCACCAGCCCATCGCCCACTACGCCGCTTCAGCGCAAGACCGTCGGCGTCGATGTGTTTGTCGAAGCCCAGACCACGCCCGCACAGCTTGGACCGCTGGTCGAGTCGCTCTGCCAGGACTCCCCGTTCCAGCTACGGATGATCTCGAACCGTGGAGCACGGGTGTATCCCGACCGTGGATCGCTGACCGATTGTGTGGATCACTGGCGATGCCGCTTCGTGCAGCGCGACGCCGAGGCAGAAGTCAACGATGCGATGATCCTGAACCTGCTTGCGCAGGTGTCCACGCGGCTGCGCTGGATGCACATCGAAAAGCTGGAAGAGTGGGATGGTCAACCGGCTTTCACTCGGGCTCAAGGCGAGGATTGACCGGCTCTGGCGAGCCTGGTTACTGTGAGCGCATGAAGAGCTTCCCGCTACTGGCTGCGATGTTGTGTTCCATGGGCTGCGCGACGAGTACAGTGGGACCGGGTCGGCTCAACCACGAACTGTTGTCGCTGGCCACGAACGCCCACGGCACCCGCAAGATCGAGCTGCACAGCGACAAAAACGGCACCATCACCAAGATGTCGGTGTACCACCAGGATGTCAGCCGTGTGCCGGAGGCCATCCGCAAGCTCGCCGAGCGCCAGTTCCCCGATAGCAAGATTATCTCGATGGAGACAGAGAACTACGCCGATGCGGGACTCGTCTATGAAGTCGAACTCGAGAGCCCAGATGGCAAGCGCTGCGAGGTGTCCGCCCTGCCCGATGCCACGCTGCGCTACACCGAGTGTCGGCTGTCCAGCGATGGACTACCGGCACCGGTCTCGCAGAGGATTGCGACGACGGTGCCCAATGGGACGATAGAAGAGCTGGAAGTGCTGAAGGGGCCAAGTATTGCTGGCGGGGAAGAGTATCGAGCCGAGGTCAAGCTGGGAGGCGTAGAACACTACCTGCGCATCTCACCCAGCGGCGAGCTGCTCCGCCACGGCATCGTGGTCCCGGCTTCAATCGAAGTCCCGATCCAGTAACCACAAGCCAAGGGAGCGGTCGCCGCCGCGTGGTGCCCGCCTACGGTGCCGCCGGTCGCGTCGGCTCAGGCTGCGGAACGCTCGGCTCTTTCTTGCGGCGGCTGCCCCCGCCCTTGCGCTTGAAAACGTCGAGCGAGCGCAGCACTTCGGGCTGGCTGCGATGGGCGGCACGCAGGATGCCAAGCGACTCGATGTACTGCTTGTACAGCACCGATTGGTCGAGGGTAAAGCTCTTGTGGTGCTGCTCATAGGCTTGGCGCAGCTCAGCGTCTTTTGGCTTCGCTGTGCGATGGGCCTTGAGACGCATTTCCATCGACTTCACATCGATGCTGAACTTCTTGTCCCAGCCTTCGGCTTTGCTGCGGGCAACGAGCGCTTCTACTTGATCATCAAAGTTTGTGGGGACCGGCGGATTCTTCGTGCTCATGTTCGTGTTCCTTCTCCTGTCGCTTGGTTTTTGCCGCTTGGTAGGCTCGTGTCGGGAGATGGAGCCGCAGCAGCAACAGGTGAAGGTCTTTTCGGTACCCACCGGCTAAGGTTGCGTAATTTCTCGCTTTTTTCTTCTTCCCGTCGGGAAATTGTCAGCGCCAACCGACCGGGCAACGTCCCCGCACGACCGCTGGTTCCATTCCAACTACCGCTGGTTGTCCACGCACTACCGTTGGTTGTCACCGCACTACCGCTGGTTGTCGTCGCACTACCGCTGGTTGTCACCGCACTACCGCTGGTTGTCACCGCACTACCGCTGGTTGTCCACGCACTACCGCTGGTTGTCACCGCACTACCGCTGGTTGTCGCTGCACTGCCGTTGGTTCTGATCCGACTACCATCGGTTGTCGCTGCTCTACCATCGGTTGTCGCCGCACTACCACTAGCAGCCGGGCGGCATGCGTGGTGGCTGGGTTTCCTTCATCACTGCCAGCTCTTCAGCAGTCAGCTTGTACGCGGCGTGAACTTGCTCGGCGATTTGCTTCTCTAGTCCGAGCAGCTTGCTGCGCTCTACCAAAATGCCGGGCACTTCCTTGTCAAACAGGGTGCGTAGCTCGCGCAGGGCAGAGGTTGGAAAGTCCTTCTGTTGGTCGCGCCGCTTGGTGACCTCACGCAGGAAGTCCTCGCTGCCCAGCGTCTCGAAGTCGGCCAGCCGCTGCCCCGGTGCCGCGATGCCGTACTGGACCCGCACAAGGTCGAGTACATCCGCCTTGGCAAGCTGGATCGACCGGGTCAGCGCCACGCTCTGCGCCACCGCCTGCTCGGTCCTCTCGCGCTGCTCCACGCTTGGCATCGCAATGGGCACCGAGATCATCTTGTCTGCGGCTGGGCTCAACGCTTCGTCCTTCAGATGAACCAGACACCGCCAGTTGTGCCACCACATCGCCGGGCTATTCAGCACCGCCAGCAGCCAGTGATCCGCTCTCGGCAGCAGGAAGCCCTTGTCGTTCAGAAAGTAGCCGTCGCTATCGAGTGCGTAGGCCGGATGAAACTGGATCACCTGATAGATGAGCTTCGGCTGCGCGAAGCGCTCGTAGTAGGCACACGAGCGCAGCTCCCACCAAAAACGGCCCTGGTCGCTGCGCTTCCGTAGCTTCTCTTCTAATGGCTTCAGGTGTCCGTAGACAGCCGGTAGCGCTGCCGCAAACGCTGCCTCGGCTTCTGATTCGTGGGACAGCTTGCTCCACGGACTGGCCTCGCCCTCGCTGCTCGATGGCAGCAGCAGCAACCACATTCCGTTCCACTCGGGCGACCAGCGGGCGATGTCTTGGCCACGGAGGAACTTCTTCAGCACCTCGGCAGAGCGCGGGTCTTGCTGGCAGAGCCGCTCTTTTTCGGCGTTGTTGATCAGGAAGGCTTCATTGCAGCCGGTCTTGACCCCGTAAGACGGCTTGAGCGGCGCGTACATCCCGAGTGGCACGCCGGTGCGGCAGAGCTTGTCGAGCAGCGCCTGCTCCTCGGGCCGCGACAGCGACCAGCCTGCTTTGGGCAGAGCGCTCTGGATCATTGGGAAGGCGTGGGCTTCGACGTAGCTGGCGAGCTGCTCATTGCCTAGCTCTTCCCTGGGGTAGATCGTGACCCGGACGGCGGTGTCGGGCTTGGGTAACAGCTTGCGCAGGGTGATGATGCAGGGGAAGGCGTCGGCGTCCGGGAAGATCGGCGCGTGCCCGAAGTCCACCAGCGTCTCGATGACGCACTGCTTGGCCAGGTGGGCGCGCAGGGTCTCGGCATAGCCGCCGCGCAGCCACTTGTTCGAGACGATGAAGCCGAGCCGGCCACCGACCTTGAGCTGCTGAAGTCCGCGCTCGAAGAAGTACACAAACAGGTCCGCCATGCCGTCGTAGGTGGTGAAGCTCGACTGCCAGTGGGTCTTATACGCCGACAGCAGCTCTTGGCGAACGTAGGGCGGATTGCCAATCACCACATCGAACCCGTCCCGCCAGCGGGCAGCGATGGCCTCGGCATCCGCGCCGGTCGGGGGATCCGGTTCCAGAAACGGTCGCGCCGTGCGTCCGGAGGTCCAGTCAAAGGCCCACGGGTCGACCAGCGGATCGCTGACGACGCTGTTGCCGCGCCGGATGTTGCGGTCCAGGAACGTCAGCCGCTGGTTGCGCTCGGCGGTCTTGAGCCACAGAGACAGCTTGGTGATCTCGACCGACTCGCCGCTCTTGTCGACCCCGAACAGGTTTTCGTTTAAGACGGTGCGGGTCGAGTCGAAGCGAGAGGTCCGGTCCTTGGGGCCCTGTAGCTCGACCAGGGCGCAGCGTAGACGCTCGAACTCGGCGGCCAAGACATCGAAGGCGGCGAGGAGAAGCGCGCCGCTGCCGCACGACGGATCGATCACCCGGATCAGCCGAAGCTGGCTGCGGTAGGCTTCCCAGGCCACGATGCGGTCGGCCTTGTTCTGCGCCCGCTCGACCCCAGCGCGCTCCCAGGCTTCCGCCAAGACCCGCCCGAGCGTCTCCCGCACCAGGTAGCTGGTCACAAACGGCGGGGTGTAGAAGATCCCCTCGACCTTGCGCTTCGACGAAGGCTTGGCGGCAGCAGTCGGGGTCGGAAGGAGCGGCGTAGCGCCCGCGAACTGACGGTCCGCCTCGCTGCGGAGCCGCTCTAGGTCGCTGATCGACTGCTCGAAGACGTGGCCGAGCGCCTCGACCGAGACTTCCTCGGCAAAGTCGTACTGGCACAGCGACTGCAACCGGACACACATCGCGTCGGACACGGTCAACTCAACCAGCGCTGGGATCTCGCGGAACAGCCCACCCTCATCCAGCGGAATGCCCAAGGCGTGGCCCCGGTGGAACTCGGCAAACACGGCGAGCAGGTTTTGCCACAGCGGCCTGTTGTGCTCCGGGTCAGCGGGCGTGAGGGCGTCAGCCAAGGTGCGAGGCGGACAGAGCCCTCGGTCTTCGGCGAAGGCCAGAAAGAGCACCCGATCCAAGATGGTCTGGGCATAGCCGATTAGCTCGCCTGGGGACCGCTGCGGATGCTGGCTGCGCAGCTCGGCCAGAAGCTGGCCACGGATGTCCCGGTAGTGGACGTACAGCCGCTGCGCCCACTCATGGACCCGACCCGGCTGAGACAAGGACTGAGGATGCGAGCGCGACAAGGCCAGCAGGTATAGCATCGGCCACTTGGTCTTGCTTCCCGTGTAAGAGGACGCCTACAGTGGCCGCGTGGTGCAGCGATCCTCTCAACCTGGACAAGCGGGGCAGCCGGAGTCGGCTGGTTCCTATTCGGCGGGTCGTCGGCAGCGACTGGTGCTGGTGACGGCTTCGCTCATCTTGAGCGTGCTGATTGGCGTGGTGCTGTCGCGGCAAGGCCTGGCGGTGAAAGCGCCGCAGCAGCACAAGCTGCGGATCGGGATGTCGTTTGACACGCTCAAGGAAGAGCGCTGGCAGCGCGACCGAGCCGCGTTTGTGAAGAGAGCGACCGAGCTGGGTGCCGAGGTGATGGACCTGGCGGCGAACTCTTCGGACATCCAGCAGATGCGCGATGTTGAGTCGCTGCTGACCTCGCAGGTGGACGTGCTGGTGATCGTGGCGCACAACGGCGCGGCGATGAGCAAGGCGGTACGGCTGGCGCACGCGGCGGGGGTGCCGGTGATTGCCTATGACCGCCTCATTCCCGAGCCGTCGCTCGACTTCTACATCTCGTTTGATGCGGTGGCGGTGGGGGCGCAGCAGGCGCGCTACTTGGTGGACCACCTGCCGACGCCGGGCCGAGGCAAGATCGTGCGGCTACACGGGGCCAAGACCGACCACAACGCCCACTTGATGAAGGAAGGGCAAGATCGGGTCTTGCAGCCGCTTCTCGCCAGCGGTGCGATTGAGGTGCTGCACGAGGACTGGGTCGACGACTGGAAGCCAGAGCACGCCAAGCGGATCATCAACGCGGCGATTGCCCGGGGACTTGCCTTTGACGCGATCTTGGCCCCGAACGACGGCACGGCGGGTGGCTCGGTGCAGGCGCTGCGCGAGGACGGGCGCGACGGCAAGATCCTGCTGACCGGACAGGACGCGGAGCTTGCGGCCTGCCAGCGGGTCTACGCGGGCAGCCAGACGATGACGATTTACAAGCCGCTCAAGGTGCTGGCGGGACGGGCGGCAGAGGTCGCGGTGGCGATGGCGGGCAAAAAGACGGTCATCGCCAAGGGCGAGATCCTGGTCGAAAAAACGCCGGTGCCAGCGGTCTTCGTCGATGTGATCTCGGTCGATAAGGGCAACCTCCAGCAGACGGTGGTGGCCGATGGCTTCCACTCGCTGGAAGCGATTCTGAAAGGCCAGTAGCCGCGCCCCATGGCCGAGCCGATCCTAGAGCTGCGCGGCGTGACCAAGCGCTTTTCGGGCATCTTCGCGCTGCGCGGCGTCGAGTTTGCGCTACAGAAGGGCGAGATTCACGCGCTGTGCGGTGAAAACGGGGCCGGGAAGTCGACGCTCATCAAGATTCTGTCGGGCGTTCATCCGTTTGGCAGCTTCGAGGGTGAGTACCGGCTCGACGGTCAGCAGGCCGCTTTTGAGTCGGTGCGGGACAGCCAGGCTCGCGGCCTCGCGGTGATCTACCAAGAGCTGCCGCTTGTCGAAGAGATGTCGGTCGCAGCCAACATCTTCCTGGGGGCCGAGCCACGTCGCCAAGGACCGTGGCCACTGCCGCTGCTGATTGACGACCGACGGATGCGGCGTGAGGCCCGGTCGCTTTTGTCGCGCTTTGGGATTGCGCTCGACCCGGACCGCAAGGTGTCGAGCCTGGGCGCAGGCCAGAAGCAGCTCGTCGAGATTGCCCGGGCGCAGCGCGTCCGCTCGCGGGTGCTGATTCTGGATGAGCCAACGGCAGCGCTGACCGACCGTGAGAGCGAAGCGCTGCTCGGGCTGCTCGGGGAGCTGAAACGCGAGGGCCAGAGCATCCTCTACATCTCGCACCGACTCGACGAGGTCATGGCGATTGCCGACCACATCACGGTGCTACGCGACGGCCAGAGCGTGTTTTCGGCCCCGGCCCAGGAGACGACTCACGCAATGCTGGTCCACAAGATGGTGGGCCGCGAGCTGGGTGAGCTGTTTCCACCACGACCCGCCCCGGACGACCACCGCGAGCCTTTGCTCGACATCCGCGACCTGACGGTGAGCGAGTCGAGCGAGGGTCCGCCACGGCTCCGCGAGATTTCGCTTCAGCTTCGGGCGGGCGAGATCGTCGGCATCTACGGACTGCTCGGCGCGGGTCGCAGCGAGCTGCTGCTGCACCTGTTTGGCGCGTGGGGGACGCGGCAGGCGGGCTCGGTGTCGCTGCTCGGAACAGACCATGCGCCGACGGGCCCGGCGGACTCGATTGCGGCCGGTTTGCTGATGGTCAGCGAAGACCGCCGGCGGTTTGGGCTGGTGATGGACGAGTCGATCCGCTTCAACCTCACGCTGTCATCGCTGTCGGCGGTCATCGAGCGGGGCCTTATCAACCGCCGAACCGAGCAGCGGGTGACCCAGCAGATGGCGACGCGGCTGCACATCAAGGCGGCGGGGCTAGAGCAGCCGGTGCGAACGCTGTCGGGTGGCAATCAGCAAAAAGTGGTGTTGGGGAAGGCGCTGTTGTGTAGGCCCAAGGTGGTGCTGCTCGATGAACCAACCCGTGGTGTCGACGTCGGAGCGAAGCAAGAAATCTACGGGCTACTCGACGAGCTGCGGCGCGAGGGTCTGGGGGTGTTGATGGTGTCTTCGGATCTGCCCGAGCTGCTCGGGATGAGCGACCGGGTGCTGGTGCTGGGTGATGGCACGCTCAAGGCCAGCTTACGAGCGGAACAAGCGACACCAGAGGCGCTGCTGCACGCGGCTCTCGAACCGAGCAGCCCAGCAGACGGCGTCCCAAGGGAGGCACGATGAGCGAGCGAATGGAGTGGCGCGACCTGTCGCTGCTGGTGGTGCTGCTGGGGCTGGGGCTGTTCTTCGGGCTGCTGGCACCGCAGTACCTGTCGGCGCGCAACCTGAGCATGCTGACCATCGAGTTTGCGATCACATCGGTGCTAAGCCTGGGCATGCTGCTGGTGATCTTGCCCGGTCACATCGACCTGTCGGCAGGCAGCGGCGTGGGGCTCATCGGCGGCGTGACGGCGGTGCTGATCATGCGCTACTCGTTCCCGGCGGAGCTGGCGATGGTGATTGGCATCGGCTTGGCCCTGCTGCTGTGGTGGGTGCAGGGCTTCATCATCGTCAGCCAAGGCATCCCGGCGTTCATCATTACGCTCGGCGGACTGCTGGCCTGGAAGGGGCTGTTCTGGCTGACCATTCGCAACCAGACAGTGCCGGTCAGCCCGGGAGGCCACGAAAACCTGCTGTCGGTGCTGACCACGACCTATCTGCCACCGGGGCCGTCGTATCTGCTTGTGGCGGTGGTGATTGGGCTGCTCGGGCTGTGGACCCTGCGCGGCCAACGTCAATCGAAGCAGGAAGCGGCTGCCCAGGGTGAGCCGGTGCCCGATGGCGAGCTGGGGTTTCTCCGCTGGCTGGTGGCGTCCCAAGCACTGGCCCTGTTGACGCTGACCTGCGGACAGTTTCGCGGTCTGCCGCTGCCGCTGCTGATCCTGGCGCTGGTGGCCGTGCTCACGCAGGTGCTGACGCGGCACACGCGGCTTGGGCGGGCGCTGTACGCGATTGGCGGCAACGAAGAGGCGGCGGTGCTGTCGGGCATTCCGGTCGGCAAGGTGGTGGTCACGGCGTATACCCTGCTCGGAGCGCTGGTGGGGCTGACTGGGCTGCTGCAAACCGCGTATGCCGGGGCATCGACCACGACCGTCGGCGAGCTGATGGAACTTGATGCGGTCGCGGCCTGCGTCATCGGCGGCTGTAGCCTGCGGGGAGGCCGAGGCAGCGTCGCTGGGGTGCTGCTCGGCTCGCTGGTGATGGCGTGTCTGCTGTCGGGAATGTCGCTGCTTGCGGTACCGCCCGAGGCACGCTTTATTGCGCGGGGACTGACCTTGGGTCTGGCGGCGTGGCTGGACGTTCGGTTGTCACGGATGTCGGGCCGATCACTCGCCTGAGCGGTCGGCGGGGTCGAGGCGGTTGTCGAGCCCGTACTTGCGCAGTAGCTCGCGCAGGTGCTTGCGGTCAATCTGGGCCTCGCGGGCTGCCGCCGACAGGTTCATGCGGTGGCGCTTCATCAGGTCGACGATGTACTCGCGCTCGAAGTGCTCGACAAGCTGGCCCTTGGCTTCCTTGAACGGCAGCGACGACCGCACGGACGGTGGCGCGGTGTGCACGATGGCGTCGCCCAGCTCTTCGAGGTTCAGGGTGTCGCCCTTCGACAGCACGCAGGCTCGCTCGATGACGTTGCGCAGCTCGCGGACGTTGCCGGGCCAGCCGTAGCTGCGCAGCCGGGCCAGCTCGGACGGCGGCAGCGACAACGGCTTGCCGGCGGAAAACTGCTCGATGAACGAGTCGGTGAGCAGATCGATGTCACGCCCGCGCTCGCGCAAGGACGGGAGCTGCACGCGGATGACGGCCAGCCGGAAGTACAGGTCTTCGCGGAACGCCTTGCGGGCGACCTCTTCACGGAGATCGCGGTTGGTCGCCGCGATCACGCGAACATCGACCTGCCGATAGGCCCCACCGCCCACCGGACGCACCGCACGCTTGTCGAGAGCACGGAGCAGGGACGGCTGGAGATCGAGCGCCAGCTCGCCGATCTCATCGAGAAAGATGGTGCCGCCGTGGGCTTCCGCAAACGCGCCCTGTCGGTCCGAGACGGCCCCAGTAAATGCGCCTTTGACGTGACCGAACAGCAGCGACTCAATGAGCTCTCGCGGAACCGCGCCACAGTCGAAGACCACAAACGGCCCAGCGGCGCGCTTCGAGTGGCGGTGAATCTCTTCGGCGACCAGTTCTTTGCCGGTGCCGGTCTCGCCCTGAATGAGCACGGTCGAGTCGGTCGGCGAGATGTCACGCAGCAGACCAAACAGCCGCCGCATCTTGGCGTCACAGCCAAGCAAGCTGCCGAAGCGATCGTCCTCGCTCTCAATCGGCTTGAGCGCCTCTTCCTGAGGCAAGAACTTGAGCACGGTCTTGCCGAGGGTGATCTCGGTGCCGAAGCCGACGACGATCTCTTTGAAGCGAGCGCCGTAGGTGAAGCTACCGTTGGTCGAGCCGAGGTCGCGGACCACCACTTGGTTGTTTTCAAGCTGAGCGGTGGCGTGACGACGCGAGACGGTGCGGTCGGATAGCACCAGCTCGCAGCTTGGTGATGAGCCGATGGTGATGGGTTTGTCCGACAGCACCACCTGTTCGCCCCGATCGGAGCCGGTGATTACCAAGAAGACGCCACCGGGCCGATAGCGGGTGAACTCAGGAATGTCGTCGAGGACACTGGTCGAGTTGGGGTCTTTGGGAATCCCTTCCCTCGAAGCGGCACTGCTTTCCGCCGAGTGCTTCATGGTTTTGGGGAATCTTAGCTCACGCACCCCGGCGCACAAGGCGCAGTTTTTGCTTCGCTTTTCGCCAGGCGTATGTAACGACCCCGATGTGGAGGCTGTTGATGAAGCGTAATCTGTCGCTGTTTGTGCTGCCGCTGCTGGCGCTGGCCTGTAACCCTGCGAACCTTGGTGGTGAAACCGACTGCGAAGCGGGTGACACCTCCTGCCAGCCGTACGACCCGAACAAACCACCTCCTGGCGGCCCGGGCGCTTATGAAAAAGTCGGCCCGATGGGCACCACGCCGTTTGACCCAACCGACGATGGCTCTTCCGGGGTCAAGCTCGACAAGGACGGCAACGTCGTGCTCGACTCGAAGGGCTTTGGCGGGACGTTGTCACCGATCATCTGGGTCGCCAACAGCGCCGAAGGTACGGTGTCCAAGATCGACACCCGCACGATGGCCGAGATCGGCCGCTACCTGACCCATCCCGGTGGCAAGGGCGACCCGTCGCGCACCACCGTGGGACTGAACGGCGACATCGTGGTCGCCAACCGCTCGGCATCGGACGCGAGCCGCGCCTCTGCGGTCCACATCGCGGGCGACAAGTCGCAGTGCATCGACAGAAACGGCAACGGCAAGATCGACACGTCCGAAAACTCGTCGCCGATGCCGTGGGCCGAGGGCCAGCCGAACAGCCCGGGCGACGAGTGCATCCTGTGGTTTACCAAGCTGACGCCGGGCTCGCTGCCCCGCGCTGCGGGCTTTAACGCGGGCCTTGGTGAAACCGACACGGTGGTCTACGTCGGACTGTACGGTACCCGCGAGCTGGTGCGGCTCAACGCCAAGACCGGCGCGATCATGAAGACCATCAACGTGACCCCGGCGATGCCGTATGGGCTCGTCCTCGACAAAAACGGCGATGTCTGGGTGCGCGGTGCCGAGGGCAGCTTGGCGGTGGTGCAGGTCAGCAAGGGCGACCAGGTCAAGGTCTATAACGGTGCCAAGGCACCCCAGTGTCCCTACGGGATTGCCGCCGATGCCGCCGGTCGGATCTACACGGCGGGCGGTAGCTGCGTGGGCCGCTTCGATCCGGTGACCGAGACGTGGGAAAACCTCGACTTGCAGGGCCAAGGCATGCAGTCGGGACGCGGACTGGCCGTCGACAACAAGACCGGCATCTGGATCGCCGACACCTACACCGGCATGTATCACGTCGATGGCTCGGGCGCGAAGATGGTCTTCAAGGGCAAGACCGCCAACGTGTCGAGCAACAACGTCGGTGCGGCAATCGACTTCGACAACAACCCGTGGGTGATCAGCCAAGCCAACAGCGCGGCCTACAAGGTCAATCCGACTGACTACTCGACGACGAAAGCGTCGGTGGGCAGCGGCCCGTATACCTACAGCGATATGACCGGCTACCAGCTCCGCAACGCGGGAGCACCGGCGGGCTTCTGGCGGCACACCTTCCAAGGCTGCATGGGGGCCGCGCAGACACGCTGGCTTGAGATTGCCTACCTGCTGCAAGCCCCGGCCGGTACGCAGGTGACGATCCGAGTGCGCAGCGCCAACGACAAAGCGAGCCTGGCGGCGGCACCATGGGTGGAGATGGCCAAGGTTCCGTCGGATGTGACGCCGATCAAGCTGCCTGGGCTAACTGGAGCGCTGCTGCAAGTCGAGTTCGGAATGAAGAGCTCGGTGAAAGACGTGACGCCGATTCTGTCCGGTGTGAACGCGGGCTACTCCTGCGTGTTCGGTTAAGCCCACCGTTCGCAGCAGACACCTGATGGATGCATCCATCAGGTTGATGCCTGTGCTCATCAACTCGTCCGAACCACGGAACGACCGCTCGCAGCCGCCGCGCTTCCGCACGACGTTCGCCGGGGCACACGCTGGTGCCCCAAACCAATCATCCCTTGGCGTACCAGGACTTCACTTTGGCGTGGTCGCGGACCGCATCGTGGAGGCGGCTCAGCTTGGGAAACCCTGCGAAGATGGTGGCAGGAATGTGATC
>WBZP01000841.1_pt2 | contig 24898 bp, 22 predicted proteins | sample 5204301 | NCBI WGS metagenome assembly WBZP01 (sample SAMN12412401, study PRJNA552823) | activated sludge metagenome | isolation source: activated sludge from nitrification reactor of wastewater treatment plant... | place: USA: Pennsylvania | collected 2017 | reverse complement strand
GGGTTTTGTGGTAGGGGTCTTTTCCATGACTGGTAACGGCACAGGCCGGGCGTTTTACGAGTTCTTCGCTGGTGGCGGCATGGCTCGGCTTGGGCTCGGTCTAGGCTGGGACTGTCTGTTTGCCAACGACATTGATCATGCCAAAGCGGCTGCGTACCGTGCTGCGTTTGGAGTCGCCGACGAACTACATGTAGGCGACGTCGGTTGTGTGACCACAGCGGAGCTGCCAGGCCAGGCGGACCTGGCGTGGGCCTCGTTCCCTTGTCAGGACTTGTCGCTGGCCGGGCATTATCAGGGACTTGAGGGCAGACGCTCAGGGACGTTTTGGGGATTTTGGGGGCTGATGCAGGGTCTCCATCGGGAAGGCCGAGCGCCACGGATGATCGTGCTGGAGAACGTCAAAGGGGCGATTGCCTCGAAACAGGGTGCCGACTTGGCGCTGTTGTGCGAGTCCTTGGCCGAGCTGGGATATGAGTTCGCACCGCTGGTGATCGATGCACAGCTCTTTGTGCCGCAAAGTCGGCCTCGATTGTTTGTCGTGGCGTTCGGACCGTCGGCGCTGCCGGCAAGCGATGTGGTGGGCAGTGGTCCTTGCGCGAAGTGGCATCCGAGTTCGTTGCGACTCGCTTTTGATCGACTCTCTTCGCAGGCGCGGGCCGCGTGGCGATGGCTGACTCCTCCCGTGCCGACACTGCATCGAGCGAAACTATCGTCGCTCATCGAAGACGAGCCGCACGGCGTGGCTTGGCACAGTCCGGCACAGACGGCGCGGCTGCTCCAGTTGATGTCACCGCTTCACCAGCAGAAAGTGGCGCAGGCTCAGCTTCAATCGGGCAGGCGGGTCGGAACCATCTACAAACGGACGCGGCCACTACTGGACGGCACCCAGCGCGGTCAACGTGCAGAGGTCCGTTTCGATGAAGTCGCCGGCTGTCTACGCACCCCCGCAGGAGGCTCCAGCCGTCAGATCATCTTGGTGGTGGATGGGAAGCGGGTACGCAGTCGCCTGCTGTCTCCTCGCGAAGCCGCTCGCCTGATGGGTCTCCCCGAGGAGTATCCGTTGCCCGAGAGGTATAACGATGCCTATCACCTGGTTGGGGATGGTGTCGCGGTGCCGGTCGTTTCCTTCTTGGCGCGCACCGTGATCGAGCCGTCTCTGGCCAGCACACAGAGAGTGAATGCACCATGCGCAGTCGTCTCGAGTCGTTCCTTGCCCGCAACCAGCAATTTCGAGACAAAGGATCTCTCTGTGTCGCTTTAGTTGTTACTGGCCATGCTCGTGACAGGTCGTTGCCGTTGGACTCGGAACGACTCATCACCGATGGCGGAGGGCAGGTGCTGGGGCTTGGGAAACAGGCTGTCCAGAACATACTGCTTCGCCACGGGATCCATCGTGTGTTGGCACAGGAGGGCGGCAGGACCAGCCGTGGCAGCCTTGGCAACATGCGTACGTATGTGGAGTTCCTGAATGAGGTCTATCAGGAGCTTGGTTCGGTGGACCTGGATGAAGTGGAACAGTTCTGGGTGCAGCAGGTCAGACTGTTTTTTGCGGCCAAGCCCTTCACGTTGCGTTTGGATGGGTCGTTGAGTCTGCGGACGGTCATTCGCAACCTGCTCGGCCAGGCGGCTGCGCGTCAGCGTGAGCAGAAAGGGACCACGTTCCAGGGGACCATGCTCCAGCATCTGGTGGGGGCCATGCTGGAATCAATGGTTGGGGCCGGCAAAATCGTTCATCACAGCGCGAATCAGAATGACGAAAGTGAAGGGCGTAGTGGGGACTTCGACGTCGAGGATCTCTCCTTCCACGTCTCTACCGCTCCAACCGAGGCGCTCATCCAGAAGTGCCAACACAACCTGAACGCCAACCGGAGGCCGATCCTGGTGACCACGGGCAGGGGTGTGGCCACGGCAGAAGGGCTGGCGGGCAATGCGGAGCTAGCGGATCGGATCGATGTCCTCGAAGCGGAGCAGTGGTTCGCAACCCATTTGTACGAACGAGGGCTGTTCGCACAGAGCCAGCGGCGGTCTCAGATCGAGGCGCTCATCCATCGCTATAATGAACTGATCGATGAGCATGAGACAGATCCGAGTCTGCGGATCGAGTTGCCGCCCCAGCCGCTGTCCAAAACCGCAGCGGGCTTGAAATAGGCATCGTCGATTCGGTCCAATTCCAGTGGGTCGGGGCTTTTGGGGTAAAGTCGCGGGGTGCTGCCTAGTTTGAGCATACGGAGCAAGCTCATCGGACTTCTGTCGGTGCTGCTGCTCCTCGTCTTGGTGACGAGCACGCTGGCGGGGCGGGTGCTGCTCAAGCGTCGCGTTGACGACCACATGCGTCGCGAGGCCGAGGCCACAGCGCAAGACCTGGCCACGAACCTGGAAGACTACCTGAAGCACGAGCGGTCCGACGATGAAGTCAAGGCGCGGCTCGAAGCCCTGCGTGGGCGACATCGCATTTTCGAGCTATCGCTGCTGGTTGATAGTGAATCGGGTGACAAGATTCAGATCGTGCTGCCTCAGACGGGTGGGGCGGAGATTTCGCATCCAGAGCGACCCCGCAAACCGCGTTCGGAGCGGGCGCTGGCCTACGAAGCACGACGGGCGCTGTGGGATCGCGGACAGCCGAGCCGTCCTCCCATGCTGCGCGGAGTCGAGCCCCTGTGGCGCTTGCCCGATCGCGGTCCATCGTCGCGCTGGGCGCAGGCATTTCCCACGCCTCAAGAGCCGCTCGGGAAGCCGAGTCGTAGCATCAAAACCAGCGAAGGCCCGTCAATGTGTCAGCGCTGTGTGACGGCTCTGGCCGATCTGGATCCCATGGGGCCGCAGCGAGGCAAGCTGCGGGTGACCGTGCCGCTGGATCGCTACGATCAGGTGCTGAGCGACCAGATGGGCATCTCGGCGGTGACGGCGCTGGGGGCGCTTTTGGTGCTGCTCCTGGCGACGGTGGCGATCGTAAACCGAGTGGTGGCACGGCCCGTTTCAGAGCTGGCGCAAGCCATGCGAGAGGTCGAGCAGGGCAACCTTCAGCGGCGGGTCGGATTTGGGCAGACCGACGAGATTGGCAAGCTGGCGCATGGCTTTAACGCAATGCTCGATCGGCTCGCCAAAGCGGATGAAGAGATTCGCGGACTCAACTCGCGACTGGCCGACGACATCTTGGCGGCGACCCGGGACTTGCAGAGCAAAAACGAAGCGCTCCAGCAGCTCAACCAGATCCTGCTCCAGATGCAGCGCGAGCTGGGCGACAAGGAACGACTGGCGGCACTGGGACAACTGGCGGCGCAGCTTGCGCATGAGATTGGAACTCCACTGGCCGCTGTCTCGGGACACCTGCAGCTCGCGGCGTTTGATCGCGAGCTACCGATGGGGCTGCGCGACCGTCTGCAAGTGGCAACGAGCGAGCTGGGTCGGGTCTCGAAGATCATTCGGGACTATCTGGATCACACCCGGGCGGGCCAGCCGAGCATCGTCGCCTCGGATGTGCGACGGCTGGTGGAAGAAGCGGTGCGGGTGACGACCAGTGCGCTGCGGCGACCCGGGCTACGCATCATCACAGAGGTCAGCCCCGATGCCGAGCTGGTGCAGACCGATCCTGGCTTGCTTCGCCAGATCCTCATCAACCTTCTCACCAATGCCATGGATGCGACCACGGCGCAGCAATCAGACCCTGCCAGCCTTGGCTCCGGGCGGATCTTTGTGTCGGCGAAGACCGATGGTGACCGGATTGTGATCGCGGTTCGAGATGAAGGAACAGGAATTCCCAGCGAAGACCTACAACGCATCTTCGAGCCGTTTTACACGACCAAGGGCCGGGGACGTGGCACCGGGCTGGGGCTATCGATTTGTCGCGAGCTGACACGCTCCCTCGGCGGCAAGATCACCGTCGAGAGCGCGCCCGGTCAAGGGTCGACCTTTGCACTACACCTGCCGCGAGTGCCGCAGCTCAAACAAGCGGCGTAATGCATCCCAACGTCACTGGGGCGGAGATTACTTGTCAAAGCCCCAGGTGAAGTCGATGTCCTTCGAGCCGCCGCCCATCCCCATGAGTCGTCACTTGTTGAGTGTGCGGGTGAACTCGACCTTGCCGGTGGTGTCGATGAACTCAGCGACGAGCTGCCTACCGGTGATGGTCACGTACAGGAAGCCAATCGAGTTGGATTGCCAGCGACTCGCGTTTTTGCCCTTGAGGTCGGTTCCGCTCGATCCGGCTCCAGAGACGGCCAGCTCGGTGCCTTTGCAGGTTTCGACCAGCCACTGCCGACTGTGATCGTGTCCGCACAAATACAGATCGACCTTGCCGCAGACGTTTTCGTCGAAGAAGTCTTTGACGCCTTTGCCGTTGGCGATCGGTACGCCCGGGAGGCCGTCATAGCTGCCCGCGTTACCGTGCGGCCCATTTGACAGATAGGGATGATGGCCCAGCGCAATCTTCCAGGTTGCTGTCGACGATGCCAGCCAGTTCTTCATCGACTCCTTCTGTTTGTCGACCTCACGGCCAAACATCATCAGGTTGGTATCGAGTGCGAAGAAGTCGGTGTTTTCGACGGTCCGTCGGTAGTGATTGGCCGGCAGCTTCCACTTCATCGAGCTAGCGGTATAAAGAATCTCCCACTTGGCCTTGTCGAACTCGTTGCCAGCCCCGTTGCCGCCGTAGTCATGGTTGCCAAGTACCACGTAGAAGGGCTGGCTGATTCCCATGTACGGCTTCTCGAATTTGGTCTGCCACTGCGCGTCAGTGACGCTGGTGACGCCGCTTTCGTAGATGTTGTCGCCGAGGAGCTGGACGAAGTCGCAACCCGATGCGGCGCACTTGCGGGCCACCGCGTTTGCGACATCCTGCTGACCGGTGTTGCCTTTACCGGTGTCGCCCATGGCCGCAAAGCGGATCACTTTCGGCCCCGCTCCCTGATCGGGATTGGTCGAGGTAAGATCAGCCGCCGCAGCAAAATCCGCTACACCACCCTCGATCGGACTGGCCAAATCGAGAAGCGTCTCATCGTCAGGCTTTACGCCTCCATCGGGGCCCACGCAGGCGGGAAGAGTCGCCGCGCAGATTGCCAGACCAGCGAGAGAAACCAAAGATACCGCCGCAAGTGTTTGGCTACGCATGCGGCAGAATGTGCAAAAAACCTCGCAATTTGTACAGCGAGCAGAAAGCTTGAAGCTCATGCATCACACCAAAACCCACGGAGCGTCCGCGAAAGCACCGCTCAAAGTCCTGTTGCTAGAAAACATCCATCAGACGGCTGTCGAGACGATGGCTCGTGAGGGTCTGGTCGTTGAGACCCTGACGAAGTCACTGCCCAAAGAGCAGCTTATTGCGCGGCTTTCTGGGGTGCAGGTCTTGGGCATTCGCAGCAAGACCCGCATCACCGATGAAATCATGGCCTCGGCACCGGATCTGCAAGCCATCGGCTGCTTCTGCATCGGCGTCAACCAAGTCGATCTGGCGGCGGCGAATCGTCTGGGTCTGCCGGTCTGGAACGCGCCCTTTTCCAACACCCGCAGCGTCGCCGAGATGATCATCGCCGAGATCATCGCGCTGGCCCGGCAACTGGGCGATCGCAGCCGCGAGGTTCACGTCGGCAAGTGGCGCAAGGTCGCATCGAGCTGCTTCGAAGTACGCGGCAAGACGCTCGGTATCGTCGGGTACGGTCACATTGGCTCGCAGGTGTCGGTGCTCGCCGAGGCGCTGGGGATGCGGGTGGTCTTTTATGACATCACGCCCAAGCTTCAGCTCGGCAACAGCCAGCCGTGCGAATCGTTACAAGAGCTGCTGCATATCGCCGACTTTGTGACGCTGCATGTCCCCGCGACACCGCAGACGCAGTGGATGATCGGTCCCGAGGAGCTTGCAGCGATGAAAAAGGGCAGCTATCTGCTCAATGCCAGTCGCGGTACCGTCGTGCAGATTGACGCGTTGTGTCACGTCCTGCGTAGCGGCCACTTGGCCGGGGCTGCGGTCGATGTTTATCCCGAAGAGCCCGAGGAAAACACCGACTCGTTTGTGACTCCTCTCGCGAGTCTCCCGAACGTGATCTTGACCCCTCACATCGGTGGCTCGACGCAGGAAGCTCAGGCCAGCATCGGTCGCGAGGTCGCGCAGAGCATCTGCAAGTTCGTCGCTCAAGGCGCAACCACCGGCGCGGTCAACTTCCCACAGGTCGAGCTGCCGCCGTCGCCTGGTACTCACCGCATCTTGAACGTCCACAAAAACGTTCCCGGTGTGCTTCGCGACATCAGTCGTGTGGTTTCGGAGCTGAACGCCAACATCCACAGCCAGATGCTGTCCACCGACGAGCACATTGGCTATCTGATCATGGATCTCGACCAGGATGTCTCGGCGCAGGTTCTGGACGGAATTCGCGATCTTTCAACCAGCATCCGAACCCGAATCTTGTGACGAGGCAGTGCGTGTCAGGCCGCTGCGCTTTCACTCGGTGCAGTGTGCCAGCGCATGATTCGGCGAGGCCAGCCTTCTTCCCGACGCGATCCTCGATACAGTTGTCGGGCCAGGGCTGTCACAAACGCCGTCGCCCACTGTGGAACCTCGCTGATTCCTCCAACAGGAGTCAACGTCAGCTCACCACCGGGGAGGCCAATTCGGACATCGAGATCCTGGTAGCTCGGGGCAAAGTGAATTCGCACCAAGTACCGTGCCTGCAACTCGTCCACCGACTGACGATCGAACTGAAACCGTGCACCAAACTGGGGAGCATAGGCAGAGGACATGCAACATGGATAGCCTAGTGCGGCGGTCATGTCCAGCCATTCGGCCATCGGATCATGCGACCAATTGCGAGAGCGCTCGCATTTCTGGGTATGCTCCCCACTGGTGATGTCGAAAACTTCACGATATAGTGAGCAGTTCTGAGAACCCGATGCGTGCTGACGACGACCCCGCTAAGACCGACTTTTCACCGCCGACTGCCAGCGAGCCACACCAACAACTGCTGGCCTCGCTGGGTCGAGGAGGGGCGCTAACCCCCGAAAGGACGCGCCGGGTCTTCGTCAATCGTCACCTGCGCATGGATCACATCGAGGTCATCGGCTTCGATATGGACTACACGCTGGCGCTGTACAATCAGCCTCGGCTGGAAGCGCTATCGGCGGCCTGTACCCTCGACAAGATGATCGTGCGGCGCGGTTATCCCGAGGCGCTGCGCGAGCTGCCGTATGATTCTCGGCTCGCAATCCGTGGTCTCGTCGTCGACCGGGATCGTGGCAACGTCGTCAAAATGGACCGCTACGGCTATGTCGGGCGAGCGTATCACGGTACGCGGGCGCTTTCTCGCGTCGAGCGGCGAAAGCTATACCGAGAGCAACTGCTGCGAATTTTGCCATCGCACTACGCGTGGATTGACACGCTGTTTGCCTTACCGGAAGCGGTTCTGTTCGCGCAGGTTGTCGATTTTTTCGATGCAGACCCGACCTTTGCGGCGCTGGCAGCGGACAAAAAATCGGCTCGTTACAGCCAGCTTTGGGCCGACATCCGCGAGAGCATCGATGAAGCGCACCGCGACGAGACAATCAAGCGAGTGATCAAGGCCGATATGGGCAGTTACATTGTTAACGACCCTGACCTGCCTGCGACGCTGCATCGCTTTCGTTCGGCGGGGAAGCGGCTGTTTCTTCTGACCAACAGTGGGCTCGACTACACCCAAGCGGTGATGTCGTATTTGCTTGACAAGCGGCTACCTGGCTATTCCTCGTGGCGCAGCTACTTTGATGTAATTGTCGTCGATGCCAAGAAGCCGTCGTTTTTCACTGAACAGTCGCCCCTGCTTGCACTCGATTCCGATGGCAAAGTCCGTGGCGAGCTGGGCGGGCACGAGCCTCCGTCGCGAGGCCGACTGTGCCAAGGCGGCAACGTCCAGGCTCTGGATCGACTGCTGGGGCTGCGTGGCGACCGCGTCCTGTACATCGGTGACCACATCTATGGCGACATGTATCGAGCCAAGCGTGCGTCGGTGTGGCGTACCGCGATGATCATCCAGGAACTAGAAGACGAACTGTTACAGCAGCGACTCGTCGAAGAACAGCTTCAGCGACTCGAAGTCTTGGAGCGCACCCGGCATCGCGTCGAGGCAGAGCTGCGCTACGAACAGCTTCTGGGGCAGCGGTTGCGCAGCATGGCGCAGGATGACCCACAGCTTCACATCGTGTCAGAGGAGTCGCGGGCAAAGACGCTCGAGCAAGCCCAAAGCGAGCTACGAAAACACAGCGAGGCAATGCGGGCCCACATTCGTCAAACCGATGATGAGATGGATCGCCTCGAGCACCAGATTGAGCAGGCATTCAACCCGTTCTGGGGGCCTCTGCTCAAAGCGGCTGCTGAGAACTCTCGGTTCGGTCAGCAGGTCGAAGACTTTGCGTGCGTCTACACCAGCCGTGTATCCAACTTTTTACAGTACGCGCCTTTCCAGCACTTCCGTTCTCCAAGGGATCATTTGCCCCATGAGCGCGTGTATTAGGCTTGGAACCACGGGGTGTCCTGAGGTGTCGGGTTTTTTGGAAGTTGGCCCAGAACGTGCTAGGTGCCTGGGTAAAAGCGAAGGGGCCCCGCTGGCCCTAGACTTTGGATAAAGTGAAGGACCTAGAGTCCAAAAGGAGAGATCGATGAAAGCTCTGACGTCTATGAAGTCGGTGATGGCGCTTGTGATGGGGATGGCTCTGTTCGCTGGTTGCGACCAGTCGAAGGAAGAGCTCGATAAGACCAAGGTCGAGCTGGCCAAGGCGACTGCCGAGCGTGACCTGATGAAGGGTCAGATCGACAAGGCCACCCAGGACGCCAAGGATGCCCAGACCAAGCTGACCGACGCTGAGAACAAGCTCAAGGAAGCCGATGCCAAGCTGGCCACCTGCCAGCCCGCCGCTGCGGTTCCTGCGGTTGATCCAAAGGCCGCCGCCCCCGCCAAGCACGCTGCTGGCAAGCCCGCTGCCAAGGCCGCCCCGCTCGCTCCGAAGCAGGATGCTTCGGCCCCCGTGGGTAGCCAGACCAATGCGGTCAAGGTCGCCCCGGGCAACGCTGCCGCTGGTATGTAAGTCTTATAGGGCCCCCATCAGAGGGGCCTAGTTGTTGGACCTTAGTTACCAGACCAAAGGAGTTCACGATGAAGAAACTTGGATTGCTTGTTGCCCCGGTTCTGCTTGCCCTCGGCTGCGGTGGCATTGACAGCCTGTTTGATGGCGGTATTGACGGCGGCGTCACCCCGTTCCAGGTGCAGAGCGCCAACTACACCCAGAGCGCAACCAGCACCGTCAGCACCACCTGTGGTGTCATCGACCCGGTTGCGGCCCAGACGGCCCTCAATGGGTCGCAGCGCCACGTCTACAACGATGCGATGGGCAACCTTTGCTTCGAGACGGTGGTCACCTCCGGCCAGCCTGTGCTCATCGGCTGCGGCATGGTGTCCTTCAACAAGGGACAGCTCAAGTCGACCGGTATTGCCTTCAATGACGGCAAGTGCCAGTGGACCTCGAGCACCACGATCGACATCACGGTGACCGCGAAGAACACCATCAAGATCGACAAGTTTTCCCAGGACCGCAGCCAGTGGGGCTCGGTCACCGCTGGTAGCTGCAGCCAGGTCAGCGCCTGCAACGTGAACTGGTCGGCGACGCTCACTGGCCCATAACTACTTCTGTTCGTCTACCGCCTCAAACGGCGGTTGAGAACGGCGAGTACTTCTTCGACCTCGGCTAGCTTCGCTAGCTTCCCCAATCCCACGTAAGTCAGTCCTCCCAGCAGCAGTGCGGCTGTGAGTAGCGCGATCGCTCCCGCTGTAGATGTGGCGAGCGTGCCGTGGCCTGTGGCAGTTTTGTAGGCCCACACCGTCCCAGACATGACTACGCCGGACAGCCCAGACAGCACCGCGATCTGGAAAAGCGCCTTGCCATCGCCTTCGCGGAGCAGTGTGCCGTACCTGCGCCGGAACGACAGCAGCAGCACGCCAAAGTTCACGCTGGCGGTGATGGTCGTCCCGAGCGCCAACGCCAGATAGCCGAAGCTTTTGTGGAACACGATGTTCCACAGCACGCCGCATAGCACCGCAAGAATCGATGCCAGCATCGGAATCCGGGCTCGCTTTAACGCGTAAAAGACCGGCGCGACGACCTTGATTCCGGAATAACAAAGCAGCCCGATCGCGTAGTAGCGCAGCGCCGCTGCCGCATGCTCGGTGTCGGAAGCGGTAAAAGCCCCGTGCTGATAGATGACGCGCAGGATCGGCTCCGCCAGTACCCACAAGGTCACTGCCGTCGGGAGTGTGTAAAATGTCGTCAGGCGTAGGCCTCGGCGCATCGTGTCACGGACTCCGTCGAGGGCGGTGCGGAGGTTGGACTCGCTGGCGCTGTCGGCGGCCTGGGCGAGTGCGACCGTCCCGATGGCGACTCCGAACATCCCAATCGGGAGCTGCATCAATCGAAACGCGACTTGGAGCCACGTCACTGCGCCATCTTGCTGCGAGGCAAACGAAGAGCTGACGTAGATGTTGACCTGAGTTGCGGCGAGCCCAATCGTGGCGGGTGCCATCGCCCACAGCATGGGTCGCAGCCCCGGATGCGAAAACATCGTGCCGAGCCGCACCCGATAGCCGCTCCGAAACAGCGGCAGCCACTGCGCGAGAAGCTGCAAGAGCCCGCCGAGCATCGTCGCTGCGGCCCAGGCAATCGCCGCCGTGCGGGTTCTTCCGATTCCGAGCAGCCACAGCGTTCCACCCACGACGATCGCTGACAGATTGAACAGGGCTGGGGCCAGGGCAGGGGGCAGAAATCGCTGCTCAGCGTTAAGCATTCCCATCGCCACCGCAGCGACAGACACCAGCAGCAGAAATGGCATCATGATGCGGGTGAGTAGGACGGTGAGCTCGGCCTTCCCCGCGATCTGCGAATATCCCGCCGCCCAGGTATCCACAAGCTGGGGCGCAAAGACGGTTCCGAACAGAACCAGAGTACCCACTACGATGACAAGGAGTGTGGTGACGGCGTTGGCGAGCGCGAAGGCTGATTCGGGGCCAGACTTCTTGCGGGTTTCGATGAAAGTGGGCTGAAAGGCCGCTGAGAGTGCTCCCTCGGCGAATAGATCGCGCAGTAGGTTCGGGAGCCGAAAGGCCATCGTAAAGGCATCGCCGTAGTAGCCCGCACCGAGGAGCGCGGCAAAGACCTGCTCACGGAGGAGTCCCAAAACACGCGAAACCAGCGTCGCCAGCGATAGCAGCAGCGCGGCCTTGGCCATCGGACGCTTGGCTGGCCCGACCGAACTGGGGACGATCGCGACAGGATCTGTCGATGGTGGCTCGGGCTTTGAATCGGACATGATCAGCGCAGGCCGACGGCCTCGATGGCACGAGTCAGCTCTTCGGCACTGTGAACGCCGCGAAAAATCTGCCGGACCTGGCCTTCTGCGTCGATAAGGACGGTGACGGGGATCTGGGTGATTCCGTAGCGTGCGGAGACGGTGCCGGGATCGCTACCAATGGGCAGCTTGAGTCCGAGTGCCGTCGCGAACTGCTTGGCTTTGGCCTCGGCACCATCAATTTCAATGGCAATCGTGCGCAGCCCGCGTGGTTGAAGCTGGGTATGAACTTGGTCGATGAGCGGCAGCGACTCTTTACACGGCCCACACCAGGTTGCCCAAAAATCGATCAGCACCGGATGACCGCGCTGGGCCGACAACTCGAAACGCTCGCCGGGAGAGGCGGCGGCATCAATGCGCGGCACCGAAAAATCGGGAGCGCTGCGGCCTCCCTGCGGAGGCGACGATGGAACCGACAGCCAGCGGCGGGCTTCATTGGCAAGGATCACGACAAACAGCCCGATCAGAATCCAGGAGATGACCCGTGTCGTCATTGAGTCATGGCGGACGGGCCCCTCGCCATCGTCCGGATCATCGCTGTGAACCCGCTGGTCACTCATAACCGGCTGCTCCGCCTTTGCTCACGTTCGTAGATCAAACGAAGGCCAGTGAGGGTCAGCATTTCGTCGCACTCTTCGATGGTTCGGCTGTCCTTGGCGATGAGGGGGGCGAGTCCACCGGTGGCGATGACTTTGAGAGGAAAATCCACCTCGGCACGCATCCGCTCGACAATTCCGTCGACGAGTCCAACGTAGCCATAGACCAGGCCCGACTGCATGCTCGTGACGGTGTTTTTGCCGATGACCGAGCGTGGCCGGGCCAGCTCGACGCGAGGCAGTTTGGCTGCGGCGTGGAATAGTGCGTCGGCGCTGATGCCAATGCCGGGTGCAATTGCGCCACCGAGATACTCGCCTTTGGGGGTTACCACGTCGAAGGTGGTGGCGGTGCCGAAGTCGACCACCAGGCAACCAGCGCGGTGACGCTCGTATGCAGCGACGGCGTTGATGATGCGGTCGGCACCGACCTCACGCGGGTTTTCGTACAGGATCGGCATTCCAGTTTTCGAGCCGGGTCCGACGACCACCGGTTCGATGTGTAGGTAGCGACGGAACAGCCGCTGAAACGCATTGAGAACTGGTGGAACGACCGTCGCTAGAATGCCTGCGGTAATGCCGCGTTCACTGGGTTGGGCCGACACGGCGACCAGCTGCCCATCGCTGCGCCCCGGGCCTGCGTCAGTGGCGCGTTGCTCATCACTCGGCGTGTCACGCTGTGGACCGGCGCGAAACGGGAGGCCACTCAGTGTGAACATCGAGTGAAGCAGGGCCGCGTATTCATCCTCGGTGCGAGCCTTGCGAGTCTCGACGCGAAAATGGGTAAGCAACGTCGCTCCGTCGAAGACTCCGAAGACGATGTTGGTGTTGCCGATGTCCACCGCAAGCAGCATGCGGCTAGCTTAATCCAAAGCGAGCCGACACGACATCCGCGCCGCTGCGATTGCGTTTATTATCTCGGGCATCAACCGTATCCGAGACAAGCCATGACCACTTCCCAAAGCCGTTCTGTTTCGTTCGCTAGTCGCCCGCTGGCGGTTGCCATCCGGCCCAAGTGGCGTCTGTCATTGTCCGTATTGGGACTGCTTGGCGTGGTGGCCGCTGACCCTGCGGTGCTTGCGAAAAGTCAGGTGTCAGCAACCATCGTTCACGAGCGCAGCTATGAGTCGCTCGAAAAGCACGCACGCAGGCTCGCCGATGACATCGGCATGCCGGCTGACCGTCGCGATCTGGCGCTGTCTCGACTGCGCACGGCGTTCGAAAACGGCAAAATTGGTGCCTTCTCCAAGGAAGCGACGCTCAACGGAATTTTCGCGTACCAGATGGGGGAAGGTGGCTTTCTGGTCAAGGTGAAGAAGGGCAAAGGTGCCGCTTATCTTTCGAGCTCGGAACCGAACGTGGCGCTGGAGTTCAAGAGCGTGACCTTTGGTGCGCAGGTGGGCGGCGGCTCGGAATGGGGCTTTGGGGTCATCCTCGGACTCCGGAACACCGCTGCCTTTGGCGGCGACTACGAGGGCAACACCCGGGGGGCGACAGCCGGATCAGAGAGCCTGAACATCACCAAGCTGACCAAGAATGGTCTGAGTTCAACCGACCCCAGCTACCACGAACTCTACCTAGTTGCTGTGGCCAAGGGATTGTCTGCGGGGGCTGCGATTGGCAACCTGACAATATTACGCAAATAGAATTGCTAATATATGGGCTGTCCGCACAGCTTCTCCGACATGGTTTCCTAAAAAACCTAGCTCCGCCCAGTAACTCTCTGCTGATTCTGCCGCAGTTTCTGGCATGATGAGTAGTATCGTGCGCACTGGATATTGGATGAGTGCCCGCTCCCTGGGGGGAATGTTGGCGCTGTGGGGAATCCTCAACGGATCGATGCCTGGCCGGGCTGTTGCGGAAACATCGCTGGAGGCTGTCGCGAGTTCGCGGGAGCCTTGGCAACAGCACAAGGTCAAGCACGGCATCTCGGTCGAAAGGAGGCCGGTGAAGGGCTCTTCTTTTTTCGAGTACCGCGCCTCGATCGGAATTCCGATGGCACCTGCCCTGCTGATCGAGGACATGTTTCGGACCGTCACGCTGAAGCCGGGGCCACTGGTCAAAAAGCGCCAAATCCTGAAGCAGAACGACACAGAGATTGTGTTCTACGATCAGATTCAGACTCCTGTCGTCTCTGATCGCGACTACACCATGCGGTTGCGGAAAGTGGCGCTTGGCAACGACCGCTTCCAGATGGTTTTCGAAACCGCCAACGAGCTTGGGCCTGGCCCTGATCCGAAGCATGTTCGGATTCTGGCGATTCACGGTGCCTGGAGTCTGGAACCAGATCCCAGTGTGGCCGGAGGATCGCTCGTTACCTACCAGAGCTACAGTGAACCGGGCGGATCGGTTCCCGCCTTTATGATCCACGGGGCCCAGGTCGATCAGACCATTAAGAGCGTCGAAACCTTGAAGGCGCGCATCCTGGCCGCCCAAAATCCGCAGAGTTCGTCGAAGTAAGCGGCAGATTCTATCGTTCGCAGCTTGTGGGAGTCGTGCTAGGGTGCCTCTGCTCCAAGAAGCACAAAAGACTCCTCATGCCCATCATTCGCAGCTTTCGCGGTGTTTCACCGCAGGTTCATGACAGCGTATTTGTTGCAGACAACGCCACTCTCGTCGGCGATGTTCACATCGGTGCGCGTTCGACGATCTGGTACGGTGCGGTCCTTCGCGGCGATGTTCACTACATTCGGATTGGCAGTGAGACCTCGATTCAGGACAACACCGTGGTCCACGTCACCCACAATCGATTTCCGGTCGAGGTTGGCGATCGAGTGACGGTTGGACACTCGGTGACGCTGCATGGCTGCACCGTTTCCAATCACTGCATCATCGGCATGGGGTCCACGATTCTCGATCAAGTTGAGGTCGGAGATCACTGCATCATTGGTGCCGGGGCACTCCTGACTCCCGGTACGAAGATTCCTCCGGGTCATCTGGTCGTGGGATCGCCAGGCCGGATCAAGCGTCCGCTCAGCCCCGATGAACTGACCTGGATCGAATACTCCGCAGATCACTACATCGAACTGTGTGCCATCTATCGTGCCGAGGCTGCGAATCAGCCGGGAGCGAATCCGAAGCCGTGATGAGCATCGTACCGCAGCGAGCGTTCGGAGTCCTCGGCGTCCTGTGTGGTGGTGCCGCGCTGGCTGCGGGCGCTCCGGCCGCAATCATCCAACGTCCATCCGTTCCCGATCCCGCGCTGCTTTCGGGGCTGCCGAGTGAACCTTGGATTCACACTCCCGATACGTCCCGGCAGTACTTCCCAACCTTTGTGAGCCAGACTCCTCGGGAGTTGGTGTTGGGAGTCCCAAGTCGTGCTGCGCCGCGTCTACCGGCATCGCTGCGAAAGCTCGCGAGTGAGCAAGCGGACAAAATTCGCCGCACCTTGGGGGTTCCTTCGGTAGAGCTTTTGATCTGGCCAACACAGGATTGGAATGGACAACCGAACTGGGTGTATGCGCGCTATCGAACCAGTGCCAAAGAACCTTGGCGGTGGCTTGTCGATGGACAGAATTGGCTGCCGTTTTGGAATCAAACGGTGGGCCAAAAGCCACTCCTTCCGCAGTTGCGCTATCCGTTTGATCGCGATGATCAGAAGGTCTTGTTCGATGACTTTCTCGTCTCGGAAGACCTGTACTTTCAGCCGCAATTTGGCAACTGTGTCTATGTGGATCGTGCGACAGATACGATCGTGCTGAAGTGGCCGCACCCTGATACGCAGGCGAAGGAACAGGCGCGACTCTCTGCGCCGCTTCGCTTTGCGGCATACTGTATGAATCAGCCCGCCCGCGATGGACAGACTCCGTTTGCGCTGGTCTTGGGAGTCCGTGAGGGCAAGCTGTCTTGGCCGGACCTCGAGTGGCATGCGGAACCGTTGTCCCCGACCATGGAGCGGGTCGATCAGCCACTCCTTACCAAGCCGTTTGCACCTGACTTTGAGCAGAGATTTCGCCAAGACCTTCGTATTTTTTCTGGCGCGGAACGAGCGACGTTTCCGATCACGGCTCGGGTCGAGCGCTTTGTCAAAAAGGGTGCGTTCCAGCGCGATCACGATCTCGAACGACTGGTTGATTATCTGGAGGAGCGCTACCAGCAGCTAGGAATCGTGACTCACCGACAGCGCTTTGGGTGGCGCGGGATCGCGCAGAGTAACCTCATTGCCAAGATCAGAGGCCGTGGTTCCAGTAGCGGAAAGCGGCTGCCAATCGTAGTCCTCGCCGATCACATCGACACGGCCGTTGAGGAAGATACCTTTGAGCGAACCGGACAGCGGGTGACGACTCCGGGGGCGGATGACAACGCGACCGCCACGGCCGTGCTACTGCGCGCTGCAGAGTCCTTGCAACAGTTGTCGTTGCAACATGATGTGTGGCTGGTTCACTTGACGGGCGAGGAGTTTCCGGCAGATGACTTGGGAGCCTGGCAATTTGCCGAAAAATTGATGTTGGACAGGACCGACTTAAAAGCGGTCCTTGTCTCTGACTTCATTGGTTGGCATCCCGCAGGTTCGCCGGCCTTTCAAGTGAATCCCAGCGCTCATTCACCGTCGGCTCACTATGCTGCGCTGGCGATGGATGCGTCGCGAAAGCTGGCACCTGCTCTCACCCCGTTCTATCTGCCACGCAGTAGCGAACGGAATGCGATCTATCAGACCGATGTCCAGGTCTTTGAATACTTGGGATTCCCGGGCCTGCTGTTCAATGAGCGGATCAACTATAGCGGCAAGCCCAACGAACAGAATCCCCACAACCATACTTCAAGCGATACGGTGGCTCACCTCGATATCCCATTTGCGGCAGCCATTGCCAAGGTGATGATCGAGACGGTGGCCCGGATTGCCGATGACAAATAGCACCGAGACGTAAGCCATGCATGCTCTACAGACCGCAAAACAGAAGCTTCCTTTGTCGGCAACGCCTTCCCTGCTTGACGCTTCCGTCACAGAGCTTGTGAGTCGTTTGCGCGCTCGCACGTTAACCTCGCGGGAGCTTGTGGATGCTCACATCGCGAGGATTGAAGAAGTGAATCCGCGCCTCAACGCACTCGTGGTCGATCGCTTCGCTGATGCTCGTCGAGAAGCGGACCGCGCCGATGAGATCTATGACAGCGCAGATCACACGGAGCTACCGCCCCTGCTCGGGATTCCTTGCTCGATCAAAGAGTTCTTGGCGATGAAGGGCATGCCACAAACGGGTGGGGTTCTCCATCGGAAGGGAGTCATTGCCGATCACGACTCGGTGGTGGTCTCCCGCATTCGCAAAGCGGGCGCAATTCCTCTCGGTGTGACCAATGTTCCCGAAGGCGGGCTGTGGATGGAAACGCACAACCTGATCTGGGGCCGCACCAGCAATCCTTGGGATCTGTCTCGGACCTCGGGAGGATCATCGGGAGGGGAGGGCGCATTGGTGGGCGCCGGCGCGACTCCTTTTGGCATCGGTTCTGACATTGGCGGCTCGATTCGGATTCCGGCTGCGTTCTGCGGTACGGTTGGACACAAGCCATCGGCTGGACTGGTTCCGAACACCGATCACTTTCCGGCGGCCAAGGACTCCCACGGTTACATGGTGATTGGTCCGCTGTGTCGGCGGGTTGGTGATGTGATGCCGATTCTGCGTGCGATTGCCGGTCCCGATGGTCAGGATCCCGCGTGTCAGAGCATGCCACTGCGCGATCCTGGATCGGTTCAGATTTCGTCGCTGCGGATCTTCATGTGGCCCGGTGGCGGGGCGCTCAAGGTGCGTCCGGTGATGAGGGAAGCGGTCGATCTGTGTGCGGCGGCGCTTCGTAGTGAAGGTGCCCGTGAACGGACTCTGTCCGGTCATGATCTGGAAAACGGTTTTGTGCTGTGGATGAGCGCTCTGCAAGCTGCCAATCCCGATGGCTATGAGTCTGTGGTGGCAGGTGAAGGCGGGATGTCGATTCTGCGTGAGCTGCTGCTGTATCCGCTGGGTCGTTCAAGCTTCGTATTGCCGACGCTGGTCACCATGCTCAGTGAGTCGTTGGTGCGCCGACTCCCGATAGGATTTTCATCCTTCCTGACGCGTTTGGATCGACTGCGGGATGAGCTAGATGCCCAGCTCGGCGATGATGGGGTGATTCTGCATCCTCCCTACAGCCGACCTGCGCCGCGTCACAAATTGGCGCTCCTGACGCCATTTGATGCGGAGTGTACCGCGTTGTTTAACGTGCTGGGTTATGCGGTGACGGTCGTTCCTGTCGGCTTCGATGAAGAAGGAATGCCGGTGGCGGTCCAGATCATTGCTCGTCGAGGAAATGACCATCTGACCCTGGCCGCTGCGGCGGTGGTCGAGCGTCAGTTCGGTGGCTGGCGTCGCGCCATGACGTAGTGCTGCGGATCGGAATCACGCAAAGACAAACGGAAGCAGCGCTGTGACCTGTGCATAGTGGTCGTGCAACTCCTGTGGGGACTGCGCCGCCATATTGATGATGCAGTAACGGTAGCTACCTACGTCTTGATCATGATCCGACAGTCTTTCACCAGCCGAACAGAGAATCTTGATATGGGTTCCCGGGAAGCGATTCTCGACGTTCGCCAGAGCGTTCTCATCGGGAATCGCGACGACTTTGGCATCGTGAAACAGACGCAGGACGAAGCTCGCTGCCACCCGAAACGGCCCCTGTCCACGTGGCCAGATGACCTGTCTACCGGTCGCAAGAGCGAGCTGTACAGAGAAGCTACTTAAACCATCGACCCGGGCAAATAGATCGGAAAACTGGTAAGACATCCGGGGGTTGATCTCGATGATGGCGATAGAGTCATCAAGAGGATCATAGAACATCTCGATGTTGTAACAACTGTGGTCAAATCCACTTCCGGACATGAGTCGGTTTGCGATATCCATCATGCGACGCTGCACCGATTCCGGTAGCGTGGATGGATACTCAAACCGCTGAAAACTCATCGTGCCCGGATACATGATTGAGTCGGTGATTCCCATCACAGTCGAGATCCGGTTTTGAACGAACCCATCGACGGTGACTTGGATTCCACGCAGTGGCGCTTCGGCGATGAAATAGTAGACTGGAATCGGAACCGGTTGGTACAGTCGAAGGAGCTGCGCGTAGGGAGACAGCAGCGTCCATCCGCGTAGCTGATCACGCACGGTAAGCCGAACGGCCCGGCGCAGGGATTCTTCATCGTGAACCATCTGGGCACGGATCGACATCGTTCCTTTTACTGGCTTGACGAAAAACGGATAGTCGAGCGATTCCGGCCTGCGGGGCTGAAAGGGATCGAGCGGAGCAAACTGTGGTGTGGCTTCCGGGACGAGCTGTTGCTGACGCTGGCGGCTGTAAACCTTGTGGGACAGTAGGACTGCCTCACGCGGATCCGGTGCGGGCACGCTGAGCTGCTTGGCGATGAACGAGCCGAACATACAACCTGGATAGTCACCTGTGCCCAGCACTCCGGCGATTCCTTGATCTCGGTACTTGGAAGCGATGCCCATCAGGTACGAACGGACGTCAAAGCGCAGCGCATTCCACAGTCCAATCGAGTCTTGCAGCTCTTCACAACAGATCAAAAACTCGAACTGCGCCCGTAGCTCTGGTTTGGCCATCTCGGTGCGTTCCCAATCGGTCGGACACACCACCAGGATTTTGCTCTTACTCATCGCAGTACACCATGGTATTTGGCCAGGAGTCCAATCAACGCCTCGAAGTAGACACGGTCCTCCCCATCGATGGGATGTCCATCGCGATCACGCCAATCTGATTCGATACAGGTATCGCGGATAAGGTCGAGGGAATACTTGCGATCGCCAAGGAGGAGTCCCAGACAGCCGCTGGTGCTTCGAGAGGGTTGTCCATCCCAGAGCAAGCAATTGGGCGAGTCTTGTGCCGCGAACAGCGAGCTGCTTTGGCCGGATACTGCGGCAATTCCCAAGAGATCCAGGGTAGATGGTAGCACTTGGAAGTGGGTGGACCAGGGAATGACGGATCGCGACAAGCGGGGATGATGAAATGCCAAAGGAACCTGTGTCTGTTCTGTGCTGACTGCGCTGGCGTGAGACCGATATCCCTGTTCACCGAATGACTGACCATGATCCGAGCCAATCACCAGAAGTGGCCGTTGTTGATCCATTCCTCGTTGCTGTGATAGCTCACACAGGGCGTTCCAGAGCTGACCAAACAGAGTGTCAGTCTCTTCGATCGAGTTCAGGAATCGGCTCCGATCATCCTCCTGGTCGTGTCGAGAAAATCGCTGAGAATCCTCGACGTGATGGGGCAAGTGAGCATTGGCGGCGTGAACATGCAAAAAGAAGGGACCGTGGTGCTGGCGGATCCGCAGAGTCACCTCGGCGATGCCTGCGGTGAGTAGGGCTGCGTCGGTGACTCGCTCTATGCCCGTGTGGTGGGAGAGCACAGTCCCATCGATAATATGAGCAAATCCGGCCTCACGAAGAATGTCGGAAAGCCCGTAGTGGTCGGCCCTGGCTGCGGTAAGGTACAGGGTTAAGTAACCTGCGCGGACGAGCTGGTCTAGGTGACTGCGAGATGGGGGACTCCCATCGAACGCTGTGCTCAGCCGGTGACGACTGTGATAGAGCGCGATGTGAGCGGCATTGGTGAGGGGAGCAAGACAAAAGTGGGCAGCGGACGAAATGCTATGTTTATCGTCGCAGATGGCTGACAGGAAGGGAGTCACGGCGGCACCGGGGGCAAGATGGGAACTCCCCAGCGATTCAAAGGTGAGCAGCACAACCGAGGCACCGCAGAGGAGCCCGTGGACGGAACTCTGCGTGGGGGATGGCGTCAGCGGACCAAATAGGAACAGGTGCTCCGGGCGGACGCGGAAGTGGGCTGGAATCACAGGCCGCCGAGGTCGAAGGAAGTCGTACAGCAGGGCATTTCGCGTCGCGGATGAGCGAATGTCAGGGAGGGCTTCCGTGTTTGGAGAACCGCCCAAAGCCAGTGAGAAATACAGTAACAGAGCGGCTTCGAGGGTCAGCCGTTGCGGGGAACCCGGGGAAAGAAACAGGATGAGCAGACCCAGCGGTAGGATCAGAGGCAGCAGCAAAAAGGCACGGTGGGTCTGAAAGAACTGCCGTGCGCAGCGCATTTTCAACACCTCGACAAGGAGGTTCGAGAGAACGACATCCTGGATACCCCCCAGCCCTAGTTCGAAGGTGAAGCAGCCATACAGCGCAACATCAATCCATAGGATGAGTAGGAGTGTCAGCACGAACCCGCAACCCAGATAGCTGAGCACGGGGAATGAGCCGCGCAGCACAGTGAGGACAAGCGCAGTGACTGCTGCCAGTGCGTAGTCACCAAGCGTAGGCCGCCTGACCCGGTGGGCGTACTCATATTTGGTCTGCCGCAGGAGACGAACGGATAGTGCCAGGACAAGAGCTAGCTCAAGGAAGGTCAAGGCTGCCGTCAGCTTCGAGATCATGAGCGAACAAAGTTCCGATAATAATTCTGCGCATACCACAAGTTAATAGCGATAAGGAGTGTTCCTAACAGTGGTCGTGGGACGACCTGTGTCCAGCGTGGAGACATAGAAAAGTAGATAAACCCGGAGCACGTAACTGCCACCACTGCTTCGATAAGCGCTACCACTCGTCCGTGATGGCGAGGATCCCAGTAAGACCAAGGACTGATGAATCGGTAGTTGCTGAGGGGGAACAGGTGACGGTGGGCATCCTCTGCGTGCAGTGGGAAGTCGCACAGAGCGTGTCCCAATACACTGTAGAAAAAGTACATCACAGATGGAGCGTGCGTGAGCCAGCCGATACAGATCCCAAGCGCAGCCAGGGGAGCTGAGTGTGCGCCGTGAATCACGGCGAGCCAATGTTTGCGTTGATAGCAGACCGACCAGATGGTTTCGGTCGGAGTGCCGCGCAATCGTTCGCGCAGATAGAGCACCACAATGGGTACATCCGGGACGAGCGCTCCGGCCACGACTGCGCCTTCATGGCCGACGATGTTGCCAAGCAGCGCGAGGTTTAGGAGTACATGACCGGGCGTATGCATGGCACTAACAAGCGATCAAGAGACTCTGTGAAAAGGCCCACTCTTCGTCGAGCCACTGTTGCTGACAGGAAAAGCCACTTCGCTGCGCGATGGCATGGATCTCTTCCCGTTCAAACTTGTAGCTGTCTTCGGTTTTGATGGTTTCGCCTGCGCGTAGCTCGATCTGTAGCTGGGCTTTTTGGACCGTGATCGTCATGTCCTCAAGCGCCCGCAGGTGCATCTCAACACGCCGTGCTTGGGTGTTCCAGCGCGCTTCATGCGCAAAGAGGCTCAGATCAAAGTTGCCGCCCAGCTCGCGGTTGATGCGGGCCAAGACGTTCTTGTTAAAGGCAGCGGTGACGCCGGCGACGTCATCATATGCAAGAATCAGATCGGCTTCGCTCTTGACTAGATCGGCGGAAAGCAGCAGCAGATCACCCGGACTTAACAGCTCGCGAACGCTGATCAAGAATTTTTCTCCCGAGGTGCGATCGAAATTCCCAATCGTGCTTCCCAGGAACAGCAGCAGCAGTGGACCCTTGGCTTGACGGCGGGTGGTCGCCTCCCGGAGGCCGGGTAGATACTCCTTGTGCAGACCACTCACCACCAAGTTGGGAATGTCACCCAGCTCTCTCTCACACTGCGTCAGCGCTGCCGCAGAGATGTCGATCGGATAGAATGCAGTCGGTTGCTTTTGCGCGAGGACTTCTAGGATCAGACGGGTTTTTTTGCTGCTGCCACTGCCTAGTTCAGCGACGCAAGTGTGTGGGGGAAGTTGAGAAACCCAGCTCGGCGCATGACTGCGTAGAAGGCGGGTGTCAGCGCGGGTCAGTCCATACTCATGCAGTACGCAGATGACTTCAAACAGTGCAGAGCCGACCTCATCATAAAGATACTTGGATGGCAGTACCCGCTGTCCACTCGTCATGAGTCCGGCGCGGAGATCATCGGCAAATGTAATTGTAGGTTGTTGCTCGGGAAACATATCCGGCATTTCTAGACTCCAGGGAAGTCTCAGGAGGGTGACTGTGCCCGATGATCGTACACACAGCGGAAGGTGGCAAAGACGTAGGGATAGTGGGCTTGGAACCAGTTGCGGAAGGAGCGTCGTAGGAACCTGACATCGGTGGTTGCCGACGCACCCCTTATCACAAAGTGTTTGTCGTCGAAAAATGGCTGAGAATAGCCGGGGTAACGGGGGTCGATCTGAAAATCCGTCAGGGGCCGAAACGGAGTCTGTGTCCATTCCCAGCCATTGCCGTACAGATCCGCAACACCTAGCGGACTGTCTCCTTCCGGAAACGCTCCTACCGGACAGGGATCATGACGGATACCGCCGAAGTTTCCGTGAACCAGCGGAACAGCTTCTGGTCCCGGCCAAGGGAACTGGCGTAACGCTGCTTCAGCAACGGCGTCTTGGGTCTGTGCTGTCCATGCTTCAGCATCCGCGTAGGCGGCGCGATGCAGTTCAGCTTCGCTCGGCAGTCTGGCGGTCGTATGGGGGTCTTTGGCATGGAGGTAGCGGACGTAGGCGCGGGCTTCAGCCAAGCTGACGGTGACGGGCCAGTCGAGAGGTAGCGGTAACTCCTCAAACGAGGCTCGCGCAAAGTAGTCCTTCCCACGCGGTGACCAGAGGATCGGAAGCGCCACATTGCGGGACGTTTTCCACTGCCAGTCAGGATCGGTCCACAGGGTACGTTCTTGATAGCCACCATCGAGAACGAACGAAAGGAACTCGCCGTTGGTTACATTGCGAGCCGCAATCGCAAAGGCTGGAACCTGCACAGTCTGCGCACAGAACTCGTTGTCCCAGCCAAAGTAGTCATCGCGATTCCGTCCAATGGTGACCGGTCCGGCGGGGATGTTTACGATCCGTGGCTGATGGGGTACACCGACGCGATCGTAGCCCGGTCGATTGGGTCCGGGCTGCTCTGAAAGTGGAACAAAGGAATCGGGAACAAAGCTCGTCAGGGGCAAGTGCGGAAGCTTGTAGGAGAGCGTCTCTAGATGCATTAAGCGATGCTCAAGGGCCATCTCCAGAGCATCCCTTATCGAACGCGAGGGGGCGGTACAGGTGGTGATCCATCGCTCGATCGTGGCATCAAGGTGCCTGCGGATCTGCTGACAGAACGACTGCACTATGGATATTGTGGGCCAGTCACTTGGCTCATCACGGGGAAGCTGTCCATCGACCGGGTCGATGCCGAAGGCAAACAGTTGTTCCAGCTCAGGCTGGATCGCCTTTTGACCAAAGACACGATGACCGAGCAGGTTCCAATCGAAGGCCTCTAGGTGTCCCAGATAAAAAATCACGCGATGTCGTTCTGCGATCGATCGTGCATACATCGCTTGGGGCGTGAGTCTGGCAAAGAAGCCATCAGTGAGGGCGCGGGCCTTTCGCAGTGCGCCATAGAGCGCTTGGAGCGAAGAGTGGAAGTCAGGCACCACTGCTGCTCGGTTGAGCATGATGAACGGATGCTATCACTGCGCTGGTGTAGCAATCAAGGTTCGCGTGGGCGTTCTGTTTGTAGGCCCTTCGGAATCAGCCAACGGGCCAGACACTCAAACAAGAAGTGAAACAGCACCGCCATCGCCGCAGTGGGAATGGCACCCTTTAGGATCAGTCTGCCATCATTCATGGCCAGTCCAGAGGTGATGTAGCGCCCGTAACCACCCGCTCCGATCAGCGCGGCAATCGTTGCTGTCGCCACATTGATCACGGCTGTGGTCTTGATGCCAGCCAGGATGTAGCGCGAGGCGAGCGGTAGCTCAATCAGGCGCAAGCGCTGCCACTTGGTGAGGCCGAGAATCCGTGCGGTTTCGATGAGCCTGCTATCAAGCGACAGGAGTCCTGTAGTGGTACTTTGAGATACCGGCAGCAGTCCGTACAGAAACAGCGCAAAGATGGTCGGGCGGGCTCCGATACCCAAGATCGGAATCAGGAAGCACAGCAGGGCCAATGAGGGAATGG
>WBZP01001885.1_pt1 | contig 24900 bp, 23 predicted proteins | sample 5204301 | NCBI WGS metagenome assembly WBZP01 (sample SAMN12412401, study PRJNA552823) | activated sludge metagenome | isolation source: activated sludge from nitrification reactor of wastewater treatment plant... | place: USA: Pennsylvania | collected 2017 | reverse complement strand
TTCCGGGCGGGTGGCTGACATGGGTCTGGGGAGGCTGCGGCGCCGCATCACAGCGATCCGGTCGGGACGCGAGCAGGGGTCGATCATCCCGCTGCTCAGCGTCCTGGCGGTCGTCGTCATCGTCCTGGTCATCGGCGGCATCGACGTCACGGCGGCCCATCTGGCCCGGATGCGGCTGTACGACACTGCCGACGCCATCGCCCTCAACGCCGCCGACGCGATCGACACCTCGGCCTTCTACCACGGCACGATGGCCGAGGCCGTCGTCGTCAGCTCCGCGACGGTCCGCACCGCGGCCCAGACTGACCTCGACCGGCGGACCCGCCCGGCCAATGTCACGGCCTGGGCGCTCACGCCGACCACGGGCAGCCCCGACGGGACGACGGCAGTGGTGTCCCTGCGGGGCACCGTCGAGCTACCGATCATCACCCCCTTCCTCGCCGCGATCGGCACGCAGGTCCAGATCACGGTCGAGTCGAGGGCCCGCTCCGAGCTGCAGTAGGCCCGGCTGGGCCTGAGCCGCCGCAACTTGGCGCGGTGTGGGGGTATCGGTGCGGTGTCGGCCTCCTCTGGCACTGTAGGTGCCAGCCGGACACCGACGCCGAGCCCACGCACGACGAAGGAGTGACATGCCCACGCCACCGGTCGAGAGCCGCCACGACCTGGCAGTCCTGCGGACCTACCGTTTCCTCCGGCTGGCGATGGTCGCCCTCGTCGGCCTGCTCTTCGTCGCGGTGGGAGCCCAGATCGCCGGGGCCGGGTGCGTCCAGACCTCGGTCAGCGCCTACTACTTCACCGCGGCGCACGGGGTGTTCATCGCCGCGCTGTGCGCCATCGGGGTGGCATTGATCGTCTACCAGGGCAGCTCGGCGTCTGAGGACATCGTCCTCAACTTCTCCGGCTTCTTCGCCTTTGTCGTCGCCTTCGTCCCCACCGCGCGGGAGCCGGTCTGCGGCGGTCCCGGGCTGCCGAGCGACCTCGACGTCGGCCCTGGAGCGCGGACGAGCGTCCTGGCGCTCATGGTCGTCGGCGTGGTCGTCGAGGCGGCCCGGCTGGTCACCTCACAGCGTGAGACCCCGCTCCAAGGCCTCTCCTCCTCGGCGCGCCGGGCGCAGGTCATCGGGTGGGCGCTGTGCCTCCTCGGAGCGATCGCGTATGTCGCCTGGCCGGCCCGCTTCCTGGCGTGGGGCCATGCCGTCGCCGCCGTGACGATGTTCGTCGGCATCATCTACGTGGTCTTCATCAACGCCTGGTCCTCCGAGCAGGCCCTCGCCGCCGCCGGCCCCCCAGCCGACCGGCGCGGCGCGGCCGACCCCGGGTACGTCGGTCGCTACAAGACGATTGCCTGGGCTATGGCCATCACCTTGGCCGGCGTCATCGCGATCCACCTGGTCTCGCCGGGCTGGCAGCACCTCATCATCACCACGGAGGTCTTGCTCATTGTCGAGTTCGCGGCCTTCTGGCTGGTCGAGACGGCCGAGCTGTGGAACTACACCGACCGCGGCGAGATGGTCCAGGACCGCCGCGCCGCGGCCGGATGAGCCTCAGAGGAGCTGGTCGAGCAGTGGGCTGGAGTAGATGTGGTGCGGGTCGAGGGCGTCCAGCCGTGCGACCGCATCGGCGAACTGCGCCCCGGCCGGCTGTCCGGCGCTGTAGACCGACGGGATGTAGCTGTCGATGACGGCCGGGTCGGTGTACGCCCCCGCGGGGGTGTAGGCCCACCCCTTGGACCACTCCACCCGACAGGTGGACCACGTCCCGTTGAAGGTGGCGTGGAGCCAGGTCTCCATCTCGTCGTAGTACCCGGCGGCCCCGGGGGTGCCGGGCATCCCGAGCCAACCGATCCAGACCACGGTGTCCCACTCCGGGTGATCCGGACGCCGTCGGGTACTCGACAGGATCGGGTCCACCGCGCCGGCCACCCCGCAGTCGGCCGGGTTGTCGACGCCGGTGACCCGCAGGTCGACCGGGCCGTTGACCGGGTACAGCCCGCGGCTGCGGTACGCCTCGAGCAGCGCCGAGTGCTTGGTGTAGAACTCCGACACGACCCGCTGGACGTCCGCCCGGCGGCACAGGATCGCGACGCCGTTCTCGGTCATCTTCACCGTCGACGGGCGGACGTAGAGCATGACGTCCTTCGCCGAGCCGTAGATATCTCCGGTCCAGGTCAGGCCCAGCCCGAGCTCGGACAGGGACGCCATCGAGGAGGTGAGGCTCGGCGTCTGAGTGGGGTCAGCGATGACATCGGGCAAGGGCAGCGGGATGGCGAAGATGCCCGTCCCTTGGTCGGCGAAGGTGTAGCTGTACGGACCCCACACCGGCAAAGACCCCAGGGGCGGGAACCAGCCCACCGAGCTCCACACCTTCAACCACGGTCGAGTGGTGAACGGGAACCAGATAATCTCCAGTCGGCCGGTGCTGTTGAGGTATGACGACACCGTCCGGCCGGAGGACCCCGGTGGTGCGCACAGCTCGGCCATCGAGACCCCGAAGGTGCTCTGGCAGCGCAGCTGCTTGGTCCGCCCGACCCGGAGGGTCACCTCCGTGATGAAGGCCCGGCCGAGGTGGACCAGCAGTGGCGCGATCGCGGGGTCCGAGCGGCTGAACGACTTGAGCACATAAGCACCGGCCGCCGCATCCCACACCACGGCCTTGAGGGCGATGACGAGGTTGGACATCGAGCCCCAGGTATGGCCCGAGGCCTTGGTCTCGCCGGCGGCGGGGACGGCGGTGCCGTGACCGCCGATAGCCAGGGCACCCCCGATGGTGATCTGGCCGACTGCGGGGTGGGCCGTCATACCCAGGCCGTAGCCGTCGAGGACGCCGAGGAGCCGTTCCAGCGTGACGCCGGCCCCGACCGTGACCGACGCCGGCGATCCGGAGCTCACGCTGAGGGTGGACAGGCCGGAGCGGGTGTCGACGAGGAGGACTTTGGTGTCGCTGGTCGTCCCGTTGGCGACGGTCAGTGGCGACCAGTTGTGCCGGTAGCCGCGGGGCCGCAGCCGCCAGCCGTTCGCCTTCGCCCAGTTCGCCAGCGCGACCACCTGGGTCGCCCCGGTCACCGTGCAGGTCCACAACGACTCGGTCTGGATCTCTCCGGACCAGTTCTGGTAGGCCTCGAGATAGGGGGTGATCCCGGTCGGCAGCACTGGAGCCACCCCCATGATCGCCAGCGCGTCCGCCTCGGGCAGCGCCCCGATGGAGGACCAGGCCCCCGTGGCGAGTGCCAGGGCGGTGGCCCCTCCGGCGCGCAGCAGTGTGCGACGGTCGACGTCGGTCATGATGTCCCCTCGTTTCCCCACCCGGTCCCCACCGGGCGAACCCTGGACGCTTCGCCCCCGAGGCGCCCGCGACCCCGACCCTACGGCCTGGCCGCGCGGTTCGGGGGGCTTTCGCGCACTCTCGAGGGTCGCTTCGGGCCTCGCGCTGGTCAGCGCAGGAGGTCGCGGACGCCGGGGGAGTCGTAGAAGGGCTCGAGGTGGGCCCGTAGAGCGCGCTCGAAGGCCCCCGAGTCGCGTAGGGCGACGACCGCGTCGCGCACTACCGCAGTGAGGTACTCGACGACGTCGGAGGTGCTGAGCCCGAAGGCGGAGAGCAGCTCGGTGGGGGTGTACCCGCCGAACCACTCGAGGACGCCGTCGACGAGAGCCTTGGCCAGCCGGGCGCCCTCCTCGGTCGCCGCCGTGGTGGCCACCAGGTCGTGCCCGGCGGAGACGACCGCGGCGACATCGTCGGCTCCCACGAGGCTGCCCAGGCCTGCGGCCGGCTGTCGGGCGAGCTGGTCCCACACCTGCAGCGCCGCCTCGCCAGTGGTCGGGTCGCGCAGAGTGTCGACGACGATCTTGTTGAGCCGCCGGACGGCATACGTCCCGCCCTTGCCCACGGTGTCGCCGAGGAGCGACTCGAACTGCTTGTCCGCCGCACCCTTGAGCCGCGACGCCGTGCTCGTCCCGAACGAGACCAGGGGCCCCAGACCCGGCACCCGAGAGGCGACCGCCTGGTTGGCCTGGACCACCTCGGCGACGATCCGGCCCATGAACCGAGACGCGACGACGCCGGCGAGCGGGCTGTCCGCCAGCTCCTCGAGCCCCCGCTCAAGCGCAGGCGTAAGCCGCAGGGCAGCGGTGAGCAGCGCGTCCACCTGGCCGCGCTCGACCACGTCGCCTGGCAGGAAGGACTCATCGGGGCCGTCGAGGAGCACCGTGGTGGCCAGCTCGACGACGCTCACGGCGCCGCCGCTGCCGGGGACGGTGCGAAGCAGGTGAACCGCGGCCTGCGCCACCGCATCCCGGTCGAGCAGGTCGACGAGCTGGTGCTCCGAGAGGCGCTCGAGCAGCGCGGTGAGGGCCTGCGCCGTGGTCTGCGCCAGCCGGTCGTCGTCCAACAGGCTCAGGTGGTAGGCCACCTGGGCGTCGAGCAGGCGCTGTGCCAGGGTCTCGGCTCGCGACGCACGGGTGGGCATGGCCCCACCGTAGACCGCCTCGCTACCGCGGGCGTCCGCGCCGAGCACGCCACGGCCGTCGCTCGCGTAGGCTTGACCCTCGTGGCTGTTGACTTCGCTGAAGAGATCCGCGCCCTGCGCGCAACGATGGACTCCGTGCGCGAGGTGACCGACCTCGACGGCCTGCGCGCCCGGATCAGCCAGCTCGAGCAGGATGCCTCCGTGCCAAACCTCTGGGACGACCAGGAGAATGCCCAGGCGGTGACCTCGGCGCTGTCCCGGGCGAACTCCGAGCTGGAGCGGGTCACCGGCATGGATGCCCGGATCGACGACCTCGAGGCTCTCGTCGAGCTCGGCGAGGAGGAGAGCGACGAGGCGACGATGGTCGAGGCCGAGCGCGAGCTGGCCAAGGTCCGCAAGGCGGTCGGCGAGCTCGAGGTCCGCACCCTGCTGGGCGGGGAGTACGACGAGCGCGAGGCCGTGGTGACGATCCGTTCGGGCGCCGGCGGTGTCGATGCGGCCGACTTCGCCGAGATGCTGCTGCGGATGTACCTACGCTGGGCCGAGCGGCACGGCTACCCCACGACGGTCCTCGACACGTCCTACGCCGAGGAGGCCGGCATCAAGTCGGCCACCTTCGAGGTCAAGGTGCCCTACGCCTTCGGCAACCTCTCGGTCGAGGCCGGCACCCATCGCCTCGTGCGGATCAGCCCGTTCGACAACCAGGGCCGCCGGCAGACCTCCTTCGCCGCGGTCGAGGTCATCCCGCTCATCGAGTCGACCGACCACATCGACATCCCCGAGAACGAGCTGAAGATCGACGTCTTCCGTTCCTCGGGCCCGGGCGGCCAGTCGGTCAACACGACCGACTCGGCGGTGCGGATGACCCACCTGCCGACCGGCATTGTCGTCTCGATGCAGAACGAGAAGTCGCAGATCCAGAACCGGGCCGCGGCGCTGCGGGTGCTGCAGTCCCGCCTGCTCCTGCTCAAGCAGGAGCAGGAGGCCGCGGCCAAGAAGGAGCTCGCCGGCGATATCAAGGCGTCCTGGGGCGACCAGATGCGGTCCTACGTCCTGCACCCGTACCAGATGGTCAAGGACCTGCGCACCGAGTACGAGGTCGGCAACCCCGGTGCCGTCTTCGACGGCGATATCGACGGCTTCCTCGAGGCCGGCATCCGCTGGCGGCTCACCCCCCACGCGGAGTAAGCCGCCAGCCTTTCCGGTATGCCGAACCGATCGTTCTCGTCTGTCGATCCAATATGCCGACTTCGCCCCACGAGCACTCGTATGACGAACCGAGATATCTCTCTTAGGCGCTCGCCGTGAGGTCGTAGACCGTCGTGCCGCCGAGCGTCGTCGCGGTGTAGGTGCTCGTCACCCACGCGGAGATCGAGCTCCACGTGCTGCCCTGCCCGCCACCGGGACCACCCTGCCCGCCGCCCATGCCGTCGGCGATGAAGTAGTGGATCTGCCCCGAGGCGACGAGGGCCTGAAACTGCTCCAGGGTGATCGCCGAGTCACTGCCGTTGAAGCCACCGATCGACATGACCGCCGCGCCGCTGGCCAGCTCGAGCGGGCCGGCGGTCATCGAGCTCGACGCGGCAGCCGCCCATCGCGTCGTGCTCTCACGCAGGGCGGTGACCAGGGCCGAGTCGCTCGTTGCGGAGGTCCCACCGCCCGGACCGCCCATGGCGCTGGTCGACAGCGCGCCGACCGAGGGGATCGACCCGGAGTGCGTCATCGACGCGGTGGCCAAGCCGATGGCCCCGGCCCCGGCCAGCGCGACGGCTGCCGCGCTCACCGCGGCGACGACCGCTGCGCTGCGGCCCCGCCAAAGGGCGTTGCTGAGGACGGCGAAGACCGCGGCCGATGCGGCGGCGAGGACGACATACCGCAGCTCGGGGTGCCACCCGGCGGCGTTGAGCAGGGCGACGCTCATCAAGCCGGTGGCCGCGGCCATCGAGGCCAGGCCAAGGATGCCGACGAGACCGCGCCGGGCCCGCCAGGCGAGCCGACCGACGATGGCGACCAGGGCGGCGACGGCAGGGGCAAGGACCACCGCGTAGTACGGGTGGACAGTGCCGGCCATGAACGACAGGACCAGGCCGGTGACGACGAGCCAGCCGCCCCAGATCACCACCGCGGCGCGCGCCGGGTCGGTGCGGGGCAGGCGTCGGGTCAGCCAGAGGCCGAGCGGGATGGCGAGCAAGGCGGCCGGGAGGAGCCAGCCGATCTCCTGGCCGAACTCGCTGGTGAACAGCCGGGTCAGTCCCGTCGCGCCGCCGAAGCCGGCGTTGGCCGTGCCGCCGAAGCCACCCCCACCGCCGGCCGCGGCCCCGCCACCGCCGCCACCGTTGCCTGAGCCGCCGAAGATCCGGCCCAGGCCGTTGTAGCCGAAGGCGAGGTCGAGCACGGAGTTGGTCGTCGACCCGCCGACATAGGGCCGCGAGGACGCCGGCCACAGCTCGACCAGGGCCACCCACCAGCCGGCCGAGACGACGACCGCCGCGAGGGCAGCGAGCAGCTGGCGGATCCGGCGGCCGAGCCGCGGCGGCCCGGCGAGCAGGTACGCCAGGCCCAGCCCGGGGAGAACCAGGAAGGCCTGCCCCATCTTGGTGAGGAAGGCAAAGCCGACGCAGGTCCCGGCGAGCACGAGCCACCGGGTGCGCCCGTTCTCGACGGCGCGAGTCACGGCATACGCCGACCCGGTGAGCAGCACGGTGAGCAGCGCGTCGGGGTTGTTGAAACGGAACATCAGCACCGCGGCCGGGGTGAGCGCGAGCAGCGCGCCGGCGACGAGTCCGGCGCCGTGGCCGGCAACCCGGCGGACCGCACCGTAGAGGAGCGCGACCGCGGCGACGCCCTCGAGGGCCTGGGGGGCGAGCATGCTCCAGCTGGAGAAGCCGAGGACCCGCGCCGACAGGGCCATGACCCACAAGGACGCTGGTGGCTTGTCGACGGTGATATAGCTCGAGGAGTCGAAGGAGCCGAAGAGGAGGGCCGTCCAGTCCTGGCTGCCCGCCTGGACCGCGGCGGCGTAGTAGGTATTCGCATAGCCCGACGCGCCGAGGTCCCACAGGTAGAGCAGGGCGGTCGCCGCGAGCAGCCCCAGCAGTGCCGGGCGGGCCCAGACGGGGTGGTCCTGTGGTCCCCTCACGAGGGTGGCCCACCGTCCGCGGGTGGTCTGCGCGGTATGCCGCGGCACGCTCGGTGCGTCGGCCTCTGGACGGGCCTGGGTGGTCGTGCTCATGATCGGTCTCCTCGGTCGGGGCCTTGCGGACCCTGGGGTGGGTGGGCTCAGATGCCGGTGAGATGTCCGGTGGCTGCGGCGGCGATGCTGGAGAGCAGCCCGTCGGCGAAGGCGGCGACCCGGCCGCGGTGTCGTGGGGTTGCGCTCCGGGCGCGTCCGCCGACCTGACGTGCGGGGGAGTCGGCTCGGCGGAGCCGGCGGGCGGCGAGCGGGTGGTGCATCAGCTGGATGCTCATCGTGGTCTCCTCAACGGGTGGTGATGAGGCCAACCCTCCATGCGCCTGCTGTCGGGCTGGTTTGGGCCTGCTGTGGGCAGCCCATGTGTGCGGCACCGGCCCCGTCCTGCGGCAGGATTGCGTCATGAGCTCCACGCCCACAGCGAGGTGGGCAGCCACCGCCCTCGCCGCGGCCCGCCCCGCCGTCTTCTGGACCGACACCCCCGACCGCCCGCCGGCCCGCGAGGCCCTCCCCGGCGACTCCTCCTGCGACCTCCTCGTCGTCGGGGGCGGGTTCACCGGCCTGTGGGCGGCAATCCAGGCCAAGCAGCGCGACCCCGGCAAGGACGTCCTCCTGATCGAGGCCCGCCAGGTCGCCATTGGTGCCTCCGGGCGCAACGGCGGCTTCGTCGCGGCGAGCCTCACCCATGGCCTGGACCATGGCGCGGCCTCCTGGCCGGGGGAGATCGACCGGCTCCTCGCTCTGGGGCAGGACAATCTCGCCGCCATCGAGGCGACCGTGCGCGAGCACGCCATCGACGCGCGCTGGGAGGCCACCGGCCAGCTCCTCGTGTCAGTGAGCCCGCACCAGGACGAGCACGTCCGGGCCTCCTTCGACCTGCACCGCCGGTTCGGTGCCGATGTGCAGTGGTATGACGAACCGGGTATCCGGGGCCAGGTGGCCTCGCCGACATACCGCTGCGGGTTCCTCGACCGGGCCGGGGCCGCGGTGGCCGACCCGGCCCGGCTCGCGTGGGGGCTGGCGGCGCTTGCCGACCGGCTCGGCGTCCGCCTCCACGAGCACACCGAGCTGGTCTCGCTCTCGGCGGAAGGAACCGGCGTCGACGCAGTGCTGCGGACCGGGCGCGGGCTGCAGACGGTCCGGGCCCGCGACGTCGTCCTCGGGACGAACGCCTACCCGCCGGTGCTGCGGCGGCTGCGGCACTTCGTCCTACCCGTCTACGACCACGTCCTCATGACCGAGCCGTTGTCGGCCGCGCAGCTGGCGCAGATCGGCTGGGCCGGCCGGGAGGGGATCGGCGACGGGGGCCACCAGTTCCACTACTACCGGCTGACCAGCGACAACCGGATCCTCTGGGGCGGCTACGACGCGAACTACCACCGCGGCGGCGCGGTCAATGTCGCCCTGGAGCAGCGGGACGCCTCGCACCTGCTCCTCGCTGGCCACTTCTTCGAGACCTTCCCCCAGCTCGAAGGGCTGACCTTCAGCCACCGCTGGGGCGGGGCGATCGACACGACCAGCCGGTTCACCCCGATGTTCGGCACCGCACTGGGCGGACGGGTGGCGTATGCCGTGGGGTACACCGGTCTCGGCGTCGGCTCGTCGCGCTGGGGAGCCGCCGTGGCGCTCGACCTGCTGACCGGCGAGCCGACCGAGAACACCGAGCTCACCATGGTCCGGCGCCGTCCGGTGCCCTTCCCGCCCGAGCCGGTCCGCTACCCCGTGGTCGCCTTCACCCGCCGGGAGATCGCCCGCTCGGACTCGACCGGCCGGCGCGGCTGGTGGCTGACCCTGCTGGACCGCTTCGGCGTCGGTTTCGACAGCTGAGTCCCGGGCTGCCGCAGTCAATATCTCCCCACGACCGACCTCGTGGACCGGCATACCGGAGGACGGGGGAGCGGCATACCGAGAAGGTGGGGCCGGCATACCGGACGAGGGACAGCGCCACACCGAGTCACACGCGTACCACCCATCTCACAGGCACCGGCCGTAACATGGCCAGGCAGGGCCATCCCCACCCCGCAGCCGCCTGAGCAGCCCACCGCCCCGTAACCCAGCTGAGCGAGGACCCCACCGCGCATGATCCTTTTCGACCGGGTGACCAAGGAGTATCCGCGTTCCACCCGCCCAGCGCTGTCCGAGGTCACCGTCGAGATCCGCAGGGGCGAGTTCGTCTACGTCGTCGGCAAGTCCGGCTCCGGCAAGTCCACCCTGCTCCGGCTGGTCCTCCAGGAGGACCGCCCGACAAGCGGGTCGGTGCTGGTGGCCGGGCGCGACGTGGGCCGGCTGCCGAGCCGCAAGGTGCCGCTGCTACGTCGCGGGATCGGCACCGTCTTCCAGGACTTCAGGCTGCTGCCCAACAAGACCGTCGACGCCAATGTCGCCTTCGCGCTCCAGGTGCTCGGCAAGCCCCGGTCGATGATCCGCCAGGTCGTCCCCGAGACCTTGGAGATGGTCGGCCTGGAGGGCAAGGGCAAGCGGATGCCGCACCAGCTCTCCGGCGGCGAACAGCAGCGGGTGGCCATTGCGCGGGCCGTCGTCAACAAGCCGCCGATCCTCCTGGCCGACGAGCCGACCGGCAACCTCGACCCGAGCACCTCCCGGGAGATCCTTGCCGTGCTCCAGCGGATCAACGAGGGCGGGACAACGATCGTCATGGCCACCCATGACGACGAGATCGTCAACCACCTGCGCCGCCGGGTCATCGAGCTCCAGGACGGTCGCCTCGTGCGCGACGAGGCGCTCGGCTCGTATGTCGCCCCGCCGCCGAGCACCGACACCGACCCCTTCCTCGACCTCGGCGTCCCCGTGCTACGCGCCGACGAGCAGAACTGAGCGGGGGACCTGCGATGAAGCTGACCTTCCTCCTCGGCGAGACCGCGAACGGGCTGCGCCGGAACGTCTCGATGACCGTCTCGGTCGTCCTCGTCACGATGATCTCGATGTACCTGCTCGGGCTCGGGCTGCTCGGGCAGCGCCAGGTCGACACGATGAAGGACTACTGGTACGACCGGGTCCAGGTGTCGATCTTCCTCTGCGTGGACAAGTCGATCTACCCCGCGTGCGCGGGCACGGTGACCACCGACGCCCAGCGCGCCCAGATCCGCAGCCAGCTCGACTCGATGAAGCCGCCGGTCAAGGAGTACTTCTACGAGTCGCAGGACGAGGCCTTCGCCCGGTTCAAGGAGCAGTTCAAGAACTCCCCGCTCGGCACCCAGGCGACCAAGCGCGCCTTCGCCGACTCCTTCCGGGTCAGCCTGACCGATGCGAGCAAGTTCGACGTCATCGCCAGCAGCTTCCAGGGCGCCCCCGGTGTCGGGAAGGTCCAGGACCAGAAACAGCTGCTCAACCGGTTCTTCTCCTTCATGAATGTTGTCTCGTGGTCCGCAATCGCCCTGGCGATCCTCATGGTGGTATGCGTAGTGCTCCTCATGGCCACGACGATCCGGCAGACCGCCTTCTCCCGACGGCGCGAGACCGGCATCATGCGGCTGGTCGGCGCCTCGAACTTCACCATCCAGGTGCCCTTCGTCCTGGAGACCCTTATCGCCTCGCTGCTCGGGTCGGTCCTCGGAGTCGGGCTGCTCTGGGCCACGGTCCGGTATGGCGTCAGCGGCTATCTGAGCACCGAGATGCTCGACACGGCGTTCATCGGGATGGCCGACGTCTGGTCGATCGCGCCGATCGTCGTCGGAGGGATCGCGGTTCTCGCCGTTTGCACCTCGGCCGTCACCTTGCGGAGGTACCTTCGTGTGTAGGTCCTGTCATGGATGCCAGGGGTGGGGCGTCATACAGGAGAAGGACCACGGCTGACACCTGGTCCGATGTAACGCATGTGACGTATGGTACGAGCGGGACATCCCGCACCGGAGAGGACCGACGATGAGCTGGAGGAAGATCGCGACTGCCGCGGTCGGCATCGCGCTCCTCGGTACGCTCGCGTCCGCCCCCGCTCGAGCCGATCTCAACGGCGACAAGGTCAAGGCCGACAAGTCCGTCCAGGAGATCAAGGACCAGCTCGAGGGCACCGCGGCCGACCTGGTTGAGGCGTTCACCAGGCTCCAGGCGACCCAGGCCCAGCTGCCTGGGGCCCAGGCCGAGCTCGACCAGGCTCGGGCGATCGAGGCCCAGGCCCAAGCGCGCAATGACGAGCTCGCCGCCGCCTTGGCAACCGCCCAGGCCAACGAGGCCCAGGCCGTCAAGCGGCTCGCCGACAATGCCACCTCGCTGGCGACCATGCAGACCACCCTTGACAGCCTCGCGGCCGACGTCTTCCAGGGCGGCCAGCCCAGCGAGCTCGCGGTCGCGATGGGTGCCTCAAGCCCCGACGAGTTCGCTGCGCAGATGAGCCTCAGCGACACGGTGAGCTCGCTGACCGACGAGACCCTCCGCAACCTCCAGACGGCCCGGGCCGACGGGGTGGCCCAGGAGAGCTATCTCGCTGCGGTGCGCGCGGAGATCGCCGCCCTGAAGGTCCAGGCCCAGCAGGCGCTTGACGCCGCCGTCGTGGCCCGCGCCGACGCCCAGGCCGCCAAGGACGCCCTCGACCAGCTCGTCGCGCAGCAGACAGCGCTCACCCAGCAGATCGAGACGAAGAAGGCTGCCGAGGTCGCCCGGCTGCAGGCGGCCGAGGCCGAGCAGGCCCGCCTTGCGGCCGCGCTCGCCGAGCGGGCCCGGCTGGAGAAGCTCCACGCGGGGCAGGGCAACACCGGAGGCGGCAACAACAACGGTGGGGGAAGCGCCTCCCACGGGGGCTACCTCAACTACCCGGCGAACGGCCCGATCACCTCCGAGTTCGGGATGCGTTTCCACCCGATCCTGCGCTACTGGAAGCTGCACACCGGGACCGACTTCGGCATCCCCTGTGGGACCCCGGTCTATGCGACGGCGAACGGGACGATCATCGGCGCCGGCTGGAACACCGCCTACGGCAACCGGATCCTCATCGACCACGGCATCGTCTACGGCGTAGACCTGGTGACGACGTACAACCACCTCAGCTCGATCGTGAAGTCCGGCGGCAGCGTCTCGCGCGGCCAGCTCATCGGCTACTCCGGGACGACCGGGTGGTCCACCGGCTGCCACCTCCACTTCGAGACCCTCGAGGACGGCGCGTTCGTCAACCCACGGAAGTGGATCTGACCGGTCCGGGGTAGCGTGGCTCCTCGTCAGCCGTCATCGGGAGGAAGCACGTGGCCAAGGAGTCGGGCCGGAAGGTCGTCGCGAGCAACCGTAAGGCGCGCCACGACTTCCACATCGAGGACGTCTACGAGGCCGGTCTGGTCCTGACCGGCACCGAGGTCAAGGCGCTGCGCGCCGGTCGCTGCTCGCTGGTCGACGGCTTCGCCCAGTTCAGCGGTGGTGAGCTGTGGCTCGAGGGCGTCCATATCCCCGAGTACACCCAGGGCACCTGGACCAACCACGCCCCCCGCCGGCGCCGCAAGCTGCTGCTCCATGGGGAAGAGCTGGCGAAGATCCTCAAGCACTCCGAGCAGAAGGGCCGCACCATCGTCCCGCTCTCGTTGTACTTCAAGGACGGTCGGGCCAAGGTCGAGATCGCCCTGGCGTTGGGCAAGCGCGAGTACGACAAGCGCTACGCGCTGCGCGAGCGGCAGGACCGCCTCGAGGCCGAGCGCGCGATGAGCGCGTCGCTGAAGAGCCGGGCATGAGCCCGGTCCGGCGGCTGTATGCCGCCATGGTCCTCGCCCTGGCCACATTGGCCGGCATACCGTCGCTGGCCCATGCGGCAGGGGAGGACGAGCGGATCCTCACGTTCACCGCCGACTACGTTCTCGACGCGGACGGCGGCGCCTCGGTGACCGAGACGATCGTCTACCAGTTCCCGGCCGGCACGACCCGGCACGGGATCCTTCGGGCCATCGTCGTCAAGCAGGGCGTTGCGTCGACCCCGTCCGGGAGCTCCACAGGAGCCGTCACGGGAGTCAACGACCCCCAGCCGGTCGACACCGAGGCCGAGCCGTCCGCAGACTTCCGCTACTACGCCCTCAGCGACGTCTCGGCAACCTCGCCGAGCGGCGCACCCGGCGGGGTCGCCCAGATCGAGGAGATCGGCGCGGCCGAGATCATCTACGTCGGCAAGGCGAACAAGACCACCTCGGGCACCCAGACGTATGTCCTCAAGTACCACCTCGCCAACGTCCTCAACTCCTTCGAGGACCACAACGAGCTCTACTACAACGTTTTCGGGACGAACGACCGCATCCCCAAGGACTCGGTCACCGTCACGGTCACGGGGCCGGGCGGGGTCAGCCAGGTCGCGTGCTATGTCGGCGAGGCCGGGTCGCGGACGACCTGTCCCGGGACGCCCGGGACGACGGCGCGCTTCGAGGTCGGGGCGGTGCCGGCATACTCCGCACTGACGATCGTCAACTGGCTGCCGCTGGGTGGCTACGGGACGATCGCCCCGGAGATCCGCTCCGCCTCGGACTACTCCGGCGAGCCGGGCTACGGCAGCCCGAGCGTGTCCGAGTCCGCGGCGACGACGCTGTCGACCCTGGCCATCGGCGGCGGTCTCGGCGCCCCGGTCCTCGCCGCGGTGGGGATGGGTCTGCTCGTCCGCTCCCGGGGTCGCGACGAGGTGTATGCCGATGTCACCCCCGGCCTGACCCCCGCCCCCGCCGCCGGCGGGACGGTGCGCCGCGGGCGGCTCGGCCCGGTCGCGGTCCAGTTCACCCCGCCGGAGGGAGTCCAGCCCGGGATGGTCGGCACGGTCATCGACGAGGAGGCCGGGCCGCTGGACGTGTCCGCGACCGTCGTCGACCTCGCCGTGCGGGGGTTCCTCACCATCGAGGAGGTCAACTCGGGGCGGGTCTTCTCGCACACCGACTGGGTGCTCACCCGGCTCGCTGACCCGCCGGGGTCGACCCTGCTGCCCTACGAGCAGGCGCTGCTCAACGGCATCTTCTCGCTCGGCAACCCGGTCAACCTCTCCGAGCTGCGGACCCACTTCGCGCCGACGCTGGCCCGGGTGCGCGGGCTCATGTATGACGAAGTCGTCCAGCGCGGGTGGTTCCGGCGCTCGCCGGAGACCCAGCGGGCCGGCTGGTCGATGCTCGGCGGCGCCGTTGCCGTCGTGGGTGTCATCACGGCCTTCATGGGGTCCTCGGCGCTCTCACGGCTCGCCCATATCGCGGGGATCGGCGTGCCGGTAGCGCTCGTCCTCGGCGGTGGTCTGGTCATCGCAGGGCTGATCATCCTCGCGTTCAGCCGCGCGATGGCCTGGCGGACCGCGGACGGATCGGCCGTGCTGGCCCAGTCGCGCGGCTTCCGCGAGTACCTCGTCACCGCCGAGGCCGACCAGATCGCCTTCGAGGAGGCCCAGCAGATCTTCAGCCGCTACCTGCCGTATGCGATCGTCTACGGGGTCGCCGACCGGTGGGCGAAGGTCTTCGCCCAGGTGGCCTCGGCGGCCGAGGCGGCCGGCTCCCCGATCGTCATGCCCACGTGGTACGTGTGGAATGGCACGACCTTCCCCGACTTCGGCGGGATCGCCTCCGGTGCCGACAGCTTCTCGACAACGGCGGGCGGGACCTTCACGGCGACCCCCGGCTCATCGGGCGGGAGTGGCTTCGGCGGTGGCGGTGGTGGCTTCGGCGGTGGTGGCGGCTTCTCCGGCGGTGGTGTCGGCGGTTCGTCCTCCGGGTCCTGGTAGCCCGGCGTGGCCCTGATGCCCGAGAACGCCGCGGCGCCGGCGGTCCCCTCCGCTGCGCTGCCGGACGCCGCTCAGGTGCAGCGGTCGACCCTGCGCGTGCTCGTCCTCACCCAGGCCCTCGGCGGGGTCGGGGTGACGACAGGGATCACCGTGGCGGCGCTGCTGGCCCGCGACCTGTCCGGGTCGGATGCGCTCGCCGGGACCGCTCAGACCGGGCAGGTCGTCGGGTCGGCGATCGCCGCGGCGGGCATCGCGGCGGCCACAACCCGAGCGGGGCGGCGTCCAGGGCTGTCCGCGGCATACCTCATTGGGGCACTGGGATCGACGGTGTGCGTCCTCGCGGCCGTACTGCGGGTCTTCCCCCTGCTGCTCGTCGGCACGGTGCTCGTGGGGTTCGCCTCCGCGGCCAATATCCAGGCGCGGTATGCCGCCACCGACCTCGCCGAACCCGGGCACCGCGCCCGGGCGCTGTCGACGGTCGTCTGGGCGACGACGGTGGGGGCGGTGCTCGGACCGAACCTCGCCGGACCGGGGGAGCGGCTCGGGGCCGTCCTCCACATCCCCGGGCTGGCCGGTCCCTTTGTCATCGCCGCGGTCTTCCTCCTCGGCGCCGCCGTCGTCATGGAGCTGCGGCTGCGGCCCGACCCGATGCTCCTGGCGAAGTCCCTGCGGCGCGCCCAGCAGGCGGCGGAGGGTGGTCCCGAGCCGGCGGCGACGAGTCTGCGCGGGCTGGTCGACCTCATCCTGGCCCGGCGCGGGCTGCTCGCTGCGGTGACCGGTCTCGCGCTCAGCCAGGCGGTGATGGTCGCGGTGATGGTGATGACGCCGCTGCACATGCGCGACGGGGCGGCGACCCTGGAGGTCATCGGCCTGGTCATCAGCGGGCACATCCTTGGCATGTACGCCTTCTCGCCCGTCATGGGGTATGTCGCGGACCGGTTCGGGCGGCCCGCCTTGCTCTTCGCCGGGGGAGTGGTCCTGCTCGTGGCGCTGCTGCTGGCGGGGACCTCGGTGGCGGGTTGGTCGTGGAGCCTCGGCCTCGGGCTCTTCCTCCTCGGCATCGGCTGGTCGGCCGGCTCGGTCGCCGCGTCGACCCTGGTCACCGACCAGACCCCGCTGGAGTACCGCGCGCAGGTTCAGGGCGTCGCGGACGTCGTCACCTGGGTGACGGCAGCGCTCGGCGGGGCGGCGGCCGGCCTCATCGTCGGCTCCGCGGGGTACGGGTGGCTCAGCGCCGTCAGCGCGGTCTTTGTCCTCGGCATACTCGTGGCCGCCGAGGTGACCCGGCGCTCACTGGCGCTGGGCACGGACCCCTCGGTGAGCGCCCGGTAGGTGCGTTGCGGTGGGTCGCTCGGCGCTGCCGAGTCCGGCGCCGGGAATCGTGAGTGCCGTCCTCGGCGTTGTGAGGGATACTGGACCGGAGGTCCGCAGCGCTCCCCGCGCCGCGCGGCCGGCTCCTTGAGAACTCGACAGCGTGATGTGGACCCCCTCGCGGGGGTGATCGGTTTCGACGGTGGTCGACGATCCAGGGGAAGCGGGTCGAGGACGCAGGGTTATCTCGTCAACGCCCCCTGCAACCAATAGGTGCCAATTCCAAGAGCACCGACTTCGCCCTCGCCGCCTGAGCGAGCCTCGAAGTCCGTCAGCCTAGGCATGCTTCCGGCCTAGTCCCTGGCGTCAGCTAGGAAGCTCAACTGCGCCGCCTTGCCGAGGGGCGGCGCGGGACAACCCACTCGGCTGGGCCTGTCAGAGAACGTGTGCGCGCGAGCTCTGGGGCCGAGAAAATCCTTAGCGCACTGCACCCGGAGAAGTCCTGGGTTCTCGTCATCGGACGCGGGTTCGATTCCCGCCACCTCCACCACTGGGTCCACATCACGCTGCTCGGGTCTTCCCCAGGGGTCCTCCCAGTCAAATGGCCATTCCTGACCGCACGGTCGTGCGCTGTCTGATGCCGCCCATCCCCGGTCCACTCCCGGTGTCCAGGTTCTGTGTCTCAGATCCGGGCGCGGCCTTCGACGGACCTCAACCGTGCAAGAGTGCCTCCTCGTGTCCGAAAAGCCCCGGTATGCCGGCTCCGTTGCGGCCTCCTGCACGCGTGAATGCCGTGAGCTGGGCAGACGTGGACACGGGCACGCGGCGAGAGATGGCAAATGGCTGGTATGACGGCCAGAATCGGCGCGCATACCAGCCATTTGCCATCTTTCGATGCCGGAACGATGTCGGCCGTGGCCGACGCCCGAACGTGGTCGCCGACGGCGGACGCTCTGCCGTCCTGGCCAGGTCAGGCGTGGTGCGCCGTCTCGTGCTCGGTGTGCGCGGCCTCGACGTGGGCCTTGACCTCGGCCATGTCGAGGGCTCTGACCCCATCGATGACCTGCTCGAGCGTGGTGGCCGGTAGCGCGCCGGGCTGGGCGAAGACGAGAATGCCCTCGCGGAAGGCCATGAGGGTCGGGATGCTGGTGATATTCGCGGCCCCGGCGAGCGCCTGTTCGGCCTCGGTGTCGACCTTTCCGAAGACGATGTCGGGGTGTTTCTCGGACGACGCACCGAAAACCGGGGCGAACTGGCGGCACGGACCGCACCACGCGGCCCAGAAGTCGACGAGGACGATCTCGTTGTCGACGATCGTCTGCTCGAAGGTTGCCGCGGTGAGGTCGATGGTTGCCATGCAGGCCAGAACACGCCCGCGCCGTGGGGCATTCCCCGGGGTCGGGTCAGGGCGAGGTCAGCTCGGGTCGACGATCTCCCACTCGACGGTCACCGACGCCGTGACGGTGTTCTCACCGGCCTGGATCGGCAAGGAGTCCATGGCGCCGCCCATGGTCTTCATCGCGTACATGGGGCTCGGCGGCACCCACCCCCCGCCGGTGCCCTCCTGAAGGGTGCGGACCTGGCCGAGCGCGGCCCCAGCGAGGGTCGCGAGCTGGGTCGCCTTCGCCAGCGCGTGAGCGTATGCCGCGTCGAGCGCCGAGCGCTCCAGGGGAGCGCGGTCCGAGAGGTCGAGGCTGATCGAGTCGACGCTCAGGGTGTTCCCTGCAGCGGCCGCGCAGGCGGAGACCACCGCGCCCACCGTGTCCAGCGAACGGACGACGAGCCGGAGCTGGTGGTATGCCGTGTAACCCACGACCGCCTGGCCGTCCTTGTCCCACCGGGGCTGGACCCCGGCACCGGTCGAGCCGATGTCCCGCTGGGCGAGATCATGCTTCGCGGCGGCGGCACTGACCTTTGTCACCGTTGCGGCGGATCCGGCGAGGGCGCTCGATACGTCGTCGGCGTCGACGCGGATGGCGATGGCGAGGACGACGACATCAGGAGCGGCGGCAGCGCTGCCTGCGCCCGTGACGACGATGGAGCGGGACCCGCGAGTGGTCGAGGATGTCATCGGCCCACTCTAGTCATCGGGTCGCTGTAGTCATCGGGTCGCTGTGGCCATCGGGTCGCTGTAGTCATCGGGCCACAGGAGACGAGCATCCTCGCTGAACCGCCGCCCAGGTGCCAGACTGGCGCTGTGGTGCGGGAGTTCCTCAGCGGTCGACTGCTCGTGGCGACGCCACGGCTGGGGGACGACGTCTTCCGGCGCTCCGTGGTCCTCATGCTCCATCACGACGAGGACGGTGCTCAGGGCGTCATCCTCAACCGGCCGCTCGACGCCGACGTCGACGCCGTCCTCCCAGGCTGGGGGAGCGTTGTCACCTCCCCACAGACCCTCTTCCAGGGTGGCCCGGTCGGGCTCGACTCTGCCGTCGGCGTCGGTACCGTGCCCGGGGACTACACGAGCACCCTGGGGGTCCGTCGCCTCTTCGGCCGGGTCGGTCTGGTCGACCTCGACGCGCCGCCACCGGTCGTTGCCGCGGACCTCGCGGGTCTGCGGATCTTTGCCGGATATGCCGGGTGGTCGGGGGGTCAGCTCGAGGGCGAGATCCGCCGCGGTGACTGGATCGTCGTCGACAGCGAGCCGCGCGACCCCTTCACCGCCGCCCCGGAGTCGCTGTGGGAACAGGTCCTGCGGCGTCAGGGCGGGGTGCTGCAGCTCGTGGCGTCATACCCCGACGACCCGTCGATGAACTAGCCCCGACCTAGACTGACCGCCATGAGCCAGCCGCCCCTCGACGACCCTTTCGCCCCCGCCCCGCTGCGCGAGCCGTCCGGCCCTGGGACCTCGACGTCGGTGTTGGAACGCGAGCAGACCCAGGAGCAGGTCGTCGAGCCGGGCGACCACGAGCGTTTCGCGCACTACGTGCGCAAGGAGAAGATCACCGAGGCCATGGTGCTCGGCACTCCCGTCGTCGCGCTCTGCGGCAAGGTGTGGGTGCCCAGCCGCGACCCGCAGCGCTTCCCGGTGTGCCCGATGTGTAAAGAGATCTACGAGTCGCTGCGTGGCCCGAAGAATGGCGACGGCGACGGCTCCGAATAGCGATCGGCCCGGCCAGCCCGTCGTCGGACGGGTCAGGTCGTTGCCACGGTGAGCCCGAAGTCCGCGCCGAGCTGGGCGAAGGCCAGATCGGCATACAGCGAGTAGTCGGTAATGGCACCCTCGAGGTGACCGAAGAGCTCGAAGCTCAAGGTGCCGAAGACCGCGGACCACGCGAGGAGGCCACGGACCAGGACAGGCTCGCGGGTGTTGCCTGGGGCGAAGGCCGTCAGCCCGTCGATCGACCCCACCAGGTCCGGACGTTCGAGCGGTCGGCCGGCAGGGGAGTCCTCCGGGATGGCGGCCAGCAGCCGCAGGAAGACCGAGGTGACCCGTGTGGCGGCGGGGATCGTCGCCGCTGGGGCGGCATACCCCGGGACGGGGGTGCCGTAGAGCAGGGCGTAGTCGTGCGGGTGGGCCACCGCCCATCCGCGAAGGGCGTGGCACAGGGTCAGCCAGCGCGTTGCCAGGTCGGCCTCGGCGCACTCCGCCTCGCACGCCTCGGCAACCGCGCCGAGCTCGTCGTAGATCTGGACGATGAGCAAGGTGAGCAGGTCGTCCCGGCTGGCGACATACCGATAGAGCGCCGAGGACGCCAGGTTCAGGTCCCGAGCGACCGCTCGCACGGACAGCCCCACGGGGCCGACGACACCGAGCTGCTCCCGGGCGGAGGCGACGATCGCTGCAATGAGCTGCTCGCGCGCGATGGCTCGTGCGGTGCGGCTGGCAGAGGGCGGCATACCGGCATCTTTGCACAGAAGGAGAGCAGTGGAAACAAACAAGAGCACCGCTCTTGCACTGCGGCGAAATGCGTGCAATGCTCTTGAACGAGAGCAGTGCTCACAAGAGCGCCGCCCGACAGTGAGGAGAGAGTCATGGCACGTCACGTGGTCTTCGGAGCCGGTCCGGTGGGTCGGCACACGGCGATGGAGCTGCTCCGCCGTGGAGAGGAGGTGACAGTTGCCAGCCGCAGCGGCCAGGTCAACCTCGAGGGAGTCACCGTGGCGACCATCGATGCGGCAGACGCCGAAGCGGTGACTCGGCTCGTCGAGGGCAGCGTCGCCGTCTACAACGCGATCAACCCGCGGAAGTACCACCGCTGGCCCACCGACTGGCCGCCGATCGCCACCGCCCTGCTCACCGCCGCGGAGCGCACCGGAGCCACGCTGGTCACCGCCTCGAACCTCTACGCGTACGGCCCGGTGTCCGAGCCGATGCGCGAGGGTATGCCGGACGCGTCGACCGACACCAAGGGGGTTGTCCGGGCGACCATGTGGGCCGAGGCCCTTGCGGCCCACCGCGCCGGTCGGGCCCACGTCGTCGAGGTGCGCTCCTCCGACTACGTCGGCGCCGGCGCGGGAGGGCACATCCCGCGGCTGGTCCCGGCCGCGCTGGCCGGCAAGACCGCACGGGTGCTCGGCAGCCCGGACATGCCGCACACCTGGACCGATGTCACCGATGTCGCCAGGGTGATGGCCCATGTCGCGGTGACCCCGGCGACCTGGGGGAGGGTCTGGCACGCACCGAGCAACGCGGCACGCACCCAGCGGCAGGCTCTCACCGACATCTGCGCCTCGGTCGGTCGGCCGGCGCCCAAGGTCGCCTCGATCCCCGGTCCGCTGCTCGGCGTCCTGTCCGCCCTCTCGGCGACGATGCGTGAGGTCGCGGCGATGCGCTACCAGTTCGACGCGCCCTTCGTCATGGACTCCTCCGCGGCGCTGAGCGAGCTCGGGCTGGCCCCGACCCCCTGGGACGAGGTGTGTCGCCGGACCGCCGCGAGGTGACGGCCGACCCGCCGGTATGCCGAGCCGTCGACTCTCCACGCGAGGGTGTCCTGAGGTGATGGCCTGCGACCCTGGAGTAGGAGGGGCGGAACCAATGCACCTCGCGGATCAGGACCCCGATGGTGCTCAGGCCGACCGCGATCGGCTGACCAGGATCTTCCGCTCGAGGCGGGGGCGGCATACTCGCTGGTATGACGCAGCCGGCTGGTCCGTTGCACCCTGACCCGGGCACAGAGCCGATCGTCGTGACCCGCGACGCCGGCGTGGCCACGCTGTGGCTCAACCGGCCCGAGAAGCGCAACGCGGTGAGCTACCCCATGTGGCTGGAGCTCGCCGCCGTCACCGAGTCGCTAGCGGCCGACCCGCAGGTCCGCGCGCTCGTCGTGCGAGGCGCGGGGCAGCACTTCTGCGCCGGCGGCGATATCGACGGGCTGGGCGACCTGCCGTTCGAGGAGTACCGGCGTGCCAACGAGGCCGCCGACAAGGCGCTGGCGGCCTTCCCCAAACCGAGCGTCGCGCTCATCACCGGCGCCTGCGTCGGGGGCGGCGCCGAGATCGCCATCGCCTGCGACCTGCGGATCGCCGACACCACCTCGCGGTTTGGGATCACCCCGGCGCGGCTCGGGATCGTCTACCCCGGGTTTGCGGTGACCCGGGCGGTGCAGCTGATCGGGGAGTCGGCGACCAAGCACCTGCTCTACACCGCCGAGCTCGTCGATGCCGACCGGGCGCTGCGGATCGGGCTCGTCGACGAGCTCCTCCCGGCCGGGGGCGCACCGGCTCGGGTGGCCGAGCTGGTCCGGGTCATCGCCCAGGAGCGCTCGCTGCTGACCCAGATGGCGAGCAAGGAGATGGTCGACGCTGCCCTGGCGCACGGGGAGGTGCCCGCCGCGGTCGAGGCGCGCTGGGACGCCGAGCTGGCCCGGAGCAATGACGCGGCCGAAGGCATCGCTGCCTTCCAGGAACGGCGGCCGCCCCGGTTCACCTGGGCGCCCTGACCCGCTCCTGGGTGCCGTGAAGCGGCTCTCAGCGGCGGGGCGCCCCCTGGCTCAGTGGGTGCCGGCGGCGGCCTGAACCAGGGGCAGGGTGCGGAAGGCGATCCGGGTCGCCAGCGCGATCGAGGTCGAGGCGCGGGTGACGTGGACATCGTCGACGACCCGGTCGATCACCCGCTGGAGGTCGGCGTTGTCCCGGGCGACGATCCGGATGATGAGGTCGGTGGCGCCGGTGATCGTGTACGCCTCGAGGACCTCCGGGATCGCCTCGAGATGCTCGACGACCGGCTCATGCCCACGGCCCTGGCGGATCTCCAGGGTGCAGAAGGCCGTCACTGGGTAGCCGAGCGGGGCTGGGTCGATCGTCGGGGCGAAGGAGTGGATGACCCCCCGCGCGGCGAGCCGGTCCAGCCGGGCCTGGACGGTCCCTCGGGCCACCCCCAGGGCCCGCGAGGCGCCGAGCACCCCGATCCCCGGGTCGTCGGTGAAGGCGGTGATGAGACGACAGTCCAGCGCATCGATCATGGTCGGATTGTCCATCCTGGGGCGGCATACCGCCAGCACTGTGTACATCATGTCCACCTAGGGGACGAACGGTTGACCACGGCAGTGACGGGCCCCACTCTCGGCACATGACCGGGACACCCCTGACGCACGTCGAGCTGACCGACCAGGAGCGCGATGCCCAGCTCGACCTGGACCAGCTCAAGGACCTCGTCGGCCTTGTCGACTACGACGCGAGCACCGACCCCTTCCCGGTCACCGGGTGGGACGCGGTCGTCTTCGTCGTCGGCAATGCGACCCAGGCCGCGCACTACTTCCAGAGCGTGTGGGGGATGGAACTCATCGCCTACACCGGCCCCGAGCACGGCACCCGCGACCACAAGGCCTTCGTCCTGAAGTCCGGGTCGATCAAGTTCGTCCTCAAGGGCGCGGTGAGCCCGGACAGCCCGCTGATTGCCCACCACGCCGCGCACGGTGACGGTGTCGTCGACATCGGCCTCGAGGTGCCGGACGTCGACCGGTGCGTCGAGCACGCCCGCTCGGTCGGTGCGCGGATCCTCGCCGAGCCGTACACCGTGACCGACGACTTCGGCTCAGTCCGGCTCGCGGCGATCGCCACGTATGGCGAGACCCGGCACACGCTGGTCCAGCGGGTCGTCGACGGCGTCCGGTATGCCGGCCCGCACGTCCCCGGCTATGTCCCGACGTCCTCGTCATACGTCAAGCGAGCCGGCGCACCCAAGCGGCTCTTCCAGGCCCTCGACCACGTCGTCGGCAATGTCGAGCTCGGCGCGATGGACACCTGGGTGAGCTTCTACCGCTCCGTCATGGGCTTTGTGAACATGGCCGAGTTCGTCGGCGACGATATCGCCACGGAGTACTCCGCGCTGATGTCGAAGGTCGTCGCCAATGGCAACCACCGGGTGAAGTTCCCGCTCAACGAACCGGCGGTGAGCAAGCGGAAGAGCCAGATCCAGGAGTACCTCGAGTTCTACTCCGGCGCTGGTGCCCAGCACCTCGCGCTCGCCACGGGCGACATCATCGAGTGCGTCGACGCCTTGCGCGCCGAGGGCGTGGAGTTCCTCGACACTCCCGACGCGTACTACGACGACCCGGCGCTGCGGGCCCGGATCGGCCAGGTCCGGGTGCCGATCGAGGAGCTCAAGGCGCGCCGAATTCTTGTCGACCGGGACGAGGAGGGCTACCTCCTCCAGATCTTCACCAAGCCCCTCGGGGACCGGCCGACGGTCTTCTTCGAGATCATCGAGCGACACGGGTCGCTGGGCTTCGGGAAGGGCAACTTCAAGGCCCTCTTCGAGTCGATCGAGCGCGAGCAGGAGCGCCGCGGCAACCTGTGAGCCGCCGTTGCGGGGAACACGGCGCCCGGTGCGGACGTTTGAGGACCTCGTGAGCCACGAGGAGCGTCCCGTCGTCGGCGCCCCGACCGGCCGGCTCTGGGCGGTCGCCTTCGGGGTGGCCGTCATCGCTCAGCTCGTCGCGCTGTACGCGCCCAGCACGCCAAGTGTCGCTGCGCCGGAGATGACCGACAAGGTGGTCCACGGCCTGCTCTTCGCGGTGCCCCTCGCGGTTGGGCTGCGCGCCGGGCTGCCGGCGACGTGGCTCGCGGTCGCCTTCCTCGTTCACGCGCCGGTCAGCGAGCTGGTGCAGTATGCCGTCCTCCCACAGCGCTCGGGTGACCCGTGGGACGCCGTGGTCGACGTCGTGGGCGTGCTCGTTGTCCTGGTAGGATGGGGTCTTCGCCCCGGCGGGCGTTACCGCCGCACCGCAAGGCTCGCGATTCCCCACCAACCCCGGTGACTGACAAGGCGTGCCTGCCACCACACCGAAGGTTGACCCCATGAGCAAGCCGCGCCACAGCGCG
>WBZP01001884.1_pt1 | contig 24907 bp, 26 predicted proteins | sample 5204301 | NCBI WGS metagenome assembly WBZP01 (sample SAMN12412401, study PRJNA552823) | activated sludge metagenome | isolation source: activated sludge from nitrification reactor of wastewater treatment plant... | place: USA: Pennsylvania | collected 2017 | reverse complement strand
CGCTTCAGCGACCTCGGCGCCAAGCTCACCGGCTACCCGGCGATCAGCATCTTCCACGAGTTCAAGTACCACCCGAAGGAGATCGTCACCGGCACCCAGGACTGGGTCTACGAGCACCTCGGGGCGCTGTTCTGGACGGTCGAGATCTGGGCCCCGAACAAGGAGGCCGGGATCACCGACTACCCATGGATCGAGTGGTACCGCGAGCACCCGGTGGAGGACGACCTCAAGTTGCTGAAGTGGAGCGACGAGCAGTGCGGCGGCCTGGCGCATGTCGACTGGGTTCCGTTCAACCACCCGCAGCTCGGCCCGGTGGAGATCGGCGGCTGGGACAAGATGAACTACTGGCGCAACCCGCCGCCGGCGCTGCGCGAGCGCGAGGCGGCGCGCTTTCCGGCCTGGCTGCAGCAGATCGCGCTTTCGCTGCCGCGCCTCGAGGTGCTGCGCACCGAGGTGCGTGCGCTCGGCCCAGACACCTGGCGCGTGCGCTTCGCGGTCGCCAACAGCGGCTGGTTGCCGAGCTACGTGAGCAAGCGGGCGCTCGAGCGCAAGACGGTGCGCGGCTGCGTGTTCGAGATCCACCTGCCCCCTGGCGTGACGCTGGCCAGCGGCAGGCCGCGCGTCGAGGGCGGGCACCTCGAGGGCCACGCGCCGAAAGCGTCGCTCCAGGCCTTCCTGCCTCGGCGCGAACTGACCGCCGACCGCGCAGTGGTGGAGTGGGTGGTGCGAGGCCCGCGCGGCACACCGGTCGGCCTCACCGCCACCGCCGACCGTGCCGGCACCGTGCGGACCGAGGTGGCGCTGGACTGACGGCGCGCCATCGGCGCCGCGCCGCTTCAGCCCTGCTCGAAGCGGAACACGGCGACGCGGGCCCTCAGGTTCGGCCAGCGGCGCAGCACCCGGCCGTCCTGCAGCCCGAAGCTGTCGGTCACCGCCAGCCCGCACTTGCGCGCCAGCACCTCGAAGTCGGCGAAGGTGCCAACGCGGATGTTGGGCGTGTCGTACCACTGGTAGGGTAGTGCCTTCGTCACCGGCATCCGCCCCCCGAGCACATGCAGCCGGTTCGGCCAGTGGGCGAAGTTCGGAAAGCTCACGATGCCGATGCGGCCCACGCGTGCCGTCTCGCGCAGCATGCGCTCGGTGTTGCGAAGGTGCTGCAGCGTGTCGAGCTGCAGCACGACGTCGAAGCTCTGGTCGTCGAAGAGCGCGAGGCCGTCCTCCAGGTTGAGCTGGATCACGTCGATGCCGTGGCGCAGCGCGGCGTGCACGTTCGCGTCGGCCAGCTCGATGCCGTAGCCGGCGCAGCCCCGGGTGCGCTGCAGGTAGGCCAGCAGCTCGCCGCTGCCGCAACCGAGGTCGAGCACGCGGCTGCCGGCCGGCACCAGGTCGGCGATCAGCTCGAGGTCCTTCCTTTCGCTCATCGCGCGCTCATCCCAGGCGCTCCTGAGCGATGCGGTCGAAATAGGCGCGCAGCGCCGCGTGGTAGCGCGGATCGTCGAGCAGGAAGGCGTCGTGGCCGTGCGGGGCGTCGATCTCGGCGTAGCTGACGCCGATCCGGTTGTCCACCAGCGCCTTGACGATCTCGCGCGAACGCGCGGGCGAGAAGCGCCAGTCGGTGGTGAAGCTCACGAGCAGGAACCTGTTCAGCCGGGCGGGAACGAAGGCGCGCGCCAGGTCGCCGCCATGCGCGCGTGCAGGGTCGAAGTAGTCGAGCGCGCGCGTGATCAGCAGGTAGGTGTTGGCGTCGAAGTACTCGCTGAACTTGTCGCCCTGGTGGCGCAGGTAGCTCTCGATCTGGAACTCGATCTCCTGCGTGCTGTAGCCCAGCTCGGCGGCCCTGAGTTCGCGCCCGAAGCGCGTGTCCATCGCGTCGCCCGCGAGGTACGTGATGTGGCCGATCATGCGCGCCACGCGCAGCCCGCGCTTGGGCACCACGCCATGGGCGTAGAAGTGCCCACCGTGGAAGTCGGGGTCGGTGATGATCGCGCGCCGCGCCACCTCGTTGAAGGCGATGTTCTGCGCCGAGAGGTTGGGCGCGGTGGCCACCGCAATGCAGTGGCGCAGGCGTTCGGGGTGGCGCATCGTCCAGGCCAGCGCCTGCATGCCGCCCAGGCTGCCGCCGATCACCGCGGCGAGCTGATCGATGCCCAGTCGCTGCACCAGCCGCGCCTGCGCGTCGACCCAGTCCTCCACCGTCACCACCGGGAAGTCGGCGCCCCAGGCGCGGCCGGTAGCCGGGTTGACGTGCATCGGCCCGGTGGAGCCGAAGCAGGACCCCGGGTTGTTCACGCCGATCACGAAGAACCGGTTGGTGTCGAGCGGCTTGCCGGGGCCGATCAGGTTGTCCCACCAACCCGCCTGGCCGGTGGCGTCGACACCTGCCACATGCGCGCCGGCGTTCAGCGCGTGGCACACGAGCACCGCGTTGTCGCGCGCCGAGTTCAGCCGGCCGTAGGTCTCGACGACGAGGTCGTACGCCGGCAGCGTCGCACCGCTGGCCAGCGCCAGCGGCTCGGCAAAGTGCATCTGCTGCGGCGTGACCGGTCCGATCGAACCCATCGAGACTACTGCAGCTGCACTCCGGTCTTGCTCTGCACCTCGTCGCGCGTCACGCCCGGCGCGAGCTCGACCACCTTCAGCCCGTGCGGCGTCACGTCGAGCACGCACAGGTCGGTGATGATGCGGTCGACCACGCCGACGCCGGTGAGCGGCAGCGTGCACTTGGGCAGGATCTTGAGATCGAAGCCGCCGTCCTTCTTGCGCGCCACATGCTCCATCACCACGACGACGCTCCTCACCCCTCCCACGAGGTCCATCGCGCCGCCCATGCCCTTGACCATCTTGCCGGGGATCATCCAGTTGGCCAGGTCGCCGTGCTCGCTCACCTGCATCGCGCCGAGAATCGAGAGGCTGATCTTGCCGCCGCGGATCATCGCGAAGCTCTCGTGGCTGCCGAAGATGCTGCTGCCGGGAATCGTCGTCACCGTCTGCTTGCCGGCGTTGATGAGGTCGGCGTCGATCTCGTCCTCGGTCGGGAACGGGCCGATGCCGAGCATGCCGTTCTCGCTCTGCAGCCAGACGGTGATGTCCTTCGGCACATAGTTGGCCACCAGCGTCGGGATGCCGATGCCGAGGTTGACGTAGTAGCCGTCCTGCAGCTCCTCGGCGGCGCGCTGGGCCATCTGGTCCTGGGTCCATGCCATGATCGTTGCTCCTCGGGTCTTCGCGTCAGGCGGGGGTCTTCTCGCGCAGGGTGCGCTTCTCGATGCGCTTCTCCGGCGTCGCATTCAGCACGAGCCGGTGCACGTAGATGCCGGGCAGGTGCACGGCGTCGGGGTCGAAGGTGCCGGTGGGCACGATCTCCTCGACTTCGACGATGCTGATGCGGCCGGCCATGATCACCGCCGGGTTGAAGTTGCGCGCCGTGCGCCGGAACACCAGGTTGCCGCTCTCGTCGGCCTTCCAGGCCTTGCCGAGCGCGATGTCGGGCATGATCGAGTGCTCCATCACGTACATCTTGCCGTCGAACTCGCGCGTCTCCTTGCCCTCGGCCACCATCGTGCCGACGCCGGTGCGCGTGTAGAACGCCGGGATGCCGGCACCGCCGGCGCGCAGCTTCTCGGCCAGCGTGCCTTGCGGCGTGAACTCGAGCTCGAGCTCGCCGGCAAGGTACTGGCGCTCGAACTCCTTGTTCTCGCCGACGTAGCTCGAGATCATCTTCCTGATCTGCCGCGTCTCGAGCAGCTTGCCGAGGCCGAAGCCGTCGACGCCGGCGTTGTTGGAGGCGATGGTCAGCTTCTTCGCGCCGCTGTCGCGCAGCGCGTCGATGAGCGCCTCGGGAATGCCGCACAGGCCAAAGCCGCCCACCGCGAGCAGCTGGCCGTCATGGACGATGCCGGCCAGGGCGGCGGCGGCATTGGGATAGATCTTGCGCATCGGGCGGGTCTCCGGACGGACGGGCACATGGAACGGGAAGGATCGGCAAAGGGTACTACGTAATGCATTAGGTAAGCGTTACGTAGAATCGCTTAAGCGTCGATCGCGACGACCCCGCCCTGGAGCCCAGATGGAACCCACCGATCCGCAGGCCTCGCTGGCCGACCGCAGCATGCTCGAAGACGCGCTGGCGCGCCTCTTCGCCCCCTGGATTCGCGAGCTCGATCTGCGCGTGCTCGATGCGCGCGCCGGCGAGGTGACGCTCGTGCTGCCGGTGACGGCGCTGCACGTGCACGGCGGCGGCGTGCTGTGCGGCCAGACGATGATGGCCGCCGCCGACACGGCGATGGTGCTCGCCGTGATGACGCGGCTCGGCGGCTTCAAGCCAATGACCACGGTGCAGCTGCAGACGAGCTTCCTGCGTCCGATCGCGGGCACGAGCGGCGCGGCGCGCGTCGTCGCGCGCGTCCTGCGCATGGGCAAGAGCATCGTGTTCGGCGAGATCCAGGTGCTCTCCGCCGACGACGAGCTGGCCGCGCACGCGACCACGACCTACGCGCTGCTCTAGCGCCGTCGCCCGCAGGTGGCACCACCATGGCGCTGCAGATCGACCACCGCATCGCGTTCGAGCTCGCCCCGGTCGGGCTCGTGCTGTCGCGGCGCCGGCTGATGATCGACGTCAACCGCGAGCTGCTCGCGATGTTCGGCGCCACGCGCGAGCAGCTCGTCGGCCACAGCTTCGAGCTGCTCTATCCGAGCCCGGCGGAGTTCGAGCGCACCGGCAGGCGCATCGCCGCGCAGCTCGACCGTCACGGCCGCTACGCCGACGAGCGGGTAATGAAGCGCCTCGGGCCGCGCGGCGGCGCGACGCCCGACGCCGCTGCCGACGCCGAGCTGTTCTGGTGCCATGTGTCGGGGCGCGCACTCGACCCCGCCGAGCCGCACGCCGCCGGGATCTGGGCCTTCGAGGACCTGTCGGCACATCGCCCGCTGCGCCACGAGTTCACGCCGCGCGAGCGCGAGATCGCCGCGCTGCTGATCGAGGGCCTGACCAGCAAGCTCGTCGGCCGCCGGCTCGGGATCAGCCCGCGCACGGTCGACGTCTACCGAGCGCGGCTGATGCGAAAGACCGGCGCGGCCACCACCGCCGAACTGGTGCACCGGCTGCTCGCGGCCTGAGAGCCTGCGAGCGCAGGCGCGCGCGGCATCGCAGGCGCAGGCGGCCCTGCAAGGCCGGCCTGCGGCCCCTACACTGCGCCGCCATGATCATCGTCCACCATCTGGAGAACTCGCGCTCGCAGCGTGTGCTGTGGCTGCTCGAGGAGCTCGGCGTGCCTTACGAGGTCCGCCGCCACGCGCGCGATCCGAAGACGATGCTCGCGCCGCCCGAGCTCGAGCGGGTGCATCCGCTCGGCAAGTCGCCGGTGATCGTCGACGGCCGCATCACGGTGGCCGAGTCGGGCGCGATCGTCGAGTACCTGCTCGACGGGTACGACCGCGAGGGCCGGCTGCGCCCGCCGGCGGGCACCGCCGCGCGGCGCCGCTTCACCTACTGGCTGCACTTCGCCGAGGGCAGCGCGATGCCGCCGCTGGTGATGAAGCTGGTGTGCGACCGCGTGCGCAGCGCCCCGATGCCTTTCTTCGTGCGGCCGGTCGCACGCGCGATCGCCGACAAGGTCACCTCGGGATTCATCGCGCCCAACCTGGAGCGCCAGTTCGGTTTCATGGAGGGCGAGCTGGCGCGCGGCCGCTGGTTCACCGGTGACGCCTTCAGCGCGGCCGACATCCAGATGAGCTTTCCGCTCGAGGCCGCGGCGCAGCGCGGCGGGCTCGATGCGCGCTACCCGCGTCTGCAGGGCTGGCTGGCGCGCATCCACGCGCGGGCAGCCTACCGGCGCGCGCTCGAGGCGGGCGGGCCGTACGACTTCGCGGCGTGACCAACCGCCGGGCCGGGCCGGGCCGGCAAGCGGGGGCTCAATCGAGCAGGGCGCGGAGCCAGTCGGGCAGCGGCACCGACTTCCTCGCCTGGTAGTTGGTCCAAACCGTCTTCGCGCCGCCCTCGGCCCAGACGACGCCGGGCTGGTCGGTACGCTCGATCGTCAGGTAGGTATCGAAGCTCGTGCGCCCGGGATGGGCCACATAGTGCTTGACGAGCAGGTCGCCCGGGAACTCGAGCTGGCGCAGGAAGTTGCAGAACGCGTTCACGATCACCGGCCCCTGGCCGGCGAGCGCCATCCGGCCCGTCGCCTTGAAGATCCAGTCCAGCCGGGCGATCTCGAAGTAGCGGAAGTAGATCGTGTTGTTGACATGGCCCATCGCGTCCATGTCGCCCCAGCGGATGGGGATGATCATCTCGTGCACGAGCTTCTTCTGCTCGGGCAGGTGGAATCGCAGCACGTCGGCTCCTTGGTCGGGTTCAGCTCACGCCCAGCTCGCGCGCCAGGCGCTGCACCAGGCCCTCGAGGGCATCGACGCGTGCCGCCAGCCGCGAGGTCTCGGCCTTGAGCGCGGCGACCTCGCCGGCGCCGACGTCGAACGGGACGGCCCGGACGGCCTCGGCATGTGTCGCGCCCGGCACGCGCACCGGCACCGGCTCGCCGCACAGCAGGTGCGCCCAGCGCGCCTCGCGCGCGCCCGGCGCGCGCGCCAGCCGCACCACGCGCGGCGGATCCTTGGCCGCCATCTCGTCGAGGAATCCCTCGACCGACGAGAGATCGGCGAAGCGGTGCAGGCGCTCGCTGCCATTGCGCAGCTCGGCGGCAGTCTGCGGGCCGCGCAGCATGAGCGTCGCGAGCAGCGCCACCGCGGCGCCCGGCAGCTGCAGCACGCGCGGCGCGTTGTGCTCGTACTTCGTGACCCGGCTGCCGGAGCTTTCGACGACGAGGCTGAGCGCCTTCAACCCGTCCAGCGCCACCTGCACCTCGGTGTCGATGGCCTCGATCACCGGGTCCCGCGCGGTCTTCTGGTTGCAGCCGGCAACCAGCGCGTTCAGGCTCAGCGGGTAGGTGTCGGGCACGGTCGCCTGCTTCTCGACCAGCACGCCGAGCACGCGCGCCTCGAGCGGCGTCAGGTGGCGCACGCCGCGCGCCTCACAGGGCCTGCCCGTCGTCGGCCGAGATCACGGCGCCGTTGACGAATCGGCTCTCGTTGGCGCACAGCATCATCAGCACGGCGTCCAGGTCCTCGGGCCGGCCGACGCGCCGGCGCGGGAAGCTTTGCACCAGGCGCTGGCCGGCCTCGGTGGCCCAGACATGGTGGTTGATCTCGGTATCGATGTAGCCCGGGCAGATCGCGTTCACGTTGATGCCGAAGCGGCCCCACTCGAGCGCCATCGCCCGCGTCATCTGCACCACCGCGGCCTTGCTCATGCAGTAGACGCCGATGCCGGGCGCGACCTGCAGCCCGGCCATCGAGGCGATGTTGACGATCCGCCCGCCGGTGAAGGTGCCCGGCGCCTCGCCCTTGCTGCGCGCGATCATGCGCCGGGCGACCTCCTGCGCGACGAAGAAGGCGCCACGGGTGTTGGTGCTCATCAGGTGGTCGAAGTCCTCGGGCGTGACGTCGACGAGCCGGTGCGTCGCGCCGACGCCGGAGTTGTTGACGAGGATGTCGATCGCGCCCATCTCGGTCTCGGCATGCGCCACCGCGCTCGCGATGCTCGCCGGGTCGGTGACGTCGAGCGTCACGAAGTGGGCGTCGCCGCCGTCGGCCTCGATCTCGGCGCGCAGCGACATCAGCCGGTCGGCGCGCCGCGCCGCCAGCACGACCGCCGCGCCGGAGCGCGCCAGCACGCGCGCGAACTGCGCGCCCAGGCCGCTCGAGGCGCCGGTGACGAAGGCCACGCGGCCCGACAGATCGATCTCGTACGCCATGGGGCGGCTCCTCTCTGGGCCATCGCCGATCCCTCGCAGAAGGGTCGAAAGGACGATAGCACGCGAGGGCCGGGGCCCTTGCTGCATGATCCGGCGTGCGCATGCCGAAGAGCTCATGCTGAAGATTCAGGGACTCGCCAAGCGCTTCGGCGACACCCCGGTGTTCCATGGCGTGACGCTCGCGCTCGGCGCCGGCGAGTTCGTCGCGTTGCTCGGCGAGTCGGGAGTCGGCAAGTCGACGCTTCTCAACTGCATCGCCGGGCTCGAGCCGGCCGACGAGGGCTCGGTCGAGCTTGCCGGCCTGGATCTGCGCACGCTCGACGACGACGGCCTTGCACGCCTGCGCCGCCAGCGGCTGGGCTTCGTGTTCCAGGCCTTCCACGTGCTGCCGCACCTGAGCGTGGCCGAGAACGTGGCGCTGCCGCTGCTGCTGCTCGGCCGGCCCGACGCGGCGCGCGTGCAGCGATTGCTCGACGCCGTCGGCCTGCACGGACTGGGCGGGCGCATGCCGGCGCAGCTTTCGGGCGGCCAGCTGCAGCGGGTGGCGATCGCGCGCGCGGTCGCGCACGCACCGGCGCTGATCCTGGCCGACGAGCCCACCGGCAACCTCGATCCGGCGACGGCCGAGCGCGTGCTCGGCCTGCTGCGCGAGCAGGTGCATGGCGCCGGCGCTGGCTGCCTGCTCGTGACGCACTCGGCCGCCGCGGCGGCACACGCCGACCGCGTGCTCCGGCTTACGCCGACGGGCGTGATCGCCGCATGAAGGACCAGGACCCGCGGGTGCCGTTCTGGCCGCTGGCTCGGCGACTGATCGCGCGCGAGTGGCGCCACCACCCCTGGCGCCACGGCGCGGCTGTGCTCGCGGTGGCGCTCGGCGTCGCGCTCGCCTGGTCGGTGCACCTCATCAACAGCTCGGCGCTCGCCGAGTTCTCCGCCGCCGTGCGCAGCGCCAACGGCGAGCCCGACCTCGTTCTGCGCGGCCAGCGCGAGGGCTTCGACGACGCGCTGTTCGAGCGCGTCGCCGCCGACGCCGCGGTCGAGCACGCGAGCCCGGTGATCGAGGTCGACATCTATGCGCGCGACGCCGCGGGCCGGCGCGTCGCGATGCGCGTGCTCGGCGTTGACGCGCTGCGCGTCGTGCCGCTGGCGATCGCGCTCCTGCCGGTGCCGGCAGAGGGCGAGGCCTCGACGGCCTTTCTCGACCCCACGCTCGCCTTCGTCAATGCGGCCGCGCTCGAGCAGCTCGGCGGCGAGCGCCTGTTCCTGCTCGCCGGCGCGGCCTGGCACGAGCGGCGCATCGCCGGATCGGTGGCGACCGGCGGGCAGGCGCTCGCCGTGCTGGACCTGGCCGGCGCGCAGGCGCTGCCTGGCATGGCGGGCCGGCTGACGCGCATCGACCTGCGCCTCGCGCCGGGCACCGATCGCGCGGCGCTGCTCGCCCGCCTGGCGCTGCCGCCGGGCGTGACCGCGATGCCGCCCGGCGAGGGCGAGGAGCGGGTCTCGCAGCTCTCGCGCGCCTACCGCGTGAACCTGACCGTGCTCGCGCTCGTGGCCCTGTTCGTCGGCGCGTTCCTCGTCTTCTCGGTGATCGCGCTCGCGGTGGCGCAACGCACGCCGGCCTTCGCGCTGCTCGGCGTACTCGGGATGACGGCGCGGGAGCGGCGTGCGCTCGTGCTCGCCGAGTGCGCGCTGCTCGGTGCCGCCGGCAGCGCCATCGGCCTGCTGCTCGGCGCCGCGCTCGCCTGGGCGGCGCTGCGCTGGCTCGCAGGCGACCTCGGCGGCGGCTACTTTCCCGGCGTGACGCCGGCACTGCAGTGGAGCGCAGCGGGCGCAGCCGGCTTCGGCGCCCTCGGCGTCGCCTCGGCGCTCGTGGGCGGCTACTGGCCGGCGCGCGCCGCCGAGCGCATCGCGCCGGCGCAGGCGCTCAAGGGGCTGGGCACGCCGGGCGGCACCGCGCCACCCTGGTGGCCCGGGCTGCTGCTCGTCGCCCTCGGCGTCGTGCTCGGCTTCGCGCCGCCGATCGCCGGACTGCCGCTGGCGGCCTACGCGGCAGTCGCCGCGCTGCTGTTCGGCGGCGTCGGGCTCGTGCCGGCGGCGGTGAACGCGCTGCTCGCCGCCGCGCCAGTGCCGCGCCGGCCGCTGCCGCTGCTCGCCTGGCGGCGTGCGCGCTTCCAGCGCGCCACCGCCACAGCGGCCGTCGCCGGCGTAGTGGCCAGCCTGGCGCTCGGCGTCGCGCTCACGGTGATGGTGGCGAGCTTCCGCGACGGGGTGGCGCGCTGGCTCGACAGCGTGCTGCCGGCCGATCTGTACGCGCGCAGCGCCGGCACCTCGGCCGCCGGCGAGGTGGTCTGGCTGCCGGGCGACTTTGCCCGGCGCGCCGCCGCGCTGCCCGGCGTGGCGCGCGTGCAGGCCTCTCGCGTGCGCAGCCTGCAGCTCGTGCCCGGGCAGCCGGCGGTGGCGCTCGTTGCGCGCCCGCTCGGGGTCGACGGCAGCGAGCTGCCCCTGCGCGAGCCCGCGCTGCCCGCCGACCCGGCGCGCCCCGGCGTGTTCGTGAGCGAGGCGATGGTCGCGCTGTACGGCGCACGGCCGGGCACGACGCTCGCACTGCCGCTCGGCACCTCGACGGTCGAAGTCCGGGTGCGGGGCGTCTGGCGGGACTTCGCGCGCCAGTTCGGCTCGATCGCGATCGACGCCGACGCCTACCGGCGGCTCACCGGCGACCTGCGCATCAACGACCTCGCGCTCTGGCTCGCCCCCGGCGCCGACCTCGCCGCCGTGCAGGCCGGCCTGCGCGCGTTGCCGCCCGACCCGGCGATGATCGAATTTGCCGCCGCGCGCGAGCTGCGCGCGATCTCGCTGCGGATCTTTGACCGCAGCTTCGCCGTTACCTACTACCTGCAGGCGGTGGCGATCGCCATCGGCCTCGTCGGCATCGCGGCCAGCCTGTCGGCGCAGGTGCTGGCACGACGCAAGGAGTTCGGCCTGCTCGCGCACCTCGGGCTCACGCGGCGCCAGGTGCTCGCGGTGGTGAGCGGCGAGGCGGCGGCGTGGCTGGCCGCCGGCACGCTGATCGGGCTCGCGCTCGGTCTGGCGGTGAGCGTGGTGCTGGTGTACGTGGTCAACCCGCAGAGCTTTCACTGGACGATGGAGCTCGTGGTGCCGGGTGCTCGCCTCGCGCTGCTCGCCGCCGCGGTGATGGCGGCCGGCGTCGCGACCGCCGCCTTCGCGGCGCGCGGCGCGGTGGCGCGTTCGGCGCTGCGGTCGGTGAAGGAGGACTGGTGATGCGCCGACGCCACGCGCTGCGGCTCGCCACGCCGGGGCTGCCGGCACTGCTGGCGCTGCTGGCGCCACGGGTAACCTTGGCGGCCTGGGCGACGCTGGGCCTCGCCAGCCCGCCGGCAACCGCGGCGCCGGCGCCCGGCGCAACGGCTGTCTCGGGCGTGCGGCGCGGCCGCACGCTCGTCTTCCCGCGCGACCATGGCGCGCACCCCGACACGCGCACCGAGTGGTGGTACGCGACCGGCTGGCTCGGAACCCCGGCGGCACCGACGCATGGGTTCCAGGTCACCTTCTTCCGCAGCCGCACCGGGCTCGCGGCCGACAGCACGAGCCGCTTTGCGGCGCGTCAGGTGCTGTTCGCCCACGCGGCGGTCACCGACCTCGCGGCGCGGCGCCACCTGCATGCCGCTCGCATCGCGCGCTGGAACGGCGATCCGCGCGCCCGGCCCGACTTCGCCGCGCTCGACGACGCCGCGCTGCAGATCGGCCGCTGGTGGCTGCGGCGCGAGGACGGCGCGGGCGGCGCGGGCGGCGTGGGGGGTGCGGGCGGCCCGGGCGGCGTGCGCTGGCGCGCGCGCGTCGACGGCGAGGGCTTCGAGCTCGACCTCGAGCTCGCGCGCACCCAGCCGCTGCTGCTGCAGGGTGACGCCGGCTTCTCGCGCAAGGGGCCCGAGGAGCACCAGGCGAGCCACTACTACAGCGAGCCGCAGCTCGCGGCGCGGGCCAGGCTCATGCTGCAGGGCCGCAGGCTCGAGGCCACAGGGCGCGGCTGGTTCGACCAGGAGTGGAGCGAGGAACTGCTGCACCCCGACGCGGTGGGCTGGGACTGGATCGGCATGAACCTCGCCGACGGCAGCGCGCTCACCGCGTTCCAGCTGCGCCGCGCCAGCGCCGGCGGCGCCGCCGGGGCAACGGGATCGGCGGCCTTGTGGGCCGGCGGCAGCTTTCGCACCGCCGGCGGCGCGACGCGTGCCTTCGGCGCCGACGAGGTGCGCTTCGTCGCCGGCCGCCCCTGGCGCAGCGCGGCGACCCATGCGCTCTACCCGGTGGAATGGCAGCTCGACACGCCGGCCGGCCGCTTTGGCGTGCGCGCCCTGCTCGACCCGCAGGAGCTCGCCGGCAGCGGCACGACGGGCATGGTGTACTGGGAGGGGCTCGCCGAGCTGCTGGACGCCGGCGGCCGGCGCGTCGGCCTGGGGTACCTCGAGATGACGGGCTACGCCGCGCGGCTGCGCCTGGGGTGAGCCCGAGGCCGGCCGGACGTCGGCCGAATGTCGGCCGGAAATGGGCCGCTGCCAGCCGCCGCCAGCCCGGCCTCAGGGCTTGGGCGCGTGCTGGTCGTCGCGCCGGGAACCGGGCGCAGCCCGACGGTCGGCCTCCACCGGCGCGGCGCGCACGCAGTTGCCGCCCGCCTGGCGCGCCGCGTGCAGCGCGTCGGCCGCGTCCTCGAGCAGCGCCTGCAGGTGCAGGTGCGCCGGACGCAGGTGGGCCACGCCCACGCTCACCGTGAAGCGTAGCGGCCGCGGCGGGTGCGGCACCTCCAGCGCCTCCGCGCGCTCGCGGATGCGGTCGGCGACGTCGAGCGCGCCGGTGGCGTCGGCCTGGGCCAGGAACACCGCAAGCTGGCCCTCGCCGAAATGCGCCAGCGCGTCGGCGCCGCGCAGCGTGGGCCCGACGTCGCGCACCAGCGCGCCCAGCACGGCCTCGCCGGCACCGCAGCCGAAGCCCTCGGCCAGCCGCCCGAAACGGTCGACCTCGACGAGCAGCAGCGCCGCGCCGCTGCCGTAGCGGCGCGAGCGAGCCCACTCGCGCTCGGCCAGCGCCATGAAGGGCTCGCGCGCCATCGCGCTGCCCTCCGGCGCCTGCTCCTGCGCTGGCGGCGCGGCCGGGGGCCTGGGCGCGGTACGCGACAGGCCGAACAGCACCAGCCCGAGCGGCAGCGCCGTCACCGCCATGCCGAAGCCCGCGCCGAAGGCGGCAACCCAAGGTTGCGCGGCGCCGATCCAGCGCGCAACGGCGTATCCGCACAGCGTTGCCACCAGCACCGATCCCGCCGCCAGCATCAGCGCCAGCGCACCCAGCGGCACGCCGGGCGCGGCATCGGTGGAGCGGGGGGGCGCACTCACGGGGGCAGGCAGGCCGGAAAGGCGGACTGGGCGGTCGGTTCGGGGCAGGGCGGTGCCATCGGGGCGGCCGTTGGCGCTGCCCGGTATTCGACCACATCTGGCCGCGCGCCACAGCCCGCGGCGGCTTCCAGAAGCCGGCGAACGTGATGCACCCCCCAGAACGCGGGGGGCGGGCAAGCGAGCAGGGGGGGCGCATAGACTCCGGCCATGTCGAAGGATTCCACGCGTGCCGCGGCCGCCACGCCACGCTCGCTCGGCGGCCTGCTGCCCTTCGTCCGGCCCTACCGCGGCCGCATCGCGCTCGCCGGGCTGTTCCTCGTGCTGGCCGCGCTCGCGACGCTCGCCTTCCCGGTGGCGCTCAAGCTGCTGATCGACCGTGGCCTGGTGGCGGCCGACCCGGGCGAGCGGCTGCTCGCGCTGCGCGAGCATTTCCTGCTGCTGTTCGGTGTTGGCGCCGCGCTCGGCCTGTTCTCGGCGGCACGCTTTTACATGGTCAGCTGGCTCGGCGAGCGCATCACCGCCGACCTGCGCAACGCGGTCTACGCCCATGTCGTCGAGCAGAGCCCCGAGTTCTTCGAGACGACGCAGACCGGCGAGGTGCTCTCGCGCCTGACCACCGACACCACGCTCGTGCAGACGGTGGTCGGCAGCTCGCTCAGCATGGGGCTGCGCAACACGGTGATGGGCGTCGGCGCGCTCGTCGCGCTCGTCGTCACCAACCCCTGGGTGATGACGCAGGTGCTCGGCATCCTGGTGCTGGTGGTGCTGCCGAGCCTGTACTTCGGCCGCCGCGTGCGCAAGCTCAGCCGCGCCAGCCAGGACCGCGTGGCCGACTCGAGCGCGATCGCCGCCGAGGTGCTGAGCGCGATCCCCGTCGTGCAGAGCTACGTGCAGCAGCGGCGCGAGGCGGCGCGCTTCGACCGCTCGACCGAGAACGCGTTCGACACCGCGATCAAGCGCACGCGGGTGCGCTCGTTCCTGGTCGCGTTCATGATCACCGCCACCTTCGGCGCGCTGCTGTGGGGCCTGTACCAGGGCACGCAGGCGGTGATCGCGGGTCAGATCAGCGCCGGCCACCTGGGCCAGACCGTCGTCTTCGTGATCATCCTGGTCGGCGCGGTGGCGGTGCTGTCGGAGGTCTACGGCGACCTGCTGCGCGCCGCCGGCGCCACCGAGCGGCTGATGGAGCTGCTGGCCATGCGCTCGCCGGTCGCCGAGCCGGCGGCGCCGCGGCCGCTGCCGCCGGCGCGCGGCGGCTCGGCGGTGCGGCTGGAGGAGGTGGTCTTCCACTACCCGTCGCGGCCGCGCCAGGCGGCGCTGCAGGGCGTCTCGCTCGAGGTGCGCCCGGGCGAGACGGTGGCGCTGGTCGGGCCCAGCGGCGCCGGTAAGAGCACGGTGTTCCAGCTGCTGCTGCGTTTCTACGACGCGCAGGCGGGCCGCATCGCGATCGACGGCGTGCCGGTGCAGGAGGTGTCGCTCGGTGAACTGCGCGGGCGCATCGGCATCGTGCCGCAGGACAGCACGGTGTTCTCCACCTCGGCGCTGGAGAACATCCGCTACGGCCGGCCCGACGCGAGCGACGAGGACGTGATCGCCGCCGCCCAGGCCGCCTTCGCGCACGAGTTCATCGCCGCCCTGCCCGAGGGCTATGCCACCTACCTGGGCGAGCGCGGCGTGCGCCTGTCGGGCGGCCAACGCCAGCGCATCGCGATCGCGCGCGCGATGCTGAAGAACCCGCCGCTCCTGCTGCTCGACGAGGCGACGAGCGCGCTCGACGCCGAGAGCGAGCGCATGGTGCAGGCCGCGCTCGAGGCGGCGATGAAGGACCGCACGACGATCGTCATCGCGCACCGCCTGGCCACCGTGCAGCGCGCCGACCGCATCGTCGTGATGGAGGCCGGGCGCGTCGTCGATGCCGGCACGCACGAGGAACTGGTGGCGCGCGGCGGGCTGTACGCAAGGCTGGCGGCGATGCAGTTCGGCATGGAGCGCGACGCCGAGCCGGCGTGACGGGGCATCCCGCCAAGGCCCATCCTCGTCGCGGTGGTCAACGCGCCGGCGCTTGGCCAGTCCCCGCGGTCAGTGACGGTCTGCGGCGCGCGTGGCGCTCCACGGTTCGAGGTCGGACCAGCGCCAGGCTATCGCGCGCGGCCCAAGGCGCAGCGGGCGCAGGAAGGCGCCGCTGGCGACCAGCCGGTAGATGGCCGAGCGGCCGAGGCCGGTCGCCTGGATCACTGCAGGCGAGCGCGCGAACAGGCGAGCCGGTTCGACAGCGCTGCGGGTTGTGGATGCGAGGCGGTTCATGCGAGTCGTCGAGCGCGAGTCGTCGAGCCGGCGTTTGCGCAAGCGTAGGTGTGATCACGCCGCAGTCGAGCGATGAATTCGCGACCAATGTCATCGGCGGTCGGCCCGATCCAATGTAGACGCGGGCGCTCGCAGGTTCCGCGTGGGAATCGACCGCAGTTCTTGCATCTGGGCCCATGTTCGCCACGCTTCCGTATGCAAAACAGATCGCATTGGCGTTGAATTCGCATATGCTTCGGCATGGCTGCCCTGGACACCTTCATCGACGACCGCCTCGCGGCAGGCAGGGGCTGGTTCAGTCGCGACGAAGCGCTCGCGTCTGGCATCGCCCTGAGTACCCTGTCACCGGCACTGACGCGTGCCGTCGCCAAGGGCAAGCTGGCCAGTCCAAGGCACGGCTTCTACCTCATCGTGAGGCCCGAACACAGGGTGGCAGGTGCCGCCGACCCGGCCGAGTGGATCGACCCACTGATGAAGCATCAGGGCCTGCGCTATCGCGTATCGCTGCTGCGTGCGGCGGCCCACCACGGCTCGTCACACCAGGCGGCCATGATCTTCCAGGTGGTCGCGCCCCGCCAGCTGCGCGATCTGACGCTGGGCGCGCATCGCCTGCAGTTCATCTACCAAGAGCCGGCGGCCTTTGCCGCGTGCAACGAAGCCTCGCTCGTCGGGACCATCAAGACGCCAGCAGGCTTCGCCGTCGTGGCAGGCGTCGAGCTGACCTTGCTCGATTGCGTGCGCTACATGCATCGGGCCGGTGGCCTTGGCAGCGTGGCACAGATCGCCAAAGACCTCGGCGCGCAAGCTGATGCGCGCCGGCTGCCAAGAGCCGCAGCGCACTACGAAGGCGCCGCGGTACGCCGCCTGGGCTACCTGCTCGAACAGGCGGGCCACACCAAGCAGGCCCGGGCGTTGCGCGTATACGCCGAAACCGCCAGGCACTTCGCGCCCCTTGACCCCAGCGTCAAGCCGATCGTGGCCGCACTGGCGGAGATTCCGGAGCGCGATTCCACCTGGAAGCTGCTGATCAATGAAGTCGTCGAGGTGGACGCTTGATCCCCCAGGCCTACATCCAGGCCTGGCGGGAGCACGCCCCGTGGCCGAATCCGGCGCAGGTCGAGCAGGACCTGATCATCTGCCGCGCGCTCTGCGACTTGTTCAATGCGCCAGCGCTCGCCGGAAAGATCGCCTTCCGCGGCGGCACGGCGATCCACAAGTTGCTGTTCAAGCAGCCGCTGCGCTACTCCGAAGACATCGACCTGGTGCAGACCCAGGCAGAGCCCATCGGCGCCACGGTGGACGCCATCCGTCACGCGCTCTCATGGCTGGGCAAGTGCAACCGCGAGCAGGCGGGGCATTCGATGCACCTTGTGTTCCGCTTCGCCCCCGAGTCGGCGCCGCAGACAGTGCTGAAGCTGAAGGTCGAGATCAACACCCGTGAGCACGAGGTGCTGTTCGGCTACCGGCGGTACCCCTTCGAGGTCGCCAGCGACTGGTACTCGGCGCGCACCAAGATCGTTTCCTTCGAGCCCGAGGAACTCTTCGGCACCAAGCTGCGTGCCCTGCTGCAACGGCGCAAGAACCGGGACCTCTTCGACCTGCATCACGGCATCACGCAGCTCGGCCTGGACCGCGACAAGATCGTGACATGCCTGAACCACTACCTGGCGCTCGAAGACCATCCGATCAGCCGTGCTGAAGCCGAGGAGCGCATGCTCAAGAAGCTCACCCGAAGCCTCACGGAAGACATCGAGTCGCTGCTGCCGGTGGGTGTGCGCTTCGACCAGGGCATTGCCGTCGAGGCGTTCAACGGGGTGTGGCGGCAGCTCATCGCCCGTATGCGGGGCGACGCCTGGCGATTGAGCGCCGAGGTGATCGAACAGTTGAAGCGGGGGCACAAGGGGCTTCTGCAATGAGCAATGAAGCCTTCGCTGGAGTGAAGATCGACGCGCTGCTCGCGGCGCAGGGCTGGGACACGCTCGACACCCATGCCATCCGCTTCGAGGTGAAACTGCCCGACGGCACGCGTACCGACGATGTGCTGTGCGAACGCCACGACCGCTTGGTCGGCGCGGTGGCCGTGCTGTCCGAGGTCTACGGCGACCTGCTGCGCGCCGCCGGCGCCACCGTGCGGCTGGAGGAGGTGGTCTTCACTACCCGTCGCGGCCGCGCCAGGCCGGGCTCTCGATGCTGGTGGGCGATGGCGTGGATCTGCAGGCCCAGGCGTTCGTCGAGCTCGTAGATGACCGTGTACGGGAAGCGATCGAAGTGATACACGCGCAGCCCGTATTCACCTTGTGGACCACGAAGCGGGTTCTCGACGAGCAGGTCACGGACACGCTCGAACTCGGCGAGGAAGCCTCGGCCACGGCAAGGCTGGCGTGCCTCGCGTGGTAGTCGGCCGCCTCGCCCAGTTCGGCCTCGGCTTCCGGGTGGAGCCAGTCCGTCACTTCAGGCGTGCGCGAACCCGAGCGAGAGCTTCGTCGCCTGGGACCATGGCGACCTTGCCGGCGCGCATCTCGTCAGGGCGGCTGCTCGCGAGTTTCAACCACGCCGCCTGGGCGGGCGACTGGGGCTCGAAGCTGGCGATCAGGCGCTCCACCAGCTTCACCCGGTCTTCGGGAGGAAGGCTGAGCGCCTGGGCGGCGAGGTCTTCTACGGGCAGCGGCATGGCCAACCTCTGGGACACTGCACGCAAGAGTGCCACACGCTGCATCGAGCGTGTTGCTCGGCAAAGCAAGGAGCGCGACGCCGAGCCGGCGCGACGAGGCATCGCGTGCCTGCGGTCGCGAAGACCCGGCGGCCCGGTGGCATCCGCCGGCTGCCGTAGAGTCCCCGCCAACCCCTGCATCCCACCACCCGTTCATGAGCGGACAGCACGAAGCGGCAGCGCCCGGCATCCACGTTCTCGCCAAGCCGATCGGCGCGATCTGCGACATTGCCTGCGACTACTGCTTCTACCTCGAGAAGCGCGAGCTCTACCCGCGCGGGCAATCGTTCAAGATGCCCGAGGCGGTGCTGGCGAAGTACATCGAGCAGTACGTCGAGGCGCAGCCGACGCCGGTGGTGGAGTTCGTCTGGCACGGCGGCGAGCCCACGCTGCTCGGCGTCGACTTCTTCCGCCGCGTGGTCGAACTGCAGCAGCCCTACCGGGCGCAGAAGGAGATCCGCAATGTGCTGCAGACCAACGCGATGCGGCTCGACGACGAGTGGTGCGCGTTCTTCAAGCAGCACGACTTCTTCGTCGGCGTGAGCCTGGACGGCCCGCAGGCCATCCACGACCGCTACCGCAAGGACCGCAAGGGCCTGGGCACCTTCGACCGCGTGATGGCGGGCGTGCGATTGCTGCAGAAGCACGGCGTCGAGTTCAACGCTCTGGCCTGCGTCGGCCGCGAGACGGCCTGCCGGCCGCTCGAGGTGTACCGCTTCTTCAAGGACGCCGGCATCCGCTACATCCAGTTCACGCCCATCATCGAACGTGAACCCGACGACGGCACGAAGGCGATCAAGCTGTGGCTCGCGCGGCCGGCGGTGCTCGACCGGCCGGAGCCGAACACGAAGGTTACGCCGTGGACCGTCGAGCCCGAGCCCTACGGCGACTTCCTGATCGCGATCTACGAGGAATGGGTGCGCAAGGACGTCGGCACGACCTTCGTGATGAACTTCGAGTGGGCGCTCACGGCCTGGGTCGGTGAGCCGTCGCCGGTGTGCATCTTCTCGAGGACCTGCGGCCGCGCGGTGGCGCTCGAGCACGACGGCAGCGTGTTCGCTTGCGACCACTATGTCTACCCCGAGTACAAGCTGGGCAACGTGCTCGCCGACCCACTCGGGGCGATGGTGCAACGCTCGGTCGCGTCGGGCTTCGGGCCGCACAAGGAGAGCACCCTGCCGCGCTACTGCCGCGACTGCGAGGTCCGCGACGCCTGCTGGGGCGGGTGTCCGAAGCATCGTTTCGCGCTCACGCCCGACGGCGAGCCCGGCCTGCACTACCTGTGCGCCGGCTACAAGAAGTTCTTCCGCCACATCCGCAAGTACCTGCGTGCGATGACGACGCTGATCGAGAACGACCTGCCGGTCGCGCTGGTGATGCAGGCCGTGGACGGGCCGCTGATCGTGACGCGCGAACCGACGACACCCCCGGCCTGACCTGGCACCCCCCGATGCCGCGTCGCGGCGCGCGCGCGGGCAGCCGACCGCGCGGTGCTGCCGATCCCCGAGCCCGAGCGGCTCGGCGTCACCGAGGTCGACATGCGCAACGTGAAGGCATCGGTCTCAGCGGGCCGTTCCTCGGTCTGACGTTGCAGTGGCGGCATGCGGCGATCGGCAACCTGGCTCACAAGACCCCCAACCCTCTCTCCACGAGAGGATTGCGCTTCTTCACTTGCGGATACCGGTTGAAGTCTCGGTCGGCCGTCCAGAGTTCGCCGACACCGAATTGCATGCACAGCGCCGCGATCCGGGCGTCGTGGACCTGCGGCCCGGCCACACGCCCGGCGCTCAGCAGCGAACGCAGCGTGGTCCAGTGCGATCCAGGCTCGGACAGCAGCGCCACCGTCGGCGCCTCCAGCCAGGCGTCGATCTGATCGATGGCGCGGGCCAAAGGCGTGGGGGGTGCAAAGATCTTCGCGTGCGTCACGACGATCGATAGCGCGCTCCGGCGCAGGCGCCGTCACTTGCCGGCGGCGTGCCGAGCGCTTGCCGCGCGGCCGCGCTGCGCCAATGCCTGGCAACCGGCGGCGCTGCGCCCGGCGGCTTCGCTGTCGCCGGGGTCCAGCAACGGGATCAGCGCCGCCACCGGGTTGATCAGCCCCAGCACCACGGCGGCGGCAGCCTTGCCGGCGATGGCGCCCCTGGAGACCGAGACCTTCGGCTGCGCGAAGCTGCCGCGCAGGCGCAGCGGGGTGCGCAGCGAAACCAGGCTGAAGTCATGCGGCGCCACCATCAGCCGCAGGTCGAGCGATTCGCTGGCGAACGACAGCGAGCCCTCCACCCACATCGTCGAGTCGTCGCTGTCGAGCACCAGGACCTTGGGTCTGGCGACGCCGGCCGCCACTTCCAGATCGGCGGCGGCGCAGTTCACCTTCAGCGCCTGGTCGCCGATGAGGATGACACCCAGGGCCTGCGCGATGTCCAGGCCTGCCGCCTCGACTGCCAGGTGCGAGATGCGGCCGTCGCGCAACTCGCTGCGCACCTGGCCCTGCAGGCTGGCCAGGATGCCGGCAGTCGACAGGCCCCGACCCTGCAGCGTGGCGCGGCCGCCGAGCCGGCCCGACAGCCAGGGCGGCGCGCCGGGCTTCGTCTGCTGGCGCACCCAGCGCTCCAGCCGCAGGTCGGACCAGCGCAGGTCAGCGCTCCACAGCGCGATGTCGCCGCGGCCGTCGAGGCTGACCCGGCCCTGCAGCCGGCCTTGTGCGGTGTGCGTGTCGACTTCGTCGATCGTCAGCACGCCGGCTTCCAGCGTGAGCCGGCCCCGCAACGGTCGCAAGGGTTCGAGCTTGTAGGTATCGAGGTCCACCTCTTCGATGGCGAGCGCCACCTCGGCGTCCATCACGCGCAGCGTTGCCAGGTCGAAGGGCCGGTTGGGCAGGATCTTGCCGCCCTTGCGTGGTTTGGCGGACGCGGGCGCGACACCGATCGCCGGGCCCAGGTCGGACAGCAGCAAGCGCGGGCCGCCGAGCCTGCCCGACAGCAAGTGCACGCGGCGCCCGGTGTCGTAGCGAAAGTCGCCGTCGAGCCGGCTCGCGCCGACGGTGGCTGCCGACACCTTGACACGCCACAGTGGGCCCTCGCGCTTCAACCCGCCTTCGGTGCGGAAGGCCCGGGTGGTCGGCAGTGTCACCCCCAGCGGCGCGCCGAACTCGGCCAGCGACGGCCCCTTGACGACGAAGCGGCCGTCGAGCCCGTTCAGGTGCAGCGCGTCGACGGCGTGGCCCTTGAACTCGAGGCTGCTGCGGCCCACGCTGGCGCGGGCCACCAGGGGCACCGGTGCCGGCGGCGACTCGTCGGTGACCCAGGGCAGCACGCCGGCGGAGGTCAGTTCGGCCTTCAGCGGCCACTCGCGCCAGCGGCCGCTGGCGCGGATGCGGAACAGGTTCGTCGACCCCTGCGCTTCCAGGCCTGCGGGTGCCGGCTCGCCGTCGTTCAGCGAGATGACGGCGCGCAGCGTCAGGCCCAGCAGCTCGTCTCGGAAGCGCAGTTCGCCCTGGTCCAGTCGCACGCGGCCGAAGGTGGGCACGCGGACGGTGGCTGGCCCGGCGGCGGCTTCGGCGGCGCGCTCGAATTGCCAGGACGCGCGGCCGTCGGCCAGGCGTTCGAATTCACCTTCGATCGTGGCCGCTGCGAGCCGATGGATGCGCAGTGGCTCACCTTGCCAGGCGCGCCAGAGGTCGCCCCACAGCAGCTCGACCGAAGCGCCTTCGGCGCGCAGCAGGTGCGGGGCCTGGCTCCATGCCGGCGCGCTGATCTGCAGCAGCGGCGTCTGCACGTGCACGCTGCCGAGCAAGCGCAGGCGAAAGTTGGCGGCCACTGCCACACCGGCAGCAGCTTCATCGGGTGCCAGTTGCATGTCTCGACCCAGGAGGGCCGAAAGCCAGCGTTCCAGCGGCTCGCGCAGCAGCGGCCACCCGCGCCATTCGCCCACCGCAAACACGGCGACCAGCAATGCCAGAAGCGCCAGCAGCGCGGTGGCACCGAAGCGGGCGCGACGCCAGGCGGTGCGTGGTGCCGTCATCGGGCCCGCCGCAAGGGCCGGCCGACGGGGCCGCTGCTGCCCAGGCCGGCCGTTCCCATGCTGATGCCGTCGCGCATGGACGGGAGCATAGATTCACTCGCCTTACGTTCCCTGCTCTGCTTCCGCATGACCAGTGCGCAGTGGCCGGCCCGGTGCTCGGGCCCCACAATGCCCACCTCATGGCGACCCGAAGATGCTCTCTTTCGCTCCACGATCCTGAAAGACAGCAGGCGAAGGACACCAAGACCCTGGCACGCCGGTGGTCGAGGCGATCGGCGCCGATGCGAAGTCGCACTACACCGGGCGCATCCCGAAGCTGACCATGGAGGTGAGGCAGCCGAGCACCGGGATCCGGGGCCCTACGATCGTTACGATGCCGCCGGGCATCACCCACCCAGGACAGACAAACCATGCAATCCACTCTTCGCAAGCACCTGACGACGACCGTGGCCCGCTGCGGCAGCGCCGCCGCGCTGGCGGTCTGCGCGCTCGCCGTGCAGGCCCAGCCCGCCGGCATCGACACCGAGGCGCAGCGTCTGCTGAAGGCCTCGACCGACTTCCTGGGGAGCCAGAAGCAATTCAGTGCCGAGACGCGCAACTCGCTCGAGATCGTGCTCAAGTCCGGCCAGAAGATCCAGTTCAACCACCAGGCCCGGCTTTCGATGCAACGGCCGAACAAGCTGCGCGCCGAGCGCAGCGGCGACCTGGTCAACCAGGTGTTCGTCTACGACGGCAAGTCGCTGACGCTGCACAACCCGCAGGACAAGGTGTATGCGCAGGTGGCCGCGCCCGACACGCTGGAGGGCATGCTCGACTTCGCGCGCACGCAACTCGACATCGTCGCGCCGGCCGGCGACCTGCTCGACAAGAACGCCTACGGCATCCTGATGGACGGGGTGACCGACGGCTTTGTGGTCGGCAAGGCGGTGATCGAGGGCGCGCGCTGCGACCACCTCGCGTTCCGCGCCCCGCATGTCGACCTGCAGATCTGGGTCCAGGAGGGCGCGCAGCCGCTGCCGCGCAAGATGGTGATCACCACGCGCGACCTGCCCAACGCGCCGCAGTTCGCGGTCACGGTCACGAAGTGGAACCTGAAGCCCAGCTTCGGCGCGCAGACCTTCAGCTTCACGCCGCCGGCCGGCGCGAAGAAGGTCGACTTCCTGCCGCGCTGAGGCCGAGGAGAACCTCTCATGAAGCGAACCCAGCTCCTGAAGACGCTCGCCGTCACCGCGGCGCTGCCGCTGCTGTACCTGGCGGACGCAGCACCCGACGCCGCGCCGGGCATGACCTTGATCCGTGAAGCGCAGGCCATCGTCGGCGCGCCGGCCACGCCGGTCTCGGTGGCGGGCGTGGCCCGGCGCACGACGCGCCGCATGGTGGCGGCGGAGACGACGGCCGCAGCGGCCACCACGTCGGCCACCGCCCAACAACAGGCTGCCACCGCGCAACAGCAGCAGGCGACGGCGCAGCAGCAGGCAGCCACCGCACAACAGCAGGCCGCCACGGCGCAGCAGCAGGCCGCCGCCGCGCGCCCGGCCGGTGCGCCGGCCATCGGCACGGTCGTCACCACCCTGCCTGCCGGGTGCAAGCCCGAGACCCAGAGCGGAGTCCAGGTCCAGAACTGCGGCGGCGTCTTGTACCGCGCGGCCTTCCAGGGCAACAACCTGGTCTACGTGGTGCAGTAGCCGCCATTCGAGGCGGCGCAAGATTCGACGGGAGAACACGATGACACACGAATTTCGGCAGCGCGCGCCCGCACTCGCGACGGGTGCGGTGATCCTGGCCTTGGCCGGCACGGCCGCGGCCGTCGACCCCGGCGTCGGTGTCGGCAAGCCGGGCCCGGGCGTGACGCGCGGCGTGGGCGCACCGGGGGTCGGGGCAGTCGACCCCGGCATCAACCAGCCCGGCCGCGCGGGCAACGTGGGTGCGGGTGCACCGGGTGTGGGCGTGGGTGCGCCCGGCATCGGCGTGGTGGACCCGGGCCTGAACCAGCCCGGCGTGGCCGGCAACGTGGGCGTGGATCCCGGCATCAACCAGCCCGGCCGCGCGGGCAACGTGGGTGCGGGTGCACCGGGTGTGGGCGTGGGTGCGCCCGGCATCGGCGTGGTGGACCCGGGCCTGAACCAGCCCGGCGTGGCCGGCAACGTGGGCGGGGTCGCGCGGCGTACCGTCAGGCGCTGAGCCGACTTGCGATCGGGGTGATGCCAGCCCGCACCAGACAGCACGAAGGAACCACCATGTCCGATGCAACGGCGCGCCACGCCACCCGTCAACCGAAGGCCCTGGTCGCGGCGGTGCTCGCGGCTCCCATGGTCTTCATGTCGTCTCCGACCTTTGCGCAAGCCACGGAGAACTGGCGCTTCGTGGCCGCGGTGAATCTGTATTTCCCCGATATCAGCGGCAGCACCTCGTTTCCATCGAGCGGCGGGGGCGCCAGCGCGACGCTCGATGCCCAGACGATCCTCGACAACCTGAAGATGGCCTTCATGGGGAGCTTCGAGGCGTCAAAGGGCCCATGGGGTCTGTTCACCGACGTGCTCTACATGGACATCGGCGACAGCCGATCGGGCTTCCGCGAGATCAGCATCGGCGGCTTGCCGATCCCCGCCGACGCGAGTGCCAGCGCCGACTACGACCTGAAGGGCTGGGTCTGGGCGCTG
>WBZP01001883.1_pt1 | contig 24931 bp, 18 predicted proteins | sample 5204301 | NCBI WGS metagenome assembly WBZP01 (sample SAMN12412401, study PRJNA552823) | activated sludge metagenome | isolation source: activated sludge from nitrification reactor of wastewater treatment plant... | place: USA: Pennsylvania | collected 2017 | reverse complement strand
TGAAGTCGAGCGCGCACTGCGAGTTCTCGATGGTGCCATCCTCGTGCTGTGTTCGGTGGCCGGTGTCCAGAGTCAGTCGCTCACCGTTGATCGCCAGATGCGGCGTTACCGTGTCCCGCGCATCGCCTTTATCAACAAGTGCGATCGCACAGGCGCGAACCCGCTGCGCGTCAAGAATCAGCTTCGCGAGAAGCTGGGGCACAACCCGGTGCTACTCCAGTTGCCGATCGGACTTGAAGACAAGTTCGAGGGTGTCATCGACCTCATCACCATGGAGGCGGTCACGTTCTCCGGTGACAACGGCGAAGAGATCCACCGCAACCCGATCCCGGCGGACATGAAATCGCAGGCCGACAAGGCTCGCGAGGAAATGCTCGACACGGTCTCGATGTTTTCGGATGCGCTCACCGAAGCGATCCTTGAGGACCGGGTTACCCCGGAGCTGATCCGTGAAGCGATTCGTCGCGGCACGCTGGATCTGAAGCTCACGCCGGTGATGATGGGTTCAGCCTATAAGAACAGGGCGGTCCAGCTCCTGCTCGACGGTGTGACCTACTATCTGCCCTGTCCGTCGGATGTCGAAAACGAAGCGATCGACATCGACAGTGCCGAAAGCAAGAAGATCAAGCTGGCGTCGGACCCAACCCTTCCAACGGTGGCGCTGGCGTTCAAGCTTGAAGACGGGCGCTACGGCCAGCTTACCTACATGCGCATCTACCAAGGTGCGATGAAAAAAGAAGACGTCATCCAGAACACCCGCACCGGCAAAAAGGTGAAGGTGGCTCGTCTGGTTCGTATGCACTCCGACGACAAGGAGGACATCAACGACGCCGGCCCGGGTGACATCGTGGCCATGTTCGGCATCGACTGTAACTCGGGCGACACGTTCACCAATGGCTGGAACGTGGCGATGACCTCGATGTACGTGCCTGATCCGGTCATCAAGCTGGCGATTAAGCCGGCTGATCAGAAGGCGCAGATGAACATGTCGAAGGCCATCCAGCGCTTCACCAAGGAAGACCCGACGCTGCGATGCGAGGTCGATCCAGAAAGTGGCGAGACGCTGCTGGCGGGCATGGGCGAGCTTCACCTGGACGTCTACATCGAGCGCATGAAGCGTGAGTACAACGCGGTTGTACAAGTATCGCCACCGCAGGTTGCCTACCGTGAGACGGTGACTCAGCGTGCCGACTATAACTACACCCACAAGAAGCAGACGGGTGGTTCTGGTCAGTACGGTAAGGTCATGGGCTACATCGAGCCGTGTGCCGAGCAGGACTTCGAATTTGTCGACGAAGTGACCGGCGGTACGGTGCCTCGCGAGTTCATCGCCAGCGTCGAAAAGGGCTTTAAGTCGATGGTCGCCAAGGGACAGCTCATCGGCTTCCCTGTGGTGAACGTCCGGGTCTGCCTGAACGACGGTGGTTCGCATGCCGTCGACTCGTCGGACATCGCGTTCCAAGAAGCAGCGCGTGGTGCCTGGCGCGAGGTCTATCAGAAGGCCAAGCCGCATATCCTGGAGCCGATCATGAAGGTCGCGCTGGAAGGCCCGAGCGACTATCAGGGCAACATGTTGTCGACGCTGATGGCTCGTCGAGGTATGATCATCGGAACCACCGAGTCCGATGGTATGTCGACGGTCGAAGCAGAAGTTCCGCTTGCCGAAATGTTCGGTTATGCGACGACGCTGCGCTCGGCGACCCAGGGCAAGGCCGAGTTCTCGATGGAGTTTTCGCGCTACGCCCCCGTCCCGTCCAGCATCGCCGAAGAGCTGATTGCCAAGGCGAAAGCGAAGGCCGGCGAGAAGAAGAAGTAGCCAGGAGGCCACCCATGTATCGCAAAGATGTGAACGAACGGAGCCCGCTACGGATTCTTGAGAAATCGAGCCACGGTGGCCTTGGTCGCGGCAACCTTGGTGTTGCCATGGCACGGGCTGGCGTTGGCAAGACCGCGTTCCTGGTGCATGTTGCGCTCGACGACTTGATGCGCGACCGCAAGGTGTTGCACGTCTCGCTGGATTCTCCCGTCGACCACGTCAAGAGCTGGTACGACGCGGTGTTCCAGGATCTGGTCAAGACCGCTGAGCTGACCGATCAGACCGCCACCCAGGAACTGATCAACAAGAACCGGATCATTCAGGCCTACAGCCTGCATGGTCACGGTGGATCGAACGAGTTTTCGATCGCCAAGCTCAAGCACTCCATCGAGCTGCTATCGCAGCACGCGCAGTTTGTGCCCGATGTGGTCATGATCGATGCCTACGACTGGTCGCGGGCGACGTTAGAAGAGGCCGCCGAGCTGCGTGCGCTGGCGAAGCATCTGAACGTCGAGTTGTGGATGACGGCGCTCACCCACCGCCATCAGACCGGCCCGGATGCCCCGGATAAGGTGCCGCCGCCGTGCGATCGCTTTGCTAGCCTGATCAGCCTGGTGGTGTTCCTCCAGCCCATCGACAAGAACCTGTCGGTGCGGCTGCTGAAGGATCACGACACCGAGGTGGTCTGCGACACGCACCTCATGCTGCACCCGGACACCATGCGGCTCGTCGATGAGCGGGCACCGAACTCCCCGGCCAGCGACCTTCCTCCGTCGGCGTACACGCTTCTGTCGGGTGGGGCGATTGGGGCCGAAGCCGAGTTTGGGGCATGCGCTGAGCGCTACGGACTCAAGGAAGAGAACTACTCGTTCGAGGGTCATCCCGTGGCCCGGACCCGGGGTCTGCGGCTGCTGACGAACGAAGAGCTCCGCGACGGTGATGTCAGTCTGGCCTATGTGTCGGCGACCATGCACCGCCCGTATCACCAGAACCCGACGCTGCGCAAAGTGCTCCAGAGCATTTGGCATCAGGTGAACTCCTCGCAGGAGGTGTTCATCATCGGCGTCATTCAGCGTGACGACACCGTCAAGGGCGGGACTGGTTGGGCGGCAGAGCTGGCCCGTCATCAGGGCAAGCCGCTTCACGTCTACGACCAAGAGCGTCGCTCCTGGTTCACCTGGAGCCATACGGCCCGGCAGTGGCAGGCCTCGAAACCGGCCATTACCCACAGTCGCTTCACCGGAACTGGCACGCGTAGCCTAAGCGATGACGGACGCGCTGCGATCGTCGAGTTGTTTGCGCACAGCTTCGGCGCGAACCGCACGGGCCGCTCCGGCCCAATCAAGGCGTAGTCTCGCTGACTGCCGCATCGACACGCTTTTTGTCGGCACAGCGGATCCGGCTGGTTCGGACGCTGTGGTTGATACTGTTCTGGTTCCTCGGTTTCTCACCAAAGCCCGCGATCGCTCATCAATCGAGCGTCGTGTACCTCCAGCTTGTTTCCAATCAGCACACCCTGAGCCTCACGCTGCGGATCGCCAATAGCGATCTGTACGAGGCGTTGGCGTTACCGAGCGATCGGGCAATTGGTCGCGACGAGGCGACGACACACCGGGAGCGACTCGCTCGCTATGTGATGTCGAAGATTTCGGTCGAAAACGTGGGACAGCCGTGTCCGGGTCGGCTCGTTGCCAGCGAGCTGAATGAGCGCCAGGGTGGATTCTTCGTCGTCGACACCTTCGAGTTTCAGTGTCCTCGCTCGATTGAGGATGTGCGGCTGACCTACAACCTGTTCTTCGATCTCGACCCGCGACATCAGGGCTTGGCGCGGATCGAGCTCGATGGCCAGAGCCGTGAGTTCATCTTTCGCGATGGCAATCGGACGCTGCCCTTGCAACGGCCGCTCGGCGTGCTCGACTACGTGCTCGACTACCTGCGACTGGGCGTGGAGCACATCTTTACTGGCTACGATCACTTGGCGTTTCTCATCGGACTTTTGCTGCTGGCCGGGAGCTTGTGGCGGAAGACTTCGCGACGGGAAGCGCTCGGCTACGTGCTGCGCGTGGTGACGGCGTTTACGGTCGCTCATTCGCTGACGCTCGTGCTGTCGGCGCTGCGACTTGTGAGCCTACCCAGCCGTTGGGTCGAGTCAGCCATCGCACTGTCGATTGGCTACGTGGCCGTCGAGAATATCTTGTTGTCGACGGGGAAGCGGCGTGGACTGCTCGCCTTTGGGTTTGGTCTGGTTCATGGGCTTGGTTTTGCGTCCGTGTTGCGTGAGCTCGGGCTACCCAAAACCGGACTGATCGCATCGCTGCTTTCGTTCAATGTGGGCGTCGAACTGGGCCAGTTGGCGGTGGTGCTGCTTGCTCTGCCGCTGCTTGTGGGGCTTTCGAGCTGGCGGGGCTATCAGTCGTATGTCGTGCGCGGTGGCAGCTTCGTGCTGCTACTTATGTCGCTGTTCTGGTTTGTCGACAGAGCTTTTGATATGCAGTTGCTGAGTCGAGTGATCCACTAAGGCGAGCAGTCAGTTAGCGGGTTCCCGCAGTTGGTTGAGATGGGCGACGATCGGACCACGCTGCGCGACGCAAGAAATCCGGTTGACGACCACCGCCGGACACTCGTAACGTAAAAACCCAAGTAAGCACCGACGAAGTTTTTTAAAGGAGCCTGACCAACATGGCCACGATGATTACCGACGAATGCATCAACTGCGGCGCCTGTGAGCCGGAGTGCCCGAACGAAGCGATCTCCGAGGGTGAGGACGTGTATGTGATCGATCCTCAACTTTGCACCGAGTGTGTTGGCTTCCACGGCCATGAAGCCTGTCAGGCGGTCTGCCCGGTCGAGTGCTGCGTTCCTGATCCGAACAACACTGAGACGGAGGAAGTTCTCCATCAGCGCGCTCTCAAGCTGCATCCAGATGACAAGACGATCCCCGTGTTGGCTGCCCTGGACGGCAACAAGTCACGGTTCCGCAACGAAAAAGCGAAGCACTAAGCCTACCGCGCTAAAAAAGGCGCATCCCCCGCGCAAAGATTCTTTCCCTCTGTAGCGTCCGTTCGTAAGATCCCAGTTGTTCGAGAGTGGCTCTCGTCGAGAGCCATAGGTCCGGTCCAGCACGCGCACCGGAAAAGGGATCACATGCCCGCAATTACGATTGATGCGAATGAAGCCGTTGCCAAAGTTGCGCATCGGCTGAGCGAAGTCGTCGCCATTTATCCCATTACGCCTGCCTCGGCGATGGGCGAACTGGCCGATGAATGGTCGACCCATGGCTTCAAAAACCTGTGGGGAGAGGTTCCTCGCGTCGTTGAGATGCAATCGGAAGCCGGGGCCATCGGGGCCGTTCACGGCGCGCTCCAGGCAGGGTCACTGGCGACGACCTTCACGGCATCTCAGGGCCTGCTGCTGATGATTCCGAGCATGTTTAAGATCGCCGGTGAACTGCTACCGATGGTCTTGCATGTCGCTGCTCGGACGGTGGCGACGCATGCACTGTCGATCTTTTGCGATCACTCCGATGTGATGGCGTGTCGGTCGACGGGCTTTGCGATGCTGTGCGCGGGATCGGTGCAGGAAGCGCAGGATCTGGCGGCAATTGCCCATGCGGCGACTCTGACGACTCGAGTGCCGATCCTGCACTTTTTTGACGGATTTCGGACCTCGCATGAGATCGCCAAGATTGAGCCGCTCGACGACGAAACGCTCCGCAGCTTGATTTCAGCCGACGCCATCGCGGCGGTGCGCGAGCGGGCGATGACCCCGGATCGGCCGGTGCTGCGCGGTACCGCCCAAAATCCCGATGCTTTTTTCCAAGCGCGTGAGGCCTGTAATCCATTTTACGAGGCATTTCCGACGGTACTTCGCCAGACGCTCGAGCATTTTGCCGATCTGACTGGGAGGCGCTATCGGCTGTTTGACTACGTCGGGCATCCCGAGGCTGAGCGCGTGATCGTGACGATGGGCTCATCGGCCGAGTGCGTTCATGAAACCGTGGAATGGCTACGGGACAGAGGCGAGCGGGTCGGGGTGCTGAAAGTGCGCCTGTTTCGACCCTGGATCGTCGCCGACTTTGCGGCGGCGTTGCCCAAGACGGTGCGCTCGGTGGCGGTCCTCGATCGCACCAAAGAGCCCGGCGCGGTGGGCGATCCGCTCTATTTGGATGTGGTCACCGCGCTCAGCGAGGCGGTCGGCGATGGCTTGTTCCCGCAGCTTCCCCGCGTGATTGCCGGTCGCTACGGTTTGTCGTCGAAGGAGTTCACTCCGGCGATGGTGCTCGCGGTGTTTGACGAGCTGGCCGAGGTTTCGCCGCGTCGACATTTTGTCGTTGGAATCAATGACGATGTCAGTCGCCGCTCGCTCGACTACGACGAGTCGATGCGGATCGAGCCCGCCGAGGTGGTGCGGGCCGTGTTCTTCGGCCTCGGCTCGGATGGCACCGTCGGCAGCAATAAGAACACGATCAAGATCATCGGCGAGGAAACCGACCACTTTGCCCAAGGCTATTTCGTGTACGACTCACGCAAGGCCGGGGCGATCACGGTTTCGCACCTCCGATTTGGACCTAATCCAATTCGCTCGTCGTACAAGATTCAACGCGCCAGCTTCATTGCCTGTCATCAGCCGCAGCTCCTGGATCGGTACGAGATCGCGGAACTCGCCGAGGACGGTGCGACGCTGCTGCTCAATGCGCCATGGTCTCCGGAGCGTGCGTTCGACATGCTGCCACGAGAGGTGCAGGCGCTCCTTATCACTCGCAAGATGCGCTTGTTCGTCATTGACGGTCAGCGCGTTGCCGAGGCGGCGGGACTCGGGCGGATGATCAGCACGGTGATGCAGACATGCTTTTTTGCGCTGTCGGGAGTGCTGCCCAAAGAGATCGCGCTCGCCAAAATTCGTCACGCCGCCGAAAAGTCCTATGGCAAGCGAGGTACCGAAGTCGTCCGCCGCAATCTGGCCGCCATCGATGCCACGCTCGAAAGTCTCGTCGAGATCACCGTTCCGGCACAGCCGACTTCGCAGCGGCCACGGCCCGACATTGTGCCTCGCACCGCGCCGGATTTTGTCCAGCGAGTGACTGCGCTCCTGCTCGCGGGCCACGGCGATCATCTGCCGGTGAGCGCATTTCCCGTCGATGGAACCTGGTCGCTCGGCACCGCGATCTACGACCGCCGCAGCTTGGCGCTACAGATGCCGTCGTGGGACGCGAGTGTTTGTATTCAGTGCAACAAGTGCGCGCTGATCTGCCCTCATGCGGCGATTCGCACGACGATCTTCGACGAAAAGCACCTGACACTGGCACCGGCGGGCTTTCATGCGGTCGACTACAAAGAGCGCGACGCCGCACCGGGCACCAAGTTTCGGGTGCAGGTGGCTCCCGACGATTGCACTGGCTGTGGATTGTGTGTCCAGTTTTGCCCAGCGAAGGACAAGAGCAACCCTCGTCACAAAGCGATCGACATGGTGCCCGCCGAGCCGCTCAAGCCCGTCGAGCGCACGACATTCGAGTACTTCCAGAGCCTGCCTCTGCCCGACCGTCGCACCGTCCATCTGGATGTGAAGGGCAGTCAGCTCCTAGAGCCGCTGTTTGAGTTTTCGGGGGCGTGCGCGGGCTGTGGCGAGACGCCGTATCTGAAGCTGCTGACTCAGCTCTTTGGGGATCGGCTGATGGTGGCCAATGCCACGGGCTGCTCGTCGATCTATGGCGGGAACCTACCAACGACGCCGTGGAGCAAAAACCGCGACGGACGGGGACCGGCTTGGGCAAACTCACTGTTCGAGGACAACGCCGAGTTTGGCTTGGGCTTCCGGCTGTCGCTCGATGCGCATGCGGGATACGCGCAAAGCCTGTTGCGGTCGCTCGCGAGCGAGCTGGGGGAGGAGCTTGTGACGAGCCTGCTGACCGCCAAGCAGGATGGCGAGTCAGCGATCGCTGAGCAACGGGCGCGGGTTGTCGAGCTGAAACAGCGGCTCCAGCGCTTGTCCCGAATCGAGGCGCAGCTCCTGCTTCCGCTTTCAGACTACCTGGTCAAAAAGAGCGTCTGGATTGTGGGTGGCGACGGCTGGGCCTACGACATCGGCTTTGGAGGACTCGACCATGTGATCGCGTCGGGACAGGACGTGAACCTGTTGGTCCTAGACACCGAGGTCTATTCGAACACCGGCGGTCAGCAGAGCAAGTCCACGCCGATCGGTGCCGCCGCCAAATTTGCCGCCGCTGGCAAAGAGCTGCCGAAGAAAGACCTCGGGATGCACGCGATGATGTACGGTCACGTCTACGTCGCTCGCGTCGCGATGGGGGCCAAGGACGCGCAGACGGTGAAGGCTTTCCTCGAAGCCGAGAGCTATCCCGGACCCTCGCTGATCATCGCCTACAGCCACTGCATCGCGCACGGCTACGATCTTTCGCAAGGGGCCGAGCAGCAGCGGCTCGCGGTCGACTCCGGGGTCTGGCCACTGTATCGATTCGATCCACGGCGGCTCGATGTGGGTGAACCGCCGCTCAAGATGGATGCGACGCCGGGTAAGACGCGGGTGCAGCAGTACATGGCGGGCGAGGGTCGCTTCCGCATGGTCGAGTTGGCGGATCCGCAGCGCTATCGCGAGCTACTCAAAGCTGCGGAGCGCGACGTGGCGATGCGCCGAGCCATGTACGAACACCTGCAAAGCCTGAAGATTCCGGTGCCCGGTGCCAAGACCGAGGTCAAACCGACTGACGGCAAGCCCGTCGAATCAGGGAGTCACGGACAATGAACCTTGCCACAAGCTATTTGGGTCTACCGCTTGCTCATCCGCTGGTGCCTGGGGCGTCGCCGCTCGCCGATGATCTCGACAGCGTCAAACGGCTGGAGGATGCGGGCGCGGCCGCGATCGTGATGCGCTCGCTGTTCGAGGAGCAGCTTACCCAGGAGTCGCTCGGGGCTGCTCGTCATCTCGATGGGCACTCGGAGTCCTATGGCGAAGCGCTGAGTTACTTCCCATCGACGAACGTGTTCGCACTGCGGGCCGATGCCTATTTGGAACAGCTCCGCCGCATTCGTGGCACCGTCGCGGTGCCGGTGATTGCTTCGCTCAATGGCACGACGCCTGGGGGCTGGCTCGACTATGCCCGTCAGATCGAACAAGCCGGAGCGCACGCCTTGGAGCTGAACCTGTATTCGCTGCCGTCTTCGCCCGAGCTAAGTGCGGCGGACATCGAGCGCGGCCAGCTTCAGATCATCGCCTCGGTGGTCAAGAGTGTGCGGATTCCGATCGCGGTGAAGCTGTCGCCGTTTTATACGAGCCTGCCACACTTCGTGGCTGCCATCGCACGGACCGGGGCACGCGGTGTGATCTTGTTCAACCGCTTCTATCAGCCTGATATCGACATCGAAGCACTCGACAACCGGCTCGATCTGCATTTGTCGGATTCTTCGGAACTCCTGCTGCGGCTGCGTTGGCTGGCGATTGTCTCGCCGCACTGTGAGCTGTCGCTGGCCTGCTCGGGAGGGGTTCATTCGGCCACGGATGCGGTGAAGGCCGTGATGGCGGGCGCTCATTCGGTCCAGATCGTGTCGGCGCTGCTCAAACATGGCCCCGGCCATCTGCGCAAAATCCTCGACGAGCTGACCCGCTGGTTGACCGAGCACGAGTACGAATCGATGGCACAGCTCTGCGGCAGCATGAATCACGCTCGATCGCCCAATCCATCCGCCTACGAGCGGGCCAACTACATTCGTTTGCTCAGTAGCTTTCATACCGAATCCTGAGGCTGCTCGACGGAGCGCTTGGCCGATTGAAAAAAATACGGCCAAAAATTTGCGCTCTAGTCATGCGCCCATAGCATGGGCTGCGTGTCCTTATCGGCGGATGTCACACATGGTTTCGCATCGCGCACACTTCCACATAGTGCGCCGTTAACCATTCGTACATCGCGTCTAGGAGCCACCACTTCTGAATCGGCTGATCGGTCGTCGCTGACCATAGCGGCCGCAGGCAATAGCGATCTTATCTTTCCAACAGAAAGTGAGATCGGCGATGCTTCTGAGTTTGTGTCACAGCCGACAGCCCTATCCCCAGCACGGCCGTTTGTGAAGTGGGCCGGTGGTAAGCGTCAGCTCCTGCCTGATCTTCTGCATCGGGTGCCGCAGTCGTTTCGTCACTATCACGAACCCTTCGTCGGTGGCGGTGCGTTGTTCTTTTCGCTCTGCGAACAGCAACGACTCGATGGCAAAGCGGTTCGACTCACCGACATAAACGTCGAACTAATCAATACATATCGGATCGTACGGGACCGAGTTGAGACATTGATCTCGCTTCTGTCCACGTTCAAAAATGACGAGCGCTTCTATTACAATATTAGGGCGCTTGATCTGAAACAGCTTGACCCGGTACAGCGAGCGGCACGGTTTATTTTTCTGAACAAGACCTGCTTTAACGGGCTGTTCCGCGAAAATCGCCAGGGGCGGTTTAACGTACCGTTTGGTCATTACAAGCAAGCGCAGATCTGTGCCCCAAATGATTTGCGGGCAGCCAGCTTTGCGCTGCGCGGGGTCTGCCTGGAAGTCGCTAGCTTCAAAGATATCGAGGCTGCGTGTCAGTCCGGTGACTTTGTGTATTGCGATCCGCCGTATGCTCCGGTGAGCCGCACCGCCTCGTTTACTGCCTACAACGGTGGCGGATTTGGCGAGGAGGATCAACAGCGACTCGCTGACGTGGTCCGCGTGCTGGGCGAGCGCGGTGTGCATGTGCTGTTGTCCAATTCGGCAGTGCCGCTTACCTATGCGCTGTATCGCGAGCTTCACGTCGAGGAAGTGCTGGCGCGGCGGGCGATCAACTCGCGTGGTGATCGACGGGGTCGGGTTCCCGAGCTTCTCGTCGCTGCCGGTCCACTGGCTGCTGAGCTACTGGCGCGACGCCAAGTCGGTTCAGTAGCTGCTGCAACGATCGCGGAATAATCCGTCGTTTACGCCAGCTTTGTCGTTGCTACACTGCTCGCGATGAATTGCGGCGTTCTGTGTGGCCTGTTGTGCGTCAGCGCCTCTTGCTCCCTCTCGGAGTCGTATCTTGTGCCGAGCAAGGCGATCGAGCTCGTGTCGAGCCAACCGCCCGAGCAGAGGCCCCGGGCCCAACTGGCTGCGCTGCGTGAAGCCGATCGAGCGCCGGTCCTGATCCGCTATCGTGCTCTCGAGTGGAGCGAAGAGACGCTGCGCCGAGCCGAGGCGACTCCGATGAAGCTGGCGAGAGTGCGCGCAGCCAAGGTCAATCCGCTGCTTCTCGTCGGTGGAACGATCTTGGCGCTTGGTGTTCCGCACCTGACGCTGGGGATGGCTGCTGCACTCGATCTGCCCAAGGGCGAAACCAAGTCCGCCGATCCGATTGGTTCCAGCGTGGCTCTCGGTATTGGCGGATTGCATTTTCTCGTTGGTGGACTGCTGATGGTGCTGGGTGAGCGCAGTCCCAACATTGAGTCGACCGAGCCAGCCCTGGTACAGGCCTATTTACGCGGCGAGATTCCGACGGCAACTGCGGCTCCAGACGCAGTGACTCCCGAAGGGCAGACTCCGCCGCCGCGTGAGCCGCCACGTCAAGGCTCGTACAACGTCCCGCTTTCGCCCGATGACGGTAAGTAGTAAGACCTGCTCACGATGATTGCCCGCTACACCCGTCCCGAACTGGCCGCTCTGTGGAGCGAGTCTCGACGACTCGCGCTGTTCCTGGAGGTCGAGCTGGCCGCAACCGCCGCGCTTGAGGCTGCACCGGATAGCCCGATTCCCGCTGGAACGGCCACACGGCTGCGGCAGCTTTCCGCTCAACACGGTCCGCTTGATCCAGTCCGTGTTGCTGAGATTGAACGTCGTACCCAGCACGAGCTGCTCGCCTTTCTGGAGCATGTCGAGGAGCGGCTTGGTGCAGAGGCACGCTGGCTGCACTTTGGACTCACTTCATCCGATGTGCTTGATACCGTGCTGGCGCTCCAGCTCCGCGAGGCGACCCAGATCATTATCCGAGGCCTTGATGAGCAACTTTTGCCGGCGTTGCGACGGCAAGCGACCGCTCATCAGCACACCCCCATGATCGGTCGCACCCATGGCATCTTCGCCGAGCCGATCGCTGCCGGGCTGGTGTTCCTTGGTAGCTATGCCGAAATCGAGCGTGCCAAGGTTCGAATCCAGCGCGCCCAAAAGACGATCGCCGTCGGAAAGTTATCTGGTGCGGTGGGTATCTATGGCAGTGGCAGCGTCACTCCCGATGTGGAACAGGTCGCTTTATCGAGCCTGGGGCTCACCACCGAAACGGTTGCTACTCAGGTCGTGGCTCGCGATCGCCATGCGGAGCTGTTGTGGTCTCTTTCTTTGCTTGGGGCCGCGATCGAGCGCCTGTCGATGAATCTGCGACACCTTCAGCGCAGCGAAGTCTCGGAGGTCGAAGAGGCTTTCGCACCTGGTCAGAAGGGCAGCTCCGCCATGCCGCACAAAAAGAACCCGATTTCGGCGGAAAACCTGTGTGGTCTGGCCCGACTGTTGCGTGCAAATGCTGGTGCCGCCGTCGAAAACATCGCGTTGTGGCATGAGCGCGACATCTCTCATTCCTCGGTGGAACGGGTGATCATGCCGGACAGCACGACGCTGTGCGATTACATGGTGCAGAGGGCAGCGCGGCTCGTCGGTGGGCTTTCCGTTAAAGCAGATCGAATGCGTTCCAATCTGGCGCATGGTGGCGACCTGTACGCCTCAGAAAAGGTGATGCTCCAGCTCGTGCGGACGGGTCTTTCCCGTCAGAGCGCCTATGAGCTCGTGCAGCGCCACGCCTTGGCCTGCGTGGCCGAGCGATCGGGTGAACGGTCGGGTGGTTCGGCTTCTTTTCAAGATCGGCTGGCCGCAGACCCGCAAGTCACTGAACGACTATCACCGGACGTGCTGCTCGCGTGTTTTGAAATCTCGACGCAGCTTCAGCATGTTCCGAGGATCTTCTCCCGAACCCTTGCAGACTAACAGCCCACCGACGACAACATGGAACCACGCCTGGGGAATTGTTCATCTAAGTAGCGAAAAAGCTTGATAGAAAAAATGCTCGACCCGTCTTTGCTAGCATCCGCTGGCTGTGCAAGAATCCTTGACTGAGGCGACAGCAGCCTCGATTGAACCCGTATGGACGACTTTCACTGCTCCTTCTGTGGCAAGAGGCGTCGCGAAGTCCGCAAGCTCATCAGCGGTCCGCGCGTCTTCATCTGCGACGAGTGCGTCGCCCTCTGCAACGACATTCTCTCAAAAGAGGATGCGCAAGAGCGGCCGCGCTATCCCAAGCCCGCCGAAATCACCGAAGAGCTCGACAAGTACGTCGTCGGGCAAGGGCGTGCAAAAAAGACGCTCGCGGTGTCGGTCTACAACCACTACAAGCGGCTGATGTCGCGTGGTCGCGCTGGTGACGTCGAGGTCCATAAAGGCAACGTATTGCTCATTGGCCCAACCGGCTGTGGCAAGACCTTGCTCGCGCAGACGCTGGCGAAGAAGCTCGATGTGCCGTTTGCGATCGCAGACGCAACGACCCTAACCGAGGCGGGTTATGTCGGTGAGGATGTCGAAAGTGTCATCAAGGCGCTGTATCGCAACGCTGGTGGCGACATCGAAAAGGCTCAGCGCGGCATCGTCTGTATCGACGAGATCGACAAGATCTCCCGCAAGGGCGGTGGTCCTTCGGTGACTCGCGATGTCAGCGGTGAAGGTGTGCAGCAGGCACTGCTCAAGCTGCTCGAAGGTAAGCACGCGACGATTACCCCGGATGGTGCGCGCAACCGTCCGCAACAGGAGCTGATACAGGTCGATACGACCGACATTCTGTTTATCTGCTGCGGCGCTTTTAATGGCCTTGAAGACACCATCCGACGTCGTGTTTCCGAGCGTGGCATGGGCTTCGGTGCCCGCATCGCGGCGCGCAACGACGAGGACAAAGACGCACTACGGGCGCAGGTCCGTACCGAAGATTTGATCAAATACGGCATGATCCCGGAGTTCCTCGGGCGCCTACCGATCATCGTCTCGTGCGACTCACTCGATGAAAACGCGCTGGCTGAAGTGTTGTGGAAGCCCAAGAACGCGCTGACGAAACAGTATGCGCGGCTGTTCGACATGGAGGGCGTCCAGCTTCGCTTCACCGACGATGCGCTCCAGGCCGTGGCCCGCGAGGCGTACCGTCGCAAGTCGGGCGCTCGTGGCCTTCGTGCGATCATGGAAGAGGTCATGCTCGAGGTGATGTACGAGATCCCATCGATGACCGGCGTGCGCGAGTGTGTCATCAATGCCGACGTGATCACAAACCACGAGCAGCCCCAGCTCATCCGCGAAAAGAAGGCCAGCTAGGCTTTCACTCGTGCTTCCGGATTGGACTCAGTCTGATTGACCCGGATCGCCCGTCGGTGTCTAGCCGATGGTGGATTCGTACGATTGGACTAGGTCTTGCGGTGGCCGAGGATGCGGTGTTCTCCCTCGCCGACGTCGTAACGCTCGTCCAAATACAGTAACAGGCTCGATGGAGGCTCGGGGATGGGTTCGCCGGGGCTGGTCATCGAATACACGAAGCCTTTGGGGGCCACCAAAGGCTCCGCAAACGGAAACCACTTGGGCAGCGGTAGTGCGGCGCGAGAAACCACGATGCCAAAGCCAGTTGGCAACCGGTTGGCATCTTCAGCGAAGACCTCAAACGACAGCCCCAGCTCGCGTCGGAGGGTTAGCAGGAACGCGGCCTTTTTGCCGATCCGCTCACTCAGTGTGATCCGGAGCTCGGGACGGCACAGCGCGCATAGCACGCCCGGAAAGCCAGCACCGCTTCCCACGTCCAGGAGTGTCGGCGCGGGCAGCTCGGACGCCGGCGGCAATCGTCCTACCAGCGCCAAACTATCGAGGAAGTGACGACGCACCACTTGCTCCCGGCCAAGAACCGCCGTCAAGTTGATCTTTCGACCCCACAGTTCGAGAAGCTCGGTGTAGCGCGCCAGCTTCGTGAGCTCGGGATCCCTGAGGGTGATGCCCTGCTGGGCCGCGCCAGAAAGCAGCAGCTTGGCCAGTCGCGAGAGGCCGCTCGCCGGACTATCCTCGGACGCCTGCATCGCTGGAACTCATGTCAGAGGTGCCAGCATCTGCACTGCCACCATCGGTCATTCCGCCATCACCAGTGCCACCGTCAGCACTTGGCGCGCAGCAGCGACTTTTTTCGGTCGGGCAGGCGCTCTTTTCGGATCCGGCACGATGCTGCGGAAAGGTCATCGCTCCGGTGGCGCAGTCTTGGCCTTCTGCGACGCAGTAGCTACTCGCTGGACACTCGGGGCCCCGTGCGACGCAGACGCTCTCTGGCGTGAGACACTGCGCAACGAGATCGGCCGATGGTGAGACATACGTTCCACACACCACCGTGACATCGAGTGGACCCGGAGCGGTCGCGCCCATGGTCCACTTTCCAGCAGCACCCGATTCCCCTGGGGTGTACGACAAGCGGCACGCTGCCCCCGTCGAACAGCTATCACACTGTCCTTGAAGAGGACCGGACTTGTGGACCAGGTAGCAGGCTCGCGGGAAGCTGCACAGCCCGAGCAGCGACGGATTTTGGCCCGGCGTGGTCGTAGCATCGGTGCAGTACACACCGACAGCACAGGCGAGTACGAGCAGTATCGACAGACCGAGCCGACGGCGTCGGGTTGGATATGTGGTTCGGATGGTCACTTGTTTGCGGCTGCCTTGTCGCTGCTGCTGCTCAGAGCGGCCAGCAGCGTCGTGAGCATCTGCTGGGCTTGCAGCATGTACTCGTTGACGGCCTTGCCGGTCCGCTCGGCATCTTTGGCCTTGAGCCCCGCAATGACGTCGCGGTGGCACTTGCGCTGAATCGCCGCCGCTGGCGTGACCTGTGCGAAGAACGCGGCATGAGCCTGGACGGCGACCCGGATGGTGTTGATAAGAAGCTGGAAGACACGGTTTCGAGCGGTTCGGGTCAGCTCGACGTAAAACTCGAAGTCGAGCTTCAGCATCTCATCGGGAGTCACATCAGCGTCGGCCTTCTTGGCTACCTCTTCGAGTCGGACGATGTCCTCGGCGACAGCTCGTTCGGCGGCAAGCTGCGCGACATCACGAGCGAAGATGCGGCGGAACTCCAGCACGTCGCCCAGAATGTCGGCGTTCGGAATCCCGTCCGGAGTCCCCGTCACCAGGTGCGACACCAGTTCAACGCCGGCTGTTTCCATGAACGGAAGCACCCGGGTGCCATCGCCCTGCCGCGTCTTCACCAGGCCCATCTGCTCGAGCGACTTGATTGCCTCGCGCAATGATGCGCGGTTGACACCTAGATCTTCAGCGAGCTTTCGCTCGGGGGGGAGCTTGTCACCGATGCCATAGACGCCGCGCAGAATCAGGCTGCGCAGCTGTTGAACAATTTCTTCAGCAACACGTTGCTTACCAATGGGTTTCAGCATCGCGGGCAGGGTAGCAGGTTTGCGGAAAAGTGGAACAGCTACAAAACCGGTACCTGCTCGGTGGATTGTATTGAGGGCTCAGCGACGAAGAACGCCGGTTTAGCAGGTGAAAGTCATGTCGGCGCGGTTGTTGCCTTCGTTACATTCGCTGGTCTGACCAGTTCCCGAGCCATTGTCGTCTGCCGCGATTGTGACCGTATGCGTACCGCTCTGGCTCAGCGGGCCAGCGCAGCTCACCACGGTACACACTCCGGGTGAAAGGGCCTCTTTGGTGAGCGCCGTGCAAAGAAGTTGACTGCCCTCGTAGAACGAAATCGGCGTGCCGTCGACCACAGGTGCGGTGCCACGATTGCAGATCGACGTCGATAGCTGGACCATGTTGCCCTGACACACGCCGGTGCCTTTGCTACCGCCCTGTGCCGTTACGTCACCGGCCGCCGACGGGCTCACCTTCCCCTGGACGTTCATTCGGAAGTTGTTGAGTCCCGCGACGTCCCAGTTGCGGGCCCACTGGCTGGTTTTCGGGATGATCCCTTTGTCGTCAACGCTGGTAATCGAGTAGGTGTGCTGACTCCACAGCGGTCGCGAGGCCACCCAGCGGTCCGCTCCGTCACCAAAGACGCGAATGCCGGTGCGCTTGCCGGTGAAGGCAGCTTGGCAGGTGTTGGCGGTGCCGGGGACTCCAGCGGTGGGAGCCCGACAGACGAAGCCGCCACCGACGCTCTGGGTATTGCAGTCGGCATCGCCAGTGCATCGGCAGTAGCCCTGGTTGCAGCCGATCGCGTTGGGACAGTCGGCGGAGGTAGTGCAGCGCAGCCCCTTGAAGTACGGATCCACGGCAGGGCACGACACCGCGCAGTTTTCGTTCGAGGGAACGATCAGCTTGCTGCGGAAGTTTCCGACGACGTCAGCGACGACCGGATACTCGTTCCAGGTACACGAGGAGTGAGCCTGTGAGAACAGGATCTCGCCGGTCTTGCCTGAGTAAATGCGTGCAAAGCACTCGTCCGCGTAGATCGCTTCGGCGGTTCCGTCTCCCTCGAAATCGAAAAGCGATGAACCGGTGATATTCGAGCTGACATCCTGGGAAAGGTTGCTCCACAGCAGTCGATCGGTCCGCTTGCTCGGGCAGAATTTGTCCTCTGCACCAGCGACACAGTCGGGATCAAACACGGTGTACGAGCTGGAACCGGCGGCAGCAAACTCCGCCCTTCCGTCATTATCGAAGTCGCCGACCGTCGGTGGTCCACCACCCGTCGAACTTGGCAAGCTGAGCGGTCCAAACACGATCGCTCCGTCTTTGGACACGATCCAGGCGCGGCCACTCATGATCACGGCGATCTCGGCGATGCCGTCCGAGATGTTGCGATCGATGGAGGCTCCGCTTGGGACACCGAAGTCAGCGACAGCAACGTAGCCACGAGCGAGTGTGATTCCCACCGGTAGCGGCAGATCGCGATCTTTTTTCCACTTCGCGGCCGTTTTGTCCCACGAATAAATGACCGTCGGAGCGATCAGGTTTGGAATGCCATCGCGATCAATATCAGCAACGACGGAAAACTGACCGACGTCCTGAGCGCTGGTACGAAGATTGGCGCTGGAGTCAATGAGCGTTCCAGTGCTGCTATAGACGAAGCCCTCGGCGATGATCTCTGGCTTGCCATCGTCATCAAGATCATGAATGGCCGGACCTGTCCACTCACAGAGACCGGCGAACGGGTTGTGATCGACCCCCGCGCTGGTCTTCGAGGTCCACATCGTCACGAATTTGTTCTGGGTTCGATCGAATCGAAAGGCGATCAGCCCGCCTGTCGCCGAGTACGCGACGATGTCTGCGGCACCATCTCCATCGAGATCGCCGATCGCCGGAGTGGCCGCGCCGTTGACTGGCGTCGGAATCGCGAACTGCTGATTGCAGCTTCGACCGTCGAGAACCCGAAGAATGCCGTAGTTCCCACCAAACAAGCCGCAACTCCCGTCAGTGCCGCTATAGGTGTTGACCAAGATCGAGGGACGGGTCGTAATAAACTCTGAGCCGCGTCCGGCAAAGTTGAAGTCCACCACGAGCGGAGTGGATAGCACCTGCTTGTGGTTGGGGTACGGATCACCGGCCAGTGGTTTTTGCCACTCACAGAAAATCTGCGGTGACAAAAGGCCCGCTGGTGCCAGGCGTTCGCAGGTTGAGTTGTTGATGTGATCCCCGGCGTAGGGCGCGCAGCGTCCGTTCAAGCAGTACTGATCGCTGGGGCAGTCGTTGTCTCCAGCGCAGGTCATCTTCGAGACACAGACCGCGTCGATACAGTCCTGATCGTCCGCGCAGCCGGGATCGCACAGCGTGGTACCCGAGCCCACTTCTGAGCCTGAGCAGCTTGGTTGAAGCAAGGCGATCGCGAGAGCGGAAGCAGCTACGATCGATGGAAAAACAGCGCGCAGAGTAAGCTTATGGCTCATGGTGGCCCCCCTCCCAAGGGATCATCGGCATTCCTTACGAAGGAAAACCGGCACAACCAATACTAATACTCTGCCATCACACGACTAGGGAGCGGACGCGGTGCAGGGTCGATCGCACGAGTCCGCTCGACGAGAGCGAGCAGCGTATGCGAGGCAGACAAGATATCTTCTTGGGATGACGCGAGCTGTATGCTACGAATCGAGCACACCGCCGTAACCGTGGCATGTACAAAATTTTGTGTATTTAGCTACATGACTTGCGTTAAAGTAGCCGAGAAACTCACCTCTGGTCATCTGAGGCGGGCGGTCTTCCTGACCGACGCCCACGGGCCCGCAGTCGAGCTTGCAATGGTCTAACCAGCATGTCGAACGCCGAACAACGCCCCGTTTCCGACACCTTCTTTTCGCGCCTGCGATTCCGCTTGGCCACGCTGCTTTGTGCGGCTGGCCTATGTGTTACGCAGGCGGCGAGTGCCCAGGACGCCTCGCGCAATGCCCTGGACATCAACCGCTTCGCGCCGGCCTTTGGTACAGGTCGCTTGGTTACGCAGGATCTTGCAGAGTTGCTGCCGCGCTTCGAGATTGCGCCGCAGCTATTCCTGCATTACTCGCGCAACCCGCTTTACCTGTATATGGGGAACGAGCCGAAGTTTCCCCTGATCGAGAACCGGCTGACCGGCGATCTTGGCATCGCGGTCGGTATCCCAATTCGGGGCACTGGGCGTCTGCAGTTCGGTCTCAGCCTGCCGGTGACGTTCTGGCAGACCGGCCAGGTGAGCAAGATCGGCGAGATGTTTTCGGACCCGGCGATCCTGAGCAGCTTGCCGAACAAGGATCCGAAGTCGATCGGCCAGGAAGACCTGCGGTTCCAGGTCAAGGCTGTGTTCGTAAACGGCAAGTGGGGTGGCCTCGGTTTTGCCGGTGACCTCAAGCTGCCGACCGGAGACACCAACAGCTTCCTGGGTTCGCCGCTCCCGACGGGCAACCTGAAGCTTCTGTTCCACTTGAACCTGTGGCGTTTCACCTTCGTCCTAAACCCAGGTGTGTACCTGGCGCAGGCGCAGCAGATAGCGTTCACCAGCGTGGGCAACTCGCTGACGGTGGGCGGTGGTCTGAACCTTCGCGTCGTCAACTGGAACCACGGCTCACTCGACGTGATGACGGAAGTCTTCGGTCTGGCGAACTTCAACTTCCGTTCGCTGGGGGAGACTCCGCTTGAAGCGACTGTCGCTGGCCGCATCAATGTCGAGACGCAAAGTGCCGGAGACTTTCACATCTACCTGGGTGCTGGTCCCGGTATTCCGGCCACTGGTGGCAGCAAGGGCATTGGCTCACCCGATGTGCGTGCGTACGCGGGCCTGGTGTGGTCGTGGAACAAGAAGCCGACTCCGCCGCCGCCGCCGCCACCACCACCTGCTCCGGACTGCCGTTGCCGTGGTGCCAACTGTCCGTGCATCCCAGGTGTGAACTGCCAGTGTACGCCGGGCGTCAACTGTCCGTGTAAGCCAGGCGTCGATTGTCCGTGTACCCCGGGTAAGGATTGCGTCTGCGAGGATGGCAAGACCTGCGCTTGTACGCCGGGCGTCAACTGTCCCTGCACGCCAGGGGTCAACTGTCTGTGCAAGCCGGGTGTCGATTGTCCGAAGAAGAACATCAAGATCGCCGGCTCGCTGTTCGAGTTTGACAGCCCCGATCTGACCGCCACCGGACTCGATACGATTCGAATGTCCATTGATGCGATTGCCGATCACATCAACAAGGGCAACAAGATTCGCATCGAAGGTCACACCGATAACGTCGGTGGACTCGACTACAACACGCGGCTGTCGCATGACCGTGCGCAGAGCGTGGCCAAGTTCATCCGTGACGAGCTTCGTGGCAAGGGTATCCCGACCGACGTCGCAGACAAGAGCGTATTGGTTGGCTGGTACGCCTTCAATTGCAAGGCACTGGCTGACTGGGTGTTGCCGGCGAAGAGCAAGCTGACGCCGGTCCTCAAGTCGCAGCGCGATAAGGACAATGAGCCGAACCGTCGCGTCGAAATCAACCTGTGGCCCGACGACAGCATCAAGTGCTTCGTCCCGCGGCCCCCACAGTGAGAGCAGAGGACGCGATGAAAGGGAATCGGAGAGAAATAGCCATGCGGCAAGTCCGTTTGAACTCGCCTGTGGTGGTCGTTCCGACGAGCGGTCAGAGGTCGAGCACGCGTCGCGCCAGCATCTTGGCTGGGATCGTCGCTTGTGGGCTGGGGCTTCTGACCACCGTGACCGGATATGCCCAAGCACAGAATCCGGCTGGTGCGCAAAGTGCTCGTAGCAATGCGCTGCCGCCAGTGAACTACCCAATTGATGAGTTTGGTGCCAGCCAGGTGCCAGCCTCAGTCCCGATGACGCCGATCCAGCAGCCAAGCGCCACGAGTGACAAGGCCTGCTGCACACCCGGGAAAGACTGCCCGTGTACGGCCGGGAAAGACTGCGCTTGTACGCCGGGTGTGAATTGCCCGTGTACGCCGGGTAAGGATTGTTCGTGTACCCCTGGCGTGAACTGTCCGGCTCGACCACCGCTGCGTGCGGACTTCTGTACGCCGGGTAAGAACTGCCCGTGTAGCGGCGACAACTGTCGATACTGCACGCCCGGCAAGGACTGTCCGTGTACGCCGTTTATCAACTGCCCTGATGACCATGGCGTGATCTTCGAAAAGAACACGGCGCAGCTCAGCGATGACAATCGTCAGAAACTGGTCCGTGCGGTGGAGGAGCTCAAGAAGCTGCCCGAGGGCGAGAAGATCCGCATCGAAGGCCACACAACGCCGTCTGAGTCGAACGGTGTGCCTCCGGCGCGGCTTAAGCTCTCGCAGGAGCGCGCCAAAGCTGTGGAGCAAGCCCTGCTGAGCGGTGGTCTCCCACCGACGCGGATTGAGGCAACCCTGGGCTGGGGTGGACTCTGTCCCGAGGTCATCGCGGTCGAAGACGAAAAGAACCGTCGGGTGCGGTTCCACTTTTCTCACGAGCCGACGCTGTGTGCGCATCCTGAAAACCAGCGCCGCCCAGCTCGCTTGCCACCACCGTTTAAGCGGCCGGCCAAGCCTGGTGCAAAGCCTGCTGGGACGGGTGCAAAGCCTGCCGCGACGGGCGCAAAGCCTGCCGTGACTCCGGCACAAACCGCGCCGAAGCCTGCCGTCAAACCGCAAGCGCCTGCTCGCTAATCATCCGCGAGCCTTTGCTTCTGCCGTCCGGCTGGAGCTTTCCTCATGTTGGTCACGCTGACTGCGAAGTCCGCTCAGGATGGCGATCGGGAAAACGACCCGATCGCGATGTTTCTGGCTTGCCACCGACGAATTCGTGACCACTTGGCGCTTGCTAAGCGAGTCGTCGATGCCATCGAACCGACCTCGGAAGAGGTAGCCGAAGCCGCTGCGTCGCTGATACGGTACTTCGGGCAGGCTTTACCGCTCCATATCCTCGACGAGGATGAGACGCTGCACGACGCGCTGCGCGGGCGAGAGCTGGCTCCGGATGTCGTGCGGGCGATGGCGACGATGACGGCTGAGCACGCGGTGATTGAGCCTGCCATTCACGAAGCACTCGATCGGTGGCGACAACTGACCGACCAGCCACTGCTGCTGTCGACGCTGCGAGAGGAGTTGAGTCGTTTGACACTACTGCTGTCGACGCTGCTCGATGCGCACTTAGAAGCGGAAGAGCGGCTGATATTCCCAGCGGTGGCGAAGGCGCTGACGGTGGCAGAGCAAGCGGAATTGGCGCGGCGAATGCGACAGCGACGACAAGTTGGCGCGAGCTAGTTTGAGAGCTCGGAGAGGACTTCAACGGCGGTGTCGAGATCCTGGCCCGCTTGATTGAGGTCGTCGACGACGGATTTGAGGTCTTCGCCGAGCTTGCTGGCACCGACCGAGCGATGACGAACCGCCGCAAGGCGTAGCCGCTCCAGGGTTGCCACTTGGTGATGCAGTCGAGCGATGGCACGTTCTCGGCCCTTGGCAATGTCGGCCAGGTACGCAAGCTGCTCGTCAATGGCGGCCAGAGCGCGGGAATACTCACTGCGCACACTGTCATCGGTGGCGGCGGCGACCCGGGTTTCCAGGTCTCTTTTTCGCTCGCCGAGCTGGGTGCGGTCGGTTTTTTGGGCCTGCGATTCAATGTCCTGCCACCGCTTGCCAAAGCGACCGATCTTCTTCACGAGCTGTTCCGCAGCACTGCGTGCGCCCGGATGCTCTTCGAGGCTGTCAGCCGCTTCTTGATAGGTCGTGAGCGCTTGTCGAACCAGTTGCGACAGCTCATCGGTTGCATCGATCGGCGGCAGCAGGCCACGCAGGTCATTGTCGACGGGATCAACCTTCACGACCAGGTGCCGAGCGATCGTTGATGCGCCGATCATCAAACCGACGCAAGCTCCTGCGATCGAGTTGCTGATCCACAGCGGCTGGTTGAGCAGAAGTCCATGGGACTCCATCGACTCGGGAAGAAGCTGTGCGCCCAGCGACAGCAGCGTTCCAGTGAGTCCGGTGAGAAGCGCTTGCCAGCGAGAGAGCCCGCCTTGGACCAAGTAACCCGCTAGCAGCAGCGACCACAGCAGCATCGTTGGCGTGGCAGCGGTTGTCCCTAGGTGTGCGCCCACCAGAGTCACCGCCGCTCCGACAGCCGTTGTACCGAGCAGCCACACTGCCTGTCGTTTGGTCCGGGCTGGCACCGCCGCCGCCCCGAGAAGGGCCAAGCTGGTTGCACCATACAGCCACGCCCAACTGCCTTGGAGGGCCGAGACTTGGCCCAGATAGCTGGAGCTAGGTGCCATCACCGTGTGACACAGGCCCAGTAATCCGCCTGCCACCACGGTCCTAACCACGGTCCATTGAAATGCCACATGACTGTCGATCGCCAAACTTCTCTTCATGCCTCGATCAACGCATATTCTGTCCGTGCGGTCTAGAACGCCCAGAATATTTCCCGTCGGTGAAAGAGATTTTTTCACGAGACTGAAAGCAGATGACACAACGCCCTCTTCTTCAGCGGACGCCCCCCCTATTGCGGGCACTCCGATCGCAGTCATTGCCGATCGTGTGGGATGGTGGGATTGGGACGGCGCTGATTTCACGCGGGCTCAGCCTGGCCTCGGAGCCACCGGAAGCCTGGCTGTGGTCGCATCGGGAGGAGGTGGAGGCGGTTCATCGCGGTTTTGCGTCGGCACGGGTCGATGTGTTGCAGACCAACTCCTTCGGTTTGGTGAGGCTGTTGGCGTCGGATTCGTTGCCGAAACAGCCAGCGGGCGAGCGAGCGCTATTTGAGTGGGTGCAGCGGAGTGTCGAGCTTGCGTGCGAGGCACTCAATCCGGTGGAGCGGCCGGCCTGGGTGGTGGCCTCGCTTGGAACGACTGGTATGGTGGGGTTTGATCCCGGTCGGCTCGGCGCGTTGTACGGAGAGGTGGCGACGGCCTTCGCCAGTCAACGGGTCGCAGCGATACACCTTGAGACTTGCTTTGACGCAACCGAGCTACGGGTGGCAGTGCGGGCCATTCGTGCGGCTGTGCCAGAGCTGCCACTGTTTGTGTCACTCACGGTGACTCATGGCCAGCTTGGCCTTGAGACGCCGCTCGGGGTGCCGCTTGCGCGAATGCTGCGCGAGCTCGAGGACGAACCACCAGCGCTGATCGGGGTCAACTGCTCGCAGAATGCGGAGCGGATGCGCGCTGCGGTGGCTGCGCTGGCGGAGTGGGCCCAATCAAAAGGACGGACAATTCCTGTTCTGGCCAGGCCGCAGCTTCACAGCGGGACACCGGACTGCAAAAAGCCGCCGACACCGATCTCACCCCAGAAATTTGCTACCGAGCTACTAGGGCTACTTGACGAGGGTGCGACGGCAATCGGCGGCTGCTGTGGTGTGACGGCAGCGCATTTGGCAGCGGTTCGGCAGACGATTGAGGGTTTCCTTTCGCCGCCGAGCACGCTATGAAGCAAAAATCTACACAAGGAGGCCCGGATGCTGACCCTCATGGCGGTTTGCCACATCCTGCTCCTGACTCTGTCCGCGACCCCCGATGTGGGAACCGAATCGGGTCGGGCGGCGGTGTTTGGCTATGAAAACGATACGCTCGCGGGGGGGCCGCTGGCGTGTACCGGGAAGCTGCTGCGGCCTGGCCAGCTCGTGTGTGCACACCGTACGTTGCCGTGTGGCACTCGGCTTGTCGTTCAGAACCTATCGACCCAACGACTC
>WBZP01000595.1_pt1 | contig 24939 bp, 19 predicted proteins | sample 5204301 | NCBI WGS metagenome assembly WBZP01 (sample SAMN12412401, study PRJNA552823) | activated sludge metagenome | isolation source: activated sludge from nitrification reactor of wastewater treatment plant... | place: USA: Pennsylvania | collected 2017 | reverse complement strand
GAGAGAGGGCGATGGCACGGCGCCCGGTTTCTCGAATCTGCGGGCCGCGACTGCCGGCATCGCACTTGAAAGGGGAGGCTCGACCTCGGCCTTCTGTCCCCGGTTGCCGCGGACAGCGCCGCGGGCGACCAAAAGCCGAGCAAGAATGCGTCGATGTACATCCACGGATTGACGCACTCCCCTGCCTCGCCTATAGTACATCCGGCGTACATCCAGGGAAGCGTTTGCGATGACCAACACCCGCGTATTCAAGAATGGCAACTCCCAGGCGGTCCGCATTCCGGCGGACCTCGCTTACGACCGCATGGACATCGATCTGGAAATCGAACGCATCGGCGACGAGATCCGGATTCGTCCCGCCCGCCGGTCCCTTGCCGGCGTCCTGGCCAAGTTCGCCAGGTTTTCCCCGGGATTCCTGGACGAGGGTAGGGGTGACCAGGAACAAGCCGAACGGGACAGCCTGTAAATGCCGCGCTACATGCTCGACACCAACATGTGCATCTATCTGATGAAGCATCAACCGGAAGAAGTCGCCCGGCGCTTCGCCCAATGCCATGTCGGTGACGTGGTGATGTCGGCCATCACCTATGCCGAACTGGAATACCGCGTCGCGGCATCCACGAACCCGGACCGTGAGCGTGCGAACCTGGCCAGCCTCGTCGAAGACATCCCGGTGGCGCCCTTCGACAGCGCCGCCGCTCAAGCCTATGGCCCGATCCGGCAGGCGACCCGGGACAGCAAGCAGGACCACCGCGACAAGTTGATCGCCGCCCACGCGGCCTCCCTGACGGTCACGGTCGTGACCAACAACGTGAGGGATTTTGCGAAGTATCCGGGGGTCGTCACCGAGAACTGGCTGGTTCCACAGGTACGGTAATGCCCTAAGAACAGGACGCGCTTCGTCACCGGGCGATGGTCCAAACCCGGGAACAAGCGCCCCAGGTTTGATTCAGGTCCCGATTGGATCAGATCGCTCCACCGTTTGCCACTACCGACTCTTTCCCACGGTTGGCAAGGCTCCGGCACGTATCTCGCCAGGTCCCTAACATAACGCCGACAGCATGACTGCTCCTCCAATTGATCCACCGCTCATCGTCACCGACAGCGTGGCGGACACAAAGTCCGAGGGACCCGCGAAGATCTTCGATCTCCTCGCCGGTCATCGCTGCCGCGGCCCGTGTCGCTGGAAGGAATGGTGCCACGGCCGTGGATCGGACAACCGCCGGGACGCAGTTTGACCGCGGCCCGATATGCCCGTCACCAAAGAGAAAGATGTGCATCTGGAAGTCGTATTGCATACCGGAGTGAGCAAATGACCCTGCCCGATGGCTTATATGATCTCTTGATCACCGACAGCCTTGCGCCGCGACTTTCCGCGGAACACGCTGAGATTCAGTCCATATCCGACGACATTTCTGACTATCTAGTGGACGTGCTGGCTCGCCAATTGAGCGCCATTTTGGATGACGTTCCCGGCAATCACGAGGGCAAGTCCAGCTCCCAATTGGAGCTAGTAAACTCGCTGCTGATCGCATTGCGAAAGCGGCTCGATGGAGGAGAACTTGGTTCTGATGTCAACAAAACCATCGACTTGATCTCGCAGCCACTGCGTCTCCTTACAGCCATTCACCACAACCGCCAGGTTCCCCTTCGGCCAGAAGTCGGATTGGCGATGCCGTGGCTCTTTACTGCTGGAAAAGGCTCCCCCTCCCTGCTTCAGGAGATTCGTCGTGAATTGGCCTCCGCGGACGGTGTGGACATCCTCGTAAGTTTCATAACGGTATCCGGAGTGCGAAAGCTGCGTGACGTTCTGCAGCAGATTACTGCAATGTCTGCGAGCGTTGAGACGAACGCGCGTCTCCGCGTACTCACCACGACCTACACAGGCGCTACGGAAATTCGGGCGCTTGACGAGTTAGCTCGTCTGCCGGGATGCGAGGTGCGCGTTTCGCTCGATGGCCGACGCACCCGCCTGCATGCCAAGGCGTGGCTCTTCCACCGAAAGACAGGCTTCGGTTCCGCTTACATAGGGAGTGCCAATCTTTCCGGAGCTGCACTTACCGGCGGCCTCGAATGGACAGTCAAAATTACACAGCGATCCCAGGAAGTGCTTTTCATCCGAGCAACTGCCCACTTCGAAACGCTTTGGGCTGATAGCGAGTTTCAGCAATACGACCCAGACAATCCAAAGCATCGACAAGCACTCGCCACCGCGCTTGGCCGTGAAACGGGTGAGGCTTCGAGTGTCATACCGACTTTCTTTGATCTACAACCCAAAACCTACCAGTTGGAGATGCTGGAACAACTGGATGCGGAACGGCGACATGGGAGGCACCGGAACCTATTGGTCGCGGCCACTGGAACCGGCAAGACAATTGTGGCTGCATTTGACTACCGCAACAAGTGCAACACGGAAGGCGGACGACCACGCATGCTATTTGTTGCCCACAGGGACGAAATCCTGCGCCAGGCATTGCGCACTTATCGCGAGGTATTGCGCGATCCCGATTTCGGAGAACTGCTAAGTGGTGGTTCCGAGCCGCAACGACTCGACCATTTGTTCGTCACGATTGACAGCCTGACCAGTCGCAATCTGATTGCGGCATCTGGTGCAGACTACTGGCATACCGTGATCATCGATGAATGCCATCGAATCGCCGCCGATCGGTTCCACATATTTGCGACGACGATCCGGCCGAGGATCCTTTTGGGATTAACGGCAACACCAGAACGAAGTGACGGCCAACCGATAACACCATATTTCGATCCTCGACCGGATGGGAGTCCTGCGGTAGAACTTCGCCTCTGGCACGCGCTCGAATTGCAGCTTCTCGCACCCTTCGAGTACTACGCCTGTGACGATCCAACGGATTTCTCCCGGGTTCCGTGGGATCGTCCGGGCGAACGCGAGGCCATCGACAATCTGGTAACTGGCAACGAAGTGCGAGCACGCCTCGTGAGCAACGAGTGGCAACGTCTTGCGTCTGACCCTCGGCAGTCGAAGGCGCTGGTTTTCTGCGTATCTGTAGCTCACGCCGAGTTCATGGCAGATTGGTTGAATCGTGCCGGGCTGCCGGCGGTGTGCGTAGTGGGGACCACGGACCAGGACATAAGACGCCGTGCCCCGCAGCGACTTGTGAGCGGAGAAGTATGCGCTCTGGTTACGGTAGACCTCTACAACGAAGGTGTCGATCTACCGCTGGTCGACACGCTCCTCTTGCTGCGCCCAACTCAAAGTCCAGTGCTGTTCCAGCAGCAGATTGGTCGCGGCTTGCGGCTTGCCCCGGGGAAGGAAAGCTGTTTGATCATGGATTTCGTGGGCCAGCATCGAACAGAATTTCGATTTGACCGGTTGCTCTCTGGTCTGACCGGTCTCTCACGACGTGCGCTCACGGATTCTGTCGACAACGGTTTTGGCCGTCTTCCGCCCGGCTGCCACATCCATTTACAGCGTCAAACTCGTGAGCAGGTACTCAAAGGCCTACGCGAAATTTCGATTCAAACGTGGAGGCGGTTGCGTTCCGAATTGCAGACGTATGCGGCACTCCGCGGCCGTACGAAGGTCAAGCTAGCTGACTTCCTCCATGAGCAGGCGCTGGAACTTGAAGACGTTTACCGGATTAGCGGTCGTAGTGGATGGACGCTGCTTAAACGTGATGTTGGACTCGTTGCCTTGGAGCCTGGGCCTGAGGAAGAATACTTCGGCCGGCGCTTGCGTGACTTGTTGCACTTCGATGATCCAATGCGGTTGGAAATGCTGCATCGCGTAGGCAAATCCATTGCGCGACACGACGGTGCAGAGTCCGACGTTCTACTGCAAATGCTCGCGTATCAGATCGACGGACGCCACGAACAGGTGGGCGACCATCATGCCTTCCTTAAGCGCCTGGAATCCCATCCCGCGATTTGCGAGGAGATGTCGGAACTTGCCAGACTCCTTGAGGCCCGCGTCAGCATTCCGGACAGGCGAATACTTGGTCTCGAGGACACGCCGCTACGCCTCCACGCCTCTTACAGTGCTCGCGAAATTCTCACGGCGGTAGGATGGCTGACTGCAAGCCGACGCTCCCCTTTCCAGGCAGGAGTATTGCCACTGACCAACCGGAGAATCGAGCTATTGTTCGTCACCCTCGACAAAAGCTCGGGGTTTCACGACCGGATTGCTTATCGCGACTACGCCATCAGTGCCGACCAATTCCACTGGCAAACGCAGAACAGTTGCGGGCCCGACACCATGACTGGACGTCGGTACTTGGAGAGCCCGGGAAACGGCTGGCAATTCCAGTTGTTTGTCCGCGCGAAAAAGGGTGTGCCCTACCGCGCGTGCGGAAGAGTGACGAGAGGAAATGCAGAGGGTGAGCGCCCAATAAACATAGTCTGGAAGCTCGAATCACCGTTGCCGGTCGCACTGTTCCGCGAATTCAGTGTTCTCCGTGGCGTGTGACCAGTGCCGTCGAAACGAGAATTTGATGTTTGAACTGAAGACTTGGCGCGCCCGACACGATTCGAACGTGCGACCCCTGCCTTCGGAGGGCAGTACTCTATCCAGCTGAGCTACGGGCGCGTGGGGAGGGGCGAAGCATAGCCCGATTCGGCGCTGGCGTCCAACCGGACGGGCTGCAGCGAGCGGGCCGGAAGGCTATAATCGGCGCCTCACGCAATTGCCCCGAGGCCCGAAATCATGTCCGACGATCCGCACGACGACCACAGCACTTTCATCAAGACGCCCAAGCAGTTGATCGTGGCGGTGGTGGCGTTTTTTGCTGTGGTGATCCTGCTGCCGGTGATGTTCTCCCAACTGGTGACGGCAGGACGCAGCGCCGCGCCGGATGAGGAACTGACCGCCAAGCTGATCCAGCCGGTGGCGCGGGTGGAAATGGCGGCCGGCGGCGGGGCGGCGGCGGCCAAGGGCGCCAAGACCGGCGAGCAGGTGGTGGCTGCGGTGTGCGGCGCCTGCCACACCGCCGGGGTTGCCGGTGCGCCGAAGACGGGCGATAACGCGGGTTGGGCGCCGCGCCTGGCGCTCGGGCTCAATGGCCTGACCAAGAGCGCGATCGCCGGCAAGAATGCGATGCCCCCGCGCGGCGGCGGCGCTGATCTGACGGATGACGAGATCGCGCGGGCGGTGGCGTACATGGCGAACAAGTCCGGCGCAAGCTTCAAGGAACCGCCGGTGGCGGCAAAGTAGCCGCGGAAGTTCGGCGGAAATCGGAAAGGGGCGCCGCGGCGCCCTTTTTCGTTGCGATGGCGGGCGTTGGCGCTGGCCGGCGCATTGGCGGCACCGCGGCTGGCCGGGTTGCGAATTCGCGCGGGGGCGGCAGGCGCCTCCGATTCGTCCCGGAGTTGCCAACCGGGTGCCCCGAGAGCCGCTCTGACCGGGCTTCTCCGGCATGGCATTGCCACGGACCGCATGGTTGCTTGCTCTGCGGCTTGCCTGCCTGGAGATCGACATTGCATGCGGCTCTCGGGGCAGGTGCAGGCGGGCCTGCCGGCCGCCGCCGGGCAATGCCGATGGCACGCCGGGCGCGACGGATTTCGCGGCGGGCGCGATGCGGGGCGCATATACTGTGGGTTCTCGCCACATCCCGGAAGCCGCCATGCCCCACCTCAAGTTCGCCCGCCCGATGCTCGCCTGCCTTGGGCTGGCCGCCGCCCTTTGCCTGCTGCCGGCAGCGCAGGCCGACGACGCCGATCCCATCACCGACGATGCCGGCGACGTGTCGCTCAGTGCCGCCGAAGCCGAACTCGACAACCCCGAGCGCGCCGGCTATCGGCGCCTGATGCGCCTCACCCAGGCGCTCGACCAGGCGGCCAGACGCAAGCCCGACGATCTGCCGACGGCGTTGCTGGCCGCGCGTGCCCAGGTCGATTACGGCGGCATGAGCGGGCAGCGCCGGGCGCACGATCTGGTGGAAGAGGTGCTGCGCCAGGATGCCAGATCGATCGACGCGCTGCTGCTGCGCAGCCGGCTCGACTGGCTGGCCGGCTGCATGCCCTGCGCCGAGCGCAGCATCCAGGCGGCGCGGCGCATCGCGCCGGCCGATGCGCGCGTACTGGCGGCGCAGGCCGGGCTCTACGCCGGCAAGGGCGCGCAGCGCCTGCGCGACCCATCGCGCAGCCTGCCGGGCGATGCCGGCACGGACTTCTACGCGCTGGCGGTGCGCCAATACGAGGCGGCGATCGCCGCGCAAGGCTCGCCGCTGCGCCGCGCCGCGTTGTACGAACATATTGCCGACATCGAGGCCTATCGCGGGCACCGCGGCCAGGCGGAGCAGGCACTGAAGAAGGCGGTCGAGCTGGCGCCCGATCGCGGCAGCCTGCTGGAGAAGTATGCCAACCATCTGATGTACTCGGTCGGCGACTGGAAGCGCGCCAGCGAATTCGCGCTGAAGGCCTCGGTCAAGGGCGGCAGTTCGCGCACGCGCGAGCTGCAAGCGGTTGCGATGTATTCGGCATGGGCCGAGGCGTACCTGGCCGACCGCGCCGCCGGCCGCTCTCGCGACGAGGTGGCGGGCATGCTCGAGGCGGCGCGCAAGTTCTGGCCCGACAGCGACGAAATGATGGCTTACGCCACGTCTTCCGCGCGCACCGCGCCGCTCGCCCGCGCGCTGCTGGCTGCCGGGCTGTACAGCGGCAAACAGGGCGATTACCGCGACAAGGACGGCGATACCCCATTGGCCAACCTGGTGCTCAACTATGGCCGCCTTCCGCACGACGACAACCTCGCCCGCCAACGCAGCGAGTTGCTCGAAATTGCTGACCTGCTGATCGCAGACGGCGCCAATCTCAACGCCATGGCCAGCGAGGGCGTCGAGCCGCTGCTTGCGGCGGCGGCGCGCAGCGGCGATGCCGCGCTGTTCGAGAAGATCCTCAAGGCCGGCGCCAACCCGCATCTGGCCGGGCGCAGCGGCACCACCGCGCTGTTGGCGGTGGCCGCGCTCGGCGACTACGATGCGGCGATTCGCATGGCAGCGCTGCTGTTCGAGCGCGGCGTAGACGCCGACCGCGGCGACCGCGCGAAACGAACGCCATTGATGCTGGCTGCCGAAAGCGGCAACACGGCGCTCGCCACGCAACTGCTAAAACGCGGCGCGCAGCACGATGCGCATGACAGCAACGACTACACGCCGCTCGACTACGCAGCCAGCGCCGGCCAGCGCAAGATGAGCGAGTTATTGCTCGCTGCCGGCGCCGAAATCGCGACGCAGAACAGCGCCTGCGGCGTTTCCAACACCATCGACCAGGCGGAACGGCGCGGTCACAAGGATTTGGCCGATCTGCTGCGCCAGCGGCGCAAAGTCGACCTGTAGCGGCGGCCTCAGGCCTGGTTCAGCATGGCTTTCAATTGGGCGAATCGGGCGGCGCGGGCGGCGGCATCAGCCGGTGCGCTCTCGGCCTTGCCGCCGCTCAGGCGCAGTTCTTCCGGCGCCATGCCCTTGCCGAGTTCCTCGATGAAGCGCGAGGGTTCGCAGGCGCGGTGTTCCTTGCCGGTCTTGCGCTTCTCGCAGTAGCTGATGGTGAGCGACCGCTGGGCGCGGGTGATGCCGACGTACATCAGGCGGCGCTCTTCCTCGATCCGGCCCTGGTCGACCGATTCGCGGTGCGGCAGCAGGCCTTCCTCGATGCCGACCAGGAACACATGCTTGAACTCCAGCCCCTTGGCGGCATGCAGCGTGGCGAGTTGCACCTGGTCGCCGCTTTCTTCGCCCTTGTCGAGCATGCTGATCAGCGCCACCGTTTGCGCGAGTTCGAGCAGGTTCTTGTTGTCGTCCTCGCCCTTCTTGCCGAGCCAGTTCACGAAGTCGCGCACGTTGGCCCACTTGGTTTCGGCCTCGCGCGGCTCGCAACTGTCGAACAGCCAGGCCTCGTAACCGATGGCAGCGAGCAGGTCGTTCAGCACCTGCGCGGCCGGTTCCTTCGGCGCGCGATATTCCATGCGGTTGATGAAGCCGCCGAACTCGCGCAGCGCATCGAGTTGCGCGTGTTTCACATGCTGTTCGGCGCCGGCTTCGAAGGCCGCCTCGAACAGGCTGACGTGGCGCTCGCCGGCGTACTTGCCCAGCGCTTCAAGCGTGGCACTGCCGACGCCGCGCCTGGGCACGGTGATGGCGCGGATGAAGGCGGGGTCGTCGTCGCCGTTGGCGATCAGGCGCAGGTAGGCGATCAGATCCTTGATCTCGGCTTTCTCGAAGAAGCTCTGCCCGCCGGAAATGGCGTAGGGAATCTTCTGGTTGCGCAACTGCTGCTCGAACACCCACGCCTGGTGGTTGCCGCGGTAGAGAATCGCGTAGTCGCCCCAGCCGGTGCGGTGCTCGAACTTGTGCGCCTGCAGCTTCATCACCACCAGTTCGGCCTCGTGCTCGGCATCCTTCGCCGCGGTGATGGCCAGCGCGTCGCCGGCGCCGTGCTCGCTCCACAGGCGCTTGTCGAACAGCTTGGGATTGTTGCCGATCAGCGTGTTGGCGGCCTTGAGGATGCGCTGCACCGAGCGGTAATTCTGTTCGAGCTTGATCACCTTGAGGCGCGGGTAGTCGGTCTGCAGCGTGCGCAGGTTCTCGCTGTCGGCGCCGCGCCAGGCATAGATGGCCTGGTCGTCGTCGCCCACCGCGGTGAAGGCGCCGCGTGCGCCGGCGAGCTGGCGGATCAGCGCGTACTGGCAGCGATTGGTGTCCTGGTATTCGTCGATCAGCAGGTAGCGCAGCCGGCCCTGCCAGCGTTCGAGCGCCTCGGGGTGATCCTCGAACAAGCGCACCGGCTGCAGGATCAGGTCGTCGAAATCCACCGCCTGGTAGGCACGCAGCGCGCGCTCGTATTCGGCGTAGGCGCGCCCGGCAGCGAGCTGCAGTTCGTCCTCGGCACCGGACAGCGCGGCATCGGCGCCGACCATCGCGTTCTTCCACGACGAGATCTGCCAGCGGATGCGCTTCAGGCGCGCCTTGTCGGCATCCTTGACGATGTCGGCGATCAGACTCGCGCAGTCCGAACTGTCGAGTATCGAGAAGCGCGGCTTGAGGCGGAGCAGCTTCGCTTCGGCGCGCAGGATCTTCACGCCCAGCGAGTGAAAGGTCGAGACGTTGAGCGCCGACAGCGAGCGGCCCTGCAGCAATTTCGCCGCGCGTTCCTGCATTTCTTTCGCGGCCTTGTTGGTGAAGGTGATCGCGGCGATGTTGGCCGGATTGAAACCGCACTGCTCCACCAGGTACGCGATCTTGTGCGTGATGACGCGGGTTTTGCCGCTGCCTGCCCCGGCCAGCACCAGCAGGGGGCCATCGAGGTATTTGGCGGCTTCGCGTTGCGGCGGATTGAGTTGGGAGAGCACGAATTCAAGGGCCGGAAAAAGCAGCGCGCCGCCCGGGGGCGGCGCGCAATCGTTGTTGGGGATTCTACGCCGACTGGCGACGACGATCACCGGCGCGGTGCCGGCGATCCTGCGCTTACTTGCCGAGCGCGCCGAAGACTTTCTTGGCCAGCCCGCCGACCGCGCCGACCGGGTTGGCACGGATCGCCTTTTCCTCTTCGGCGATCATGGCGTAGAGGCCGTCGAGCGCCTTGCGCGTCACGTAGTCGTCGATCTTCGCATCTTCCTTTTTGACCAGGCCCATCTTGGCACCCTGCCCGGCGTAAGCGTCGTACTTTTGCGCCAGATCGACCCTGGCGGTCTGCTGCTTGACGATCGGCAAGAACTTCTGCGTCAGTTGCGCCGATGTCTTCTCTTTGAAGAAGGCGGTCACCGAGCCCTCGCCGCCGGTCAGGATGTTCTTGGCGTCGGTGACGCTCATCGACTTGACGGCGTCGGTGAGCAGCGCTTTGGCTTCCGGCACAGCGGCCTCGGCGGCGCGGTTCATCGCGGTCACCAGTTCGTCGGCCTGCTTGCCCATGCCCGCCATCCGCAACACTTTCTCCGCCTTGGCCAGCGCACCCGGCATCGGAATCTTCACCTTGTCGTTGCCGAGAAAGCCGTCGGCCTTGCCGAGCGAACCGACCGCCGAACTGACGCCCTGGGTCAGCGCCTCCTTCAGGCCTCCCGAGGCTTCCTGGTTGGTGATGTCGCCGAGGGACAGCGCCCACGATGCGGTCGAAACGAGGAGCAGCGTCAGGAACCCGAGAATTGCGCGCATGGTCTTTCCTTTCAAATACGTGAGCATCGATTATGAGGCCTGCAAACGCGCCGGCCGGCGGTGAGGCGTGAGAAACTGTCACGCCCCCGAAGTTCAACAACGGCCCCGCACCACTTCCCGATGACCCTGCCCCGAATTCGCCCGCTGTGGATCGTGCTTGCGCTGGTGCTGGCTGGCGCCGCTTTTTTGCTGACCCGGCCCCGCGAGGCCGAGGTTGCCGTCGCACAGAAGCGTGCGCTTACACAAAGCGTGGTGGCGACCGGCCGGGCTGCCACGCCGGCACGCATCGAGCTGGGTTCGCAGACCACGGCGATCGCCACCGAAGTGTCGGTGCGCGAGGGCGACCGCGTCAAGCGTGGCCAGGCCCTGGTGAGGCTCAAGTCCGACGACGCCCAGGCTGCCGTGGCGCAGGCCCGTGCCGCGCTGGCCGAAGCCCAGGCGCGGGCACGCCAGCTCGACGCGGTTGCCGAGCCGGTGAGCGAGCAGGCACTGCGCCAGGCAGAAGCCAACCTGCGGGTGGCCAAGGCGGAACTGGATCGCGCCCAGCGGCTGGTGGCGCAAGGCTTTTTTTCGCCGTCGAAACTCGACGATGCGAAGCGCAACCACGACAACGCGGTGGCCGCGGTCAGCAGCGCTCGCGCCCAGCGTGAATCGAACCGCAGCGGCGGCAGCGATCGGGTGGCAGCCCAGGCGCGCATCGGCCAGGCGCAGGCCGCTCTGGAGGCTGCGCAGGCCAAGCTGGCGCTGCTGCTGCTCACCGCGCCGGTGAACGCGCTGGTGCTGACGCGCGATGTCGAGCCGGGCGACGTGGCGCAGGCCGGCAAGGTGCTGCTGACGCTGGCGGAGAACGGCGAGACGCGCATCTATGCGACGGTTGACGAGAAGAACCTGCGCCACCTGCGCGTCGGCAGCACGGCGCAGGCGGTGGCCGATGCCTTTCCCGGCCAGCCGTTTCGCGCCGAGCTTTACTACATCGCGCCCGGTGTCGATGCCCTGCGAGGCACGGTGGAAGTGCGCCTGCGGGTGCCCGAACCGCCGGCCTTCCTGCGGCCGGACATGACGGTATCGGTGGAAATGGTCGTCGGCACGCGCGAGGCCGCGCTGGTGCTGCCGGCTGAAGCGGTGCGCGAAGCCGACGGCGCCGCGCCCTGGGTGCTGCTGGCCGAAGACGGCATTGCGCGACGTCAGCCGGTCAAGCTAGGGCTGCGCGGTGTCGGGCTGATCGAGATTGCGGAGGGCATCGCGGAGGGCGCGCAGGCGATCCTGCCGCTCGCGCCGGTGATCGAAGGCGACAAGGTGCGCGCAAAGCCGCCGCGCGAGAAGGCGGCGGCCGGCATCAAGAGCGTGCCGGCTGGCATGACCGGCCGCTGATGCGGTTTCGCCTGCCTTTCGAATGGATGGTGGCCCTGCGCTTTTTGCGCGAGGGGCGGATGCAGACCATCCTGATCCTCGCTGGCGTGACCGGCGGGGTGGCGGTGATCGTGTTCCTGACGCAATTGATCTCGCAATTGCAGGCCTCGATCGTCGATCGCGTGCTGGGCAGCCAGGCGCATGTGGTGATCCGGCCGCTCGAAGAAACCAGTTCGCGGGCCATCGATCCGGCCGGCAGTTCGGCGATCGTCGAACCGCGCGCGCAGCGCCTGAAATCGATCGACCAGTGGGAGGCGGTGATGCGCGCCGCCGCCGAAACGCCGGGCGTGGTCGCGGTATCGCCGGTGGTTTCCGGGCCGGCCTTCGCGGTGCGCGGCCAGGCCAACAAATCGGTGGCGCTGCTGGGCGTGAATGCCGAACGCTACCGGCGCATCGTCCGCATGGACGACAACATGACGCGCGGACGCTTCGAGGTGGAAGGCACGCATGCGCTGATCGGCATCGAACTGGCGAAGGATCTCGGCGTCACGCTGGGCGACAAGATCCGCGTCGTCACCGCCGACCGGCGCGACGAACAACTGACGATCACCGGCCTGTTCGATATGGGCAACAAGGATCTCAACCGCCGCTGGGTGTTCGTGACCCTGAAGCTCGCGCAATCGCTGCTCGACCTGCCGGGCGGCGTATCCAATATCGATCTCACCGTGAACGACATCTTCGCCGCGAAGGATGTAGCCACCCGCTTGCAGGCCGCCACCAACCTGACGGTGGAGAGCTGGATGACGACCAACGCGCAACTGCTGGCCGCGCTGCGCAACCAGACGGTGTCGAACAACCTGATCCGCAGCTTCGTCACCATCATCGTCGCGCTGGGCATCGCCAGCGTGCTGGTGGTGAGCGTGGTGCAGAAGCAGAAGGAGATCGGCATCCTGCGCGCGATGGGCGCATCGAGCCGGCGCATCATGGCGGTGTTCCTGCTGCAGGGCGGGATGGTCGGCCTCGTCGGCGCGCTGCTCGGCACCGGCCTGGCGATCACGCTGCTGCAGGTGTTCTCGCATGTCTACCGCAACGCCGACGGCAGCCCGCTGTTCGCCGCCCGCCTCGAATTGCGCTTCGCCCTGCTCGCCGCACTGGTGGCGCTGGGTGTCGGCCTGCTCGCCGCGGTGATCCCGGCCCGGCGTGCAGCGAAGATGGACCCGGTGCAAGCCATTCGCGCATGAAATCCGGCATCGTCGAGCTCAAGGGCATCCGCAAGAGCTACGGTATCGGCACCCCGGTGGTGACCGAAGTGCTGCACGGCATCGACCTGCTGCTGGAGGAAGGCGAGTTCGTGGCGCTGATCGGCCCGTCCGGTTCGGGCAAGAGCACGCTGCTCAACCTGATCGGCCTGCTCGAACACCCGACCGCGGGCGACATCGCGATCGCCGGCGAATCGGCCACCCATCTGGACGAAGTGGGTCTGACCGAGCTGCGCGGCCGCAACATCGGCTTCGTATTCCAGTTTCATCACCTGCTGCCGGCCTTCACCGCGCTGGAGAACGTGATGATGCCGTCGATCATTCGCGATGGCGCGCCGACCGCGCAGGGCGAGGCGACCGCGAGCGAGCTGTTGTACAAGGTGGGCCTGGCCGGGCACGAGTACAAGAAGCCCTCGCAACTTTCGGGCGGCCAGCAACAGCGGGTGGCGATCGCGCGATCGCTGGCGCTGTCGCCGCGGCTGATTCTGGCCGACGAACCGACCGGCAACCTCGACACCCACACTGCCGACGAGATATTCGAGCTGCTGCGCGAATTCAACCGCGAACGGGGCAGCGCCTGCCTGATCGTTACCCACGACCCGCGCCTCGCGACGCGATGCGACCGCGAGATCGAACTGGTGGACGGCCGGATTGTCGGCGCGGCACCGGCTGGCGATACCGAGCGAATAAGCCCACCGGCTTGAAGACTGCCGCACGAGGCGCCGAAGAACGAGCGCGCTGGCGCATTCGGAACGGCAGGGTATTCAGCTGCTCTCGCTAACTTCCGAATCGCTCTCCTGCGCCGCACCGAGACCGCCTTGCGCCCGGCGCAATCGCTTGATCAGCTTTTGATCCCGCGAGGAAATTCCCATCGCCGCGCGGCTCCATGCGGTGATCGACTCAACCAATTCACCGTAAGTCAGCGGATTGTGCAGGCGCTTCATGCGCTGGAGGAGAACGCCCTGCTCACCGTAGCGGTCGATCCAGTCGTTTGCGGCACGCACGCCGTCGCCGTCTTCGACCACCCGGTTAATGACGCCCCAGTCGAACAACTGGCGAGCGCTCCATTGGCCGCCTGCCGTGATCAGGGCATCGGTACGATGGCCCGAGACGCGCCGCGCGAGCATGTTGGCGGCGCCCATGCCGGGAAACAAGTTGAACAATATCTCGGGCAACCCCAATACCGCCTGCTCCTCGGCGATGATCGTTCCGCTCGCAAGGGCGCATTCGAAACCGCCGCCGAGCGCCCGTCCCTGGACCAGGCTTATCGTGCCCACGCCCGCGCCATATCCTTCGACGTGATTGAAAATCGTGTCGATGCAGTCCATGGCGTACTTGTCCAATGCACGCCAGTCCTGTGCCTCGATCAGGTCGAGAAACAGCGCGAGATCGCCACCCAGATTGAACACACCCGGCACCCTCGAGCCGACCACGACCCAGCGGACGCCGACCACTCGATCCGGGTGAACCGCAATTTGACATCGTGCCGCCTTGAGCGCAGCCTGAACCGCCAGGATTTCCTTGAGGACACCGGGATTGAAACAGGGCACCGGCACCGGGTGGAAGTAAAACCAGAACGCCTTGCGATCGACATCGAGATCGATACTCAGGTGTTCCCCGCAGAGCGCCTGCAATTGCGCGAACGGCACCGGTTCTGCAGTCGAGACCGCGTTCGGGTACTGAAAGAGACTCGGTGCGCCACCGTTATGCGAGTCGGGCATCAATTCACGAAAAGCCATAGAAATCCTAAAAGTCCTGTCGTCAAACTTGAACTATTTCACCACAAATTAAATAGTTACCTTCGACAATCTGTGTAAATTCTGAACACTGCTGCGACCCTGCGGGGCGCGGTCGATCGGTCGCCGACCGATCTTTTTGGGAGAAAGCCGTGGACCGGGTAAGCCACAAGGGCCGAATCAGGGAAAAGGTCGTTCTGGCCCAGGTCACGTCGGCATTCCGGTGGAATCGGCTGCTTTTGGCCAACACGGTGATCGTCGTGTTGCTGGTCTTCTACTTCCTTTACGCCCAGGTCTCGCCGGCCGGCGCGACCGCCTGGATGGTCGGCATGCAGGTGGTGACGCTGTTTCGATTCCTGCTCGGTCGAGCGTTTTTATCGCGCGACCGGATCGCGCAAGAAATTGCGCCGTGGCGGGCGGGGTTCGTTGCCCTGACTGGCGTGGCAGGGTTTGCCTGGGGCTTGATCGGCACAGCCCTGTATCCGGGCATCGATCCGCACAGCCAGCTCGTGATCGCCATGATCCTGTTGGCGGTATGCGCGACCGGCCTGTTCTCACAGTATCCGGTGTTCTGGGCGTTTCCGACCTTCGCCATACCGATGCTCGTACCCTTCATCGTGATGCGCTTTCTGGGCGACACGCGCGCCGACCTGTTTGCGGGTTTTACCGGATTCTTCTTTTTGCTGATCGCGCTGTTTACCGCGCGGCGCATGTCCATGCATCACTTTCGCTGGCTGGTTTCGCGCTACCGGCTTCGGGTTGTGTCCGGCGAACGGGAACAGGCATTGAGGCAGGCAGAGGAATCGAATCGCGCCAAGTCCGAGTTCCTTGCCAATATGAGCCATGAGATTCGCACCCCGATGAACGGGGTGCTCGGCATGGCCCACCTTCTTGCGCAAACGCCGCTCGACGCGACGCAGAACAGATATGTACACGCGTTGCGCTCGAGCGGCGAGCAATTGATGGCGCTGCTGAACGATGTGCTCGACTTCTCCAAGATCGAAGCCGGCAAGATGACGATCGAACGGGTTCCGTACAACATCATGGACGTGGCGACGGTGTCGACCGAAATGTTCTTCGCCCAGGCCGAGGCCAAGAAGATCGCGATCGAACTCGAGTGTGAGGGCACCATACCCAAATTGCTCGGGGATCCGGTGCGGGTCGGGCAGGTACTGTCCAATCTCGTTTCCAATGCGGTGAAGTTCACGGAACGGGGCTACGTTCGCGTTGCTGTTGACTGGACTTGGGAAACGGAATCGCGCGGAACGCTGGTGCTTTCCGTCCGCGATACCGGAATAGGTATTCCGAAAGAAAAGCACGCCTCCATCTTCGATTCCTTCGCTCAAGCGGACCAATCAACGACCCGACGATTCGGCGGATCGGGTCTCGGGCTGGCAATCTCGAGCAAGCTTGTCCAGCTGATGAATGGCTCGATCGAACTGCAGTCCGAGCCCTCGCTCGGGTCGGTATTCACGCTGGCTCTCCCCTCCGAATGCGTGTCCGGAGATTTTTCGCTGCCCTCCTCCGTCGCCGAGAAGCACCAGCTAAGCGGAACCGTCCTGCTGGTCGAGGACAACGATGTCAATGAGCTGGTCTCGGCGATGACCTTGAAGGGACTCGGACTGACGGTGCTGAGCGCGAGCAACGGCAGCGATGCCATCACCGCCTATGCGTCCGGAAAGCCGGACGTCATCCTGATGGATTGCCATATGCCCGGCATGGACGGCTTCGAGGCAACGAATGCGATCCGCAGGCTGGAAGACGACGCCCGCCATGTGCCGATCATCGCTTGTACCGCCAACGTGACCTCGGGTTTCCGCGACCGTTGCATCGAAGCGGGAATGGACGACTATGTGTCCAAACCGTTCCGCGCCAATACACTGTACGAGGTGCTGGCCAAGCATCTTCTCGACAAGGCGGCAGCGTTTGCCGACAACGCGCAACCGATCGAACCGGCCATGACTGGATCGGCCGCGCCGGTGCGAAGCATCTGCGAAGACATGCTGTTGTTCGACGAGGCCCATTTGTTGAAGGTATCGCGTCTCCATGCTTCGGATCCGGATGTCGTGCTGGACAAGCTCGTGCCGCTTTTTCTGAAACAGATCGAGCGCTTCAGGAAAGCATTCGCCGGGCACATCGAGGCAGCGGATGTCGCGGGTATCGGATCGATCGCCCATACCCTGAAGTCCTCGGCAAACCACGTAGGCCTCGCCCGACTGTCCGGCGCAATGGACGAGATGGAATCGCTATGCGAAACGGCAGCCCCGGCCGACGCGATTGAACAAGCGCAACGTCTGTTGCCGCTATTCGAACTATCTCGAAATACGCTCGAGCAATGGCACAAGGCTCGCCAAGTCCGGATTTGAACGATTGAACGCGACGGCGTCGATCCGGCTCTTCCGGACCGGGCTTTAGCGTGCCTGCGAATGGCTCGCGGCGCCCGGCGGGAGATGCGCCCGCCGGCTAGCGGGCGAGGCGCCGATCCTCGAACGAATACGCCAAGCGACCAATACCTACCTGCGGGGTCGCGAGATTCACACGCCTCGAAGCAACCACCTCTGTCGGCGTTCCTTCAAAGTCGAGCCAACGCTGCTGTCCGAAATCGAAGAGCTTGCAGGTTCGCATCGTCCGCCGGTACCAGTCGAACGAAAGGGTGTCGATAACCGCTCTGGCGCCGAGCAGTTCATTGAGGTGCTGTTGCGCCGGCCGCAGGCGATAGCATGGCACGCGGGCATGCACATGATGGACCGGGTGATCCAGGACATTGTGCATCAAGAAGCCCACCAGCGGCGGCGTCTTCAGGTGCACCGAGACCAACTCGGATTCTGCAAACCGTGGCTTGTCCTCGAGGCGACGGAACCAGCCGACGTTCGGATGAGTATGCTGGGCGAACTCGACGAACCCGACCAGCATATGAAACACCGCCAGCGGCAGCACGAAGCCGAATCCAACGGCCGCCGCCGCCGAGGTTGCGCTGTACTGCGGCGCCAGCATCATCGCGAGCAGCCATGCCGCGGCGTAACCGATCGCAATCGCAGCGTGGCGCCAGGCTGATAGCCAATCCGCCTTCTGCGGGCAAGTCAGCGCATTCGGCACAAACAGGGCGTGCAGCCACCGTTCTTTCAGGTAGTGCGCGGCCAGGCCCAACGGATTCCCCGACCGGTAGAATCGTTCGACTCGCTGTCGCCATCGCGGCAGGGCCTGGAAAGCATCGAGGGCGAACGGCCTGTAGGTGCCTTTGTGGCCTCCGTTCGTGTTCGGGTGATGGAAGCCGTGGTGATCGATGATCCACAGTCGATAGTTGTGCAGGCACATGCAGAACGCGACGACCGCCAGCAGCTTGTTGAGCCGCTTGCGGGATACCAGGCACTGGTGCGCGGCATCGTGCGCCAGAATGAGAAGACTGCCGAGTTTCACCCCCGCGTAGATTCCGCAGGCGAGCTTGGCAAGTATGGGTGACAGGAACAGCACGCCCGCGATCGCCAGCGCGTATTGCAGGATGTCGGAAAGAAAGAGAGCGGTTCCGATCGGCGTACTGGCGCGTGCATGGCATGACAGGATGCGCACGAGTTCGGAACGGGACATGGACACGGGGCAATTCCCTTCATGGCGGCGACGGCGAGCGAATTCTTGCGCAAAACCCGCGGCATTGAAACCGTTGGGAAGATCAATTTCTGTATCCTGTTCGGGCAGCTTTCTGCTCACGCGGGCAGTTCGAGCCACGCCGCCGCGCATCGACACCAGCCGGCGTTGACGTAGCGGCCGCGCCCGGCCCGCCGCACCTGTCGCGCGGCGGTGCCCGGGTTCCGATCGACGGTGCGGCACTTGGTGTTTGAGACTGCGGGTGGCTAGCCTGGAAGCCGCGCCGGATGGGCGTCTTCAGGCATGCCGTGCCAGCAGGCCCAATCCATGCGCCTTTCCGGCTTGCATGCCCGCAGATCGCCTGTTCATGCGGCTTTCCGCGATGCCCGCGGTGACGCCGCCGGTGCAGTTGGCGCGGCTGGGGCGATCCGCCCGGCCCTGGCACGGCGCTCAAACCTCGATTCGCTGACGCGGCCGTCCGGGAAAGATGCGGTCGAGCGCGCGCTCGCTCAAGCCGTAGCCGTCGCGCATGCAGGCGCCGATCAGCGCACGCCAGTCGGCCAGCACCGGCAGGTCGCGGTTGTCGTTGAGCGCGCGATCGGCCAGGCCGTCGAAACCGCCGATCATCCGGCCGCCGCGCCCGCTGCCTCCAGCCAGCAAGAACAGGCCGCCGCGGCCATGGTCGGTGCCGCGGGTGCCGTTCTCGCGCACCGTGCGGCCGAACTCGCTCATCATGACGACCCGGGTGCGCCGCCACTCGGCCTCGCCGAGCGATTCCTTGAACGCGAGCAGGCCCTGGCCGATTTCGTTCAGCGCGCGGGCGAGCGCCGCTTCCTGGTTGGCGTGGGTGTCGAGTCCGCCCAGATCGACGAACGCCAACGCATGGCGCGGATTGCCGCGCAGCATGCGCCCCATGCCGGCGGCCACACGGGCAAAGCCGGTGGCGGCCGGCGCGCCGCGCGCCGCCTGCGCTTCCATGCCGGGGGCGGCCATCGAGGCTTCGAGTTCAGCTTCGGTCGCGATCGCCTGTTCCAGCGCCTTGCCGGTCGGGCTGTCGCGGTGGGCGGCGCGGATGGCCTCGAGCACCCGCCCCTCGGGCAGCTTGAGGCCGCTGCCCGTCAGCGGCGCAACCTCCAGCGCGATGTCGCTGCCATGAAATGCCAGCGGCACCTCGCGCGTGAAGCTGATGGCGCCGCGCCCGGCGCCGATCGCCTGCGCGGCGCGCGCCATGAAGCCCGAGCCGCCGTGCGACGCGCCGCTGCCCAGTTCGAACAGATCCTGCGCCTGAAAGTGGCTGCGGCTGGCATCGGTGGTGCCGGCACAGGGCGCGAAAGACAATTCGCGCGCGGCGAACAGGTCGGCAAGAGCCTTGCACGAAGGATGCGCGGCGAAGCCGGTATCGCCGAGGCGGATGCCATCGGCCAGCACGCTCTGCGCCAGCGAGGGGCGACGTTCTGCAAGGTGCGGATCGGCAATCGGGCTCAGCGCGAACAGGCCGTCGAGCCCGCCGCGCAGGAACACGACGACCAGCCGGCCCGGCGCGGCTGTCGCGCCATCCAGGGCGAAGGCATCGAGCACCGGCAACGCCAATGCTGCTGCGCCCGAAGCGAGAAAACGGCGTCGAGTCGTCATGGTCAATGCCTCATGAATGCCGGGCTGGCGAGCAGCGCCGCCGCCTTGTCGCGCGGGGCCAGCCGCGCAGCCGACGCGCGCGTTGCCGGCGACAGCGGCTCGGCCAGCGATTCCAGCCAATCGACGTTCACGCTGCAGGGCGCGCCGCGGTTCGGCGCGGGCCGCTCGTTCTCGGCCAGCGCGATCATCTGGCGCGCCCCGGGAATTCGCTCGTCGTCGCCGCGGGCGAAGGGCACCCGCCCGCCCGCCACCGCAATCGCCAGTCGGACGCGCTTGGCCATGGCCGCCGGGGAAAGCCAGTCGGCTTCGCGCGCACCGTAGCCGTCGGGCGTGCTGCGCATCAGCGGCGCCTGGCCCATGTCGAGCGCATGGGTGGCGAGCACGATACGGTTGCCCACCGGCTGGTCGCCACAGGCCGCACGCGCGACCGACAGCAGGTAGTCGACCGGCTCCTTGAACTTGGCGGGCCGGGCGAGTGAGGCGGCGAAGGCCGGCGATTCGATCAGCGGCCCGAGCGTGGCGGAGATTTTGCCGCCGCTGGCGCGAAATGCCGCTGCCATGGCCTCGACGACTTCGCGCGGCGGCTCGTCGTCGAGAAAGCGCTGCGCGAGTTTGAACGCAAGATGGCGCGCAGTGGCCGGATGGGTGGCCAGCAGATGCAATGCCGCGTCGACTTCCGTCATGCCCTGGCCGGCGGGAAAGCGGCTGCCGAGCAGCGTCTTCTCGCCGAAGTCGTGCCGGCGCGGGTCGAACAGGAACAGCCCGGCGCGGGTGGCCCCTGCGCGGGCAAGGTTCTTTTCCTGCATCTGCGGAGAATAGACGCCGGCTCCGGTGATGATGCGCGCGAGTTCCTGCACGTCCTTCTGCGTATAGCCGCCATCGACGCCGAGCGTATGCAGTTCGAGCAGCTCGCGCGCCAGGTTCTCGTTGATGCCGAGCTGCTTGCCGCGCTCGGCGGCCTGTCGGCCGAGCACCGAGTCGCCGGCGGTCGACTGGGTGTTGTCGAGATAGATCTGCATCGCCGGATGGTAGAAGCTCGCCCGCAGCAGGGCCTCGAAGGAATCGGCGGCCATCGCCTGCTCGACCGCGCGAACGTAGTCCCATGCCACCAGCCTGGCGAGGCCTTTCGGGGCGAATATCGAGAAATGGTTGAGCCAGAACGAGAGCAGCGCTTCATGGCCCTGGTTGTCGGCGTTCGCCATGGTGAGCAGCCGCGCCTGTACCGCGGCGCTGGCGAGTTCGCGCGTTTCTTTCTGCTGCGCCTTGCGCGCCGCTTCGTCGTCGGGCGCGACGCGCTCGCTGCCGCCCGGCCCGAGCCGCGCCCAGACGGTATCGACCGGTTGCGCGATCGGCAGCGCCGCGATCTGCTCGACGATCGGCGGCGGCAAGCGGGCGCTGTCGCGGATCGCGCGATCGAGATACTGGCGCGGCGTCTGCTTCATCGCCGCATCCAGACTGGCCGGCGTCGCGCCGTAGCCGAAGCGCGCCAGCATCGCCTTGGCAGCGGCGGCATCCATCACGCGATCGGGCGCGAGAGGCGCCGCAAGCGCCGCGGCGGCGAGCATAGCGATCGCGACCGCGACGGCGCACTTGACGATGGTCGGCAAACCAGGAGGCATCGGCAGGTTCCATGCAAACAGCGTTGGTGCTGGCGTGGCGGCCGGCAAGCCGTGCCGCTGCGTTTCACGCTCCGATCGCCCGCGGCGCCCACCCGTTGTCCGGGCCGGCGCCGTGCAACGACAAGGCGAGCATAATCCGGCCGCGGCGGCCCAGGCGTAAAGGTTGGTAACCGAATGTAAGTCGGCCGTGCGGGCAGCAAGCTTGCGCTGAAAATAGGCACATCGCCGAAAGCCGCATGGGTTGGACTTCTACGGGCATCGATGCCTGTAGAAGTCCATTCCATGCGGTCTCTGGCGATATGCCTGATTAGGGACGGCCGCCGCCGTCACGCGGCCGAACAGCGACGGGGGCTAGCGGCTTTCCGGCACGCCCGCGGCGTGCGCCTGCTGGTCGGCATGGTAGGACGAGCGCACCATCGGGCCGCAGGCGGCGTTGGAGAAGCCCATCGCCAGCGCTTCGCGTTCGAACATGCCAAACACGTCGGGATGCACGTAGCGCAGCACCGGCAGGTGGCCGGAGGTGGGTTGCAGGTACTGGCCGATGGTGAGCATGTCGACATCATGGGCGCGTAGATCGCGCATGACGGCGAGAATTTCGTCGTCGGTCTCACCGAGCCCGACCATCAGGCCGGACTTGGTCGGCAGGTGCGGCCGGCGCGCCTTGAACTGTTTGAGCAGCAGCAGCGAGTGCGTGTAGTCGGCGCCGGGACGCGCCTGTTTGTAGAGCCGCGGCACGGTTTCGAGATTGTGGTTCATCACGTCGGGCGGCTCGGCGGCCAGGATGTCGAGCGCGGCTTCCAAGCGGCCGCGGAAATCCGGTACCAGGGTTTCGATCGTGGTGTGCGGCGAACGAGCGCGCGTGGCGCGGATGCAATCGGCGAAATGCTGCGCGCCGCCGTCGCGCAGATCGTCGCGGTCGACGCTGGTGATGACCACGTAGCGCAGTTTCATCGCGGCGATCGAATCGGCGAGGCTGGCCGGTTCGGCGGCGTCGAGCGGATCGGGCCGGCCGTGGCCGACATCGCAGAACGGACAGCGCCGCGTGCATTGATCGCCCATGATCATGAAGGTGGCGGTGCCCTTGCCGAAGCATTCGCCGATGTTGGGGCACGAGGCTTCTTCGCAAACGGTGTGCAGCTTCTGTTCGCGCAGAATGCGCTTGACATTGTCGAAGCGCTCGGCGGACGGCCCGGCGGTGGCGAGCCGGATGCGGATCCACTCGGGCTTTTTCAGCCGCTCGGCGGGCACCACCTTGATCGGGATGCGCGCGGTCTTGTCCCCCCCGCGCTGATGGCGCGGGATATCACTTTCGCGCTGATGGCGCGGCGCGGCGGCAGACTTTCCGGCAACTTCGTCACTCATGCTTGTTCTTCCTTCGCGGCAGCGGGCGCGAGCAGTTGGACCAGAATGCGGGACAGGCGTTCGGCGACCGCAGCTACGCCGTCGCCGACGGCGAAGTCGGCCAGTTGCGTTACCTGGAGACCACTATAGCCGCAAGGGTTGATCGCGGCAAACGGCGACAGATCCATGTCGACATTGATCGACAGGCCGTGGTAGCAGCAGCCATTCTTGACCCGCAGGCCGAGCGCAGCGATCTTTTCGCCGCCGATGTAGACGCCGGGCGCGCGCGCCACCCGCTCACCGGCAATGCGGTAGCCGGCGAGCAGATCGATCACCGCCTGCTCGATCAGCGTGACTAGTTCGCGCACCTTGAGACGGCGCCTGCCGAGGTCGATCAGCAGGTAGGCGACGAGTTGCCCGGGGCCGTGGTAGGTGATCTGGCCGCCGCGGTCGATCTTGACTACCGGCACGCCGATGTCGCGCAGCAGGTGCTCCGGCTTGCCGGCCTGGCCGAGCGTGAATACCGGCGGGTGTTCGAGCAGCCAGATTTCGTCGGCGGTGCCGGCGCCGCGTGCGGCAGTAAACGCCTGCATGGCACGCCAGGTGGGTTCGAAGTCGACGAGGCCCAGCCGCTTGACCTCGACGCCGGCCGCTTGCTGCGTCACAGGCTGGTGCGCTACAGGACCTGCTTGACCATCGGGTGTCCCGTCAGGTCGCGGTAGAGCGCATCGAGTTGCGCGCGGGAGGTGGCGCGGATGGTGCATGTCAGGGCAATGTAGTTGCCGCCGCGGGAGGCGCGCATTTCCATGCTCGCGGGATCGAAATCGGGGGCGTGGGCAAGCACCACATCGAGCACGGCCTGGGCAAAACCGTCGGCTGCCCTACCCATGATCTTGATCGGGAAGGCGGTCGGGAACTCGAGCAGGCTTTGCTGCGACGGCTCGGCCATGGCGCGAGCGGAGCGCGCGGTGGTCACTGGAACCACAGGCGCACGGTGTCCACCGCGCGGCCGAAGATGCCGGCGACCGGCACGGCCTCGATCGCCGCCACCGGGTAGTCGCCGAGCGGCTTGTCGTCTACCGTCACCCGCAGGGTGCCGATGCGCGCCCCCAGTTGCACCGGCGCCATCAGCGGCTGCTGGCTGATGAACTGGACCTTGATCTTGTCGGCCTGGCCCTTGGGCAGGGTGACCACGAAGTCTTCAAGGAAGCCGGCGCGCACGGTGTTCTTCTCGCCCTTCCAGAGGCGCAACTCGTTGACCGTCTGGTTCTTCTGATAGACGGTGACGCCGTCATAAGCGAGGAAGCCGAAGTTGAGCAGCTTCTGCGATTCCTGCGCGCGCACGGTGTCGGAGGCGGCGCCCAGCACCACCGAGATCAGGCGCCGCGTGCCGCGCTTGCCGGAGCCGATCAGGCACCAGCCGGCGGCTTCGGTGTGGCCGGTCTTGACGCCATCGACGGTCGGGTCCATCCACAGCAGACGGTTGCGGTTGGCCTGCGTGATGTTGTTGTACTTGTATTCGCGCTGCGAGTAGATCGGGTAGTACTCGGGGAAATCGCGGATCAGCGCCGCCACCAGAATCGACAGGTCGCGCGCCGTGGTGTAGTGCTTGGGATCGCTCAGGCCGGTGGAGTTGGCGTAGCTGGTGTTCTTCATGCCGAGCCGCTGCGCTTCGCGGTTCATCATCTGGGCGAACACTTCCTCGCTGCCGGAGATGGCCTCGGCCAGGGCGACGCAGGCGTCGTTGCCCGACTGGATGATCATGCCGTGGATCAGTTCGTCCACCGTCACCTGCTTGTTCGGCTCGATGAACATCCGGGAGCCTTCCTGCTTCCAGGCTCGCGCGCTCACCGGCACCGGCTGGTTGCGAGCCAGCGTCTTCTGCTTTAGCGCGGCGAAGCTCAAGTAGGCGGTCATGAGCTTGGTCAGCGAGGCCGGTTCGATGCGTTCGTCTGGCTTCTCGGCGGCAAGGATCTGGTTGGACGAGAAGTCGAGCAGCAACCAAGCCTTGGCGGCGACGCCCGGCGGTTGCGGCGCGCCCTGGGCAAGAACCGGCGGCGTGAAAAGACAAAGGCAAAGCGACAGCAAGAGTACGAAAGACCGCATGGGACGATTGGGCTTGCAGGAGGGAAAGCGCGGATTATAGCAAAGCGCAAATCGCGCCTTGCAGCGCAGCAGAGGCTAGCGCAGGGCAATCGCACGAATCCTATACAAGACCGAGGAGTTGAGCGCGATAGTTATCCGAGGTGGCGGCGATGAGGCGGCGCACCTTGATGCCGCCCTTGCGCTTGACGTGGGCGAG
>WBZP01001881.1_pt1 | contig 24940 bp, 21 predicted proteins | sample 5204301 | NCBI WGS metagenome assembly WBZP01 (sample SAMN12412401, study PRJNA552823) | activated sludge metagenome | isolation source: activated sludge from nitrification reactor of wastewater treatment plant... | place: USA: Pennsylvania | collected 2017 | reverse complement strand
CTGCGCCAGCAGCTCGAGTATTCGGATCCCGACTGGCGTCCGATCATCGCCGAGTGGGACGAGATCAACATCCAGGCGCTGGGTGTGGCCGTGTCCGAGGCGTTGACGGGCAAGAAGAGCCCCGAAGCCGCGCTCAACGACATGGTGCCCAAGGTCAGGGCCGTGATGGTGCGCGGCGGCTACCTCAAGGCCTGATCGCCAACCGGCCCATCCACGCCACACCGCCATGCGCACGCCACGCTGGGTTCCCTGGGTCTACCTCGGCCCCGCCGTGGCGGTGATGGCGGTGGCCTGCCTGGTGCCGCTGCTGTCGGCCCTGCAACTGGGCTTCTACGACTGGAGCATGGGCACGCCCTGGGGCGAAGCGAAGTGGGTGGGTGTCGACGCCTTCGTCGCGGCCTTCAGGGATCCGGCGGTGTGGCGCTCGCTCGTCACGACGCTGATCTTTGCCGCCGTGTGCGTGGTGGCCGAGATGCTGCTGGGCATTGCGCTGGCGCTGGCGCTGGAAGGCGACGTGCGCGGCATGGCCTTCTTCCGCACCCTGTTCATCCTGCCGATGATGATCGCGCCTATCGCGGTGGGCCTGACTTGGCGCTACCTGTTCGACGCGCAATTCGGCCTGCTCAACGCCATCATCGGCGTGCTGGGCATGGCGCCGGTGGGCTGGCTGGCGCAGGAACACACGGCCTTCATCGCCATCATCATCGCCGACATCTGGCAGTGGACGCCCTTCGTCTTCATCATGATGATCGCCGGTCTGGCCAACGTGGACGGTGCGGTGCTGGAAGCCGCGCGCATCGACGGCGCCACCTGGTGGCAGACCACGCTGCGGGTCAAGCTGCCGATGATCCTGCACGTCATTGCCATCACACTGCTGATGCGCCTGATCGACGCCTTCCGCGTGCTGGAGGTGATCTACATCCTCACCTTCGGCGGCCCGGGCGACAGCACCGAGATCCTGTCGCTGCACATCTACAAGACGGCCTTCGTCGGCCAGCGCCTGGGCACTGCCGCGGCCATCTCGGTGCTGCTGCTGGTGGTGGTGGCGGGGCTGTCGTGGCTGGCGCTGCGCCTGTCCAACCCGCTCAAGGATGACCAGCGATGATGCGCCGCCACCCGGCCGTCGTCGCGGCCCATTACTCGGCGCTGGTGCTGCTGGCCATCGCCTGTGTCGCGCCCATCGTGCTGATGTTTGCCACCTCGCTGAAGGTGCAGACGCAGATCTTCACGAACAGCATCGACTTCTTCTTCGCGCCCACGCTGGACAACTACCGCGACGTGCTGGGCGAGGGCAGCTTCACGCGCTATCTCACCAACAGCCTGATCGTGGGCGTGGTCTCCACGATCATCACGCTGGTGATGGGCTGCATGGCGGCCTATGGGCTGGCGCGCTTCCGTTTCACCGGTCGCAAGACGATCGCCTACACCACGCTGCTGCTGCGCACAGTGCCGCTGGCCGTGCTGGCCGTGCCGGTGTTCATGCTGTGGAGCCGGGCGGGGCTGATCAACTCACTGCCCGGACTGATCCTGCTCTACGTGGCCGTCAACCTTCCGTTCACCATCTGGCTGCTCTACGGCTTCGTGCTGCAGGTGCCGCCGGAACTGGAAGAAGCCGCCGCCATCGATGGCTGCGGCCCTGTCCAGGTCTTCTACAAGGTGGTGCTGCCGCTCATCAAACCGGGGCTCGCGGCGGCCGCCATCTTCACCTTCCGCATCGCCTGGAACGAGTTCATCCTGGCCCTGGTCCTGACCGACCGCGCCACGCGCACGTTGCCGGTGGCGGCGTCGCTGTACATCACCGACATCGGCGTGGACTGGGGCAAGATCATGGCCCTGGGCAGCCTGATCGCCATTCCGCCGCTGATCTTCACCTTCGTGGCGGCGCGGCAGATCATCACCGGGTTGACCGCGGGCGCCGTTAAGGGCTGACAGATGATCGACTGCAGGGGTGCCGATTGAAAACCGTGATCGCGGTGGACATCGGCACCACCAGCCTGCGCACCACGCTCTACGACGAACAGGGTGCCGCGCTGCACCGCGAGCAACGGCACAACCCGCCGAGCTACCTGGACGACGGGCGCGTCGAACAGGACCCGGACTCGTGGATGCGGCACCTGGTGGACGCGCTGCGCGGCACGGCACTGGCGGCCGACCGCGTGGGGGCCCCGGTGACGTGCATCGCCGTGACGGCCCAGCGCTCCTCGCTGATTGCGGTGGACAAGCAGGGCCGGCCCCTGCACCCGGCCATCCTCTGGCAGGACAGCCGCTGCACCGCGCTGGCGCAGGCGATGGCCGAACACGACGCGCTGGTCTATGGCAAGACGGGGCTGAAGATCTCGCCGGTCTTTTCGGCCATCAAGATGGCCTGGCTGCGCCAGGAACGGCCGCAGTTGTGGGCCGCCACGCACAAGCTGCTGGGGGTGCAGGACTGGGTGCTGTTCGGCCTGACCGGCCGCTATGTCACCGACCACAGCCTGGCCAGCCGGACCAACCTGCTGGACCTGCGCACGCGGGCCTGGGATCCGGAGTTGCTGGCCCTCTTCGGCGTGCCGCCACGCCTGTTGTGCGAGCTGGTCGCGCCCGGTGCCACCGTGGGCGGGTTGCTGCCTGCCCTTGCAGCCCAGATTGCGCTGCCGGGCGGGCTGCCGGTGCTCAGCGCCGGTGGCGACCAGCAATGTGCCGCGCTGGGGCTGGGCCTGCTGGCGCCAGGGCATGCAGTGGCCAACACCGGCACCGGCTCCTACCTGATCGGCCATGCCCCGCTGCCTGCACTGGACCCGCTGATGCGCGTGTCGTGCAACGTCTCGGCGGCGCCGGGTGCCTACATCGTCGAAGCCGCGACGCTGACGTCGGGCTCGGCCCTGCGCTGGCTGATGGGCCTGCTGGGCCAGGATGCCGACGATCCCACCGCGCTGCAGTGGCTGGCGGAAGCGGCGGCCGCCGTGCCAGCAGGCAGCCACGGCCTGCTGTGGCTGCCGCACTTCAAGGGCGCCGGCACACCCCACTGGGACCCGGCGGCGCGCGGCTCGCTGCACGGGCTGAGCCTGAGCAGCACACGCGGCGAACTGGCCCGTGCGCTGCTGGAAGCCATCGCCATCGAACTGCGCCTGGGTCTGGACCTGATCGAGCCGCTGTGTGGTGCCGTGCAGGCGGTGCATGTCTCCGGTGGCATGACGCGCTCGCCGCTCTTCAATCAGATCCAGGCCGATGTGCTCGAGCGCCCGCTGCGCCGTTTCGCCAGCAACGAGGCCACTTCCGAAGGCGCCTGGATGGCGGCCTGCGTGGCCACCGGGATGGCCGCCAGCCACCAGCAGGCCTTCGAGCGCCTGGCGCAGCGTGACCCTCCGACGGCCTATGCGCCCGATGCCGGCCACTTCGAGGTCTATCGCCGCCAGGCGGCACGTTCGCAGGCCGTCTACCATGCGCTGGCGGCCCCGCACCTGAGGGCCATGGCCGGATAGAGGGCGGGCAGATGGCGAGCGCGAAGGAAATCGGGAGACGTTCGATCATGGCGGTGTCGAACTACCGGCACAAGAAGATCCTGGAGATGGTCTACCAGCGCAAGTCGGTGTCGGCCGACGAGCTGGCGGCCGAGTTCGGTGTCTCCAAGATCACCATCCGGCGCGACCTGGACACGCTGGCGATGGACAAGCTGCTGGAGCGCACGCGCGGCGGCGCGATATCCATCGCCGACCTGGGCTTCGAGGAGATCTTCGAAGCCAAGGACCACGCGTCGAAGAAGGAGAAGTCGCTCATCGGCAGACATGTGGCGCAGCAGATCACGGCCAACGAGACGGTCTTCCTGAACGCCGGTTCGACGACGCTGGAAGTGGTGCGCCATCTGAAGGGCAAAAAGGTGCGTGTTGTGACCAACAACGCCGCCTGCCTGCTGCTGGACCTGGACCCGGACATCGAACTGATCCTGCTGGGTGGCGACTACCGCCCGCAGTCGCGTTCGCTGGTCGGCAGCCTGACCATCGCCAGCCTGCAGAGCATCTACTCGAGCCTGACCGTGCTGGGCATCAACGGCGTCAGCCCCAAGCGCGGCTTCACCACCGCGGTGCAGCTGGAAACCAGCGTCAACCAGGCGATGATCGAAAACTCCAGCGACCGCATCGTGGTCGTGGCCGACCACAGCAAGATGAACTGCGTGTCCAGCTTCCAGACCTGCGCACTCAACCGCGTGGACCTGCTGGTCACCGACTGGATGACGCCCGGTGCCTTCTGCGAGGAACTGAAGTCATCCGGGCTGAACGTGGTCAGCGTGCCGGAGGAGTAGGGCCAACATCGCATGGCCACCGCTCAGCCAGCAAAGCGATGCTGACGAGTGGCAGCGCCGAGCGGGGCAGATGGCGGACGTGTCGGCGGGTGTTCGGCGGATTCTGTCGCTGGGCAGAGGCAGCTTCTCGGCACCACAGTCCGGCGTCCACGCCGGACTTCGCCGGGCACACGGTGTGAAGCCGACCCCGCAGGCCCGGTCAGGCCAGGCTGAGCACACCGCAGGCCGGCGGCGGCGTCGGATGCTGGAGCCGCCGGTAGTGCCAGATGGTGCTCGGGTTCTCTTTGGCAAGCCAGCTTGGCGCGGGCTCGGAGTGCAGGCCGGCCGCGTCAAACTCCATCGCAAACAGGCTGTTCGGCGCGTGATGCAGCAGGCAGACGAAACGCGTTGGCGTCCACATCAGGCAGCGCCCCAGGTCGCCATAGGCTGGCAGCGCCGCCAGCAGGTCGCCGAGTTTGCCCATCGCAGGCATCTGCGGCGCGACGTGCGCGTTGAGCAACTTGGCCATCGCATCCTCGAACTTGAGGTTCGTGGTGCTCTTCAAGGACATGCCGAAGACTGCCTGCCAGAAGCTCAGCCGATCGAAGCCGCGGCCCGAAACCGTGTCCTCCAGCGTGTTGTCGGGCTTCACATACCAGAGCCTGGGCAGCATCGACGCCGCGCCGCCGAGCGGCAGCCGCCTGTAGAGCCGGCGCCCGGAGTGCAACTGCAGCGCTAGCGGCGGTGGGGTGTCACCGTTGATCGTGTTCCAGGCGAACTGGTTGGCTGCGATGTCGTGCAAAGGCCTGACCGGCAGGCGCAGCGTCTGCGGGTTCGATTTCGCGACGAAGGCGCTGCCGGAGGCGTTGCTCGCCACCGCGGTGCACGGGACAGTCTGGGACCAAAGGTCGTGAATCGTCGCGTATCCGAGCACCTTCTCCAGCAGTTCGTTGAAGCCATGGCTGCCGGACGCGTCCTGCGCGTCGATCCGGCCGATGAACTCATTGCCGATGGCCAGTCCGATGCCGTCGCGTCGCGGGGGACTCCAGCCCGGCGACCAACTGACCTCGAAGCGGTAGTGCTGCGGCAGAGGCACGAGTTTGACCGGCTGCAGGATCAGATGCACAGGCAGGGCTGCGAGGTTGATCGTCGGGTTGGTCATCGGTGCTCGCTTGTCGTTGTCCGGGACCTTGAGTGGGCGCGAAACCGCGGGCCCGGATGCCAGCGTGTGCGCAGACTGACGGATGTGGGCACCTGAAGGACATGACGGCACATCCGCGCGTCCGGACCATGTTCGCCACCCGATGTCGCCAGAACTCGCCAGGCGCCGCGCCGCCCAGGGCACGGGCTGGAATCAGGGTGGCGGCGGCGGCGCCCGTTGCGCGGTCCGGGTGAAAGGGCAAAGGCGTGCAGCCCCTGTTCACGGGCGCCCCGCCCGCGCCACCCTGCGTCGCAGTCCCAGCACAGCCAAGCCCAGGGTCAGCAGCCCTGCGCTGGCGGGCTCGGGCATAGGCTGGGCGGGGCTGACCGTGGCGCCTGCCGGTATGAGATCGGTGTCGGCGCCGAACTGCATATAGCTGAAGAGGCCTTTGCCGGCAAAGTTCACCTCCAGCGTCGTGTACAGGTCGCCCACGATGGGCGCGCCGCCCACGCTCACTTCATCGCGGTAGATCGCATCGGCCACCAGGTTGATGTCGAACGACTGCTTCACCTGAAAGGTGTAGCCCTTGGCCGAGCCCGGCGTGCCGAAGTTGGCAGCCGGATCGGTGGTCAGGTCAAACACCACGCCAGCGCTGGCGCCATGAAACACCACCTGATTGATAGGCAGCGCGCCGAACTGCCACACCCGCCACATGCCGCAGCCGCTGAAGCACCAGGTGTCGCCGTCGGCCCAGACAGCGAAGCTGTTGGTGATGACACCACCGCGCTCGAAGCCCCCGTTGTCGTCGGGCAGCACGCCCCAGGTGTACTGGGCAGCCACACCGCCTTGTACGACGGTGATCTGCATGCCCGCCATCATCGGCCCGGTGGTGGTGTAGTCCTCCATCGTCGGCATCACCACGTAGTGCGTGCCGGGGTCATAGCTGACGGTATGTGCGCCGGCGGGCAGCGCAGCGGTCAGGCTGGCGGCCATGAACAGGAGTCTGGGGTGGGTGTGCATGAGGGCTCCCTTCGGTCAGCGGATGCCGCGCGGTGGCGGCGAGGGTTCGAGACGAGCGATCCAGGCGATCAGTGCCGGCAGGGTCTGGAAGCGCAGGCGCCCGTCATGTCCTGGCGCCGAGATCTCGCCCGACCAGCCCGATTCGGTGCCTGCGCGCGACAGGCGCAGGTCCAGGCTCAGGGTCAGATGCAGGTTCTGGTCGGAGGAAGGCGGCAGGTCCGGCATGGTGGACACCTCGTAGCGCCAGCCCCGGGGCCAGCATCTGCGTGCCAATGTAGGAGGACCCCGTTGCAAAGGCGTTGCAGGCTGGGCGCCGCGGGCTCCCTCAGCCGTGGCGCGCCTGGAACAGCGCCTGTTCGGCAGGCCGCGCCCGCAGGCTCGCGGCCAGGCGAGCGACTTCGGCGGCGATGCTGGCCTGCAGCCGATCGGCCGTGTGGGCGTCGCCTCGCAGCAGGGCCGCGCGGCGGCGTTCGCGTTGGAGCTGCAGCGCCGGCAGGGCGGGCAGGCGGCCGCTGGCCAGGGCGGCGTCGGCTAGGGCGAGTTCGTGGCTGTCAGCGGCGCCCAGCGCGGTGTGCGCGGCCAGCCGGGCAGCACAGGCCAGCGCCCAGGTCTCCACGTGCAGGGGCATGTCGCGCAGTGGCTGCAGCCACCGCAGTGCAGTGCCGGCATTGCCTTCGGCCAGCGCCAACTCGGCCTGGCGCAGGCGCGCGCTGGCCTGGTCGACGGGCTGCTGCAGCCTGTCGATTTCGCCAATGCCCGTCAGGTGCGCGCACGCCGCGGCCAGGTCGCCCGTCTGCAGCGCATGCAGCACCAGGTTGAAGACCAGCTTGACGCGGTAGTGCGGTATGCCTTCCATCGCCACGCCCTGAAGGCTGTCGATGAGGCGCATGGCTGTGGCATGGTCGCCGATCCAGGTGTAGACATCGAGCGCCATCGATACGCAATCCACCAGGGTGTGCGCATCGCCCAGGGCCAGAGCGCGGGCGTGCGCTTGCTCGGCGCAGTCCAGCGCGGCGTCCAGCTCGCCGCGCTGGTAGTGGGCCTGCACCCGCATGCCGAGGAAGAAGACAGGCGTGGACAGCTGCGAGAAGTGCGGCGACAAGTCCCACGCTGCCTGCACCACGGCCAGGGCCAGCGCCGGCTCGCCCAGGTGCAGGTGGGCGTAGGCCAGGTTGATGGACACCTCGCGCTGCTGCTCCACCAGCCGCAGGTCGGCGGCGATGGCCAGGGCCTGCTGCAGTGCCCGCACGGCACCGGCCTGGTCGTCGAGCATGCCCAGCAGCAGGCCGATGTTGGCGTGCGCCCGCGCCACCGAGCGGCGGTGCCCCAGCGACTGCCACAGCGCCAGTGTGCGGCGAGCGCAGGCCAGCGCCGGGCGCGGCTCGCTGCGCAGGAAGTGGCTGTAGATCAGCGCGTGCAGCAGTTGCGCCTTCAGCGCCGGTGCCAGCGCAGCGGTGGCCAGCGCCGCTTCGGCCACCTGGGCCGCTTCGGCCGTACGGCCCAGACCGTTGAGCGCTTGCGTGCGCACCACCGCCGCCAGGGCGCGCTGCGCCGGATCGACCAGCGGCGCGGCCAGGCAGGCGTCGATGCGCTGCAAGGCCTCGGCTGACCGACTGATGACGCTGATCAGCTGCGCGGCCTCGATGGCGGCGTCGTGGGCCACGGCTTGCAGCGCCGGCTCGGCCGCCGCCTGAGCCAGGGCCTGCTGATGCAGCGCGTCGAGTTCGAGCACGGTCGCCTCCAGGCCCGGGCGGTCGTCGCGGTTGCGCAGCACGCCCCAGCGCCGGCGCAGGATGTGCATCTGCTGTGCCAGCGTCGGGCCGTCTTCCTGCGCCGCGGCCCAGTGGCGTTCCGCGTCGGCATCGGCATACAGCGCCAGCGCCTGGTCGGCCGCGGCCAGGCGGTGCGCCACGGCGCGCTGCGGCTCGCCGCCGGCTTCCCAGTGGCGGGCGATCTCGGTGGGCGGCAGCGCGGCCACCTCGGCGCCCAGGGCCAGGCGGCGGTGCACCAGGCGTCGGCGCTCGGGGGACAGCGCACTGTCCAGCGCCAGCTGCACCAGGTCGTGGCTGAAGGCGTAGCCGACGGCTTGCGGGAAAGGCCCTTCACGTTCACGCAGCATGTGGGCCTGCACGGCATCGTCGATGGCAGCCAGGGCTTCCACCTCCGACAGCGCACAGGCGCCGGCCAGCAGCGCCGGGCTGAAGGGTTCGGCCGCGAGCGCCGCCGCTTCGAGCAGGCGCCGCGCCGCATCGGGCAGGCGATGCACGCGCGCCAGCACGGCGCTGCGGACACTGTCGGGCACCGGCAGTTCGCGGTAGTCAGGCGTGTCGTGGTCGAAGGGCGTCTGCCAGATGCCGTCGGCACCCACGCTGAGCAGTTGCAGCGCCAGCCAGTGGCGCAGCGTCTCGGCCACGAAGAAGGGGTTGCCACCGGTGGCGCGCTCCAGGTGTGCCGCAAAGCGCCGTGGCGCGGCCGCGCCCGACAGGCGCTGCACCAGTTCCAGCACCGGTTCGGCGGCTAGCGGTGCCAGGCGCAAGCGCAGTGCCTGCGCACCTTCTTCCAGCGCGGCCATGTCGGCGCGCGCCGCTGCATCGAGCTCGGGGCGGAAGACGAAGATCCTGCCGCTGCCGCGTGTTCCGCCCTCGGCGAGCTGCTGCGCGATGTAGACGAAGAGGGCGCGACTGGCGTCGTCGGCGAGGTGATAGTCGTCGATGACCACGGCGTCGAAGTTGCCGTCGGCCAGGGCCTGCCAGGCTGCCGCGCAGGCTTCGAAGAAGTGGCGCTTCTCCTCGGCCGAGCCGATGGGGGCCGGCGCTGCGCCCAAGTCGGGCAGCAGCCGTGCCAGCTCGGTCTGCACCCAGGAGGGCAGGCCAGCGCTGGCCAGCGTGTCGCCGGCCAACTGGCGCAGCGCGCGCGTGAACGAGGCGTAGGGCACAGGGCGGTCGCCGCCGCGGCACTGCGCCAGCGCGTAGGCGCCCTGGGCGGCGGCGAACTCCTGCGCCAGGCGTGTCTTGCCGATGCCGGCCTCGCCTTCGATGAGCAAACTGCGGCCCTGCGCCCAGGCCCGCTGCAGCGCCGCCAGTTCGTGCTGACGGCCAACCAGCGGCATCTCGCGCGGCCATGCGGTCGACGCGGTAGCTACCGCCGGCAGGGCCAGCGGTGGTGGTGCCGGGGCCGGGTCGCGCAGGCTGACCAGCAGCGACTCGGTCTGCGCCATCGGCGCCAGGCCCAGCTCGCTGGCCAGCAGCGCGCGGCAGCGCTCGTACTGCGCGATGGCCGCCTCGCGGCGGCCGCACAGCGCGTGCAGCTGCATGGCCTGGCGGTGCAGGGCTTCCTGCAGCGGATCTTCGGCGAGCAGGGTATCGATGCCCCGCAGTGCCGCTTCCGGGTCGCCCCGAGCCTGGCAGGCGTCGGCCGATGCCTCCAGCGCGCGGCGGCGCTGCTGCTGCAGCCGCGTGCGCAGGCCGGCCAGCCAGTCGTCAAAGGGCTGTGCGTTTTCAAGTTGCAGGCCTTCGGCGGGCGTACCGCACCAGTGGGCCAGCGCGGCATCGGTCTGGCCGGCGGCGAGGTCGGCTTCGAAGAGGGCCAGGTCGCAGCTCACTGCAGGTGCAAGGGCCAGCTGGTCGCCGTCGGCCTGCACTGCGCCGGCACCGCCGGCCTGGCGCAGCCGCGCCAGTTCGCGGCGCAGGTTGCGGCGGGCGTCGCTTTCCGTCAATGCAGGCCAAAGCCAGGCCGACAGCCGGGCGCGCTGGCACGGGCCCTGCGCGGCCAGCAGCACCAGCAGGGCCAGCGCCTTTTGCGTGCGCAGCGGCAGCACCTTGCCACCGGATTGCAGCACCACTGGCCCCAGCAGCTTCAGCGCGAACATGTGGCCATGATGCCAGCGCAGCAGCCCACGCCTGTCGGCGTCGACATGATTGCCGGTGGCGCCAAGGTGGCGCGCGGCCCAACTTCTGGGCGCTTGGCCAGCGTCAGCGCGATCGAAAGCCCCAGCCCTTGGCCGGCGCCCGGGTCGGCGTACGGGTCCCGCACCGTGGTCAACTCGCTCGCGTCAAGGCCAGCGCTGCCATCACTGTCTGCCTGACGCAGCGCACAGCCGTGGTTATGGCCAGTACCATCCTGATGTCAGACGGACGCTGTTCGTTCATCGGACCTCACGATCGAGGCCACCGCATGCCTGCACCACCAAGAGTCGCCATCGCGCAGATCAGCATGCACTGGACCGCCGCAGAGAACGTGGCGGCGATCGAACGGGTCATGAAATTTGCTCGCGGGAAGAACGCACAGCTTTGCGGATTCCCGGAACTCGCAGTCACCGGCTTTCATCGCGAGATTGCCCGAGAATCCAGCCCGGCCATCGTGGAGCCGGCCGTGGACAGGATTCGCGCGCTCGCTGCCCGCCTGAACCTTGGGGTTGCAGTCGGGGCACCAAGCTTCGGGATCGATGGCGGCAAGTTCAACTCCCACCTGCTCATCGACGAACAGGGGCGAACCTCGGCAGTGATATCGAAGCGTGGGCTGACCGATCCGGAGGCGAGCTTCTTCGCCAGGGGCGCTTCGCGGCCGGTCGGAACATTGCACGGATTGCGCTGTTCTGCGGTCATCTGCCGCGAGGTCAGCGACCTGGATGAAGTTTGTGAAGAACTGCCCCCGGGGTCAACCAATCTGATATTCGTACCCGGCGCGCTGCGTCAAGATCCAGAGAAGCCGCGAACCGACCCGCCCGAGTATGTTCACGATATTGGCCGTCTTGCCGCCGCGACGCAGGCCTATGTTGTGCATACCAACTGGCCCAACGCACTCAACCGGCCCGAGGAGAGTGTTGACGCCGGAGGAAGCGTTGTCGCGAGCCCGGCAGGCGAGATCCTTTTCAGACTTCCCATGCAAGCCTCGGGAGTCGGGATCTTCACCCTTGGACAGAGGTCCTTCGAGTGGCACGCGCAGTGAGGTCCTTCAAGAAGCACAACCTGACTGAGCTTCTTCGTGGATGGGCGCGGGCGAAAGTTGGTGATTTCAGCGTTCCGGTGGCGGGCAGGTCTGTTTGTCATCCGCCGCCCGGGGCACTCGCCGGGCTTCGCCGGGACTCCCGGTTGCCGATCAAGGGAGCGCGAAGAAGCTTGCGTGGTCGCGGTCGAAGGCCTGGAAGCCCTTGACCAGCGCGGCGGTGGCCTCGGTGGTGCTGCCCTTGGCAAGGTACTGCAAGGCCAGCTGGGCACCGTGCATTGCGTGATCGAAGTGCTCGGCTTCCACGCCGCCACCGTGCCCGCTGTGCACACCCACCCAGGCGTAGCAGCGGTGCGTGCCGCCAGCTAGCGTGACGGTGCGGCGCATCAGGTGCTGGACCAGCGCATCGTGCTCGCGCCGCAGGGTTTCGTCGATCGTCGAGAACTCGCCGTCGGCCAGCAGCTCGGAGCCGAGGTGGTAGCCGATCGCGGCAAAAGTCCGCGCCACGGGGCCGCCCGCCGACTGTGCTTCGCCCCGGTAGCCCGCGAGCACTGCGCGGTTGATCGCTTCCAGCTCCGGCAGGTCGGGTTCGTCGAGCAGCGTGTCGGGCAGCGCGAAGTAGTCCTTGATGCACAGCAGTGCCGCCTGGGCCATGCAGCGGTGCGAGTCGCGCTCGGGATTGATGTGGTCGTCGTATTCGTCGCGGGCCGCGTCGAAGAAGAAGCTCGCGATGTAGTTGCTGCGGTCGGCCACCGCGCGCGGGAAACCGGGCTCCAGGAACATCTCGCGTTCGTTGCCCACGAGGCAGGTCAAGGCGGCCACGCCGTTGGCGAAGCAGCCATTCCACGACGCGTAGTGCTTGAAGAAGCGCAGCAGCGCCGGCCCGTCTCCCAACTGCACCAGGCGCTGCCGGACGCGCGCCTGGACAGCGTCGAAGTCAATCTGGGCGCGCAGGAACGCGAGGTCGATCACGTCGGCGCCCCACTACAGCGTCTTGGCCAGCGCCGCCACCGACTCCGCATCGGGCAGGTGGGCCAGCGAGCCGATCAACGAGTCCTTCACCTGCTGGTGCAAAAGTTCGAACTGTGCCTGGCCCACGCCCAGCTGTCCGGCAATGCCCAGCGCATGCAGCCGCTCGGCTTCGGTGAGCCTTCCATCGGCGTAGCCCGTGACCAGGCACATCATCACCAGTTGCTCCACGAACTGGGCGTCGCCCTTGACCGCGGCCAGCAGGCCGGCATCGCGGCCGGCGTTGGCGAGCACCAGCTCGAACGAGGGCATGCCGGCTTCCCACTGCGTCTCGTAGAAGCTGCGCAGCAGCGTCAGCTCCCTGGGCTGCACGCCGTCGATCTGCGCGGTGGCGAGCATGGTTTCCACCAGCGCAAGGGTCTGTGCGGGGGCCATCCTGTCGGTGTCGATCATGCGGTTCTCCTTCGGCGGTGGGGGATCAGCGACCGAGCGCTGCGATGCGCGCGCGGTGCAGTTGGCTCTGGATGTCGGCAACCGACATCTTCTGGAAGCGCTGCGGTAGCAGCGAACGGCGCGAGGTTTCGGAAACCGCCAGCAGCTCCATGAAGGCGATCATGTCGGCCTCCTGCGGCGGCATGAAGTCATCGCGCGCCCGGCTGAGCGCCTGCAGCAGCGTGAGCGCGCTGTCGCGCTGCATGAATTCCAGGCCCAGCAGCGTCATCGCTTCCAGGTCGGCGTTCGAGTAGCCCTGCAGCGGGGTGCACAGGCTGGCCAGCTCGCCTGCATCGAAGGCCAGCGCGGCGTCGTAGCGTCGCAGTACGGCGGCCATCACCGCGGCACGCTCGTCGGCTGTTTCGCAATAGAAGAAGGGGATCTTGCGGTCCATGCGGCCCGGGCGCTTGATGTCGGTATCGAGCTTGTCGGGCCGGTTGGTGAGCATGATGAAGAGCACCTGGCCGCGGTTGTCGGTGTCGGACATGAACTCCTTGAGCCGGGCGATCACGCGCGAGCTGGTGCCTTCGTCGCCGCCTTCGCCGCCGGCATTGCCAAAGCTTCGGTCGCCCTCGTCGATCAGCACCGCAATCGGGCCCATCGCCTTGACCGTGGCCAGCACACGCTCGAGGTTCTTCTCGGTGGCGCCCACCCACTTGGAGCGGAAGTTCTTCAGCGCCACGGCCGAGAGGCCGGCTTCCTTGAGGAAGGCCTTGATGACGAAGGTCTTGCCGGCACCCATCGGGCCGACGGCCAGCAGCCCCATCGGCGTGAGCTTGCGGTCGCCCTCGCGCAGCTTGCGCGCGACGACGGCCAATTCGCCGGTGATGTGGCTGGCGCCACCAACCGCCGACAGGTCATGCTTGGGTTCGATGAACTCGATGAGGCCGGCGCATTCCTTCTCGATCAATTCGCGCTTGCGGGCGTGGATCAGGCGCAGCACGTCCTGGTCGGGGTCGGTCGAGGGTACGGCCTGGGTCGGCTCGACGAGCTTGACGATCTCTTCGGCCGTCATGCCCGCGGTGATGCCGGCAAAGCGCCGGGCACGTTCGGCGGCGTCGGGTGCGTCCTGCAGCAACTGCAGGATCAGCTTCTCGCGCTCGGCTTCGTTCATCGCCTGGTCGCCCGAGGCGCGCAGCAGGCTCTCGATCTGCACTGCGCGCAGGCCGGCCATGCGCTCGGCGTACAGGCGCAGCTGCCGGTCGCCGAGCTGGGGCACCAGCAGCCTGACGACCGCGATGCGCGTATCCAGGTCAGGCATCGGGATCTCGATGGCCGCCACCTTGGGGTTTGCCAACAGGCCCTGGTTGAGTGCGCCCAGCGTTTCGGTGATGAGCAGTGTGATGTTGTCGGAGCTGCCGAGCTGCCGGTCCAGTGACCAGCGATGGAACACGATGCCCACCTGACGGTCTTCGCTGGAGACGAACGCGGCGTCTTCGCCCGGCATCAGCGCATCGGCGTAGGGCACGATCACCGCGGTGCCCTGGTGGGCGCGCAGGTGGCGCTCCAGGCTGTGCAGCTGCTGCAGGCGCGTCCCGGCCTGGTCGAGTTCGACACGGCCCTTCAGGCAGACCACGCCGTACTCGGCCGAGACCTCGACCACCGTGCGCTTGGTCTCCTCGACGAAGACACCGGTGAGGAACTGCTTCAGATCCAGCAGCTGGGCACCCACCAGGAAGACGTCGAAGACGTTGCGGTAGAGCACGAAGGTCGAGGCCTCGCCCGCAAGGTACTTCTCGCGCACGGTCGCGGCCCAGCGCGGCAGATCGGGCTTGGCGCTCATGGCTGCCTCACAGGCTCTTGCCCCCGCCGGCCTGGCCGGTGGCCTGCGCGGTGCGGGCCTTCTTCATTTCCTCAAGCTGCGCGCGCGCGGTTACCGCGCCGCTGCTGCGTGTCAGGCCGGCCAGGCGCACGTCCAGATCCGACTGACGCAGTTCGGCGCCGAGCTTGGCTTCGGCCACGCGGCCCTTGATGTGCTCGCGTACGCCGGACAAGGCCTTGACCTCGGCGTCGATCGACAGGCCGTCCAGCGACTCCTGGATCTTCAGCCGTGCCTCGGCGCTCTGGAACTTGGCGATCATGCGGTCCTTCTCCGCCTTCAGGCGGTCGATCTCGCCCTTGATTTCCAGCAGCTGGCTCTTGGCCTCTTCGGCGTCCTTGTCGGCTTCGGCAAAGTCGGCTTCGAGATCCTTGATCTCCTCGTCGAGCACATTCTTCTTCTGGATCAGCACCAGCGCCAAATCGTCCTGGTTGGTAGCCAGCGCCGCATTGAGCTGGGCGGCGACCTTGGACTGTTCGGCCCGGGCCGTCTCCAGCCGGTCCTGCATTTCCAGGCGTCGCGCGATGATGCGGCCTGAGGCCTGCTTGAGCTTGGTGTACTTCTCGGTCATCGAGGCGATCGAGTTCTGGTAGGCGATCTCGGGGTGTTCCTTCTCGACGTCGGTTACCCACAACGCTACGAACCCGGTCCACAGGTTCCACAGGCGGCTCATGATGGCGTTGTTGGCCATGGTGTCTCTCGCTTCCTTCGTGATGGGGGGATGGTTGCTCAGTTCTTCTGGCCGAGGGCGCGGCGCTGGTCCCGCGCCGCGGCTCTGGTGTGGATGGGGATGGCTCCCGAGGCTTGCGCGCCACCCTCCAGCGAGGATTCGATGTCGGCCACCGCCTCTTCGGCCAGGCGCAGCTTGGACACCGATTCTTCGAGCATCTGCGACAGGTTGCCGCCGCGCGGCGCGGTCAGAACCATCTGGTAGAGCTCCTCCAGACGCACCGGCATCGCAACGAGTGAGGCTTCGAGCGTGTTGCGACGTGTTGCCATGCGTGTCTGGCGGGCAATGGCCTCGTCGTATTCGGCTTTGGCCTGGCGCAGCTGCAGTTCTTCGTCGCGCGACAGGCCGCCGGCTTCCAGCCGCTTTTCGATGTCGCGCAGCCTGTATTCGACCTGTGGTGGGAGTTGCACCGCCTTGCTGCCCTTGAGTACCGCATCGGACAGGCACAGGCGCAGGAAGTCGACCACCAGGTCGTCGATCTGCTCGACTTCGCGCTCGGTCAGGCCACCGTCCTTGCCGGCGGCCGTGCGGTACAGCGATGCCACGCGCGTGGTCATCTGCTCGTAGCTGCGCAGGTGCGGCGATCCACCATGCCCGAGCACTTCGGTGTGCAGCGCCTGGCGGCGCGTTTCGCGAGCCCGGCTGCGCTCACGCTTGTCCACCCAGGCGCGAAACGGCGCCAGCGAAGGTACCGTGGCCAGGCCCACCATCTCTACCGCGGCCAGCGCGATCAGGCCCAGGCCCAGCCCGTCGCCGCCCCAGGGTACCGAAAGCGCAAGCGCGCCGGCCACCAGCCCCAGCACCACGGTCTGGTTGAACGGGTGTTTGAGGAATTCCCACCAATAGGCAGGGCTGTCGGGACCGCTGCTCACACGCTCACCCGCACGTTGCCGCGCGCCCCGCTGGCACGCAGGTGGGTCACCACACGTTCGTTCATCGCGCGCATTTCGGCGCTTTGCGACCAGTCCTGACTGCGCGGCTGGCCGTGCAGGATGGGAAAGTCGTCGATGATGCGCGCCGGCTGCGTGGACATGACGATGACACGCTCGCCCAGCAGCAGTGCTTCGGTGACGTCGTGCGTGACGAAGACGACCACGCAAGGGTGGGCTGCATGCAGCCGGACCAGCAAGGACTGCATGTTGGTGCGGGTCTGCGCATCCAGCGCGCCGAAAGGCTCGTCCATCAGCAGGATCTTGGGCCGCAGCACCAGGGCTCGGGCCAGCGCCACGCGCTGGTTCTGGCCGCCCGAGAGCTGCGCGGGGTAGAGATCGCGCTTGTCCTGCAGGCCAACTTCTTCCAGCAGCCGGTCCACCCGTTCGGCGGCCTCCTGGCCCGGGACGCGCTTGTGCCATTCGGCAAACCGGAACGGGTAGAGCACGTTCTCGCGCACCGTGAGGTCGGGCCGGTTGGAGTAATGCTGGAAGACCATCACCGCATCAGGGTGCGGGCCGGTGCAGGGCTGGCCGTGGATGTGCACCTGGCCCGAGGTCGGCGTGGTCACGTTCCAGGGGCGCACGCCGCCCAGCATGCGCAGCAGGGTCGACTTGCCGCAGCCCGATGGGCCCAGCAGCATGTTGATGGAAGGCCTCTCGAACGACAGGCTGACACCGTCGATCACGCGCAGCGCCTTGCCGTCGGGCTGCGGGTACTCCTGGACGATGTCGGTGGCCGCCACCAGCGGGGTGGTGGCACTCACGTCTTGGTCTCCCATTTGAAGAAGCGGCCCTTGAGCCACATCAGTGCCTGGTAGGTGAACAGCGCCACTGCGATGATGACGATGATGCCGGCGAAGACCTGGTCCATGGCCGAGAGGCGTCGCGCATTGGCGATCAATTGGCCCAGGCCCTCCTGCGCGTTGACGTATTCGGCCACGGTGATGTAGGTCCAGCTCACCGAAACGCCGACGATGATGGCGTCCATGATGCGCGGCATGGCCAGTGGCACCAGCACCTTGGTCACGCATTCGAGCGGCGTGGCGCCGATGTCCTTGGCGGCGATCAGGTACTGCTCAGGCACCGCGCGCACGGCGTCGCGCACCAGCGGCGTGAGGTAGACGATGGAGCCGACGAACAGGAAGGCGATCTTCATGAACTCGCCGATGCCGAACCACATCACCATGATCGGCAGCAGCGCGGCCACGGGCGCGGAGCGGAAGGGGTCGATCAGTGGCGAAAAGACCGCATTGAGCTTGGGCGAGGCGCCCATCAGCACGCCCAGCGGCACGCCGATGCTGATGACCAGCAGCGATGCCGCTGCCACACGCCCCACCGACCAGGCGGTGGCCACGGCCAGCGCGCTGTGGCCTTCGTACCAGGCCAGGTAGGCCATCGCCTGCGCTACCGCCCAGGGCGCAGGCAGCTGGTTCTTGGTCAGCAGCCCCGAGGCCGACAAGGCCGCCCACAGCAGCAGCACGGCCAGCACGCTGCCCAGGCCCAGCCAGCGCCGCTGGGCAGGTTCGAGGCTGCGGTAGGGGTTCCAGAAGTCCATCAGGGACTTGTGGCGCGCTGGGTCAGCAAGCCCGGCTCAGCGCCCAAACACGGCCAGCCGCGTCGTGCGGTTCAAGGCGCGGCATTCCTCAAGCCGCATCTCGGCACTGCCGGGGTTGGCCTCGTCGCAGATCGGCCTGCCGGAGCCCTGGCCGGTGACCCGAAGTCGCGCCGCAGGAATCTCCCACTGCTTTTCGAGGTAGCTGGCCACCGCCTTGGCGCGCAACTGCGACAGCGCCAGGTTGGCCGCTGCCGAACCCACCGAATCAGTGTGGCCGGAGACCTCGAAGTAGGCGCTGCCGTTGTTCTCGATGAAGGGCACCATTTCCTTGTCGATGATCTGCTGCGCGCGCTTGGAAAGCTCGGCCGAGCCCGAGGCGAAATTCACCGCCACCGGCTTGGTCACCGCGGCCGGCGCGGTCATCGCGGCCTTCTGGCCCTGCTCGGTGAAGGTCTGCGTCGGTCTGGCCGCCGCGGCCTGGGCCTGCTGGTCGCGCGCCAGCGCGACCTTGACGAAGCGGTAGTCGTAGCTGTCCTGCGGCGTGATGACGGGCGACTTGGGGTTGGCCAGCGAGCCGGCGCCGCGGTAGATCTCGTCAAAGCGTGCATAGACGCGCTCGTAGTGGTTGACACCACCGACCAGGCCCAGGATGCGTGCGTTGTCGGCCAGGTCGGTCCACACCAGGTTGGCGAACAGGCCCTTGACGAAGGGCTTGCCTTCCTTGTCGGCCAGCAGCTTGAAGAACTCCTTGCTGGCCACCAGCGCTTCCACCGCCTGATCGGGGTTGGCGCGCGCCGCGGTCACGCCTTCGAGCCAGCCGTCATGGAACTTCTGGAACAGCTCGGTGTTCTCGGGCCTGGCCAGTTCGCGCTGGTCGCACACGATCACGTCGTAGATCAGGTTGGTGGCGGTCTTGGTGGAATAGATGACCTTGGCGCCCTTCACGTCGCGCAGTGCCAGCGAAAGGTCAGGGTCCCACAACACCGCCGCCTGCACGTTGCCGGCGACAAAGGCCGCGCGCACGCCGGCCGTGCCTTCCTCGGGCTTGATGAAGATGGTCTTCACCTGCTTGCGGGCCTTGGCCGTCAACGACGAGTTGTCGATCGCGTCGATGAGCATGCCGTGCGAAGGGGTGTACTGCAGCAGGGCCACGCTCTTGCCCGCCAGGTCCTCGATCTTCTGCACCTGCGCTTCGCGCGTGATCACGGCATCACCACCTTGGGTGTTGTCGACGATCAGCATCGCCTTCGCGTCGTGCCCCGAGTTGCGCAGGTTGGGCTGTTCCTGGGCCCAGAAATCGGAGGTGCGCCACGCGCATTGCGCGGCCTTCGACTCGAACAGCGTGGTCAGCGTGGGTATGTCGTCGTTGATGACGAACTCGACGTTGAGACCGAGCTTGGCGTAGATCGAGCCAGGCTGGGTCTTCAGGTTGTTGCCGTTGGCCACCAGTGCCGGCGCGTAGCCGTGGAAGCTGACCAGGCTCACGCGCAGCGGATTGCCCGGGCTGCCGAGCTTGCCGGTGCCGGCCGCAGCGGGCTTGGGGGCGGCGGCCGGTGGGCCTGCCTTGTTGTCGGCCGTGGGTGCGGCCACCACCGCAGGCCTCTCGGGCTGGCCGTCAAAGCGCTCTTTGAGGAAGAAGTTCCAGGCGACCGAGGCCAGTGCGCCCAGGCCGATCAACACCAGGAGCACCTTGGTCAACGGACCCATTCCGTATTTCATGGCTTGGCAATCCTCAGGCGGTGGGGGTGGTGGACAACTGCGCGACCAGGCCGGTCAGCGCCGCGGCGGTGCGCGACAGGTCGGTCAGTTCGTGGTTGGCGGACTGGCGCTGCGACTGCAGCGAGGCCTCGATGGCGGCCTGTTCCTGCGTGCCGCGCGCGATCTCGCGTGCGAGCAGGCCTTCCAGGTCGACGATCTGTTGCCGGATCCCGGCCACGGTGCCCTCCTGCCGCCTGGCCAGATCCTGCAGCCGCGCCTGCGCGTCCTGTTCGGCCTGCGCGAGGCCCGCACGCACCTGCGCGGCGTGGCGTTCAAGCGCCGCCACCTTGGCGGTGGCGTCGCGCCTGGGGTCGTCCAGCGTCCAGGAGTCGTCCGCGGCGTCGATGGCCTGGATGGTCTGGCGACGCAGGCCGTCGTCCATCGCTTTCAGGCCTTCGATCAGGCGCAGCAGCCGCTCGGCGGGGTAGGGAGAAGGCGGCACACCGGCTGTGGCGTAGATCTGTTCCAGCGACAAACCGGTGGTCATGGCCGACGGGGGGTCAGCCGCTTCGTTGGCCTGGGCAGGAGATGCCAGCTCGGCGGGGGCGACATCGCTCGGACGCGGCGGCTGCGCGGCGTCGATCGCGGGAGCTTCATCCATCCGGCGGACCAGGCCGGCCTTCTCAAGAAGACCGAGCATTCCCTTCATCGTTCCTCCCGAAGTGACGGGTGGGGATGTTACCGGCGATTCTCTGCCCCGGCGGTGGCCGCGTCGGCGGCGGGCCATTGCTGCTCAAGCCGCAGTCGGGCCGAAAAGCCTCCATCGCCAAGCGGCAACGCCGACCGGAATTTGCTTGAAGCCCTCAGGCGGGTTGTTGGCCGACTGCTCGAAATGCGCGTCGCCCGGTCGGCGCGTGAAGTCCAACGGGTCACCGGCTTTGCGCTGGCTTGCCTGGGCGAAGGCCTGGCCGGCACGAGGCGCGCTGGAACCGCTACTGGCGCCTGATGGCGCGGGCACCGTCAGGCCCCCGATGCGGCCGATTCGAGTGCCCGGCCCTGCGTGGCCTGGCTGAGCTTGAACGTGCTGACCAGTGCCGACAGGCGCTGGGCCTGTTCACGCAGGCTTTCGGCTGCCGCCGCGCTTTGTTCCACCAGCGCCGCGTTCTGTTGCGTCATCTGGTCCAGGCTGGTGACAGCTTCGTTGATCTCGCCGATGCCCGAGCTCTGGGTCGACGCTGCGTCGGTGATTTCGCCGATCACCTGGCCGACGCGCTGCACGCTGTTGACGATCTGATCCATCGTGCTGCCGGCATCGCCCACCAGCCGGGCGCCGGCCTCGGCGCGGTCGACGCTACGGCCGATCAGGCCCTTGATTTCGCGTGCCGCTGCCGCACTGCGCTGGGCCAGGTTGCGCACCTCGCCGGCCACCACGGCAAAGCCGCGGCCCTGCTCGCCGGCGCGCGCTGCTTCCACCGCGGCGTTGAGCGCCAGGATGTTGGTCTGGAAGGCGATGCCGTCGATGACACCGGTGATGTCGCCGATGCGCCTTGAGGCGTCATTGATCTCGCCCATGGTGCTGACCACCTGGGCCACCACTTCACCGCCCCGCGTGGCCACGCCCGAGGCCGTGGCGGCCAGGCCCTTGGCCTGCGAGGCCGACTCCGCACTGTGGCGCACGGTGCCGGTGAGTTGCTCCATGCTGGAGGCGGTTTGCTGCAGCTGCGATGCGGTCATCTCGGTGCGGTGACTCAGATCGGCATTGCCGCTGGCGACTTCCGACGAGGCGACCTCGATCGACTCGCAAGCGCGCCGGATCTCGCCCACCAGTTCGCGTAGCCGTTGCTGCATAAGTCCCACCGCCTTCAGCAGCTGGCCGAGTTCGTCGTTGCGTCCGGCCGGTACCTCGGCGCTGAGGTCGCCGCCGGCGATGCTCTCGGTCACCGCCAGGGCCTGCGCGATGGGCTGCTGGATGCCCCGCGTGATGCGCCAGGCCACCAGCACGCCGCTGGCCATGGCCACTGCCACCAGCACGATGCCCGTCAGATATCCGGCCGCGCGCGCACGCTCGGCCTGCGCCGCCACTTCGGTGCTCGAGGCTTGTTGCAGCTTCACGAGCTCGCCCACCTTCTTGCGCCAGGTGGTCTCCGCGGGCCGCAACTGGCCGGTGAGCGTCATCGTGGCCGACAGGTTGTCACCGGCGGCCCCCTGACGCGCCGCAGTCTCGGCGATCGGCACGGTACTCTTGGCCAGCGCCGTGATCTCGTCGAGCAGCCGCCGCTGATCGTCGGCTGTTCCGTCGGCCGCCATTGCGCTGTGCAGCTCGGCCTGAACCTTGCCATACATGGCGACGGCGCTCTTGAACTCTCGGTCCTCTTCTTCGATGGCCGGCAATTCGGTCAGCATGGTCAGACTGCGCGTGTGGATGGCCATCGCGTTGATCTGATCCTGCAGCGCATGCGCCAGGCTGGCCTGGTGGTTGGCCACCTCCACGATGTGCTGCAGCCGTTGGTTGACCGCGTTCACCTGAAGGCCGGCGGTCGCCGCCAGCGCCAGCATGAGCAGCAGCAGGAAGCCGAAGCCCGCCGCGAGGCGTCCACCAACGGAGTTCAGGAGTTTGCGAAGGGTGGTGGCCATGTCTGTGCTCTCCGTGGATCGCGGTCTGTCCTTGCAGGCTTGCCAGTGCGCGTAGGCGGCCATCTCGGGCAATGCTGCGTCGCCTGCTGCGCACGGCCTCGACCAAGCCCCGAGGCAAAGCCGCACTTGCCAGGAGGCGCCCAACCAGGGCAATGACCCGATATCGGCAACCTCCGCCCGCGCTTGAGGCGAATGAGCTCTGGCAGCTGTCAGTTCCACTGGCGAGTGCCGGCGGCGATGCACCGTCGCCGTGCGCCGCGACCTTCCCAGGCCAGGGGAGGCGGGATAGCATTTCCCGCGCAGCGGCCCCGTCGTGCCGGCCCGCCCCGAGCCGCGGATCGGGGCAGCGGGGCATGGCATGAACCTGCGTTTCGTGGAAGCCTTCCACTGGGCCGCCGCGCTCAAGAGCGTGACACGCGCCGCCGAGAAGCTGTTCATCACGCAGTCAGCGCTGTCCAGCCGCATCGCCGCGCTGGAGTCCGAGCTGGGTGTGCTGCTGCTGGACCGGCGCGACAAGCAGTTCCGGCTCACCTCGGCCGGCATGCGCTTCCAGCGCCAGGCCGAGCGGCTGCTGCATCTGCAGCGCGAGATCAAGGCCGAGTTAGGCGGCGCCACCGAGCGCCCCACGTCGATGCGTGTAGGGGCCATCGAATCGGTGCTGCACTCCTGGTTGATCGACTGGGTCAAGGCGCTGCGCCAGCAGCACCCGACGCTGGAACTGGAGCTGACGGTGGAGACGACCACCGTGCTGCTCGACCAGATGCAGCGCGGCACGGTCGATCTCATCATCGCCGCGCGGCCGGCCGACGGCGAGGGCGTGCGCAGCCGCGCGCTGGCGTCGATGCCGATGGTCTTCGTCGGGCAGACCGGCCGCCACACGCGTCGGCGCTGGGCCCTTGCCGAGCTGGCGGCACATGATGAACTTCTCACGTTCCAGCGCGGATCGCAGCCGCATGTGGCCTTGCTGGACCTGTGCCGAAAGCACAACGTGGATGCACCCCGGCTGCACACCATCTCGTCGATTTCGGCAATGGTGCAACTCGTGGAGAGCGGTTTTGGCGTGGCCACGCTGCCACACGCGGCCACCGCGCGGCTGAGCGAGAGGTTGCCGCTGCGGGCACTGAACTGCGATGCGCTGCTCTCGCCGCTGCCCATCCACCTGAGCTGGAGGGACGATCCGAGTTCGTCGGCCGTGCCGACTGCCGTCGAGTCGATCCAGGACTTCAATCGGGTGAAACCCTCATCTAAAAAATCGATGAGCACATGAAGAAATTTCGCGTTTGATGTAGCGCGCGGGGACTCACAGAATGACCGCCAGTCCACTGAAATCAAGTCCCACTGCCCATGAAAGCACCCACCCCCGTCTCGACCGGCATCGGCAGTAGCAGCACGCCGGCACAGGTCCGCGCCGCGGCCCGTTCAGGCGCCTGGACCAGCCACACCAGCGGCCTGGCCGAGCGCCACGTGCAGGGCAACCTGGTGATCCTGCCGCAGGCCCAGGCATCCGATTTCCTGCGCTTCTGCCAGCGCAACCCCAAACCCTGCCCGCTGCTGGCGGTGGGCGAGCCCGGCGACCCGCTGCTGCCCACGCTGGGCCAGGAGATCGACATCCGCAGCGACGTGCCACGCTACCGCGTCTGGCGCGACGGCAAGCTGGTGGCCCAGCCCACCGACATCAGCGAGCTGTGGACCGGCGACATGGTCAGCTTCGTTCTGGGCTGCTCTTTCAGCTTCGAGCAGGCCTTGCTGGATGAAGGCCTGCGCCTGCGCCACGTTGACGAAGGCCGCAACGTGGCCATGTACCGCACCAACATCGCCACCGCGGCCGCCGGCCCATTCACCGGCCCCATGGTCGTCTCGATGCGCCCCTTGTCTGCCGCGGCGGCCATCCGTGCGGTGCAGATCACTTCCCGTTTCCCTGCCGTGCACGGTGCGCCGGTGCACCTGGGCGACCCGGGCCTGATCGGCATCACCGATCTCACACGCCCGGACTACGGTGACGCCGTTGCGGTGCACGCCGACGAGCTGCCCGTTTTCTGGGCCTGCGGCGTCACGCCCCAGGCCGCGCTTGAAAACGCCCGTGTGCCGCTGGCCATCACGCACGCCCCAGGGGCTATGCTCGTGACGGACCTGCTGAACCACCAGCTGGCCTCGTTCTAAATTCCTTTTCCCACCCACCCCCCACCCTCTCGGAGACCCACGATGAAGAAGCTCGTTCTGGCACTGGCACTGGCTGCGGCATTCGGCGGCGCGCAGGCGCAAACCAAATGGGACCTGCCTTCGGGTTACGGCCCCAACACCTTCCAGGTGCAAAACCTGCAGTGGTTTGCCGACGAAGTGGGCAAGGCCACCGGCGGCAAGCTCAAGATCACCGTGCATTCGGCGGCCTCGCTGTTCAAGGCCAATGAAATCAAGCGCGCGGTGCAAACCGGCCAGACGCAAATCGGCGAGTTCATCCTCTCGGGTGCCTCCAACGAAAACGCACTGTTCGGCATCGATTCCATCCCCTTCCTGGCCACCACCTATGCCGAAGCCAAGAAGCTCAACGACATCAGCAACCCGGCACTTGAAAAGCTGCTCGCCAGCCAGGGGCTGAAGCTGCTGTACACCGTGCCGTGGCCGGGCCAGTCGCTGTACAGCGCCAAGCCCGTGAAGTCGATGACCGACCTGAAGGGCACCAAGATGCGGGCCTACAACCCGGCCACCACGCGCATTGCCGAATACGTGGGCGCGCAGCCGGTCACCATC
>WBZP01001880.1_pt1 | contig 24943 bp, 20 predicted proteins | sample 5204301 | NCBI WGS metagenome assembly WBZP01 (sample SAMN12412401, study PRJNA552823) | activated sludge metagenome | isolation source: activated sludge from nitrification reactor of wastewater treatment plant... | place: USA: Pennsylvania | collected 2017 | reverse complement strand
GAGTTCCCGTCGATATGGTCGTGATTCCAGCCGGAGAGTTCCTCATGGGCAGCCCGGAAGACGGTCTGAGCTTTGATGACGAGCACCCGCAACGCCTGGTGTATGTCGCATCCTTTTCGATTGATCGCTACGAAGTCACCAACGTCCAGTATAAACAATTTGTCGACGGCACCGGACATCTGCCACCGAGCCACCTCACCCCACGATTTAATCTATGGACCGAGACCGCCCCACTCCCTGGAAGCGGCCAACACCCGGTAGTCAACATCAGCTGGCACGACGCCGTCGCCTACTGCCGGTGGCAGGAGAAACGGCTCCCGACCGAAGCGGAATGGGAGAAAGCCGCACGTGGTACGAACGGCCGACGCTATCCGTGGGGTATGGACTGGGACATCTTCTCCGGCAACAGCGCAAGTTATTGGGCTGGACGCACGATCGAATTCAAAGACGGCGAGGCGTGGAAAGCCTTCTGGATGAACGGCGACGGTGCGCGGGCGTCACACGAGCATGGCCTCAAGGGCGAGGTGTTGACGCTCCCGATCGGGACCTTCCCCCAAGGAGCCAGTCCCTATGGCGTCTTCGATATGGCCGGGAACGTCGCAGAATGGGTGCAAGATTGGTATGAGCCCTATTCGTATCTCAATGCCCCACTCTCGGATCCCCAAGGCCCGCATGGGCAACTTCTCAAGGTTGTACGGGGAGGATCCTGGCTCAAGCCTGCACGAAATATCCGTGCCTCCGACCGTGACTATGCCTTGCCCACCGATCGCGCGACTGGAATCGGCTTTCGTTGTGCCAGAGACGTCTGGTAGCAGGCCCTCCTCATTCCCGCCTCCTACTGGTCATCGGTGAATCCAAAGCACGAGAGCTCAGTCTCATCGAGCTCCGGAGGCGGGCGGCTGTACAAGAAGGATCTCAACCTGTTCAACCCTCACAACCGGCATGATAAGTCCCAGGCCTTCCTTCTCATGGGAGAAATCGTAGATGACCGACTCGGTCGGGATAAGCGTACCGACCATGACAAGGGACACCTGAACAGATTTATGGCGGAGAAGACTCCAGTCAATCCAATCCGCCAGATACTTGTCGGGTCGCACGCGCAGATTGCTGGGGACCTCCTCAGGCTTGAATCGGACCACACCCCAGCTTGTTCGAGTAAACTCCGGGCCAACCGCGATGGCATACGACCTGGTCTCGGCATCGAAGTGCGAGACTTCTCCGACCCACATAAACGCGATTCGCCACGTCAAGGTTGGATTCTCTTCACGCGCCGCATCACGCGCGCGATTCAAATTGAATAGCCGCTCATCATGCTCAGGATCATGATGCCCTCGGCCATACACCGTGGGCCAATCAGGCGGAGTCCCCTCCAACGCAACTAGAAAGGACTCGATCGCACCCCGATTGATGAGGAGATGGGTTCCGGAGGGGAGAAGCTGGTCGAGTTCGAGAAGAGAAATTGTCCGCAGCGGACGAGGCCCTTGGTCATCTTCCGATCGTACGGTGGCCGATGACAGGGAAACCGCGTAGAGCAATAGGAATGAGGCAAGACACCTCAGCAGCTTACTCGACGACCGCACGGCTGAGCGCCCGCTCATAGGAGGCTTTTAATGAGATCAAACCCGGATGTTCATCGGACAGCACCCCAGCCTGAGTGAGCACCGCAAGCCGCGGAGCAGGATTGAGCCGGAGCAAGTCAAATCGCGTGAAGCCATCCAAACTCAGGGCCTGTTCATAGATACCCAGCCATGATTCTGTGATGGCACGCAAGCCCGCATCGGTGGCTTGCATGCGGCCTATTCGCACTTGCTCAATGAGCTTGATTAGAGGGTCGGATTGAGAAATAGTGGAGATCGCTCGGGTCAATACCTGTCCATCAAGAGTGCCCATGGCCTGGTTAATTCATCGAACAGGCCCCGGGCCCACGCGGATCGCCGCAGCTGCCGCAAGAGCCTGGAGTTCCTGAAGAAGCCCAATTAGCCGTGGCTCCGACGCCAAACGCCGAGAACTGTTTCTCGAGCTTCGTCGCCTTGCATTGGGGACACACTGCTTCTGCTGACCCTTGGATCAACAACTCAAAACGGTGATTGCATTCACGACAGACATATTCGAAGATAGGCATAGTCAACAACTCCTTGGTTGTATAACGCATTATAAGATCACCTCCAGAGAATCGCAACGAGAGGGTCAGGATGTATCAGGAAGAAAAGACTTTTCGCCTTCGTGTGACGCTCGAAGCGTCATTCCCGGATGATTATGATGGGGAAGAAGACGAATCCAATTGGATCCGGGAGTGGGAGGCACGGATGAAACCTCAGCTGATCAAGTCGGTGTTCGACTCCCTCCGGCAACAGAGAGGTTGGTCGTCGCATATTCGTAACCGAGGGGTCTCGCCAACCGATGAGATCGAGATTGTCGTGAGCAAGGATTTCTCAAAACCCGTTCCTCTTGTCTTTGAACGATGACGCCTACCGGAGATATTGGCCTCTATGTGCATATCCCCTTCTGTCAGCATCGCTGTCATTTCTGTGCCTTCTACCTTGAAATTGCACATGTCGATCGCATAGCGAGGTTTTATTCCGCCCTCACGCATGAAATCCGATTGCAAGGCCATCACCATCCTCTCCATGGCCGTTGGCTCCAGAGCATTTATTTTGGTGGCGGGACTCCGACCGCCCTTCCAGCAGATCAACTGGTTGCTCTGCTGAAGCTGATCCGCACAACCTGGCCGACCAGCCCAACGGTTGAGGTCACGGTGGAAGCCCATCCCTCTTCAGTCACCCGTGAAGGTCTGACAATCTTGGCAGAGGCCGGCTTCACGAGAATCAGCTTCGGGGCCGAGTCGATGCGGGAACAGGATTTTGTCCCCATCGGTCGGCATGGACAGGTACGGGACACGGCGACCGCCGTTCAGGCAGCCCGTGAGGCCGGGTTTGTCAACGTCAACCTGGATCTCATGTACGGACTCCCCGGTCAATCGCTCCAGGATTGGCAACGTACCCTGGAGTTGATCCTCCCTCTCGACCCATCGCATATCTCCTGTTACGCCTTGACCATTGAGGAAGGCACCAAGCTCGCTCAGGACATTGCTCGACAACGAGTTCCACCGATCGACGAGCAACTGCAATTGGATATGGAGGCTTCAACAGAGCAGGTACTTGCACAGGCGGGGTTTGTCCGGTACGAGATCTCAAACTACGCGAAACCGGCAAGGCGCTGCCGTCACAACTTACTCTATTGGACCGACGGCGAGTACCTCGGCCTTGGTCCCAGCGCCCAATCGTATCTGGACGGGGCCAGGTTCGGCAATGTGGCGGATCTCGACCGGTATCTGACTTCCCTGAGTGAACACCGTCTGCCCCTGACGGATTACACCAAACTTTCACGCAGTGAGCGGGAACGGGACGCCCTCGTGTTCGGCCTACGCCTTCTGCGTGGGGTACCTCTGCAGGCAGTTGCGGAGGCCGACCGGGACTCTGAGATCGAGCACCTGATCACAGGCGGGTTCTTAAGTACCGACCAAGAACATCTCTGGCTCACTCCACTGGGGCGACGGTATGCAGATTCAGTAGCCGAACGCCTGTTCTGAACTGGAGGAGCCAGGGTACATTCAACGCCTCACAGCCTGGGATCGAGCGTCTCGTCAGCTGGAGTCCCGTACCGATTGACAAGTTACTCATGTTTGGAGAAGACTACAGAAGCATTGTAAGGAGTCTCCGTGCCGGTCAATATGGATCCAGCGAAAAAGCGTCGGCGTTCCCACATACCGAGCGTCCCGGCATCCGACTCCACGAGCGGAGGCACTGCTTCGGCTCAGCCTATTCAGCCCTTTGGCAGTGAGACCGAAGCGGATCGCGAAAAAGAGCTGGCTGATGCCGAGTTAAGAAACCTGTGGGAAGCGACGGAAGTAATCGATATGGACAAGGTGTGAAAATCGAGAAAGAGATCTGGTCACCCGACTGAGAAAGAGACGCGCTTCTTCGTACGTGCGACAATCTCCGCTGCATGCCAACACCAGCCACACCAGAAACCATTCCTGATATTGGGGAAGAGATTCACACCGGCACCGGAAGCGGATTGGAATCCCGTGTCGTCGTGTACAATTGCGACTGTCATACCTATAAACAGGTCATCGATTTATTTTGCCGTTTCATTCCCGGCATGACCTCGACAAAGGCATTTGAACTCGCCTATCGTATCGACCACGAAGGACAAGCCATCGTCTTTACCGGATCAACTGAACGCGCGGACGATATCGCGGCGAAGCTCGCAGGGGGTGGGCTCAAAGTAGTGGTTCAGTAGTGCGCTCAGCAACCTACTTATGCTTCGCCTTAGGCTTAGCAACCGTTTTTGTCGCACCGGACGACTTCCCGGGCGAACCCTTCGGCACCGGCTTGGGCGATTTCTTTTCTCCTTTTACCTGATCCGTTTTGCCGTTCTTCCCAGCACCCTTGGACTTGCTCCCCGACGAAGATTTCACCGGTGCCATATATACAGAGGTGCGATTAACCTTCGCCAACTGGTCTCCATTGAGCACACGCACTTGGTACAGCTCAAACAGTTTACTGATGGCTTTCGTATCGCCTCGTCTCGCCGCACTGAGCAGCTTTCGGCGTTGGTTCATCTCTTCTTCTTCGGTATGCGAAGCAGCTCGTCGTTCCATGCCCATCCTCTCTAGTCAACACCCGATGGTCGGTTAGGTTTCCGAATCTTTAACACCCAAGCCTAAGCAATTTAATGGATTATATCAGAATTGATGGTGTATTGTGAACCTCAAACAACGTCCCCCCCTGACCCAAACAAGGCCCTTGAGGAAGACCGACACCACCCGGTATAACAGGCCTACACAATTTTAAGAGCTATGTCTGAGAGGAGCTTGAATATGGAACATCGGCCTGACCCATCGACCGTCGCGGATGACCCACGGGCTCGGGACCTTCTTCGTCGCGCCTTTGAGGCAACTGCGCGCTGGCCCAAGGACTTCCAAGGATTTACCGCCGACCTCACCGTGAACGTGAACGGCAAAGAAACCAACGGGTCGGTCATCGTGAAAAGTCCTCGTGAAGTGTCCGTCCAGCTCACCGATGGCGATATTCAAAAGTGGGCACAGGAACAGCTGGGCATGATCGCCGTCCATCGTGGTCCGCGGAGCTTCGACGAATCAGACGGCAAATATACCCTGACCATGGAAGAGGATGGTCATCCCTTGGGAGTCAAACTCACGATTCATGGATCCAATTCCTACTATCGGCTCAAGGACAACCGCATTACCCAAATTAACCGTAAGATGGCCCATCCGGGCATGAATCCGTTCGCCTTTACCATCAACGTGGAAGAAAGTGCCGTCACAAAAGACCAGAAGAACCTCACGAGCAAATACACCGTCTATTACTACTCACCGACGGACGGCACATTGACCAATGTGGAGAGTTTCACCGACACCCATGTCCGTATCGGGGCCTGCGACCTGCCGGCCACCAGACGGATCATCACCTATGAAGGCAAGCAGGTTGTCGTGAAACACCTGAACTTCACGAATCACAGCGTCCTCTAACGATGGACTTGCGGAAAGAGTTCCCCCGCAGCATGAAGTTCAAGCTGGGGGGATATGCTCATCTTGCGCGTATGATCGACAAGTGCCGAGCCGTCCTGGCCGGGACGGAAGGTGAGTATATCTATCCCTGCCCGATGGACGAACGGCTGCTGGAATTTGTCAGGCTCACCAGTGACCAGTTTACGGTCGCCGTGAAGGCTAATACGACCGATGAGGGTGTCCTGGCGTGGGTTCAGCAGCATGCGCAACCACGCCAGCCGGCAGAAGTAGAAGACTGGAATCAGCAGCTGCTGGCACGGGGGCCGAGTTCTCCGGAAAGTGCGGCGAAGTTCAGGAAATACCGTGATGCCATCGACCCATCCCGCACCGATTTGACGGCCTGGTCCGACCTGCAGGATCTCGAAGAAGGACGACTCGTTCCAAGACGAGACCCCGTGAGCCCATCCACCTAAGTCCCGTTACGGCTTCTCTTCACCCTCTCCCAAACGAGGCGAGAATAAATCTGGAAGTCTTTTCCAACGTCCTGTCAGTACGTCAGTGCCGGATGCTTGCCAAGATAGGTCGGTTGCTCAGCTTGAGTCACCAGAAACTGGGCGACATCGGCACGAGCAATAGCCCCTACCTTCATCTCGTCCACGAGGGTATCGAGGACGCGATAGCGCCCGGTCATGCTCCCGTTGGTGAGCCGCCCTGGCCGTACGATCTCCCACCGAGGGTACCCGGCGGCAATCAGCTCTTCCTGTCGCTCCTTATCCAGATAGACCTGCTTCAGCGCCAGCGTAAAGAGAATCCTCATCGGAAATGAATTGTAGTTCCAGCTATCGCCTGTTCCAAAACCAGTCAGAACGATGAGGGTTGGTGAGGAGCCGATCTCCTTCAAAACTTGCAGCAAGATCCGAGCAGAGTCTGAGAACATCGTGGTCGGCAATGGACTTTTTGTGCCGATCGTGACCAGAACGGCCTCGACTCCCTCCACGGCTCGTCGCACAGCCTCGGCGTCCGTCGCACTACCCAGCACCCGTGTCAGCTTGACATGATCTGGAATGGGTACAACCCGACGCGAGAGCGTCACAACCTCATGTCCCTTCTGCAGAGCGAGCCGCACACACTGCAGCCCTATCCCAGCGGACGCGCCAAGAACAGCAATTTTCATCGCTTCTCCTCTCTTCAGGCCTCAATTACCGTTGAGGCATCAACCCACTCTAAACTATGAAGTAAACGAAAGACCACTCTCTAGGGTTTGTTCCAATAACAGAATGAAGTGGACTTAAACGGGATCACGGCTAGGAGTGGTCGGAGGGACTAAGACAGGCCAACCATCCTGGCTCACCGACGAGCTCGCGTGAGGCAATGCCCCCTCACGACATGACAGCGGCGAAGTCATCTCACTCGTCAGGACGCCTGCACGGGAATAGGAAGTACATTCACCATTTAGTATCGTACTTTGGGAGCTTTCGGATCGATAACAGCGGACGTGAGGTCCTTGTAGAAGCGGTGAAACGCCTCCGTACTCAACGTCGGATCCTGGAGTTTTGAAAGCGTGTCCTGCGTAATGTGATATTCAACGGTGTCATCATAGTTAGACGACGCAATCGTGATGAACCGAGGAGGAAACAATCGTTCAGGGAGTAAAATACCGACACCCAGATTGTATTTCATGGCCAGACGAATCGCCTCCCTGGCCTTATCGGCCGGCACGTCTCGGCCCATCCCGATGTTTTGTGGCGGCTGACCCATCCTGGCATACTGGACGTGTACATTTGTCAGACCGGCTTGGACAAAATCTTTTTTTATTTCTGTCTCTCGAGTCCGATACTGATAGGCAAGCACGACTTCAATCCGGCTCACGGGTGCAGCCACGACAGCATCAGTCGAGGCATTCGTGACTGTCGATTCCCCGACCGCCAAGATGAGCATGAAGATGATGAAAACAGGTAACAAGGCCATGGGCTATTCCTCAGCAAAAAATGAGACAAGCGTGAGATAGGTCATTGTAACTGAAAGTGTTTGAGGAATGCTTGAGGAGAACACAGTTTCTTCAGAACAATATGGAAAACTGTGCGGTAGGAATGGCGTACCCGCTTGAGTGCGGGTACGCCACCAGACTTACCTTACTTGACGTTCAGCGAAGCGGGAGAGGCTTTGGCCTTCCCATTTTGCTTGGCCGTCTTGGTCGGAGGCACCTGAGGCGTCAACGGCTTAATCCGTTGGTCATCCGTCGGGAGCACCCGGAAAAGACCCCACTGTCCAGCGTTGGCATAGGCCGGACGCTGATTCTTCCAGATGTAGTCACCAGCGATCCGGTTAGGACCGCCTGCGCCACCAGTCAAGTGGGCATTGATGATTTCTGAGCCACCAAACTCCATGGTGCTGACCTGATCGGCACCCTGCATGTATGGTTCGTGCGGCCACTCATGGCCGTCGATCGTGAACAGTTGCACCTGTTCGCTGAAGGCACCCAGGACATGAACCGCCACTGGATCGCCGACATGAGCCTGGAGCAATGGAGTCGACGGCGTCTCCCCGGCCTTTACACAAGCAAAGACCTCAGGGATGTCACACCCCTTTTCCATCCGCCATGCAGTGGGTTCCGAGCGGTAGTTCACCGCCGTGATCCCTGCCACTTGCTGGATGTAGGGCATGAAGCTGACCCCGACGATGTTATCTTCGTCCTGGAACATCAAAGAAAAGTCTCGGTAGTTCTTCCGATTCTCGTTCCCTGAAAGGGTCCGGTCAACGAGCACATCGGCCCGCCAGCTGCTCTTCATCGTCACATCTTCGCCGGTCACCGGATCACGATACCGTGAACCCTTCGGACCAACGATGATGGACCCGAATAGCCCGTTTCGCGGGTTTTCCACCACATTACCCCAATCTTGAATGAGTGCGGCCAACTCACCGTACTCCGGATGGGCATAATAGGTGTAGACCTTGCTCTGACCAGGCGCAACCGTCTGGTCGCCAGGATTGTTACCAACGTTGGCACCGAACGAGTCCTTCGGGTCAAACGCCATCATATCGACGTGGAACCCGGCCCGATCCTTGGCCATTTCGTTTTTCAGGTTGACCTTCACACAATCACCGACGTTGACGTGCAGAGTCAGTGGGCTCGGCTTCAACTCGCCGGCCTTGACCCGACCACGATCCCCATCGAGGACGTACATTTTGCCCTGTTCGTTGCCGAAGACCATCTTCCGCTCGAGGTCGACTTCCATGACACCCGGTGCTCCATCATGGTACCGGATCTGTTGATCAACCGCCGACACGTTGAACGTCTTCACTGGCGCTTCAGCCGGGCACACGGACGCTGCAGACTTCTGGATCTGCTCACGCCCAGGCAATGGCTTCAAATCGCCCTGCAGTTCGTCGAATACTCTGAAGATACCCCAGCTCCCTTCCGCAAAGTGCGAGGCGCGACCACTGTAGTAGAGGTAATCGCCCGCTTGCTTCTGCGGTCCACCGGCCGCTGGAATGGCCGGATCGTACCGTTCACCGATCACTAGATGCACGGTACTACGGGGCATGGCATCCTTGGCATAGCGTTCCATCGGGAACCAGTGCCCAGTCACATGCCAGGTATGGACTTCATTCGCGGAGCCAACCAGCGCCCGAACCAAAATCGGATCGCCGAGATAGGCCCGCAATAATGGAGTACCGGGATCGCCATGGATTCCGGAAACGAACAGTTTCGACGGATCCGGATTGTTGGCGAGGCGTACGCTCAACGGCTCAACACGCATGCCGTAACCGCTGCCGGTCGTAGCTTCTCCACCATTCAAGAACCACATCGGAGACTTGTTGATCTTCTCCGGGAATTGGTGCGACGGCGGCCCATCCACCGTGACCGCCCCAACCTTCGCCTGCGGATTATCGGTCGTAATCAGCTCAGCCGTTCTGGCATTGCTGTCCATAATATGCATCATGACTTCGCGGAAGCTTCCACGAATATGGGCCGAAACCGGCTCCAACGTATGGATGTCCGCGACTGGACCACTCCGGATCTCTTTGCCGCTGACCGGGTCATGATAGGTCGACCGTGGAGGCTCCGTGATGAAGGCTGAGAAGAGCCCATGACCCCACGTATCCGTACCGAACACGTGATCATGCCAGTAGACCGTTCCGAGATCCACATCCACATACCAGCGCTCACGGATGAACTCCACGCTGGCGATATCGTTCTTCTTATGTGCGTGCTTCAATGGCGCATCAAACATGATGGTTTTCCCATTGATGGCCTTGATCCTAGCCACTTCAAAGTACTTCGCATCGTCCATACCAACGCCCAGTTCCGTATTGACATGGAACTTCGAGGTGTCGGCGACGGTAATACTCCGTGAACCGGCCTTTGTATCTGCCGTCAAGACAGTGTTCCCAGGCAACGGCATACCCTTATCCGGCTGTGGGTCCTTCAACATGGTAAAGGCCCGGAGCGACATGTCATACGAGAAGCCGATGGTCGGACCATCGGATGCGCTCGTATCGAACTGGAAGAAATGCGGATGCAGGTTGATCTTGTTCGACCAGCCCGTCCGCGCATCGTCCGGAATTTCATTCTTGAAGATGACGTCCACACAATCGTAGACGTTGCCGCGTATGACCAACGGTACTTGCTTCTTGGGGTTGTTCCGAACCTCCGCTTCCTCCTCGTGCAACACATAGAGCATAGCGATCGGATCGACAAGCGCTGCCGTCTTCGCCGTCGCAGGCTTCAGTGTCACCGGCAAGGTGATCGAATGGATCGTAAAGAACTTCCGTGGAGCATTTTCCGGGCACAAGCTCCAGGGACCTTGTGCACCAGGCTTCGGTGGTTCAGTGTCCCTTGTCCCATCCTCACGAACACGGAACGGCTCCAGCCAGGGAGCTCCACCATGGTTCGGGGCAAAAGGCGGACGCTTTCCGAGGTGCGGACGCAACCACGGGAACGCCAGCTTGCCGGTCTGCGGATCAAACGTGATCGCAGGCCGCTTTAACGGCGTGGGTGACACATAGTCGGCCCACTTGTGAGGAGTTTCCGGCTCATTGAGAGCCAATGCACCCTCCCACTTCCAATTCACCACCGTCGGATCGTTCGCCTGTGCTTGCTTCACCTGATCTTCCGTCTTCCCAGGCAATCCCTGAGGCGGAAGCATATACTCAACCCAATCCTTGATGGACACCTTAACAGGATTGGCCTTCCAATCCGTCTTGTCCTTCGTGATCTCCCACTTCTTCCCGCCGTACCAATCAACCGTGGTGCCGACCAACTTATCGGAACTGACCGCCTGCTTGATCTTGCCCTTTCGATCAGGCAGTTCCGCCAACGGCTTCATGACGTCGGTCTGGAACCCGGGAGCCTGCAAGGTGTTATACACACGCCAGAACCCCCACATACCCGTCACGTAGTGCTGCGGGATATGGCAATGGAACACAAATTCTCCGGCTAACGCTTGCAATCCACCGGATCCGCCTTCAATCACTTCATCATAGATCTCGGACGGTCCGATTGACTGCACGTCCAAACGGTCCGATGTATCGTTGATCAACGGAAACTTGACTGGACCATTCTTCGACAGCGTCGGATCCAGCTTACTGGTTCCTGGCTGTCTGGCCCAACGAATCGATCCACCATGCAAGTGGTGCGAATGGACGATTTCTGAACCACCGATCATACGGAAGGTCGCAGGATCGCCCAAGTACGAACGCGGAATCGTGGTCGCTGGATCACCGAAGGTATAGGACCCATAGCCCTGCGACTCATCGGCAAAACCCACGAGATGCTCTTGCATCTCCAAGCGCGTCCCATGCGGCTCACTGCGATAGTTGAGCAATCGAGCTGCCGGCCGATAGGTATCTGTATGGGCGTCGCGCTGCGGGAGCATGTCGCCTTTGCGATTCAAGAGTCGGAATGTCTCGTCGCCGGCTTCATGATAGAAAATCACGAATTCGCGGAAATCCGATCCCTTGTCCTTATCGATGATGGCTTCCCAACCGCTCTTCATCTCTTCGCCGGTGAAGGGGCTCAAAAAACGAGATCCCCGTGGCTCCACCACGAGCGAACCAAGCAACCCTAAAGAATACTGGTCTCTCGAGGCATGGCTGTGGAAAGCATGGCCGCCTTCTTGTGTGTCGGGCTGGATGTACCACTCAAACTCACCGGCTTTCCCTGAAGCCACCAACGCCTCTGGGTTGTTGGCCGTGGCCGGCTTGCCGGTGCTGGTCACCAACATTTGCGACCCATTGATGATGATGTTCGTGGGCTCGCCTTCGATTTGATTGCGGAGGGTAATCCGCAAGCAGTCACCCTGGTTAGCCCGGATAACCAACGGCTGAATCAAATCGCCCTGCAAGCCGTTCGAGACCGCCCCACCAGCAAAGCTGGGATCTTCACTCTCGCGCGCCGCCTTGTTCTTCGTCTCTTCGTCACGCACGCCCGCCACATTCTCAGTGAGGACATACATGAAGCCCGGATAGAAATCGCCGAAACGGTTGACCGTGATCTCGACGTTCATCGCGGTCACGTCATAGGCCCGAACCGGCGCATGGGCTGGACATCGTCCACCCTGTGTCACCTTCACCTTATCCATGTCATCCGCAACAAGGAGTACGCCCTGCTGCATCGCGTGAGCACTGGCTCCCTGGAACGGTCCCTTGCTGTGAACCTGCCGCTCAACCTGTTCGACGGCTTTTGACATCTTGTCCATCAACACTGGACCAGCTTGCGCATGGACCGGCTTTGCCAGATCCTGCTTCGTATCCTGGGCAATATGGGCATCGTGCGACATGATCGCACCAGCCGGCAACGCCCCAGCCAAAATCAGGCTGGCAGCGAATCCCCAGATTCCCGGCCTCGTCCATTTCCTTGAATCACTCATACATCGACCCTCCCATGCATCAGTGTGTCAGACACGAATCAACCTCTATACCGCACTCCACAACACAGTTTGTAATCGCACAATGAGACACCCATCCCAGGATGGGTTAATTCAGAAACAGCATTAAAAACTGGTGCCCGGCCTTAGAATGGGCAAGTTATCTTGATCGAAATCTTTTCATATATATCGATTCGTTGAATGGATTGCAAGACGGATTTTGACTCAATTTGTCATTGCGTCACTCTGTACTCGCTTCATTTTCGTACTATCCGACACTGGACTTATAGACGTACGAGTTCGACCGGGTTTATCTCATTTTCCGATCAGACGCCGTGGACGGAGATTCGAAACCTCCCGTGCAAATAGGGCAAACGACTTCTCCAAACCATTGACTCCTACCGACTGTTCTCGGTACAGGAAACCATGAGACACATACACAGCCCGTCCCATTTCCTTACGATTTCAATACTTCTCATTCTGATGTTGCCCGACACCGTCGGAATGGCGGAAGAGCGCTCGCCTTATGAATATATCGCATCGCTTGCCCTAGCCTCCCCGATGATGACCATCCCTGAAGGTCGGTTCTTCATGGGGACAGCCAAAGCCGGCCAAGACTTGTTCAGCTTGGATCTCCCGTACGATGACACCGAACAGCCGCAGCGCCAGGTCTGGCTTGACCGGTTTGCGATCGACCGCGATGAAGTCACCCTTGGTGAGTTTCTACGGTGGCTTCACCAACAGCACCGTCCCGTCTCTGGTGAGTTACGCAAATTGATCGATCACATGATCACGGTCCACGCGGTCGAACCCGACAGACTCACTCGATGGCCAGCCCTCTATGTCACCTGGGCTGAAGCCTCTACGTTTTGCCGCACGTATGGCAAGCGCCTTCCAAGCGAGGCCGAATGGGAAAAGGCTGCCCGTGGAGACAAGGGCAATCTCTTTCCTTGGGGACAGAAGCCTCCCACCTCGGGGTTGGCCATGTTCGGACAGTACCATGTCCATGAGATTCCCATCGTGACCTCGGTTGAGAACGGCAAAGAGGGACAAAGTCCTTATGGTCTGTATCACATGGCAGGCAATGCCGCCGAGTGGGTCGACGATTGGTTTGGGATCGACTACTATGCAACCATGCCTGATCGTAACCCACATGGGGTGAAGCAGGGCCGCTACAAAGTCGTCCGGGGAGGGTCCTGGAAGAGCGCTCCGACGTTGCTACGAACCGCAACCAGAAGTGGCGCGTCACCTGAACAGCGTGCAGCGACCATCGGATTTCGTTGTGCTAAATCGCTCCGGGAGTGAAAAGGGAAAGGGCCGCCTCATGAGGACATGCATGATTCGACGCGCTGTTGTGTTATCAGTGCTTGTGCTGTGTCTTGTTCCAAACATTTCGCCAACGTATGCCGGTACGACAGAGAATACCAATGAAGCAGGATGGAAACTCTACACCAACGCTCGATTCGGGTTCTCGATTCGCTATCCGGATGATTGGCGCCTCGGCAATCCCATGCCGGACGGAGTCGGCGTGATGCTCCACCCTCCGATTGAACAGAGCCTCGTTGCCGTATCCGGTCATATGAATGTGGTCAGCGGGAACAGTCCGGAGGGCAGACAGACGCTCGAAGAGTTCGCCTCAGCCCACCATCGCATTATCACAGATCTCTATAGCAAGAAACAGGTCACCCTCCGATGGCAACCGGATCAGGAGAGATCGCTCGCAGGATTTCCGGGGAAGGAACTTATCTTCACTTATAAGGACGATACACGGGGCGAGATCATCGAACACCACATCTTCTCGCTGGGCCGAAACGAAGGACGCGGGATACGAGTCAAAGTTCCTCGTTCAGCTGAAGAGCAGGTCATGCCGATAATTAGGAAAATGCTGGAGACGTACCAGCCCGGACGAGATCAAAATGCGGTGAGTCCCCTGATGCCCAAAGAAAAAGGTTAAGGTTCAGGATTAGATCAAGGAGAGGTCATTTCAACTTCGCTCAACCTTAGCCTTGGCCTGATATATTACACCAAGGAGTAACCCAAAGCAGACGTTCAAAAACGTCGCCAGCAAGGCCGCAGCCGATGAAAGCGTCGGAGGCGTAGCTTCAGCGCCACGTTGAGGATACTTTCGAGGCGAGAATGCAGCTCGCGGCGTTTTTTCAACGGCTGCTACGCGCCACCGTCCTTCATCGCCATAAGATGTTTCATCGCTTCTTTGGCTGCAGCCCTCGCCTTCACAGCCGGATTCAGGCTGGCGCCTGGATCAACCTTATCTCCCATCTCAGCCACTCGTGCGCAATGCTTAATCGCATCCTGCAAGTGCGGAACGGCTTCTTTGCCATGTTCATCCGTAGCCGGTAAGGTCTTGAGAATAGCCTGAGCTTGTTTCGCTACTTCGGCGCAATGATGGAGGATTGCATGCCCGTCGCCCATGCCGCCGTGCATCACCATCTCTTCTGCATCCCGGACCATGGCCCTGCCCTGCTCCTGAATCGCCGGGATCGCGCCAGCCCCCGCCGGCTCACTCCCCATCACAAGGGCCAGCGCGAGAATGCCAACCCCAAGGCCTGTGACTCTGATCGGTTGCGCTCCCATATTATTTCGCCGCCTGAGTGGTGTCGAACGCCAGGTCTAGCGTGACGGTCTCATTAGGCTTCACGGTGACCTCCCGCTCGTGGGTCCCCAAGGTCGGATGCCATACTTTGAGGCGGTACGTCCCGGGCGGAAGATCCCCGATGGTGAATGCTCCAGTGGGTCCCGTCACGGCGTAATAGGGATTGTCAATGGCATAGCCCCAGTTCTGCATGTAGGGATGCATGCCGCACTGCATGGTAAAGACTTTCCGCCCTTTGACGAGCTGCACGACATCGGTGGTCCCGCTCACATGGAGCGCCGGCCGGTGGAGGACAATATCCACTCCCGATTGGTCGTAGGCATACCCCTGAATATCATGGGACACCGGGTCCCGATTAAACACTGTGACTTTGCGTTTGTCGCTCACGACGGTGACGAAGGGGAGGAACTGGCACAGGCTGGCTTCGACTTCCGCATCGGTAACGGCAAAGGGTTTGCCTTTCTCGATGCCCTCGATGACCACCACCACATCCTTGAGTCCGCCCTCCGGCCCGACATTGACTTCCTTCAGAAGCCGATGCCCCTTGCTGTCCGAAAGAGTCGCGCAATATTCACGGTCGTAGTAGCGCCGCAGCTCGAAAACTTTGGGATCCGGCACAATGCCTGAGAACGTCACCTTCCCCTGCACGGCCCCTCCATTGGTCACGGTCCCAGACTCGTACGCCCAGACATCCATGTGGAGAGCACTTGAAATGATCAGGCACCCACACATTGCGAGGTAGAGTCCGGCCAAGATGATTCGTTTCATCACACTCCCTCCTAACTTCCCTAATTATTCGATGTTGGTTGCATATTTGCTGGTGGATTGGCTGGATCCAATCTCTGCGGCAACTCGAACAGAAATCGGGACTGCTCGGTAAAGACCAACCGGCGATACTCTTCCGACCATTCCCCCTGCTTGCTCATGGTCTTCATAGGAAACCGCTGAACCTTGGTCACCCACCGATAGTATTGCCGAGTTTCCCCTTCGTCTGCAACTGTGACATCAAACAGCTCCGTCGGATATCCATTGAGCATTTCGTCTCCGACCAGCTCGCGCGAGATTTCACCGGGCATGTTCTCGCTCACTTCTAACCGATACTCATTCGTGATCGGCTCTTCCAGATACAGCCGCTGCTTGGACAAGATCAGCCAGGCCATGCCGCGATCCACTCGAACGATGACCACGCTGGCCCCTCGTTGAGGGATGAGAAACTCAAATCGCCAGCGATCGTCCTTGGCGTTGACATGCGCTGTCACCACGGACTTCCCTCGCTTGACGATCCGATCACCGGAAAAATCGAGCGCTGTGGCCGCCTCCGGCAGACTACCGACCGCCATCGACAGCAACCAAACCAAGAATGCGCCGATCAATCTAGATACTACTCGCAGCCCCATCAGCTCTTTTACCGTATGGCTGAACTGGGTTCAAGCCATCGTTTCTCGACGGCAAACGAGCGGGGGAATCCCGCTCTCACGAGCCGAATTCCCCCGCCTCTTACGCTTCAACGCCGGTCCTCTACTTGGCCTTCGCCTTCATAGACACCGGGATGGATTTTGCTGAGGCCTTACCCTCGGCATGTTGGGTAGCCGGAGCTTTGCCGCTCAGCGGAAGGATCGCACGGCTGTCTCGGTCCAATACTTTTAACATGCCCCAATGTCCGGCATCGAGATAGCCCGGACGCTGGTTCAGCCAGAGATAGTCACCGGGAATCCCGTTCGGTCCGCCCGCACCGCCGTTCAACCAGGCATTGATGACTTCGGATCCACCGAATTCCATGGTGCTCACGAGGTCTGCGCCTTTGATGTACGGCTCGTGTTTCCACTCATGGCCGGAAACGCTGAACAGCTGTACCTGTTCACTGAAGGCGCCCAGCACATGAATGACAACCTGATCTCCGACATGCGCGGCGATCGTCGGCGTCACCGGCTGATCGCCCGTCTTCACGCAGGATAACACTTCACTGTAGGCACAGCCCTTCTCGGTGCGGTAATCGGTCGGCTCCGACCGATAGTTCACCGCCGTCACGCCAGCCACCTTTTGGATGTATGGCATGAAGCTCGTGCCGGTGATATTGTCCTCGTCCTGGAACAGGAGCGCAAACGAGCGGTAGTTCTGCCGATTTTCGTTTCCTGATACAGTCCGATCGACCATCACATCCGCCCTCCACGAGCTCTTCTGGGCCAAATCCTCGCCGGTCGCCGGATCGCGATACTGCGATCCCTTCGGACCGATGATGACGGCACCAAAGAGTCCGTTCCGCGGATTCTCGATCACGTTCCCCCAGTCCTGAATCAGAGCCGAGTTCTCCCCGAACTCCGGATGGGCGTAGAACGTATAGGTCTTACTCTGGCCCGGCGCGACTGTCTGATCGCCAGGATTGTTACCCGCATTGATGCCCATGGACTCCTTCGGGTCAAACGCGAGGTTATCCACGTGGAACCCGGCTCGCTCCTTGGCCATCTCGTTCTTCAGATTGACCTTGATGCAGTCACCGACGTTGACGTGCAGCGTCAACGGGCTCGGCTCAAGGTTGCCCGACGCGACTTTCGTCTTCTCGCCTTCGAGCACGTACATCTTGCCCGACTCATTGCCGAGCACCATTTTACGCTCCAGGTCGACTTCCATCGTCCCTGGCGTCCCCTTATTGTAGCGGATCGCCTTGTCGATGGCCGAGACGTTGAAGCTCTTCACCGGTGCATCAGCCGGACAGACTGACTTAGCCGACTGCGGAATCTCGCTGCGCCCTGGAAGCGGTTTGAGTGTCGCATCCGCCTTGTCCAGGACTCGGACGATTCCCCAGCTACCTTCGACGAAGTGCGACGCCCGACCACTATAGTACAGGTAATCGCCCGCCATCTGTTGCGGTCCGCCGGCGGCCGGAATGGCCGCATCGTACCGTTCCCCGATCACCACGTGCAGCGAGCTACGCGGGATGGAGTTCTTGCTATACCGCTCCATCGGGAACCAGTGCCCGCTGATGTGCCAGGAATGCACTTCGTTGGCCGATGTTTCCAGCAGTCTGACCACCACCGGATCGCCCAGATAGGCCCTCAACATCAGCGTATCCGGATCTCCATGGATCACACTGCTGAACAACTTTGAAGGATCCGGGTTGTTGGCCAAGCGGACAGACAAGGGCTCTACCCGCATGTTGTACCCGCCACCGGTCGTCGCTTCTCCGCCGTTCAAAAACTTCATCGGCGAGAGGTTCAATTTCGCCGGATAGACCGCCGACGGCGTCCCATCCACGGAGATTGCACCGACCCTCGCCTGTGGATTGTCGGCCGTAATCAATTCCGCCGCCCGAGGGTTGGAGTCCATGACATGGGTCACGATCTCACGGAATGACCCTCTGATATGTGCGGACACCGGTTCGGTCGTGTGAATGTCCGCGACCGGGCCGCTCCTGATTTCCTTACCCGTGACCGGATCATGATAGGTCGATCGCGGCGGCTCCGCGATGAATGAGGCATACTGCCCATGCCCCCACGAATCGAGACCATACACATGGTCATGCCAGAACGTGGTGCCGAAGTCGGCGTCCACATACCAGCGCTCGCGGATCCACTCGACCGAGGCAATCTCACCCTTCTTATGAACATGCAGCAACGGCCGCTCGAAAGTGATCGTATTGCCGTCGATCTTGCTGATACGGGCCGACTCGAATCCATTCACCTCATCCATCCCCACGCCTAGTTCCGTCTTGACGTGGAACTTTGATGCATCCTTGACCTTGATGCTGGTCGCCCCCTTGGCGGCATCGGCCTCGATCGTGGTATTCATCGGGACCGGCATGCCCTTCCCCGGGTGCTCATCCTTCAAGATCGTGAACGGACGGAGCGACATCTCATAGGAGAAGCCGATGATGGGTCCATCAGAAGCTTGAGTGTCGAACTGGAACATGTGCGGATGCAGGTTCGTCTTGCTGGAGAACCCTTGCCGCGTATCATCTTTCAGCTCGCTTTTATAGACGACGTCAATACAGTCCTGCACGTTTCCACGAATAACCAGCGGAAACTGCTTCGCTCGATTCTTTCGGACCTCAGCTTCCTCTTCATGTAAGACATAGAGCAAGCCGCCCGGATCGACGATCGCCGGCGTCTTGGGCGTCGCCGCCTTCAAGGTAATCGGCAAGGTAATTGCGTGGATGTTGAATTTCTTGACCGGCGCTCCTTCTGGACAGAGACTCCATGGCCCCTGTTCTCCCGGCCTCGGCGGCTCGGTCGAGTTGCTGCCGTCATCACGCCGGTGGATCGGTTCCAACCAGGGCGCGCCGCTGTGGCTCGGCGAGAATGGCACCCGTCTGCCGAGATGCGGCCGCAGCCATGGCCACGAGAGTTTTCCACTCCGCGGATCGAAGAGAATCTCCTGCCGCTTGCCCGGCGTCGCCGACTTGTAGTTCACCCATTCGTACGTCGTTTCAGGCTCGGAGAGAGCCTTGGATCCGTCCCAAGCCCATTCGTTGACCGTCGAGTCATAGGCCAGGGTCTGTTCCTTTTCCGTGTTCTTATGTCCTGGCTTACCCTGCGGCGGCACCTGCATCTCAACCCAATCCTTGATGGATACCTTGACCGGATTGGCTTTCCAATCAGACTTATCCTTGGTGATCTCGAATTTCTTGCCGCCGTACCAATCGACCATCGTCCCCACGAGCTTATCGCTCGATACGCCGCTCTTTATACGACCGACACGGTCCGGCAATTCGACCAACGGTTTCATCACATCTGTCTGGAGCCCAGGCGCTTGCAGCGTGTTGTACACCCGCCAGAATCCCCACATCCCCGTGACATAGTGCTGCGGGATGTGGCAGTGGAACACGAACTCTCCGGCTAATGCTTGCAACCCTCCTGAACCGCCCTCGATCACCTGATCGTAGATCTCCGTCGGCCCAATGGACTGCACGTCGAGACGATCAGATGTGTCGCTGATGAGCGGGAATTTCACCGGACCATTACTGGAAGCCGCGAAGTCCAGGTTGCTGTTCCCAGGCTGACGTGCCCAGCGAATGGACCCACCATGGAGGTGGTGCGAATGGACGATCTCTGAGCCACCCGCCATCCTGAACTTGGCCGGATCGCCGAGATACGAGCGCGGAATGGTGGTAGCCGGGTCGCCGAACGTGTAGGACCCATAGGCCATGGACTCATCCCCATAGAACCCCATATGTGCCTGGAGTTCGATACGGGTGCCGTGTGGCTCGCTGCGATAGTTCAACAGACGTGCTCCCGGCCGATACGAGTCGGTGTGAGGATCGCGCTGCGGCAACATCTCACCCTTCTTATTCAAAATCCGGAAGGCCTCATCTCCAGCTTCATGATAGAAGATCGCGAATTCGCGGAAGTCCGCCCCGTTCGGATCTTCGATCATGGCTTCCCAGCCGCTGGCCATCGGCTTTCCATCGAACGGACTCAGATAGCGCGAGCCGCGTGGCTCGACGACTAACATACCGATCAAGCCAAGATTGAACTGTTCGCGTGAGGCATGCGATCGGAGAAACCGTGCGCCCTCTTGCGTGTCCAGTTTGATGTACCATTCAAAACTCTGCTCTTTCCCTGCCGCCACGGTGGTATCCGGGTTCGACGGGGTTGCAGGCTTGCCGGTGGAAGAAACCACCATCGACGAACCGTTGATGACGAGATTCGTCGGCTCATCGGTGATCCGATTGTGGAGCGTCACCTTGAGGCAATCACCCTGATTGGCCCGGATGACGAGCGGTTGGATCATGTCGCCCTGCAATCCGTTCGACACGGCGCCGGGATCGTTCTCCTTCTCCCGAGCCTCCTTGTTCGCTGTCTCCTCGGCTCGCGCCTTATCCAGATTTTCGTTCAGGACATACATGTACCCAGGAAAGAAGTCGAGAAACCGGCTCAGCGTGATTTCCATGTTGATCGCCGAGACGTGATATTCCTTGATGGGCGCTGTCGCCGGGCACCGCTGCCCATTCGTGACCGAGACTTTGTCAGGGTCATCCGCCACCAGCAACACGCCCTGTTGCATCATGTGACTGCTGGAACCTGCGCTGTACCCTCCCTTCTTTCCGATAAATTCCTGCTGCCGCTTGATCTCGTCCATCATGCGGTCGTGAAGAACTGACCCGCCTTCACGATAGATCACTTTTTTTGCAGGCACCTGCTCCGCGCTGCCCTGGTGACCATGCGGCTCAGCAGCCCACGCGATCGATACGACTAAGGGCACTATCAGGGCGGCTGCAACCCCCAATATCTCCCTCCATACATCTCTCATTGAACTACCCATACACTTAGCCTCCTCCCTCAGGTCGGTGAAACGCCCCTATTGCATACAAGAAATCCCAGCCTTGTCGTCATAACTCTTCGTTTCAGTCTGATGGGGGGGCCCGCTCATCACGGAGGAAGCGAGAGGAGGCCAATCCTGCCGTTCCCATCCCCCCATCAGACAAATCAACATGCTGGGAAACACCGGCCTGTTTCCCTTCTTCCAGCAACAGCAAGTCTCGTTCCTGCCTTCCTAAACACTCAAGACTTAGTTAAATCAAGCAAGATTCCGCTCTGAGTATTCCACCGGTCACCGATGGAATGGGACATGGACGCCCCATAAAAACACCGGAGGTTCAGAAACACTCTATTCAGAAGGAGAGAGTGAGGGTACTTGAAGAAGAGTCGGATGGGGCATGATCGCCCCATTCGACTGGGAGCAGGCCTATCAGGATTCGTTCAGAAAGATCCGCGCAGGCCGTGTTTCTTCACCATGCGCTCGATTGTCTTTCGATCCACACCGGCCTCTCGTGCCGCTCGTCCCATATGTCCGTCATGGCGTTTGAGAAGATCGACCAAGAAGCTTCGCTCAAAAGTTTCTACCGCCTGCTGTTTCGCCTGCTTGTAAGAACTTGATTCGGATGGTGATACGTCTCTCTCGGTCAGCGCAAAGAACCGCTCCGGCAAGTGTGCACTTGTCACAGTGGGCCCGTCGACCAGCACAGCAGCTCGTTCCATGACATTTTGCAACTCACGCACGTTACCTGGCCAGGTATACCGCATCAAGAGATCTGCCGCCGACGGATCAATTGTTGGAACCGTACTGACCTCAGCTCGAACACGCTGTGCAAACCGAGTCAGAAACTCGTTGGCCAGAAGGAGAATATCCTCCCCACGGGCTCTCAGAGGGGGGAGGCTCAAGGGAATCACATTCAGTCGATAGTACAAATCCTCACGGAACGTCCCTCGCTTACACTCCGCTTCAAGATCTTGATTGCAGGCGGCAATAATACGAACATTCAACGAGGTAAACTGCGTCCCTCCCACCCGGCGTACGTGCCGCTCTTGTAGGACACGAAGCAGTCGAGCTTGGAGATTTGCCGTCATTCCGCTCACTTCATCGAGAAAAATCGTTCCACCGTCCGCTGCCTCAAAAAGTCCGGCCTTTGCGGCATGCGCTCCGGTAAACGCACCTTTTTCATGGCCGAATAACTCAGTTTCCAACAGTGAATCCTGGAGGGACACACAATCCACGGGGATAAACGGGTGATCCGATCGACAACTCGATTCATGAATCAACCGCGCGATCATTTCCTTTCCCGTTCCACTTTCCCCGTACACCAGAACATTGGAATCGGTCGGCGCCACCTTATTGACTAACGCCAACACCTGACTCATCGCGATACTATTCCCGACAAGCTGAGTCTTCTCACCCGGCGAACGCGTGGACGGTCGCTCCAGCGGCTGACCAGCGCGCGAACCGGCACCGCCATTAGTTGGCAGCGATTGAAATGCTCGCCGAGCCACTTGCACAAGCTCATCACTCGTAAACGGCTTCGCGATATAATCAAAAGCACCATGCCGCATAGCCGTAACCGCCGTTCCTACTGTGGCATGGGCGGTCATCAGTACGACGCGGACCGTCGGATCTTTTCGTTTAGCAGCCGCCAATACCTCGATTCCGTCCAACCTCGGCATCCGCAGATCTGTCAATACCAGCCCGGGCCGTTCGCGCTCAATTATGCCCAGTGCTTCATCGGGATTGGAGGTCACCACGCAGTCATAGGGCACACGGCTCAAGATCCTTCGACAGTTTTCGAGGGCCTCTTGCTCATCATCGATTATGAGAACTTTGCCTATGATACCCATACCGCCTCTTTGTCGTCTTGTGCTCCATAACTCAGAGCCGGTAACGCCACCACGAATAGCGCCCCCGTCTCTCCATGTTTTGCCTCAATCCGCCCACGGTGATCCGCGACAATTCCATAGGCGAGAAACAATCCCAACCCGGTTCCCTGTCCGGCCGGTTTCGTGCTGAAAAACGGATCAAACACCCTGCCGATGATGTCGTCTGAAATACCAGGGCCGTTATCGGCTACCAACACTTCGATACCCGGCTTGCCATCCATCTGTGCCGTCCTCGTCCGAACGGTCACGACACCATTGAGACCTTCTTGACTCACCGCATCAATTCCATTGTTGATCAAATTAAGCACGACGGTTTCGAGCCGATCACGATCACCCATCGCGGGAGGAAGCGATGGGTCGAGGATACATTCAAGTCTCACGGAAAGAGCTGAAATCCTTTCGCCAGCCATATCGGCGCATGAACGCACGATACAATTGACATCAACGGGCTTCAAGGTCGAAACCGACCCACGGGAGAATGTGAGAATACTTTTTGTCACTCTGGAGATACGCCCGGCCTGGGCCTTGACCGCAAGCAGATCACTCCGCACTTCTTCCGAGATTGCAGACCGCACGGCATCCGCTTCCATACATTCAATCCGATTGAGAATGATCCCCAGAGGGTTGTTGATCTCGTGGGCAATTCCACTTGCAACCTTGCCAAGAGTCGCGAGACGCTCGGCTAACTCGAGGTTGCGCATGTGTTTGGTGATTTCCTGCGTCTTTTCCTCCACCCGGCGAGTCAGGTCTTTGTTGAGTCCTTCAAGTTCAGACCGAGAAGCCTTGAGCCGATCGGCCATTCGATGCACGGCGACCGCTAACTCCTCGAACTCGTCGCCCGTGTGGATGTTCAGTGGTTGCTCATACGTGCCTTGGCTGATCGCCTCGACACCACTGTGCAGAATGTGAATCGGACGAGCGATGCGCGCCGCCGCAAATTGTCCGATCGCCCAGAGAAGTCCCACCATGATCATGCCGATCAGCGCAAGATTCCGTAATTGATCCCGAATCGGCGCATAACTCTCCACCGGTTGCTGACGGACAAAGACATGCCACGGATTATCCGGGATCATGAGCTGGGTGATGGGCGCATATCCGACAACGGTATCCGTTCCACCATGTCCATCATCCTCAGCAATCCCCCACCCGGGTTCGGATGACACGATCATCGCCATCAACTGACCGGGAATCCGATGCGCCTGCCTGGGAAGAATCGGGCAGACGAGAGGATTTCCTGCATCATCGAACAGCATCGCGTGGCCGGTTTGCCCAATGTGGATCTGTTTAACCATGGCGAAGAGTGTATCAAAGCGGTAGGAAGCCTTAACGGCCCCAATGACAATACGCTGTCGGTCATCAAGGATGGGCACTGCGATATCGATCGTCTCTTCCGGAGTTCGAAACGACCCCTCTTGGGCTTGAATCATTCCGCTGATATACACCTGGTCTCCAGTACCCGTTTGGACGGCTTTCCACCACGATTCATCCCCGAAAAAAAAGTGGTCCGGATCGGAGCTGGCGGCAACCAATGCCCCATATTGATCCACGATGAGCAGGCCCACAACCTTATCCCCATCACGAACCTTTGTTTCCCGAAGAAAACGGGAGAGATCGGTGTCTATGAGTCGCCCGGCACTCTCCGCCCCCTTGTCCCACAGCTTCGTGCGGTCTGAGATAAAGTCTTGTGCGCTCTTGGGATCGTTGGGATAAGCTCGATTGACCGCCTCCACCGGCTGGCGCACGCGCAATGGCGTGTTTCCTAACAACCGAACACCTTGCACCTCTG
>WBZP01001790.1_pt1 | contig 24960 bp, 19 predicted proteins | sample 5204301 | NCBI WGS metagenome assembly WBZP01 (sample SAMN12412401, study PRJNA552823) | activated sludge metagenome | isolation source: activated sludge from nitrification reactor of wastewater treatment plant... | place: USA: Pennsylvania | collected 2017 | reverse complement strand
GCAACTCGTAGACGAGCCGAACGTCGTCTTCGCCGGTCACGCGCGAACGGCTTCGATCGCGGCCTGTGCGTTCGTGACCACGTCCGGGGCCCGAGCGGCGAACCGCTCCGCACCTTCGCTGAGGACGATCGCGGGATCGACCTCGCTGACGTAGTCAGGATCCCAGCCGAACGGGATCCAGAGGAAGTGCACTTCCGCGAACGCCTGGGCGAGCCACCAGATCAGACCCTGGTAGTGCGGTGAGGCGGTCGCGTACGAATCGCCGAAAACGAGCACTCGCCGGTCGTCCCGAGCGCTCTCCGTCCGCAACACCTGGCGGATTCCGACGTGCCTGCCGCGCGCGAGGATCTCCGGGGCCGAGTTCTCGACCACCGTTGCGCGCCCCCAATCGCCTTTGACCGTTGCGAGCTCCACGACCGGGGGCGAGAAGCGGGCGCCGAGGTCACCGCATGCGACGTTCGTGCGGCCGTCGAGCCCGACGTCACGGGCGAGGTCGATGCCGAGCGCATCACCGACGCCCGCGGCCAGCGCGCGGTTGCCGGCCAGCGTCAGGTGGGTGTCGGTACGCAGGTAGGCGCCACCCTCGGCATCTTGCAGCCGGCCGACCGGAAAGACCATTGCCCGGTCCAGCGCCGCCAGTTCATCGGCCGGTGTCCGGACGCCGGCCGGGGGTGGTTCGGCCATACGCTCACCCAGCACCGTGACCTTGTCAGGAACCAAGACCATCCGGTAGGTCACCCCGAGCTCCGCCGCCTGGGCACGACGCGAAGCGATCACCTGCTGCCACTGCTCGCGCCACCCGGGCTCGAACCGGTATCCGGGCCGGTGCTGCGAGAGGATCTCGTTGGTCCCGCCGATCAGGAAGACAAACCCGTCGCTCCCGATCTCAGCCACCTCATCGGCGGACCGCCGGCCTGGCAAGTGCCCGTACTTGGCCAGGTCGGGGATGTGGATGTTGACCACCCGTTCCGGCGCCGGTGTCGCCGCCGGAACGAGCGCGGCGTACTCGTCACTGCGAACGATCGCCATCAGGACGTCCTGCCACGCCGCTGCCGCAGCCTGTTGGTGGGCGACCTCTTCCCGGCTCGGCTCGCGGTGGAGCAGCTCGCGGTAGAGCAGGACCACATCACCGGCCGCGACCCCAGGAGGCTCGTCCACGCCGCCGATCGTACGAGGTCGGACGAGACCACCTCTACCTGATCAGGTAGTCGACCGGCCGGCCGCACGCACGGCGGATCGGGACGATCCGCTCTGCCCGCTGCGGGACTGCGATCACCGTTGCATAGAAGGGCTCGGACAGGCGCGCGAATCCCCCGCCACCGACCGTCACAGAGACCGGCATATCACCGGTGCGACGGACGGTGAGTGCGCCAGCGCGGTAGCGCGTGCCGGGACGGTCGAGGTTGGCGGGGACGGTCGCGACCGAACGGCCGACCCGGATGACTGCCTCGTGCCCGCTCGTGTACTGAGCCGCGATCGCCCAGCGGCCGGGAGCAAGGCGCAGCTTCCCGTGCGCCGTCGTCCCAGGCAGGACGGCCGCGAACGTCACCGCCGACTGCGGTGCTCGCACCGACGCCCGAAGCTGCCGCCGCAACAGTCGCCGGCCCCGCGGCGAACGGCAGTCGAGAACCCCGTACGCATCCTGTCCCTCGATCAGCAGCACCCGCTCTGGGACCTTCCCGACCCGTCGGTAGAGCGCGAACGAGGGCGTGACCGCGACGCGCCGGTACTGCCGCGGGAGCCGGCTGGCGGCCGGGTCGCGCGGGCTGATCAGCCAGCGCGACTCGTTCAGCACCTCGGTCGGAATGCTGTCGATGTCGAACGCCTTGCCGTAGTCGACCGACTTCTCGGCGCGCGTGCCGATGTCCTGGAACGCGATGAACGGCGCTCGCGACCGGGCCTCAGGAATCGCCCAGCGCAAGAAGTCGGTGTTGCCGAGGAAGACGAGGCCGGTGTTGTCGGTGCGGTCCGCGAGAGCACGAAGTTGCCGGTAGGGCTCAAGCGGCCCGACCTTGGAGGACCGGAGCGCAAGCATCGAGGAACCGACGATCAGCCACGCGACGAAGACTCCTACGACGATGACCCCGCCGCGGTACCGGCCTCGGGTGAGCGCGATCCAACCCCCGGAGTCGACGAACGGGACGACGATCAACAGCGCCAGCGGCGGCGCGGCCATCGCCAGTCCTTTCGCGGCGAGATAGGGCGTCTGGAAGCGATCGAGATACCACCAGACGGCCAGGGCGCAGCCGGCCATGATCGGGAGGATCCAGTCGCCGCGCCGCGCGATCCAGACGGCACCGGCGATCGCGAGTACCGCGAGCACGCCGGCGCCCGCGCCGGAGGCGAGCACGTCAGCCGGAACGTAGCGGTAGTCCCCGGTGCGCCAGAACCCGAGCGACTCCCAGACCGGGAGCGCTGCTGCCAGGTTGCCGAGCGGGGAGCCCTCGATATTCGTACCGCCGCCGGTGTCGCGGAGGTACCCGATGACCCGCGGCGCCTGTGGTACCAGCAGGAACGCCCCGGCGGCCGCCGCCGTCCCGAGCGGCACGGCGTGGGCACGCGCGAGTTCGGGCAACCGTGCCCAGAGCCCTCCGGCCCGCTGGGCGCGGACGGCCTCGATGCCGAGCCACAAGCCGACGGCCGGCACGGTCCAGATCACACCGTTGTAGGAGTAAGTCGCGACCATCCCCGCGAGCAAGACGGCGAGGGGCAGCCAGCGCGCCCGGCCGCGGCGCTCGTCACCGCCAGACAGGAACAGCGCGCCCGCGGCGAGGATCAGCGCGACCATTGCCGTCTCTTTGAACGAGCCCTGCACGAAGTAGCCGACGACCAGGTAGGGCGCTCCGGCGACGCCGGCAACCACCACGCGCGCAATGACACGGTCCGAGCGGACGAAGGCGACCCCGGCGGTCGCGGCCATCACGAAGGTGGCAAGCGTGAACCCGGTGAACACCTCGCCGGTGCCGGCACCCATCACCGACCCGAGCGCGGCGACGAACGCATGCGGACCGACCGGGTAGGACTCGGCGAGCCCCTGGGCGTCAAACACCCCGGCGTAACGGAACGCATCGCTCATCTGAAGATGGGACGCGGTGTCGTTGTTGACGCTGACACCGAGGATCCCGGTACGGCCGTAGACGAGAAACGGGACGAGGCCGAGCACCAGCGGCGGCACCAGCACGACCAGCTCGCGCCAGCCGAGCCATGACGGTCTGCCGCGCGTGTGCCCGACGAGCACGGCGGCAACCGCCAGCGCCCCGAGACCAGCCAGACCGGTGGTGAAACTCCGGCCCGGGACGTGCAGGGCGATCGACATCCCGCAGATCCACGCCGCGAGCCCGACCGGCGCGGCGATCCAGAACGTGCCGTCCCAGCGAACGCTCGCAAGCACGACCCAGCCCGCGACGAGCGAGACGAGCAGGGTCAATGCGCAGGCGGCCAGCGTCGTCAGCACAGCGGAAGCATAGGCACGACCCGGTTCGGATCCGGCCGCCGATACGCTGACGGCCGTGACCGGCACGGGACAACCGCGCAGTCTCGTCGTGATCCCTGCCTACAACGAGGCCGGGCGCGTTGGCGCGGTCGTCGAGGACGTTCGCAACGAACTCCCCGGCGTGGACGTCCTCGTCGTAGACGACGGCTCCGCGGACACAACCGCGCGCGAAGCCCGCGCCGCCGGAGCGATGGTGGCCTCACTTCCGGTGAACTCGGGTTACGGGGCCGCGCTCCAGACCGGATACCGCTTCGCCGTTCGGCATCAGTACGACCGGGTCGGCCAGATCGACGCGGACGGCCAGCACCAAGCCCGCTACCTGCCCGAGATGTTCGACACCATGGATCGGGAGCGCGTCGACGTGGTGATCGGCTCACGGTTCCTGAGCGAGGACGGGCACTACACGCCATCGCGGGCCCGCGCGCTCGGGATCGCGCTGTTCGGACGGATCGCGAGCCGCGTCACCCGCCAACACGTCACCGACCCGACCTCCGGCTTTCAGGTTCTGCGACCGAGCGTCGCCCGATTCTTCTGCTCGGACGTGTACCCGTCGGACTATCCGGACGCCGACATCCTCATCCTCTTGCACCGATCCGGGTTCCGGATCACCGAGGTCCCGGTCCAGATGCGGCCGTCGACGAACGTCTCGATGCATTCCGGCCACAAGTCGCTCTACTACGTCTACAAGATGGTGCTGTCGATCTTCGTCACCCTGCTCCGTCCGAGAGAGGGCGACCGGCGTTGATCGATCTCAAGACGCGAGCCCTCGCGATCGCGGGCAGCCTCGCGCTGCTGATGATCGTGATCGACCTCGTCCGGCGGCGGAAGCTCAAGGAGGAGTACTCGTTCCTGTGGGTGCTGGCCTCGACGTCACTGCTGGTGCTCGCGGCCTGGTACCAGCTGCTGGAATGGATCACCCACGTGATCGGCGGCGTCGCGCTGTCAACCACGCTGTTCTTCTTCGCGCTCCTGTTCGTGTTCTTCATGCTGCTGCACTATTCGGTGCGGATCAGCGCGCTCGAACGCCGGCTCACCTCGCTCGTTCAGGAGGTCGGCCTTCTCGGGCCGGACGCGGAGGCCGGCGACCGGCCGCCGGAGCCCGAGCTCGGCGTTCCATCGATCTCGGTACTGATCCCGTGCTTCAACGACGGCGCGACGCTCGAGGCCGCCGTCCAGTCGGTGTCAGAGCCGGGCCCGGTCGAGATCGTGATCGTTGATGACGGCTCCGACGACGAGGAGACCGTCGCTGCCCTCGCCCGCTGCGCCGAGGCGCCCGGCGTGCGCCTCGTCCGGCAGGAGAACGGCGGACTGGGAGCGGCGCGCACCCGGGCCCTGCAGGAGGCCTCCGGCGAGTTCGTCTTCCCACTCGACGCCGACGATCTGCTCGAGCCGGAGGCGTTGACCATGATGGCCACAACGCTCCAGCGGTCCCCGGAGCTCGACTTCACCTGGGGCAACTACTCCCTCTTCGGCGCGGAGGACGGCCAGTACCGTGCGCCGGACCGGTGGCTGCCCTGGACGCTGACCTACGTGAACCCGTACCCGGTCTGCTCGATGTTCCGGCGCCAAGCCGTCCAATCGGCCGGCGGCTGGGTCGGGCGCGCGTACGAAGACTGGAACTTGTGGCTTCGGCTCGCCGGCCTCGGCATGCGTGGAGCAAAGACGCCAGCAGTCGTCTACCGGCGCCGGATCCACGGCGACGGCAGGCTACTCCCCCAGGCCAGGCGGCAGCACGCCGCGCTCTATGCCGCTATCCGCTCCCAGAACGCCGGCGTCTTCGCGGAACGGGATCGTCTGCGCGGCATCGAACGGCCTGCCCCGTGGAAGCGTGCGGTCTACCCGCTGCTGTTCGGTAGCCGGCGGTTCGTCCCTGAGCGCGTCGAGACAACGCTGAAGCGCCGGATGATGCGTCGGGGTACGGGCCTCCCGTGACCAACGAGCGCCTCGTCCATTGGCACGCAGGCAGACACGTCCACCCGGTCTACCGCGAACAACTGCATGCTGTCCCGCCGGGCTGGCGGTACGGCTGGTCCGACACGGCCTTCGGCGATGCGACCGCGCCAACGAAGAAGGTCACGCTCGACACGGCCGGCACCGCACGGGCGATCGAGTTCGGTGAGGCTGCCGCACTGCGGATGCTCTCCGCGGCAGGTTACGTCCACGTCACCCGTGCGAACCCACCGGCCGGGACGGCACTGCTCCACAGCGCCGAACGATTGATCTGGCGCTCCCCGTTGCCGTACGTGGTCGATCTCGAGCACGTCGACCTGTTCGTCATCTACCAGCGAGCCGCGTACCGGCGCCCGTGGACAGTTCCGCTGCTCGAGCGCCTCCTGATGGACGACCGGCTCCGCTTCCTGCTGCCCTGGAGCGAAGCGGCCAAGGACAGCCTGCTCGCCCTTGTGTCAGCTCGCGCCGCGGCCACGCTCGCCCCGAAGCTGCGCACGGTGTACCCCGCCGTGCGCCCTCGCACCGACCGCCCCCGCGAGCGCTCGGGCGGCCCGCTACGTCTGCTCTTCGTCGGTACCAAGTTCTACGAGAAGGGTGGCGTCGACGCGATCCTGGCAGTGCGGGCGGCACGCGCCGCCGGTGTCGACGCCGAGCTCGACATCGTGACCTACGCGCCGCCCGAGTGGGCAGCGCGGATCGACACCGAGCCGGGCGTCCGCCTGCGCCGCCCGGGCGGCCAGGACGTCGTGCGTGATCTGTACGCCGAGGCCGACGCGCTCCTGTTCCCGTCGCACATGGACACGTACGGCGTTGTCGTCGGCGAGGCGATGAGCTACGGAGTCCCCGTGCTCGCGCCTGACCACCTGGCATTACGCGAACTCGTCGAACACCGTGGCTCGGGCCTGCTCTTCGGTGCCGAGAACATGCTGTATGGCGAGGATACGCGCTGCGCGTTCGCTCATACGCTGCCACCGCCGCGGCGGTACCTCGAGGCGCTCAGGATGCCGACCCCGTCGTACGTTGAGGGGATCGCCGCGGCAATCGCCGAACTGGCAGCTGACCCCGAGCTGCTCGCGACTTGCGCGGAAGGGGCATTGCGGTCGGTCACGACCGGCCGCCTGTCGATCGGGCGGCGCCGGGACGCGCTGACCGAGATCTACGCCGCCGCGGCCTGACCGGCTGCCCACAGCGTGAGCCGCTCACCCGACTCGACCGGGTGGGGCTCGTCGCGCAGTTTCTGGAGCCGGCCGGCCCAGCCGAACGCCGCCAAGACCCGCCCGTCGTCGAGTACGACCGGCTCAGTGACGGTCGCCGGGTGGTAGTTGATCTGCAGCCGAAGCAGCCCGCCGGGACGCAAGACCCGACGTATCTCGGTGGCCACAGCCTCGAAGTCGTCCACGTGGTCGAGCGCGTTGACCGACACGACCGCGTCGAAGAACCCGTCGCCGAACGGCATCTGCTCGGCGCCCGACTGGTGGTACGTGAATCCGCGGCCGGACCAGGCATCGAGCGGATACCCGGCGTCGCGATACCGCTCCACGAGTGGGTCCAGGCCGTGCCGCTCGCAGTCGTCGAACGCGGTCAGGTTCGGGAATGGGCCGCAACCCACGTCCAGCACCCGAGCGCCTCGCAGCGCGTCGGGCGCGAGCTCCAGCGCGGAGAGGTAGCGCGGGATCTGGACCAGCTCGAGAAACGTGCTCGCGGCATCGTGCTCGACGGTGCCGCCGGTGACCCGCTGCCCGGCATCCGGGGCGGGCTGGCCGTGCAGCGGCTCACCGCCGCTGTACCAAGCGACGTACCGCCGCATCTCCGCCTTCCAGAAGAAGATCTCAGCGCGGCCCTTGACCCGCCGCGAGAGCGCGACCGGAACGAGATACGTGAAGCGCCGCAGGCCCTGCTGCACTGCGGGAAGGACGGAACTCGAGCGGACGGACACCGGCGGCAGTGTAAGACTTGCATCGCCGTGAGCTCCCCCGCAGTCCACACTCCGTCTGGCCGCGAGACCGCGCTGATCGCGGTCGGCCAGGCGGCGATCATGGTGTTCGGGGCCGCACTAGCGCTCCTCGTCGCCCAGCTTTTCGGCAAGTCCGCCGACACCGACGCCTTCCTCGCCGCCTACGGCGTCTACTCGCTCGGACTCACGTTCTCGCAGAGCTTCCGGCTCACGGCGATGTCGGCGCTGGTCGCCGACCCGGGCGACGCCACGATCACGCGACTCCTCGGCGCGAGCGTGCTGATCGCATTCGCGCTGGCGATCCCGATGGTGTTCGGCGCGCCGCTGGTCGCCGCAGCGCTCGTCGGCGATGACCCGACCGGCATCGCCACCGAGTCGTTGCGCGTACTCTGGGCCGCGATCACGGGGCAGCTCGTCGCCTCGATGGCCTCGGCCGTGCTGACCGTCCGCGGCTCGATGCGCGCGGTGGCGTTCGCGTCGATGGCCGTTGGAGCTGTGAGCATCGGCACGTTCGCTCTGCTCGAGTCCGGCAGCGGCATCCGGGCGGCACCGATCGGTCTCGCGATCGGCAGCCTCTGGTACGCCGCGACCCTGGTCTTGGTGCTGCTCCGGGGCGGCTGGCGCCCCCGGGGCGCCAGCCGCGCACTGATCCGCACGATCGCGAGCGAAGCCGGCCGGCTCGGGTTTGCCTCGGCGATGTTCCTGAGCACCACGCTGCTTTACGTGGTCTGCATGGGCTTCGCGACGCGCCGCGGCACCGGTGAGGCGACCCTGTTCGCGTACGCGTACGTCCTCATGGCGATCCTCTTGGGACTGACCGCGAACGTGGCCGGGATGGCTCAGTCGGCCGCGGTGATCGCACGCGACGACCGCCAGGACGAGACGGCGGCAGCGGCGCTGGCCACCACACGGCTGACACTCGTCCTTGCCGCGCCGGCGCTCGCCGCAGTCACATCATGCGGAGCGCCGGCGGTCAACTGGGTCCTGGGCAGCGGTTTCAGCGAGGCGGACGTCCGCGACTTGCTGCTGACGGCCGTCGGCCTCTCGGGTTGGCTGCTCGCGTCAGCCGTCGGCGTGTTCGCCGTCGTCGAGCTGCTCGCCCGGCACGCCCTCCGCCCCCTGGCCGCCGCGGCAATCGTCCAGGCGACCATGATCTTCCCTGCCGCTGCGGCCGGCTCGGCGACCGGCGGCATCCTTGGTATCGCGATCGGCCTCAGCGCCGTCTCGTTGGCCGCCAATGGCGTGTTGGTCCGGGTCGCGTTCGGCCCGGAGAGAGCGCGGGCAGTACTCCGCGGCACAGCGGCCGGCACGGGCCGAGAGCTCGCGCTCGTCCTCGTCGCGTTCTCGCTGCCGGTCGCCGCCGCGACGCTTGCCGGCGGTGGAGCGTGGTTGCTCGTAGCCGGAGCCGGGAGCCTTGCGCTGGCGGCCGCCGGAACACGCCTCGCCTGGCCGGCGGAGTGGCGGATCCTGCGGTCGGCGATCCGCTGACCGCTGGTAGGGTCCGGCCGATGTCAGGGCCATCGATGCGCAGCCGTGTGCTCGCGAACCGGCGCGTGCTCGGTGCGGCGCAGGCGACACGTGACCTCGTCACGCGCATCACCACACCAACGCCGGAGCTACGCGAGTGGCGCCGGATCGAGGGCGACCGGCGGCTCCGGCTCGAGTACGACCTCGACGCGAACTCGGTGGTGTTCGACGTCGGCGGGTTCGAGGGTCAGTGGGCGAGCGACATCGTCGCCATGTACGGCTGCAGAGTCGAAGTCTTCGAACCGGTTCCTGCCTTCGCGGAAGACGTCCAGAAGCGGTTCGAGCGCAACCCGCTCGTCAACGTCCACATGGCGGGGCTCGCGGCGGAGGCGGGCGCAACCAGCCTCGAGCTGTCCGGAGACGCATCCTCCCACGTGCGGTCCGGCAGCGGCGAGGGCACGGTCGCTGTCGAACTCGTGGCCGTCGCAGACGCGATCGCCGCGACCCCGGCTCAGCAGGTCGACCTGATGAAGGTCAACATCGAGGGGGCCGAATACGACTTGGTCGAACACATGATCGAGACCGGGCTGATCTCCCAGGTACGCGACCTGCAGGTGCAGTTCCACCTCTTCATCCCGAACGCCCGCGCTCGGCTCGACGCGATCCGCGCCGGGTTGGCGCGGACGCACGTGCCGACCTACCAGTACGACTTCCTCTGGGAGAACTGGAGACGATCGTAGAGGCGCGGCCTCCGATCCCGCACGGCATGAACGTCTGCACGATCGTCGCCAAGAACTACGTGGCGTTCGCCCGCGTGCTCGCGACCTCGCTGCGCGAACAGCACCCGGACAGCACGCTGACCGTCCTCGTTCTTGACGACTACGACGGGTTCATCGACCCTGACGCAGAGCCGTTCGAGCTGATCACGCCGTTCGAGATCGGCTGTGAAGCGTTCCCGGAGATGGCCGACCGCTACTCCGTCCTCGAACTGTCGACCGCGGTCAAACCCTGGCTGCTCGAGACACTGCTCGATCGCGACGGATACGACCATGCGATCTACCTCGACCCGGACATCCAGGTCGTCGGTTCGCTCGACCCGATCGCCGAAGCCGCCGAGCGACACGGTGTCGCGCTGACGCCGCACACGCTGTCACCGATTCCCCGGGACGGGCGCTATCCGCAGGAGCAATCGCTGCTCGTTGCGGGTGCCTACAACCTGGGCTTCATCGCGCTCGGTGACCGGCCGGCTGCGCGCGAGCTGCTGGAGTGGTGGCAGCACCGGCTCGAGCGCGACTGTGTCGTCGACGTCGCCAACGGGCTGTTCGTCGACCAGAAGTGGATCGATCTCGTCCCAGGTCTGTGGCCGGGCACCCACCTCCTGACCGACCCCGGCTGCAACGTCGCGTATTGGAACTACCACGAGCGCGAGCTCGGGGTTAGCGAAGACGGCGGTGTCACGGTCAACGGGTCACCGGGTCGCTTCCTGCACTTCAGCGGCTACGACCCGCTCCGTCCGCGCCTTCTCTCGAAGTACCAGAACCGGATCGAGCTGCGCGACCGTCCCGACATCAAGCAGGCGGCCGACCGATACGGCAACGCACTGCTCGCGGCGGACTACGAGACCACGACCGCCTGGCCCTACGGCATCAGCCGTCTCGGTATCGGGTCGAGCGGCACCGACGTGCCTGGTGTCAACGTCGCCGGCTACCTCACCGCAGAACTCGGCGTCGGCGAGGTCGGCCGTCAGGTGATCAGATCGCTCGACGCAGCCGACGTGCCGGTTGTGCCGATCCCAGTCCTTTCCGGCACCAACCGCGAGCTAAGCCGGTTCGAACACTCGGGCTCGGGCGGCGACCTGCAGCCGGTCAACCTGCTCTGTGTGAACGCCGACATGCTCCCGGAGGTCGCCGAGCAGATCGGCCGCGACATCCTCGAGGAGCGGCGCACGATCGGATTCTGGTGGTGGGAGACCGAAACCTTCCCGCGTCGGTGGCGCCCGTCGCTTGACCTCGTCGACGAGGTCTGGGTCGGCAGCCGCTTCGTCGCCGACGCCCTCAGCCTCGTCACGACGAAGCCGGTCGTCCACATCCCGACTCCGGTAACCGTCCCGGCTGCTACGAAGCCCGACCGCGCCGGGCTCAAGCTTCCGGACGGCTTTCTGTTCCTGTTCGTCTTCGACTTCAACAGCGTCGCGAAGCGCAAGAACCCGGTCGGGCTCGTGGAGGCATTCAAGCGCGCATTCCCGGATGAGCGTGACGGTGTCACGCTCGTCATCAAGGCGATCAACGGTGATCGCCATCCGCTCGACCAGGCTGCGCTGGCGGACGCGATCGGTGACCGCAGCGACGTCCTCCTGATCGACCACTACCTCAGCGCGGACGCGAGGGATGCGCTTGTCGCGAGCTGCGACTGCTACGTCTCTCTGCACCGGTCCGAGGGGTTCGGCCTGACGATCGCCGAGGCGATGCTGCTCGGCAAGCCGGTGATCGCGACCGACTACGGCGGGTCATGCGACATCGTGCACGAGGAGACGGCTTTCCCCGTGCGCTGGGAGCGGACCCAGGTTGGCGAAGGAGCCGCTCCTTACGCCCCCGACGAGTTCTGGGCCGAGCCCGACAGCGGCCATGCGGCCGAGCTGATGCGCCTGGTCGTCGACGACCCTGAGGTGGCCGCGATGCGCGCGGCACGCGGACGCGAGCACGTGCTGGCAGGCCATAGCCCCGAGGCGGCGGGCCTGGCGATGGCCGAGCGTCTACGCCACGTCGGTGCCAGCCGGAACGCCCGCACGGCGCGGGCGACGGCACCGGAGGCGGTCGAACTGCCCGACGCGGAGCTGGCGCGGGCCCAGACGCTCGACGTGATCCGCGCGTCGGGCGCCGCATCGCGGAGGCCGCGCGCTCTGGCGCGGCGGCTCACCCGCCTGTTGACGCGCGGCGAGGCGGCGACACGACGGGAGAGCGACGAAGCGCTGTGGTGGTCGATCGAGGCCTCGAGCGTCGTCGCGGCCGAGCGGCTCGACGAGGCGGTGCGGACGGTCCAACGTCAGGAGAAGGCGATCCTCGCGCTCGAGCGTCAGCTCGACCTCGTGCGGTCGGACGCCGACGAGCTCCGAGCCCACGTCGCCGAGCTCCGGATCGCCCGGCGTCGGAGCGTCCCGACCGAGAACCCCGACGACGCTCGCGCGACACCGTGACGAGACGCATCCTCATCACCGGCGGCGCCGGCTTCATCGGTTCATCGGCGGCGCTGAGCCTGGCCGAGCGTCACCCGGACTGGACCGTGCTTGCCTGCGACAACCTCTACCGGCGCGGCTCCGAGCTGAACCTCCCGCGCCTCAAGGCCGCAGGTGTCGAGTTCCACCACGCCGACGTGCGCAACCTCGCCGACCTAGAGGCGATCGGCGCGGTCGACGCCGTCGTCGAGTGTTCGGCCGAGCCCTCGGTGCTGGGCGCCGCGGATGTGATCGTCCCGGTCAACCTGTTCGGCGCCTACCACTGCTTCGAGTACGCACAGCGGCACGGCGCGCAGACGATCTTCCTGTCCACCTCCCGTGTCTATCCGGTGGCTCCGCAGGAGGCGCTCGAGGTCGACGAGACCGAGACCCGCTTCGAGCTCCGAGGCGAGCAGCCGGTGCCGGGGGCCTCCTCGCACGGGATCTCCGAGGCGTTCCCGCTCTCCGGAGCCCGGACGATGTACGGAACGAGCAAGCTCGCGGCCGAGTTGATGCTCGCCGAGTACGACCTGCCGTGGACGATCAACCGCTGCGGCGTCGTCGCCGGCCCGTGGCAGATGGGCAAGGTCGACCAGGGCGTCTTCACGCACTGGATGCTGTCGTTCCTGCGCGGGCAGCCGCTCAAGTACATCGGCTATGGCGGTGCCGGCAAGCAGGTCCGGGACCTGCTCCACGTCGCTGATCTCGTCGACCTGATCGAGCTCCAGCTCACGAACCCCGACGATTGGAACGGGCATACGTTCAACGTTGGCGGCGGCCGCGACATCAGCCTCTCGCTCGCCGAGACGACCGCGCTCTGCCGCGAGATCACTGGCGCCGACATCGAGGTCACCGCCGCCGGCGAAGACCGGCGCGGCGACGTCCGCGTCTATCTGTCGGACTGCCGCGCACTGTTCGCGCACACAGACTGGCGCCCCCGGCGGGACGCGCGGACGATTCTCGAGGACATCCACGGCTGGGCGGTTGCCAACGGTGAGCTGCTCGACGCGGCGGTCTCCTGAGCCGCTGCCGCCGATAGCCTCCCGCCAATGCCTCTCGCGGTGGTCACGGGGTCCGGCGGGCTGATCGGATCCGAAGCTGCCGAGCACTTCGTCAAACAGGGTTTCGACGTGCTCGGGATCGACAACGACATGCGCTCGTACTTCTTCGGGAGCGAGGCGTCGACGCGCTCGACCTCGGAGCGCCTCGCAGCCGAGCTCGGTGGCTCGTTCCGCCCGGTCGAACTCGACATCCGCGACACCGAGGGCATCGACCGGCTGTTCGCCGAGCACGGCACGTCGATCGAGCTGATCGTCCATACCGCCGCGCAGCCGTCGCACGACTGGGCCGCGCGCGAGCCGCACACCGACTTCACGGTCAACGCGAACGGAACGCTCAACCTGCTTCAGGCCGCGCGCGATCACTGCCCGGACGCGACGTTCGTCTTCACCTCGACGAACAAGGTCTACGGCGACCGGCCGAACTTCCTGCCGCTCGTCGAGCTCGAGACGCGCTGGGAGCTCGACGAGTCGCACGAGTGGTACGGCGGGATCCCGACCGAGATGTCGATCGACCACTGCACCCACTCGATCTTCGGCGCATCGAAGGTCGCCGCCGACATCCTCGTCCAGGAGTACGGCCGCTACTTCGACATGCCGACCGTCTGCTTCCGCGGCGGCTGCCTGACCGGCCCTCAGCACGCCGGCGCCCAGCTGCACGGCTTCCTCGCCTACCTGATGAAGTGCACGGTCACCGGCACGCCGTACACGATTTTCGGCTACAAGGGCAAGCAGGTCCGCGACAACATCCACGCCTACGACGTCGTCCGGGCTTTCCAGGCGTTCCACGAGAACCCGAAGGCCGCGGCGGTCTACAACCTCGGCGGCGGCCGCTCCTCGAACGTGTCGATGCTCGAGGCGATCGCGCGCTGCGAAGAGATCTCCGGGCGGACGCTCAACTACACGCTGTCGGATGAAGCGCGGATCGGCGACCACCAGTGGTACGTCAGCGACATGTCGGACTTCGAGCGCGACTACCCGGGCTGGAAGCTCACCTACGGGATCGACGAAGTGCTCCGCGACATCCACCAGTTCAACCTCGAGAGCTGGACCGCGGCCGCATCTGCATGAAGTACTCGATCGTCATCCCGGCGCACAACGAGGAGGGGTCGATCGCCGAGACGGTGACGGCCGTCGCCGGCCGCCTGGGCGAAGAGCAGATCGACTACGAGATCGTCGTCGTCGACGATCACTGCAGCGACGGTACCGCCGCGATCGTCGACAGGCTCGCCGGCGAGAACCCGGCGATCCGGCGCGTCGTCAACGACGGGCCGGGAGGCTTCGGCTTCGCGGTCCGCACCGGCCTCGGGGCGTTCACCGGTGATGCGGTCGCGATCGTGATGGCCGACCTCTCCGACCACCCCGACGACGTCGTCGCCTACTACCGGCTGCTCGAGGCCGGCTACGACTGCGCCTTCGGCTCGCGCTTCATGACCGGCGGCCAGGTGATCGACTACCCGCGAACCAAGCTCGTGATGAACCGGCTCGTCAACTGGGGCATCCGCGTCCTTTTCGGCCACAGCTACGACGACACGACGAACGCGTTCAAGGCATACCGGCGCGAGGTGATCGACAGCGTCCAGCCGCTGCTCAGCCACCACTTCAACCTCACGGTCGAGATCCCGCTGAAGGCCGTCGTCCGCGGCCACAGCTACGCGATCACGCCGATCCGCTGGACCAACCGCCAGAGCGGCGAGTCGAAGCTGAAGCTGCAGGAGATGGGCAGCCGCTACGCGTTCATCGTGCTGATGATCTTCCTCGAGCACCACCTCAGCCGCGGCGACTACCGCAGCCCGGCCGCCTCGCCCAAAGACCGGCGCTGGCGCGCCGGAAGGCCCGCGGCGCGGGTCTACGAGCGCTCGGGCGACGAGCCGTCCTGATCGGCGCGCTCGGCGTCGCGTTCACGACGCAGCGCCCCGCGCAGCCCGCCGTAACGCGTGACCATCACGATCAAGCCGACGATCGTGATCGGGACGAACGCGACGAAGCGGAACAGCAGGACGCAGCTGACGGCGTCACCACCCGAGATCCCGACCTGGTGGAGCGCGAACAACGCCGCCGCGTCGTACGTGCCGACGTACCCGGGGCCCGCCGGGATCAGCGCACTGAGCGCGGAGATCACCGTGACGACGAGCCCGTCGAGCACGGTCACGTCGAGGTCGAGCGACCGCGCGCAGAGCGAGAAGACAACCGCCTCGCCCAACCAGATCGCGATCGTGACGGCGAGCAGGACGAGCCCACGAGCCGAGAGCAGCTGGCGCGAAGCGCGTGAGATCGGGCGGATCCGGTCGGCGAAGTGCTCGAAGCGTCCTGCCTGGCGTAGTCGCAGGTACCCGTACGCCCCGCCGACGACGAGCACGAGCACGGCCGCAGCAAGGATGCTGGTGATGCTGCCGCCGGGCGTGTCGGCGATGCCCGTCCAGGCAACGAAGACGAGCAAGAGCAAGAGGACCAGCGCGTCGAGCAACCGCTCGGTGATGATCGAGCCGAGCACCTCACGGCGCTTCGCGTGTGAGCGCTCGGCGAGCAGGAACACGCGCAGCAGCTCGCCGCCGCGGGCCGGCAGCACCGTGTTGCCCATGTAGCCGACGGTCACGAGCGCGTATGCGTCGGCTCGGGCGTGACGAACGTCGAGGAAGGCGAGGATGTGGTCCCAGCGCCAGCCGCGGACGATCGTCAGAAACGCGTAGACCGCGAGCGACCCGAGCAGCACTGCGTAGCCGACGGCGTCCGAGGGCAGCCGTGGGCGCTCCTGCTTCGATGCCCACCAGGCGCAGCCGGCGATCGCGATGATCGAGACGGCGAAGCCGGCGAGGGTCCGGCCGTCGAATCGGCGCGCGGACGTCACGCCTAGTCGCCCGCGTTGACCTCGTAGACGGTCATCGCGCGACCGCGCGCGATGGCACGATCGGCGAATCCCCGCACATCGATCCGCGGAGCCGGCGGCCGCACCGCGAACCGCTCGGCACCGAGCGAGATCGCCACATCCGCGCCGCACTCCTCGACGTAACCGGGGTCCCAGCCGAACGGCATCCAGACGAACCGCACCTCGGCGAACGTCTGTCCCAAGAACCACGTGAGCCCCTGGTAGTCCTCGGCGCTCCACGCGAACGAGTCGCCGAACACGACGGCGGTCCTGGAGTCCGCCGGCTCGTCGCAGGTGAACGTCCGGCGCGCCCCGAGGTGGCCGCCGACGGCCATCATCTGCTCGATGTTGTCATCGACCGCAAGCGTCCGGCCCCAATCGCCGAAGACGTCGGTGAGCTCGACGATCGGCGGCCGACAGCGGAGCCCCAGATCGCCTGAGTAGAGCATCTCCTTGAGCGGGTGCGCGGCCGAGCTCGCGAGCAGATCGACGCCGAGAGCCGTACCGATCGCGGCCGCGAGCGCACGGTTGCCGGCGAGCGAGAGGTGGGTGTCGGTCTTCATGTAGCCGCCGGCACCCGCCGCCTTCAGTTCGGCGAGCGGGTAGAGCAGCTGCGGGTGCGCGGCTGTCAGCCGGGCGAGCGGACGGCCAGAGCCGTCGCCGAGGCGCAGACCGGAGAGCTCGGGCACGACGGCGAGCTTGTCCGGCACCGCGACCGTGAGCAGCTCGACGCCGAGCGCGGCGGCGTCACGAGCCCGCTGATCGAGCGCAGCGGCCCACCGCTGTTCCCAGTCCTCCGGGTACGAGTACTGACCCCGGTACTGCGCGAGCATCGAGTTCGAGCCCTCGACCAGAAACACGATCCCCTGCTCACCGACGACCGCGATCCCGTCGTCGGTGACGGTGCCGGGCGCGTGGCAGTACTCGGCAAGCTCCGGCAGGTAGATGTTGATGCGCTGGTTCGAGTCCCCACCGCGATCGAGTTCGGTCTGCTGCTTTCCGTGGCGGCGTGCGAACTCTTCGCTGTTGACCACCATTCGCACGACCGCCTGCCAGTGCGGCTGCTCGCCGAGCAGCGAGTCGACATCGTGCGCGGACGGCGCGCGCCCCAGCAGCGTCGTGAAGATGAACTCGATCTGCTGGTGCGTGAGCGGCCCCAGGTCGGCCAGCATCGGGCGGATCTCCGGGTCCTCGCCGGCATCGACGGTCAGTACGGGCACGGGCGGCGGGGCCGGCTCGCTACCCGGATCGTCCGGAAGCGGGGCGCTGCGATCGTCGGACAGGCGGGCTGCGAACTCGTCGCTCTGCGCGATCACCCTGACGAGCTCGTCCCAGCTCGCGGCGTTGAGCTGGTGGGCGACTTCGTCGGGGCCGGGCTTGCGGCCGAGCATCGCGGCGTAGAGCAGCTCAACCGTGTAGGGGGTGACCGCCACGACCCGGCAGCCTAGCCGTCAGGAGCCTGTCGCTCTGCGCAGGAGCTCGGCCGCCTTGACGCCGCGCGGGCCGAGCGCAAGGCGGCGTTTCAGCAGCTCGGAGCCGCCCTCGCCGCGCAGATGCGAGACGAGCTGCTCTGCGAGCTCGTGGTCGACGAGCGGCCCGTCCGGATCGACCAGCTGCCAACCGAAACTGTCGACCGCGCCGCGAAGCTGCCCGTAGCGCGCCCAGATCGCGGCCGCATCGGCCAGCAGCCTGGCCGGGACGGGCACCGTAGCCCGGACCGCTTCGCGATAGACGGCGGCCAGCTGGGCACCTGTTTCCTGCCAGCTGCGCGCACCCGCGGCCTCACGCAGCGCGGCGACGTGCGCCGTCCTCCGTGGACCGTCTTCGAGCAGCGCGAGCGCTGCGGCGGCGCTCGCCTGCGCGTCCCACGGCACGAGCACGGCGCAGCCCTCGGGCAGTGTCTCCGCGATCGCGGAGACCGGCGCGGCGAGCACCGGGGTGTCCGCGGCGGCGGCCTCGAACGGGACCAGTCCGAAACCCTCGTAGGTGCTCGGGTAGAGAACCGCGGCCGCGTGCTCCAGCAGCCAGGACTTCTCGGCCTCGGTCACAGCGCCGAGTTCGTGCACATGCGGCTCGAGATCGGGCTCGGCGAGCAGCCATGCCGCGTCGGCCGCGGTCCCCGATCCGTGCAGCACCTCGGGCCCGGCGATCACGAGGTCGCCGTCCCACCCGGCCGATCGGAGCTCCGAGAGGAGCCGCAGAGAGAAGCCGGTGTTCTTGTGCTTGAACCGACGGCCGATCTGGACGAGATACGGGCGGTCGCCCGTATCGGATAGCCCCGGCGGCCGGGTCGGCTCCTGCGCCGCACTCACCGACGGCTCCATCCCGAGCCCGACCACGCACGCGCGCTCGGGCACGACGAGGTCGTCGGCGAGCGCATCGTCGAGGGCCGTCTGCGTAAAGAACACAACGCGCGAGGCGCAGCCGAGCGCGTCCCTGGTCAGGCTGCGGTGATCGAGCCAGTCCTGGGTCTCCCCGAATGCCGCCGGCGTGCGGTAGCCGATCAGATCCTGGTGGGTGACGACCGTGCGTTCCCCGAGCCTGTCGAGCAGCTCGACGTCGGCGAACGTCTCGACCTGCGTCGGCCTGTGGGCGACATGCGTCCGCGCAACCGGGTCGGGCAACTCGAGCCCGAGCCGTTCGACCCTCGCCTCCGGCGGCAGCATCCGCTGAACCTGCGGATCGAGCGCCGACGGCACCAGCGCCCGGACCTTGAGATCCGGCAGCGACGACAGTGCCCCGAGCAGCTCTGCGAGGTGGATGCTCGACCCACTGACCGGACCTGCGAGGCCGCGGGCGTCGACCGTGACCGAGAGCGGCTCCAGTGCGACCGAGACGCTGAGGAGCGCCCGCGAGAGCGCCGACCCGCGGTCCCATGCCGCGTCGCGGACGGCGTCTGCGAGCAGCGGATGGCGCTCGGCCGACGGGCCGCTCCAATCAGCGGGGTCCTCCCCGTCCTGGCCCCCGCGATGGCCGACGAAGATGTTGTCGGCACAGATGCAGACAAGGCCGGCGGCGATCGCCCGGACCGAGAAGTCGGCGAGCGCGTCACGCGCCCCGAGCTGCGCGTCGAACGAACCGATCAGGTCGAGCGCCGGGCGGCGCACAAGCGTCGCGTGCGGTAGCGCGACCGGAATCCGCGGATAGAGCGAGAGCGACGCCTCGGTCACCTGCCGGGCTGAGTCTGCGACGGTCGCGCCGCCGGCGGGGAGCGGCCACTGCGAGTTGCGATGCGGCACCGACAGGTATCCGGCTGCGTTGCTGAGCGCGGTGACGGCCGCCGCCTGGCCGACCGCCGCAGCCGCCGCCTCGAACGCTCCCAGAGCACCCTCACCGAGCTCGCTGCGCCCGTCGAGCAGCAACAGGTCGCCGGCGGTGAGCTCGGCCGCCGCGTTCCAGAGGGCACCGCCCTGTCCTCCGATCCAGCGCAGCTCGTGCCCGGCGGCGAGCTGCTCGAGCTCGGGGACCTCGGCGCCGCCGGCAAGCACGACCGCGTCACGCGGGACCGTCCGCAGACAGCGCGCGGCCGACTCGGCGTCGTGTACTTCGAGGACGATCGTTGCCGCGCCCGCTGCCATCGCAGCCGACCCTACTGCGCGGCTACAGGTCTTCGGCGACGCGGGGCGACTGCTTGCGGAACATCAGCGCACCGACGATCAGCGAGAGCGCGATCAGCGACAGCGGGATGAGGACCAGCCAGGGCGAGCTCATCGCGTCCCACGGCGCCTCCCACGACGGGTCGACGAGCCAGTGCCGCACCGCCGCCAGGACCATCGCGAAGGGGCTGCAGAGCATCAGGTCGACGAACAACTGCCCGTGCTCGCGGTTGGCGATCGAATCGAACGTGAAGAAGACGCCGGACGCGTAGAACATCACCTGGGTCGCGACCGACCAGATCGGCTCGACGTCGCGGTAGCGAACGTAGGTGATGCTGAGGATCATCGACATCCCGAACGAGAACAGCACGAGCACGATCAGGCCGAACGGGACGAGCAACCAGCTGAGCCCCGGGCGCGCACCCGAGAGCACCAGGAAGAGCAGCACCGGCACCATGTTGAGCGCCAGGTTGAGGATCCCGAGCAGCACCCGCGACAACGGCACGGCGAGGCGCGGGAAGTCGACTTTGCGAACCAGGGTCTCGCGCTGCACGAGGCTCGAGACCGCGTTCGTGGTCGTCTCGGAGACGAACGAGAACAGCACTATGCCGAGCAGTAGCCCGACGGGGAAGTACTTGACGCCGGCGTCAAGGCTCAGCCCGAAGCTGAAGACGACGAACAGGACGCCGAACAACATCAGCGGGTTGACGAGCTGCCAGAGGTAGCCGAGAACCGAGCCGAAGAACTTCAGCTTGAAGTCGGTCGTGGCGAGCAGCGTCGCGAGCCGCCACATCCGGCGCGGGTCGCTGCCGATCGCGCTCGGGCCCTTGACGACTTGCCCGACGTCCGCGACCGCCCCGAGGTCCGGCAGGTCGGCCTTCTCCGTGGCGGCGGTGCTCACGCGACGCCCTCCGCCTGCGGCGATCCGGTCTCGACCGTCTCGTCGGCGCGTGTGACCCAGATCTCGGTGGGCAGATCGACGACCGCACCGCTCGGCCGGGTCGCACCGACGATCACCGAGCCGAAGCGGTCGCGGTAGTCGAGCCAGTCCTGCCCGGAGCCGGGTCGCGAAACGGCTGCGCTGACCTGGTAGCGCTCGGGTGCGAGCACGTTCGGGAAGGAGAAGGTGACGGTGACCTGTTCGCCGGCCGTAAACGAGATGTCCTCGAACTGCTCGTGGGTCGATGAGGCAGCGATCAGCTGTCCGGCCCCGCTGGTCAGCTGAAACGCGAACGTGGCCCCCGTGATCGCCTTGTGGAACTTGACCACGATGCAGAAGTGGTCCTTGGACCCCGCGTCGAGCGACGCGACTTCGTTTCCGCGCTCGTCCGCGAACCAACCGGCGAGTATCTCCGCGTCGCCGCTGCCGGCGCGTACCTCACCCGGGTTCGTGGGACGGTCGCTGCCGAGCACGTGTTCGGCACTGGGCTCGGGCTCAGCTTCGCCCTCCGGCGCCTGGAGAGCGCGTGAGTGCTCGAAGTTCAACTTCACGTACCGCGTCGAGACGTCCCGCGCGGGACCGATGTCGAGCACCTCGCCACGCTCGATCAGCATCGCCCGGTCACAGAACCGCTCGACGGCACCCATCTCGTGGGTGACGAGCACAACCGTCCGGCCTTCGCGCCGGAGACGCGCGAACTCGTCGTAACACTTCTGCTGGAAAGCTGCGTCACCGACGGCGAGCACCTCGTCGATCAACAGCACGTCGGCGTCGACCTGGATCATCACGCTGAACGCCAGCCTCACGAGCATCCCGGAGGAGTAGTTCTTGAGCTTGAGGTCGACGAACTCCTCGAGTTCGGCGAACCTGAGGACCTCGTCGACGCGCTCGCGCGCCTGACGCTGCGTGAGGCCCAGCATCGTGGCGTTGATGAGGATGTTGTCGCGTGCCGGCAGGTCCTGGTTGAAGCCGACGCCGAGCTCGATGAAGGTCGATACACGGCCGTCGACGCGAATCTGCCCGTCATCGGCCGCGTAGATGCCGGCGAGGCACTTCAGCAGCGTCGACTTGCCGGAGCCGTTGCGTCCGACGATGCCGAAGAACTCGCCCTTCTGGATGTCGAACGAGACGTCCTTGAGCGCGTCGAAGCGGTCATAGCCGGTGCGGCGGAACGGGTGGACGAGCCGCTCCTTGAGCGTGTGAACCTGCTCACGCGGCAGCCGAAATGACTTGTCGACCCCGCGGACGGAGACGGCAATCGGAGCGGACTCGGTCACGAACTGCGAAGGGTAGTACCCGGGGCTCTGGCCAAGGCGGCCGGTAGACTCGCCCGGCTCCATGGCCCGGGTCCGAAAGACGTTCAGCGCCGTGCCTTCTGCGCTGCGCGTTCTGCTCGCGGTGGCGTTCGTCCACGGGCTCGCCTGGTCGCTTGCGACCGCGCCCTTGCAGGGTCCCGACGAGACGGCGCATGCGGCCTACGCCCAGTCGATCGCGGCGACCGGCGACGGCCCGCAGCGGATCAGCGGCAACTTCGGCACCTCGACCGAACTGGGCCTGGCAGCGCGCGATCTCAACCTCGCGCCGATCATCCACCATGGGGAAGGCAGGCCGTTCTGGAGCCGCGTCGACCAGGTCCTGAAGGAGACGAGGACCGCGCCCCGCGACAACGGGGACGGGCCGAACTCGGCCGCCGGTAACGGTCCGCTGTATTACGGGACGGTCGCGATCGCCTACCACGCGAGCCCGTTCCGCTCGATCCTGGGACGGCTCTGGGCGATGCGCTTCGTCGGCGTGCTCATGTTCGTGGTGGCGGTCGCGTTCTCGTGGCTCGTGGCCGCGGAGATCTTCAGCGACTCGCTGCGGCGAACGATCGCCACCGCCGTCGTCGCGCTGCAGCCAAAGCTCGGCGCGATGGCAGGAGTCATCAACCCCGACATCCTGCTGATCACGCTCTCGATCGCCGCGCTCTGGCTCGCGCTCAGAACCGCACGGGAGGGAGCGACGACGAAACGCGCGATCGGTCTCGGACTGCTCGCGGCGGCGGCGGCATTGACGCAGCCGCGCGGGTTCGCGATCGCCCCACCCGCGATCTTCGCGCTGCTGATCGGCTTGCGCACGAGCGGCGCCGCGCTCAGCAGCTGGCTGCGGATGCTCGGCCTGAGCGGTGGGCTTGCGCTGCTCGGCGTCGCGCTCACGTACCTCTACGGCGGGGCGCATGCCGGGACCGGCGGCTCGGCGCTCGCCGCATCGACCGGATCTGTCAACCCGCGCGAGTTCCTCTCGTACGTGTGGCAGTTCTACCTGCCGAAGCTGAGCGTGATGACCAGCCACCTGGGTCCCTATTACGGCTACCGGCAGGCGATGGTCGAATCGTTCTGGGGCTCGTACGGCTCGCTCGACACCGAGCTCCCGGGCTGGATTTACGACCTGCTGCAGATCGCCCAAGGCGCCCTCGGGATCTGGCTGGTCGTCCTCGTCGCTCGGCGATGGCCGGTGATCCGGGCGCGCTGGCGCGAGGTCGCTGTGATGGTCGCGTTCGTCGTCTCACTGATGGTGCTCCTGCACTACGTCGCGTACGGGTCGGTGCGGGTCGCGACGCCGGGGACCGGAGACCCGGTGATCACCGGCCGGTACCTGCTGACCGTGCTTCCGGTGCTGGGTTGCACGGGCGCGTGGCTGCTCGGGTCGCTGCGCCCGCGGCTGATGCGCTTCGCCGCTGGCGCGTCCGTCACGGCGCTCGGGCTGATGAGCCTCTCCGGCCTGTTCCTGATGCTGACGAGGTCGTATGCGTAGGTGGACGCTCGCGGGAGCAGCGCTGACGCTGATCGTGCTCGGCGCGTTCAAGCTGATCCCTGCGATGAACCGCGACCGTGTGCCGACGGCGGCGACGCCGACCCTGACCGGTTTCAGCTGGCCGATCACGCCGACCGTCGCTCCCGGCAAGCGTGCCTGCATCAAGCCGGTTCCGCTCCTGCCTGAGGCCCGCACCGTCCAGGTGCTCGCGATCGCAAACGGCAAGCCCGAGCCGCTCGTCGCCGAGCTGTCCGGCCCTGGATACGAGGAGCAAGCGGCATTTGCGACCGAGTACCCGCTCGGTGGCCCGACGATGGTGGAGGCGCAGATCGCGCGCCCGCCGGCGCAGGCGATCGACGGGCAGGTCTGCATCCGCAACGCCGGCAAGCGGCCGGTCCAACTCGTCGGCACGGGCGAACCGATCTCGCTCACGAACGCGGTCAGCACCGTCGACGGCAAGGTCGTGCCGAGCGTCTTCGTGATGTTCCTGGGCAACCCCGAGAGCGGCTGGAACACGCTGCCATCGGCGATCGCGCACGCGACGGCGCTCGCGGACGGGCCGCCGCAATGGATTGTCTGGCTGGTCGCGATCGCCGCCGTGCCCGCGCTCGCGGGCGGTGGTGTGCTTGCGCTGTGGCTGGCCGAGCGGCCCACGCAGCGCAGATCAGACGGCTAGGCTCCTGCGCCGGATGTCCAAGTCAGCGCTGATCACCGGAATCACAGGCCAGGACGGCTCGTACCTCGCCGAGTTGCTGCTCGAGAAGGGTTATGAGGTTCACGGCATGGTCCGCCGAGCCTCAACCGAGAAGTTCGACCGGATCGAGCACCTGCGCGACCGGATCACCCTCCACCAGGGCGATCTGCTCGATCATCGCTCGCTCGTCGACACGCTCCGGGCTTCGGCACCTGACGAGATCTACAACCTCGCGGCGATGAGCTTCGTCCACGTCTCGTGGATCCAGCCGACGCTGACAGCCGAGTTCACCGGCGTCGGCGTCACGCGGCTGCTGGAGGCGATGCGCGAGGTCTGCCCCGAGGCCCGCTTCTACCAGGCGTCGTCGTCGGAGATGTTCGGCAAGGTGCTCGAAGTCCCCCAGACCGAGGACACGCCGTTCTACCCGCGCTCGCCGTACGGCGTCGCGAAGGTGTACGGCCACTTCATCACGGTCAACTACCGCGAGTCCTACGACCTGCACGCCACGAGCGGGATCCTGTTCAACCACGAGTCCCCGCGTCGCGGGCTCGAGTTCGTCACGCGCAAGATCACCCACACGGTGGCGCAGATCAAGCACGGGCTCGCCGAGCACCTCGCGCTCGGCAACCTCGACGCCGAGCGCGACTGGGGCTACGCCAAGGACTACGTCGAGGCGATGTGGCTGATGCTCCAGCAGGACACGGCCGAGGACTACGTCATCGCCACCGGCGAGACCAACACCGTCCGCCGCTGCGTCGAGATCGCGCTCGACGAGGCCGGCCTCGGCGCCGAGAATCTCGAGCAGTACGTGCGGATCGACCCGGCGTTCCTGCGGCCGGCCGAGGTCGACCTGCTGATCGGCTCGCCGGAGAAGGCCAACCGCGACCTCGGCTGGGAGCCGCGGACGAGCTTCGAGGAGCTGATCCGGCTGATGACGC